>Ga0207930_1000369_pt1 | contig 13514 bp, 15 predicted proteins | sample NGESurshal092012_7_FD_184477 | JGI IMG/M metagenome (GOLD analysis project Ga0207930, IMG submission 184477) | Arctic peat soil microbial communities from Barrow, Alaska - NGEE Surface sample 210-3 shallow-092012 (SPAdes) | ecosystem: Environmental > Terrestrial > Soil > Wetlands > Peat ... | reverse complement strand
TTACGGATACCTCCCGCCGTCGAGCGAGCTGGTCGTGACGCCGGCGCGGATCGGCGCGCACGGCTTCGTCGACGCCTCGGCCCATCGGGCGCAGCTTCCGGCCGCCTACAACGGCTACGCGCGCGTGGACGCCGACCCGATCTACGACGCCGACTCAGAGCCCGAGCAGATGCTGCTGCGCCCGCTGTTCTTCACGTCGTATCTGATCGACGACTTCCTCGACGAAGCGTCGCTGTTCGGCGCGCGCTCGGTGATCCTCTCGAGCGCCTCTAGCAAGACCCGTGCATGCCCATCTCGGGCCAGCGCTCGTGCACTCAGCCGTCGTCGGGGCCACCCACCACAATCGCATGGGCGACGTCCCCGATTCACTGCCGGGTCCCCGGCCGAAGTTCTTCTTCGCGCCCGACCGCGTCGCCAAGCGCACGGCCGACTGGGGACGCGACGGCTTCGAAGGTCGGCTCGCCGAGGCTTGGTGCCCCTACCTGCAGTGGTGTGAAGGCTGGCTGGAGGTCATCGAAGGACAGGGACCGCAGGCGCTTGCAGACGCCTACCTCGACCCGCTCGACGGGCGAATCGACCCGGCCAAGGCGCACGTGCTCTCGCTCCCGCGCTAGCTGTCGGATTCCGCCTCCTCACGACTTGATCGACGTACCCGGGGTGATCCGGCTGAGCGGCGCGCGCGTACAGTCGGTCGATGGCTCGCCTGCGGCGCACGAGCGTCGATTCCAAGGAGAAGCTCAGACGGCTCGCCGACGAGGAGCTGATGGAGCTCGTGGCCGCCAACAACGCCGAGGCGTTCGAGGTCGTGCTCGAGCGTCACGCCGATGCTGCCTTTGCCCTGGCCTACCGCATCTGCGGCAGGCGCTCGGCCGCCGAGGACATCGCCCAAGAGGCGTTCCTGGCGGTCTGGCGCAGTGGCGCTCGCTACGACCGCGCGCGAGCCAGCGTGCGAACGTGGACGCTGGGAATCGTGCACAACCGCGCCGTCGACGCGCTGCGCCGCAGCGGAGTGCACGAGCGCCGGCGCGCCGGCGCCGAGGGCATCGAGGAGACGCTGCAGGCAACCGAGCGCACCGAGTCCGAGGCGGTCGAGAAAGCCACGTCGCGGGAGATCCGCGGAGCTCTCGACGAGCTCCCCTCAGAGCAGCGAAAGGTGATCGAGCTCGCCTACTTCGGCGGCTTCACGCATGTGGAGATCGCGTCGATGCTCGGCGCACCGGTGGGCACGGTCAAGGGACGCATGCGCCTGGGGCTGGGAAAGCTGCGCGAGCAGCTGCAGGGCTGGGAGACGGTTGGAGCATGACCATGCGCGAATCGGATTTCGACTGCCCCCACCGCGCGGACGCCGCCGCGTATGTCCTCGGCGCGCTGGAGGACGGCGAGCTGCACCGCTTTCGCGAGCACCTCGACAGCTGCGCGCAGTGCCGCGCCGAAGTCGCCGAGCTTCAGCCCGTCGTCGACGAGCTGCCCGCGAGCGTGGCGCCGGCCGTCGCTTCGGACGCCCTGCGCGAGCGGGTCCTCGCGACCGTGCGCACGGAGGCCGAGCTTCTGAGCGCCGCCGGCAACGAGGCCGATAGGCCCGCGACGTCCCAGCGCCGCTCCTACCGGCGCAACGACTTGGTGCTTGGCGTCGGGGCAGCGGCCGCAGCCGGCGTCACGGCGCTCGTCGCGGTCTTGATCGCAGTCGGGTCCTCCGGCCAGGGCAAGGTCGCCGTGTATCCGGGCAAAGCCGAAGCGGCCGCACGCGGTGCGCAGGTCTCGCTGCGCCAGCGCGATGGCCGCGCCGAGCTGGTCGTCGCGAAAATGCCGCCGCCGGCCCTGGGCAAGATCTACGAGGTGTGGCTCAGCCGCGGCAAGGGCGATGCGCGGCCGACCAACGCGCTGTTCAGCGTGACGAGCACCGGCAGCGGCGCCGTCGACGTGCCCAACAGCCTGCACGGCATCAAGGAAGTGATGGTCACGAGCGAGCCATCGGGCGGCAGCGTTCACCCCACGGGCGCGCCGCTGATCCGTGTCGCGCTGCGCAGCTGACGGCGCTCGGACACCGGCTGCACGTCATCCGGGCGGGCCCGAGCACGGACCCGCCGTTCGCGGTCGCGCTTGGCGCCCGGCTAAGCGGCGCCGGCGCGGGCGTTGCGCACGAGACGCCGCATTCCGGCGATCCAGCGTTCGGGGTCTGAGCCCTTCAGCGCCATGTGGCGCGCGACCTCCTCGTGGGGCAGGATCAGCAGGCGCTCGTCGGCGATTCCCCGCACGACCGCCTCGGCGACGTCCTCGGGCTCGATCACCCCGCCGGCCGTCAGCGCGGCGGCGCCGGCCGGCTCGTCCATCGCCAGTTCGAGCATCGGCGTGCGCACGCCCTGCGGGCAGATGCACGACACGCGCACGCCGGCGTCGCCGTACTCGATCGCCAGCCACTCCGCCAGCGACACCGCGGCGTGCTTGGTGACGCTGTAGGCCAGCGAGGAGACCTGCGTGAGCAGCCCGGCCGCCGAGGCCGTGTTTATCAGATAGCCCTCGCCGCGATCGACCATCGCGGGCAGCAGCGCGCGCGCCGCCCACACGTGCGCCATCACGTTCACCTGCCACGCTTCCTGCCACGTCTCGTCGGGCGTCTCGGGGCCGCCCATGCCACCCGGGACGCCAGCGTTTGAGATGAAGATGTCGATCGGCCCGCTGGCCTCGGTCGCCTGCGCGATCAGCGCCTGCACGCCGCTCTCGCGTGCGGCGTCGAACTGCACCGCCAGGCCGCCGATCTCGCTGGCCACCGCCTCGGCGGCCGCGAGATCGCGATCCGCCACGACGACGGCGCCCGCGCCCTCTTGGGACAGTCGCCGCGCAAGCGCTCCGCCGATCCCCCCTCCGCCGCCCGTGACGACGACGTGCCTTCCAGAAAGCTCCATCGCGGCGTACTCTATGTAGTCATGGGGGGCGAGGCGGGTGTGATCTGGGCCGAGGACGCCGCGCAGCGGTCGTCGGTGGCGCCGTTGTGGGGAGAGCTGCGCTACGGCCGCGAGCTCGCGCGGCTGCTCGCCAGCCGCGAGTTCCATGGCGTCAAGCGCCGCGACGACGCGCCGCCGGCGATGCTGATCCCCGGCTTCATGGCCGGCGATCCCTCCCTGGGCGTGCTGCGCCAGTGGCTGCGCCGCCGCGGCCACCGCGTGCGCATGAGCGGCATCCGCACGAACGTCGGCTGCGCGGAGGCGATCGTGGGCAAGCTGGAGAAGCGCCTGGCGGCGCTCGCGCAGGACGCCGGCGAGCCGGTCTTCCTGATCGGACAGAGCCGCGGCGGCGCGCTCGCGCGATCGCTGGCCGTGCGCAAACCGCGCTCGGTGGCCGGCCTGGTGATGCTCGGATCGCCGGTGGCCGACTCGCTGGCCGTGTCGACGCAGGTGCTGCGCACCGTTCGCTGGGTTGCCGCACTGGGCGACGCCGGCGTGCCGGGCGTGTTCTCGAGCACCTGCAAGGACGGCGCGTGCTGCGCCGACTTCCGCGCCGAGCTCGCGGCGCCGATCCCCTCGAGCGTGCGCGCCACGGCCGTCTATTCGCGCAGCGACGGGATCGTCGACTGGCGCGCCTGCGTCGACCCGCGCGCCGATCCCGTAGAGGTGGCGTCGAGCCACTGCGGCATGTCGGTCAACCTCGACGTGTACAGGGTGCTCGACCGGACGCTGGACGCGCGGAGGTAGCGCGCATGGAATGGATGAGTCCGATCGACTCGTCGTTCCTGCACATCGAGAAGGAGATGCCGGTGACGCCGATGCCGCGCGGCTTGACGAGCTTTTCGTCGGCGAGCAGCCCCAGCAGGTGCTGTGTGTCGCGCGCCCCGCGCGTGTAAGCCGGCGCCGCCGGCGTCCGCGCTCGGCGCGATCGGTTAGGCGAAGTCGGTCACGTCATACACGGGGCGCGCGACCCGTGTCAGCTCGGGCGCGCCGTCGCGCGTGTGCACGGCGTATGGCTCCTCGCGCCCGTGGTCGAGGATCGCTACCACGAGGTCGCCGCCGTGCGGCAGCGGCCTGCCCACCTCGATCTCGCAGTCGCTGCCCTCGAAGCGACAGTCGAGCTTGAAGATCCGCCGTGGCTTGGCCGCGCAGCCGATGGCGAGCAGCGAGCGCTCGCGCACGTCCAGGTACGCCGCCTCCACGTCGTCGTCGCTGTCGCAGTCCGCGCCGGCGATGAAGAAGCGTGTCACCTGCGCGCGCCCTTGGCGGGGGCCTTACGCGGTCGCGGAGGGAACCGCTTGCGCTCCTTGGCGGTCAGTTTGCGAATGGTCAGCGAGCCTTCCTTGACCTGGCGCTCAATCTCCTCGAGCTTCACCCGGCGCTTCTCCGCGGCGCGTTCAGCTTGTGTGATCATAGCTACAAGGGTAGCGCGTTCGGTGCGCCGTTCGGTGCGGCGCACGTGAGAGGATGCCGCGGTCACTCGGCGCGCGAGCCGGGAAGGTCAGCCACTGCCAACGCCCCACCCACGTCGAAGGAGCCCCCCACATGCCCGACATCGAGTTCTCCACCAGCGCCGGTCCGACGCGCGGCTACTTGGCGACGCCCGCCGGCGAGCGGGGTCCGGCGGTGATCGTCCTGCAGGAGTGGTGGGGCATCGAAGACCACATCCGCTCGATCTGCGACCGACTCGCCGATGAGGGCTTCTACGCGCTCGCCCCCGACCTCTACGGCGGCGAGACGACGGCTCAGCCGAGCGAGGCCGAACAGAAGATGGTGGCCCTGTCGATGGACAAGGTCGAGCCGCAGATGTGCGGCGCCGCCGACCATCTCGCGGCGCTGCCCGGTGTCCAGGGCGACGGTGTCGGGTCGCTTGGCTTCTGCCTCGGTGGAGGGCTCGCCGTGTGGGCCGCGGCGACCTGTCCGAAGATCACGGCTGTCGTCACCTACTACTACGTCATGCCGCACGGCAAGCCCGACTTCACAGCGGTCAAGGGACCGGTGCTCGGGCACTTCGGCACGTCCGACGAATTCATCTCCCACGACGAAGCCAAGGCGCTGGAGGCAGAGCTGCGCGACGCCGGCGTCGAGGTCACCTTTCACCACTACGCGGACGCGGGGCACGCGTTCTTCAACGACACCGACCGGATCGGCACGTACAACCCCGAGGCCGCCCAACTCTCGTGGGAGCGCAGCGTGAGCTTCCTGCGCAAAGCCCTCACGACGGTCTCCTGAGCCTGCCGCGACGCCCGGCGGCGATCGCCGCGGCGGCAGCCCTCCTGGCGCTCCCGGCCGCGCTCGCGCTCGGCGACGCGTGCGCGTCTGGTGCGCGCGCGTCGGGTGCGATGGGTGCCGTGGCGTCGCTCGCGGCGGCGACTGCCAGTGCCGGAGCGTGGTCGCCCGCCGCGACGCTTGGTTCCTGCGCTGCCAACGGGTTCGCGCGCGCTGCGTTTCCCCGCGACAGCCCCATGCACGCCACCGGCAGGGGCGCGATCGTCTGGAGCGCCGCGAGCGCATGTCCGAGCGGCGCAGGCACGCTCGTATCGGTGATCGGCCGCGACGACATCCCCGCGCGCCCCGCCTACGCCCGGGCGCCGGGTGGCAGCAGGCTGACGCTGCATCCGCCGCTGGCGCTGGCGCCCGCGCCACACGGTCAGCTGGCGATCGCCGGCTCGCCACCAAGCGCCGCGCTCGCCCGCGGTCAGCTCGTGCAGGGCAGCGCCGGCGGGCCGTTCTCGGCGCTGGGGACGATCGCCGGCGGCGTCTCGCAGAATGCGCTGGCGACGGGCTACCTGGGCGACCTGGCCGTCGCCTCGCCGACCGGCGGCGACAGCGGGCGTGCCGGCGCGCGGATCGACGTCGAGCGCTACTTCGCGCACGCGCTGTCGCCCTCGCGGGTCGTGCCGGCGCGCGGCGGCGCCGTCGATGAGCTGACGGTCAGCCTGGACTACCGCACCGACGCGATCGCCGTCTGGCGCCAGGACGGAGCGCTGTACGCGCACGACCTGCCTGCCTCCGGGCGCGCGCAGCCGACACAGCGACTGGCCGATGTCGGCCCGGCGCCGCGCATCACGGCGCTGATCAGCGACGACAACCGCGCGATCGTCGCCTGGGCCGACGAACGCGGCCCAGCGACGAGCATCTACCTCGACGCGTCGGCGAGCGGCGTGCGCTTCGGCGCGCCGCGCCTGCTCGAACGCTTCGACAACCCTGCCGGCCTGCCCTACCCGGCCACCTCGCCGCGCCTGATACGGCTCAGCTCAGAGAGCGTGATGATGGCGTGGACCGGCGCACAGCAGGGACACTGGGTCGTGCGCGCGGCGGCGATCGACCTCAACGGCCTGCGCAAGACCAGCACGATCAGCGATCCCGGCTCAGACGCGCTGCTCAGCGACCTCGAGCCCGGGCCCACCGGCGAGGCGCTCGCGCTGTGGAGCGAACCGCAGCGGACGCCCGACGGTCGGCTCGATCTGGGCCGCCAGGCGCTGGTCGCCGCGCGGGGAATCGACGCGTACCCGGGTCGGACGATCTTCGGTCAGCCCGAACAGATCGCCGCAGCCGGGCCCAACGAAGACGCGACCGTCGCCTTCGATCCCGCCAGCGACCGCGCGCTTGCCCTGTGGCGCGGTGAAGGCGGCGCCGTGCAATACGCGATCCGCGCGAGCTCGCGGCGTCGAGGGCGGCTGAGCGGCGGCTGAGCGGCGGCCGAGCGCGCTGAGCAGACGAACGCCGGTACTCGCTGCGCAACCTGCGTATAGCAATGGTTATACGCAGTCTGCAAAGTGACATACGACCCGCGCTCCGCGAGGGCGGGCGCGTGCCGCGATCGGGCAAGCGCCTAGAACAGCTGCTGGTAGATCAGGAAGATGTTCAGCGCGGTGATCAGGGCGGCGAGGGTCACGCCGGCGAACGTCGTCAGGCGACCGTTGACGTGCACGCCCATCACGTCCTTGCGCATGGTGAGCATCACGAGCGGGATCAGCGCGAGGGGGATGCCGAAGGACAGCACGACCTGGCTGAGCACGAGCGCGTCGGTCGGGTTGATGCCGATCGCGAGCACGACGAGCGCGGGCACCATCGTCACCGCGCGGCGCAGCAGCACGGAGATGTTGATGTTGATGAAGCCGCTCATCACGACCTGCCCGGCGTAGGTGCCGACGCTCGAGGAGGAGGCGCCGGAGGCGAACAGCGCGACGGCGAAGGCGAGCGCGGCGAGGCCGCCGACCTGGTTGCCGAAGCCGTGGTAGGCGGCCTGGATGCTGTCGACGCCGGTGTGCCCGGTCGAGTGAAACAGCTTTGCGGCGACGGCGAGCATCGCCATGTTGACGAGACCGGCGCAGGTCAGCGCGATGACGATGTCCAGGCGCTCGAAGCGCAGCACGCGTCTGCGCTCGTGATCGTCGCGCATCGGCATGCGGTTCTTGGTCAGCGCGGAGTGCAGGTAGATCGCGTGCGGCATCACCGTCGCGCCGATGATGCCGACGGCGACGTACAAGGACTCTGAGCCGCCCAGGTGCGGCACGAGCCCTGAGAGCGAGGCGTGCACGGAGGGGCCGATCTTCAGCGTCTCATAGAGGAAGCCGAGGAAGATGATCCCCAGCAGCGCCGTGATCGCGAGCTCGAAGCGGCGAAAGCCGTGCGTCTGCAACTCGAGGATTGCGAACGCGATGAAGCCGGTCATCACGCCGGCCCACAACAGCGGCACGCCGAACAGCAGGTTCAGGCCGAGCGCGGCGCCGACGAACTCGGCGACGTCGGTGGACATCGCCATGAGCTCTGCCTGCAGCCACATGATCCGGCTCGCCGATCGCGGGTAGTGCTCGCGAAACAGCTCGGGGAACGTGCGGTCGGTGGCGATCCCGACCTTTGCCGACAGGTATTGGATCAGCATCGCCATCAGGTTGGCCGCCAGCACGACCCACAGCAGCAGGTAGCCGAACTTGGCGCCGCCGGAGATGTTCGTCGCGAAGTTGCCCGGGTCGACGTAGGCGATCGCTGCGACGAAGGCGGGGCCGAGCATCGCGATCGTCGCGCGAAGGCGGCCCTTTGCGAGCAGCAGCTCGAGGTGGCTTGCGACGTGCGGAACGGTCGCGCTGCGCCCCGGCGCCGCTCCGGCGCTCGCGCCTTCGAGGACCGGATCGGGACGGACGGGCGTCAAGCAGAAACCCCTTCGCGTCCGGCGCCGCCGGAGCGATCGGCGCCGCGCGGTGCAGTGGCCGGTCCGGGGACGATCCGCTCGCGGCGCCGGCGCTCGCCGACGGCGAGCTCACGATCGACCTGTACACGCATCGCGTGCGCAAGGCGGCCGCCGATCGCCTGCTCGGAGCGACCGTCGTCGAAGCTCACGAGCAGCGGACCGCCAAACGGCTGGCGCTCGCGGACGTGCAGGCGGTCGCCCGGAGAGATGCCCTGTTCGGAGAGGTATCTGAGCATCTCCGGGTCGGCGTCGGACACGCGCACGAACACGCCTGCCTCGCCCTCCTCCAGCAGCTCCAGGGGATGCGTCTCGGGCTCGTGCAGCTCGAGCTCGGCGCTGGGGATCGGGTCGCCGTGCGGGTCGATGGTCGGGTCGCCGAGCTTGGCGGCGATCAGCTGCTCGAGCTCCTCGGAGATGACGTGCTCGAGCACCTCGGCCTCGTCGTGGACGCGGTCCCACGGCATCTCCAGCGCCTCGGCGAGGAAAAGCTCGATCAACCGGTGGTGGCGAATCACCTCGAGGGCGACCTTGCGCCCATCGGCGGTCAGGCGCACACCGCGATAGGGGTGGTGCTCGATCAGGCCGAGCTCGCCGAGGCGCTTGAGCATCGCCGAAACCGATCCGGGGGTGATCCCCAGCCGCTCGGCCAGCGGGTTGGTGGAGACGGGCTCCGCCGTACGCGATTCGAGCGTGAAGATCGCCTTGCAGTAATCCTCGACGGCGGGTGAGCGCACGGACTCTCTTGCTGCCATGAAACTAATGTTATGGCAGTCCAAAGATTTTGTCAAGGCCTCACTGGACTTACTTGCCGCTGCGCTTTAGGAAAGGATGCAGCACGGATGGACCGCGACTACGAGCTTCAGACCCATCGCGTCGAGGACCGCCACTGGTGGTACCGCGGGCGGCGTAGCGTGCTCGAGCGCGTGATCGACGACCTGCGCCTGCCGGCGCGGGCGCGCATCCTCGACGCGGGGTGCGGCAGCGGGCGCAACATGGTCGAGTTCGCCCGCCACGGCATCGTCACCGGGATCGAGCTGTCGGAGACGAGCGTCTGCCTGGCGCGCAAGCGCGAGGTGGGCGACGTAGTCGAAGGCTCGGTGCTCGACATGCCCTTTGACGCGGACGCGTTCGACGTGGCGGCGTCGCTGGACGTGATCGAGCACCTGGAGGACGACCTGCAGGCGCTGCGCGAGCTGCGCCGCGTGGTCGCACCGGGCGGGGCGCTGCTGGTCACCGTGCCGGCATACCAGTGGCTGTGGAGCGGACACGACGAGATCAACCACCACCATCGCCGCTACACGCGGCGCTCGCTGCAGCGCATTGGCGAGCAGGCCGGCTGGCAGCAGGTGCGCACGACGTACTTCAACTCACTGCTGCTGCCGGCGGCGATCCTGCTGCGCGTGCTCGACCGCTTCAGCCGCAGGACGACCGAGTCCAGCCTCGACCTGTGGATCCCACCGGAGCCGCTCAACTGGCTGCTGCAGCGCCCGCTGGCGCTCGAGGCCGCGCTGATCGGTCGCGGCGGGCGCATCCCCGCTGGGCTGTCGCTGCTGGCCGTGTTCCGTTAGCTGTCGGCGTCGACAGCCGCGACGGGCGGATGCATACGGAACGTCCAGGCGCGATTGACCAGGAAGGTGATGACCGTGACGATCGCCGTCGCGCAGGCCTGGCCGAGCAGCTTCTCGACGCCGGCGCCGTCGACGAACAGGAACAGCAGCCCCTCGTTGAGCACCAGCCCGCAACCCTGCACGACCCCCCAGCGCACCGGCGTCAGCGAATCGCCGACGTGCCCGGCGAAGGTCCAGCGGCGGTTGAGCAGGAAGCCGTTGACCGCGCCGACGACGAAGCCGATCGCCGACGCCGCCAGGTACCAGACGCCGAATACCTTCAGCAGCACCGTGTAGATCGCAAACGCCAGCAACGTGTTGGACACGCCGACGATGCCGAACTTCACGAACTGGACGAGCATCGGCGTGCTCAAGCGCGCCAGTGGCCCCGGTAGTCTGATGGGCGATCTCTTGGTTGCGTCGCCGTCGGAGGGCATTGACAGACAGGATGAACGATAAATTCATCGTGGGCTTAGGCCAACGCGCGAACATGAGCAGCAGATGCCAGCTTCGTCCGACCCATCCGGGGTGAGAAAGCAGATGCCCGACACTTCCCTTCGCACCCCCAAACTGCTCAGCGTCGTCGCTCCGGTCTTCGACGAGGAGGAGCTGATCGAGGACTTCGTCGCGCGCGCCTGCGCGGCGGCGGCCGACTACGAGTTCGAGCTGGTGCTCGTCAACGACGGCTCCAGCGACGGCACGCCCGAGCTGCTCGATCGCATCGCCGCAAGCGATCAGCGCGTGCGAGTGATCCATCTGTCGCGGAACTTCGGCCATCAGGCCGCGCTCACCGCCGGCCTGGAGCACGCGGCCGGCGATGTCGTGGCGATGATCGACGCCGACCTGCAGGACCCGCCGGAGCTGATCCCCGACATGATCGCCCAATGGAGCCAGGGCGCCGACGTCGTCTACGCCGTGCGCAGGCAGCGCGAGGGCGAGACGGCGTTCAAGCTCGCCACCGCCTCGTGGTTCTACAAGCTGTTCGACAAGCTCGCGCAGGTCGATCTCGAGCCCAACTCCGGCGACTTTCGCCTGCTCGACCGCCGGGCGCTGGACGCGCTGCTGGCGATGACCGAGCGCTCGCGCTTCCTGCGTGGCATGACCGTGTGGGTCGGCTTCAACCAGACCGCCGTCTCCTACGAGCGCGACGCACGCCACGCCGGCGAGACCAAGTACACGCTGCGCAAGATGCTGCGCTTCTCGCTCGACGCGATCACATCGTTCTCACACCTGCCGCTGCAGCTGGCGACGTACATAGGCATCCTCTCGGCGACCGTCGCCTTTGTCGCGATCCCCGTCGTGATCGTGCTGCGGATCTTCGACTCCTACCTGCCGGGCTTCGGCGCGATCACGATCGCGATCCTGCTGCTCGGCGGCATTCAGCTGATCGCGCTCGGCGTGATCGGCGAGTACGTCGGGCGCATCTACGACGAGGTCAAGCACCGACCCCTGTACATCGTCCGCGACGAGCGCAACCGCCCCGTCGCCCCCGGCGGCTCGCCCGCGCCGCAGGCCGTCCGCGCGGGCCTCGCGGCACGGGTAACGGAGCGCATCGGATAGCTCGCGGGGCGACCGCACCGCCGCGCGTCGAGCGGTGTTGTGGCCGACGATGACGTTTGCGCGCCGCCGCCGTTTCGCCTCGCCGTTCGCCCGCGCGCTGCTCGGCGCCGTGCTCGCCTGTGCGTGCTGGGCGACAGCCGCCGACCGCGCCCTCGCCGAGGCATGCGCGGGGGTCGGTTCGGCGCCGTGCCCGTACGCCTCCGCGCAGATCATCGGCCAGCGCGCGGAGGGCGTGCTGCGCTTCCCCGAGGCGGTCGCGCTGGACACCGAAGGCAACGTCTACGTCGCCGACCAGCTCAGCTACGTCGTGCAGAAGTTCTCCGCGACCGGGGCGTTTGAGACCGAGTGGGGCTCCTATGGCGGCGGGCACGGCCAGTTCGGGCCGATCGGCGGCCTGGCGACGGACGCCGCCGGCAACGTCTACGTCGTCGACTCCAGCCACAACAGGATCGAGAAGTTCGACGCCAACGGCAACTTCATCCTGCAATGGGGGCACAAGGGCTCAGAACCCGGCCAGTTCAGCTTCGGCTCCTCCCAGGACTACACCAAGCCGCCGGGCGGAGGGATCGCCGTGACGGGCAACTACGCGTACGTCGCCGACTCCGGCAACAACCGCATTCAGCGCTTCAACCTGCAAGGCGGCGAAGGCATGGAATGGGGCACGAAGGGCTCAGAACCCGGCCAGTTGCGCTATCCGCGCGGCGTCGCCGCCAACGCGAGCGAGGTGCTCGTCGCCGACGACGACAACCACCGCATCGAGAAATTCGATCCCGGCGGCGCCTACCAGGGCTCGGCCGGCTCGCAGGGCACGGGCCCAGGACAGTTCGGCTTCCCCTACGGTGTCGCGCTGGACGCCGCCGGCAACGCCTACGTCGCCGACGACCTCAACCACCGCGTCGTCAAGCTCAACCCCGACCTGACGTTCGCCGGAGCGTGGGGCGGATACGGGACCGAGCTCGGCCAGCTCGCCTTTCCGCGCGCGGTCGCCAGCGACCCGGCCGGCGACACGTACGTCGCGAACACGGCCAACGATCGCGTCGAGGTCTACAACCCCGAAGGCCGCTTTCTGCGCACGATCGGCATCTCCGCGCGCGGAGATGCCACGCTGACGGGCCCGCGCGGGCTCGCGCTGGACCCGACGGGTCGCCTGCTGGTGTCCGACACGGTCGGCAACCGCATTGAGTTGTTCGCGCCCGAAAGCGACGCCTATGCGGGGCAGTGGATCACGGCGGGCGGGCACCGTTCGAGCTTCGCCAAGCCCTCGGGGATCGGCGTCGATCCGCGCGGCTCGGTGTACGTCGCCGACGAGGGCAACGAACGAATCGTGCATCTGTGGGGCGACGGCACCTACCTGTCGGAAATCGGCGGGCCCGCGAGTCTCGGCGAAGCGCAGCTCAACGGCGCCGACGCGGTCGCCGTCTCACAGCTCTCCGGACGCACATACGTCGCCGACGCCGGGCACAATCGCGTGCTCGTGTACGGCGCCGAAGGCTCGCTGATCGCGCGCTGGGGCGCGGGCGGCGGCAACGGCGCCGCGAGCAGTTCCTCGGGTGGCTTCAACCACCCCTCGGGCGTCGCCATGAGCCCGCCCTCGCTCGGCGAAGACGTGTACGTGGCCGACAAGGGCAACGATCGGATCGTCGAGCTCGCCCAGAACGGCGAAGTGCTGCGCCAGTGGGGCTCACGCGGCGGCGCCGAGGGTCGCTTTCACGCTCCCGCGGGCGTGGCCGTCGACGGCGCCGGCGACGTGTTTGCGCTCGACAGCGAAAACAACCGCGTTCAGGTCTTTGACGCCAACGGGCGCTTCATCGCCAAGTGGGGTCTGCGCGGCACCGGGCTCGGCGACTTCTCCCAGGCGTCGGCGATTGCCGTGGACTGTGCCGGCGACGTGTACGTGGCCGACACCAACAACAACCGTGTCGAGCGCTTCAACCCCGTGGAACCGAAGCCGACGGGCTGCCTGGCGCCGGGCACGTGGCCGCCACCGCTCGACGTCGCGCCCGTGCTGCGCGTCGGCCTGGCTCGGCACGGCGGGGTGCTCGCGCGGCGCGCGCTCACGCTGAGGGTCGGCTGCCAGCGCGGCTGCAAGGTGCTCGTCAGCGCGACGCTGTCGCCCGCCGGGCGCGTCGGCTCGGTGGCGCTCGTCGCGACGGCTCGCCCTCTCCCCCGGTCAGCGACCGGCGACGTACGGCTGCGCGTCGGGCCGGTGGC
>Ga0207930_1000367_pt1 | contig 13542 bp, 13 predicted proteins | sample NGESurshal092012_7_FD_184477 | JGI IMG/M metagenome (GOLD analysis project Ga0207930, IMG submission 184477) | Arctic peat soil microbial communities from Barrow, Alaska - NGEE Surface sample 210-3 shallow-092012 (SPAdes) | ecosystem: Environmental > Terrestrial > Soil > Wetlands > Peat ... | reverse complement strand
GTCTCGCCCGAGGCGCGCCGCCAAACCGAGAACGAACTGATCGCCGAAGCCATCGGCGCGTTCAAGTCGCGCGCGGAGATCGTGCGCGGCGCGCTTGCCGGCCGCGGCTACAAAATCCTGCGCCTGAACGTGAATAGCGGTTCCAGCGCGCCGCCGCCGCGCTTGCCGGGTCCAGGCGCCGCTCGATCACCTGCTCGATCAGCGACTTGAATTCGGCGTCCCCGTGCAGCTCCTGCTCCAGGCGCCGGCGCATGCGCGCGGTCGCGATCGCCAGCACCTCGTTGCGCAGGTTGCGCGCCCGGCGCTCGTCCAGATGGCCCTCGGCGAGGATGTGCGTGCGGTGCTCGTCCAGGCGCTGCACGAGCTCCGGGACGCCGGTGCCGTTGCTCGCCTCGGTCTTGACGATCGGCACGAGCCAGCTGCCGACACGGCCCTCCGGGCCGTGTGCCCCCTCCTCGGGTGTGTGGTCGAGGTTGGCAAGCGACAGCACGCCGCGGATCTCGCGCACCATCGTGTCCGTCAGCGGGTGATCGGCCTTGTTGATCACGATCACGTCCGGGATCTCCATCACGCCGGCCTTCAGCGCCTGGATCGAGTCGCCCGAGCCGGGCATCAGCACGAGCACGATCGTGTCCGCGTGATCGATGATGTCGATCTCCGCCTGGCCGACGCCGACCGTCTCCACGAACACGTCCTGTCGTCCGGCCGCGTCGAGCAGCAGCGCGGCCTGCAGCGCGGCCTCCGAGAGCCCGCCCAGCGCGCCGCGATTGGCCATCGAGCGGATGAACACGCCCTGGTCGAGAAAGTGCTCTGACAGGCGAATGCGGTCACCGAGCAGCGCGCCCTGCGTGAACGGCGACGACGGGTCGATCGACAGCACGCCGACGCTGCGCCCGGCCTCGCGGCGCAGCTTCGTCAGCGCGCCGATCAGCGTCGACTTGCCCACGCCCGGCGGACCTGTGAAGCCGACGACAGCAGCTTTGCCCGTGTGCGGATACACCTGCTTGACCAGCTCCCAGCCCTCCGGGCGGTCGTCCTCGACCAGCGAGATCGCACGAGCCAGCGCGCGGCGGTCGCCGTCGAGCAGGCGCTGGGCAAGGGTCGAGTCGGCCATCGCGGGCGCAATCATCGCAGGGCAATACGATTCGACCGCGATGGAGCTACTCGCCGACTCACCAGCGCGCGACACCCCGGAGGCGATCGCCGACACGCTGCGCCGTGCGCCCGATCCGCTGCACGGCGGCCCGCTGGCACTGCTGCGCTTCATGCGCGCCAACCACATGCTCGACCGCCGCTACGCGCACCTGATCGTGCGCTTCCTGGCGCTCAAGCTGCGCTACCGCGGGCGGCTGAAGACCGACGGGCTGTGCTTCATCTGCCCGCGCGTGCAGCTGGAGATCGGCCGCGGCGCAACCCTGCGCGTCGGACGCTGGGCATGGATCGGGCACGGCTGCAAGATCCGCGTGCACGAGGGCGAGGTGGAGATCGGCGCGAAGACCGTCATCGGACAGGAGTGCACTGTCTCGGCCTTCCAGCACGTGTCGATCGGCCGCGAGTGCATCCTCGCCGACCGCGTGATGCTGATCGACTTCGACCACGGCGTCACCGAAGTCGACCGCCCGATCCGCCTGCAGGGGATCTACAAGCGCGACGTGCGCGTCGGCCACAACGTCTGGATCGGCTACGGCGCCTGTGTCCTGCGCGGTGTGAGCGTCGGCAACAACAGCGTCGTCGGCACCAACGCCGTGCTCACCAAGGACGTGCCCGAGAACGCCGTCGTCGGCGGCGTACCCGCGCGGGTGATCCGCATGCGACAGGCGCCGCAGTCGATGCGCTGGGAGTGAGACGCAGGGCACCCCTCGAGTGCACCCCTCGAGGCGCGCGCTCCTCTGCGGTCAGGGAGTGATCGCGTACGGGGCGAGGTTGCGCAGGGCCGGTACCCCGACGTCTCCCGGCGCCACCAGCGCGCGGCGCAGGGCCTGGCGATGCCCGGCGATGCGCTCGCGGGCGTAGGGCGCGGCGATCCCGCGGGCGATCATGAACGCCCAATCGCTGGACTGCAGCGCCAGCAGCTCGCGCAGCGCCGTGCGGTCGGCGCGCGCTCCCGCCGCCATCACCTCGAGCTCGGCGCGGCGCAGCGTGAAGGCCACCTCGGCGACCGCCGGCCCCGACCACGTCGAGAGGTCGCCGTGCGCCCCCCACGACGTCGCCTGGCGCTCCTCGCCGAAGCGCCCGTAGCGAGCAGCGCCCTCGCCGTCGATGTCGCGCCACTGGCTCGTCGGCGCCGGCTCCAGGCGCGCCAGCGCGTCGTCGAGCGCCACCAGCTCCAGTCCCTGGCGCGAGCACTCGTGCACGACGGCGCTCAGCCAGGCGATCCCCTCATACCACCAGTGGCCGAGCAGCTCGGTGTCCAGCGCACAGACCGCCAGCCCGCCGCCCGGCAGGCCGGCGCCGGCATCGCGCAGCCGCGCGATCGTGCGGGCGACGAAGTCGGCGGCGTGCTGCTTGGTCCTGACGAGCGCGCGCGCGTGGTCGTAGGGAGCGCCGTCGTTGCTCCACGGGGTGTGGTGATGGATCGTGTGGTGGTGAGAGTCGCGGTAGGCGCCGTCGGCCGGGTAGCCACGGTCGCCCCACACCAGGTCTATCGTCGCGCGGTCGATCGGCACGAGCACGACGCCTGCGTCGCCGATCAGCGGGCGCAGGTGCTCGCGTGCGCCCAGGCCGAAGCGCGCGGTCAGCTCGACGCACGTGCTGTGCACTCCCGCGTCGGCCAGCTGCGGCTCCAGCCGCCGCTCGTGCGCGCACTCGGGCAGCCAGAATCCCCCCCGCCAGCCCTCGCCGAAGCGCGCGCGGTGGGAGTCGATGCCGCTCTGCACCTGCGCGCGCACGCCGGCGTCGGTCGCCAGCAGCGGCAGCACCGCGTGCGTCGCCGCGGAGGTCCACTGGGCGTACGGGGCGAATGCCCCGATCAGGTCGTCGCCGCGCCGCTGCAGGGCTGCCAGCGCGAGCTCGTAGTCGCGCCAAGAGCGTTCCAGCTCGCGCGCCAGATCCTCGTGACCGACGCGGCGCATCCCCGCCGCGTCGTCCTCGTGCGTGTCGCGGCGCACCTCCTCGACGAAGCTCGCGAAGCGCTGCTGCCAGCCCGGCGCCTGCAGCTGGTCGCAGAGAACCGGCGTCAGCGACACGCTCAGCGGCGCGCCGGAGTCGAGCAGGTCCAGCAGCGGCAGGTAGCTGCCGGCGATCGCCTCCCACAGCCACTCCTCGCCGAATGGCCACGTCCCGAAGCCCTCGACGTAGGGCATGTGCGTGTGCAGGACGATCGCCAGCGCGCCGCGGTCGCGGCCAGTGCTCACGGCCGGCACACGGCGAGCAGGTCGAGCGCCGAGTCCAGTCGTGCCTCGCCGGCGGGGCGCACGGCGAAGTCCGAAACGGCGATCGCCGGCGTGAACCAGTCATAGAAGCGCTTGGTGAGGTGCAGGCGCGGATGCACGGCGTCCCAGCCCAGACGCAGCGCCAGCTCGTGCGCGCGCAGCTTGCGCGCGTGAAACAGGCCGTACATGCGCACGTCGGAGAAGCACGCGCAACACAGCCGCTCGAACTCCTGCGCGCGGTACTCGTGCACGTGCCACGGGTTGCCCGAGCGCTGCGCACCCGTCGGCGCGAGCGTGAGCACGTTCGGGGTCGAGACGAAGACCGTGCCGCCGTCCCCGCCCGCGTGCGAGTCGGCGACGAGCGTGCGGAAATGCGCGAGCGTGGCGCCCGGGTCGGTCAGGTGCTCGACCGTCTGCAGGAACACCACGGCGTCGGCGGGCTCGGGGAAGGTGTCCACGAGATCGCGCTCGAAGCGCAGGTTCGCGCGCCGGTAGCGCAGGTGGGCGTGCTCGTGCGCCTGCGGGTTGGCATCGACGCCGACCACGCTCGCGGCCGAGCGCGCAAGCACGTCGGCGCCGTAGCCCTCGCCGCAGGCCATGTCGACGACCCTCATGCCCGCCACGCGCGCGGCGATCCATTCGTAGACGACCAGGTGCCGGCGAAACCAGTAGTTCTCCTCGGGCACGTCCGGGAGCGTGCGCTCGCCCGTCAGAGCGAGCGGGGGGACGCCGTCGGGCTGGTCGCGCTGCTCGTAGTGGACTGATGTCAAGAGATGCCCTCGGTCACGCCGGTCAAGCCCAGGGATAGAGGCAGGCGCACGGCGCGCGAGTATATGGTGCCCCACCGTGCCGCCAGCCCTGAGCGCCGAGGAGATCCGCGACGTCAATACGCGCTACCACGACGTGGCCGCGGACCACTACGACGCCAAGTGGGGCATCGACTTCGGAGACATCGGCCGCGAGCAGGTGCTCGTCAAGGTCGACAAGGCCGTCGGCCACCGCCCGGACGGCTGGGCGCGCTCGCTGGAGATCGGCGCCGGGACGGGCTACTTCACGCTGAACCTGCTGCGCGCCGGCCTGATCGGCGAGGCGACGTGCACGGACATCTCGCCGGGCATGCTCGCGGCGCTGCGCGCCAACGCGCAGCGGCTCGGGCTCGATGTGCGCACCGAGCAGGTCGACGCCGAGCGCCTGCCGTTCGCCGACGAGAGCTTCGACCTCGTGCTCGGCCACGCGGTCCTGCACCACATTCCCGACCTGCGCCGTGCCTTTGACGAGTTCGCACGGGTGCTCGCGCCGGGGGGCAGCGTGCTGTTCGCCGGCGAGCCCTCCCGCTACGGCGATCGCCTGGCGTGCGTGCCCAAGCGCGCGGCCGGCGCGCTGGCGCCGCTGTGGCGCCGCGCGATCGGCGCGCGCCCCGCCCGATCGGACAGCGACGGCGAGCCCGACGCCGCCCTGGAGGGCTTTGTCGACGTGCACGCGTTCGCGCCCGGCGAGCTGCAGCGCGCCGCGACTGCGGCCGGCTTCGCCGATGTGCGCATCACCGGCGAGGAGCTGCTGGCCAACTGGTTCGGCTGGGCCAACCGCACGCTCGAGGCGACCGCGGAGCCTGCCGACGTACCGTGGGCCTGGCGCCAGTACGCCTACCGCGGCTACCTGATCCTGCAGGAACTCGACCGCCGGCTGCTCGAGTCACGCCTGCCGCCGGCGATCTTCTACAACCTGCTGATCTCCGCGCGCAAGCCCCGCAGGGCCTAGCCGCGCCCGGCCCGGCGTCGCAATCGGCCCCAGTCGGGCGCCTAGACTGGCTGACATGCCCGAGCAAGTCTCCCGGGGCTTTCCGCTGTTCCCGCTGGGGATGGTGGCCCTTCCCAGCGAGAGCGTCCCGCTGCACGTCTTCGAGGATCGCTACCGGCAGATGATCGAGCAGTGCCTGCGCGCCGAGCCGGGATCGCCGCAGCGCGAGTTCGGCATCGTGTGGCTATCCGACGAGGAGCTCAAGCAGGTCGGCTGCGCGTGCGAGGTCGAGAGCGTGCTCGAGCGCATGGACGACGGGCGTCTGAACATCGTCGCCCGCGCGACGCGGCCGTTTCGCCTGCTCGAGCGTCAGGACGATCTGCCGTACCCGGCGGGCGTGGTCGAGTTCCTCGACGAGCGCGACGAGCAGATCGACGAGCTGGCCGCGACGAGCGCGCGTGAGCTGTATCGCGAGCTCGTCGAGCAGGCCACCGATCGCCAGCTGGGCGAGGACGAGCTGGCGCTGATGGGCGCCTACCAGATGGCGGCCACGGTCGAGTTCGACAAGGACGCCAAGCAGGAGCTGCTCGAGCTGCGCTCTGAGAGCGCGCGTCTGCGGCTGCTGGGAATGCTGCTGCGCGCAGCGATCAAGCGGGTGGAGCTGATCGACCGCGCACAGGCGCGCGCACGGTCCAACGGCAAGGTTCGCTTCGGCTAGCAGCGCCGCGACGGCGCCGCTCGCCGGTCTGCCGACGCCGGCGACCGGCGCTACTCGGGCAGGTGGCAGACGCCCTGGGCGGTGCGCAGCACGAACAATGCCAGGCGTCGGAAGACCTGCGGCTGCCCGGCGGAGTTGTCGCTGAAGCTCACCGAGCCGTTTTCGTCGCGTACGCGGTAGCTGAGCACGGATTTGGCCGCCGGCGCGAGCGAGCTGTGCTTGGAGGCCGCGTCGCGCAGGTCTTCCTGGATCGCACGAGCTTCCACGAGCTGGGGATCGCTCAGTTTGAGCTTGCGCCCGGAGGCGCTGGTGACGCCGTTGCAGCTCACGCGCCCTTCTTCGTTGACCAGCAGCGTCAGCTTCGCGCCCGCCCCGCTCCCGCTGCGCTGCACGATGAACAGGTCCGGCGCGGTGACTCCCCCGCAGCCGCCCAGTATCGCGGCAGCCGCCAGCAGGCCGAGCGGGGCACAACGGCGCGTCACCGGCCCGCGGCGCCCTCGGGATACGCGGCTCACGCGCTCACGGCCACGCCACCGCGGCGCGGGTCTCCTGCGCCGGTGAGCTCTGTCCCGCGGCGGCGCACCGCCTGCACGCCGCCGAAGAACAGGTTCAGGCCGGAGAAGCGCACGACCTGCGCCCCGCGCTGCTCGAGCTCGTCCAGCGCAACGCCCGGCTCGGCGTAGATCACGCCCGATTCGAAGTGCACGCGCGGTGCGTCGACGGCCTCGCGCGCGTCGAGGTCGTGGTCGACCGCCCCGACGATCGTCTGCAGCAACGCCGAGCGAATGCGGTTGGAGCCAGCGCTTCCGAGCACGAGCTCGACCTCGCCTTCGCGCATGACGATCGACGGCGCCATCATGCTCGGCATGCGCCGTCCGGGCGGATGGCGGTGAAAGCCGAACGGGTTGAGATCCTCCTCACCCATGACGTTGTTCAGGTGCAGGCCGGTGCCGGGCACGACGACGCCCGAGCCCTCGCCGTTGGTGCACGTGGCGCTGCACGCCCGGCCCTCGGCATCGAGCACGGAGATGTGCGTCGTCGCGCCGAGCCGCGTCGACAGGAAGCGCTCGAGGAAGCGGTCCTCGCTTAGACCCTCCAGGAAATCCGGCGTGCGCTCGGCCTGCGCGGCGCGCATCGCCTCGACCACACCGCCAAGCGTCGGCGGCGCGGGACCGCGGTCGAGCAGGGCGAGCGCATACGCCAGCAGCGTGCCGCCGGCGGACGGCGGCGGGTTGGTCAGCAACTCGCGGTCGCGGTAGGCCATCCGCACGGGCTCGCGGTCGATCGCGCGATAGCCGGCCAGATCAGACGCCGACAGCGAGCCGCCTCGGGCATCGAGCCACTCGCACACGGTCGCCGCCACGTCGCCGCGATAGAACGGCTCCGCGCCCTCCGTGCCGAGACGCTCGAGCGCGTCGCCGAGGTCGTCGTTGCGCAGCACCTCGCCCTCGCGCAGGATGCGCCCGCCGGGGGCCCACAGCGCGGCGCACTCCGGCGTCGATGTCAGCAGATCGCCGAGGATCTCGGCGACGTAGGCCTGCCCGTGATTGAGCGCGACACCGTCGTGCGCGAGCCGCGCTGCCGGCGCCGCGAGTTGTTGCAGCGGGACCGTCCCCCATCGCCGCGCCGCCTCGCACACGCCGGCCGGCGCGCCATAGGCCCCGCACGACGCCGGACCGATGTGAAAGACCTGCGCGGCATCGCCGAAGGACACATCAACCGCCTGCAGCTCAGCCACCGCGCCAGCGGGCCGATCGGACCCCGCGGGCGCACCGCAGGCGGGCCGCCCGCTCGGCGCCGCCACGAAGAAGTCCAGCAGCGCCGGCTCCTGCCCGCCACCGGCCACGAGCATGTACCCGCCCGCGCCCAGCCCCGTCAGCAGCGGCTCGGCGGCGAACGAGGTCAGCATCGCCGCCACCGCCGCGTCGACCGCGTTGCCGCCTTCGCGCAGCACCCGCACCCCAGCCTGCGCCGTCAGCGGATGCCCCGCAGCGACGATCCCGTGCTCGCCCTCAGTCATGCTAGAGCGATAGCACAGGCACGCGGCGCCGGCTGAGCGCCGACGACGTCAGCGGCTTGGCAGGAACTCGGGAACGTCTAGTTCGTCGACGGACAGCCCGCCGCGACGCTGCGCCGGACGCGGCGGTCCCGCACGCTGAACCTTCGGCTCACCGGCGGGTTCCTTGAGCATGTTCACGCTCTTGCGCCGCCCCTCGTCGCCGTAGCCGGTGGCGACGACGGTGACCCACACCTGGTCGTCGAGCTTCTCGTCGACCATCGCGCCGAAGATGATGTTGGCATCCGCGTGCGCCGCCTCGGCAACCGCCTTGGCGGCCTCGTTGACCTCCCACAGAGAGAGGTTCTCGCCGCCGGTGATCGACAGCAGGATCGAACGGGCGCCGGTCATCGAGGTTTCCAGCAGCGGCGAGGCGACAGCCTGCATGGCGGCCTCAGTGGCGCGGTTCTCGCCCACGCCCATGCCGATGCCGAGCAACGCGTTGCCGGCGTCGCTCATGATCGTGCGTACGTCGGCGAAGTCGAGGTTGATCAGACCCGGAAGCGTGACGAGGTCGGAGATGCCCTGCACGCCTTGGCGCAGAACGTCGTCGGCGACGCGAAACGCCTCGACCATCGCGGTCTGCTTGTCGAGCACCGACAGCAAGCGATTGTTGGGCACGACGATCAGCGTGTCGACCTCGGCGGCGAGCGTGTCGACGCCCTGCTCGGCCTGGCCGCTGCGACGCGAGCCCTCGAAGCCGAACGGCTTGGTGATGATCGCGACCGTCAGCGCGCCGACTTCGCGGGCGATGCGCGCAACGATCGGCGCGGCGCCGGTGCCCGTGCCACCGCCCGCGCCGGCGGTGATGAAGACCATGTCCGAGCCCTTCAGCAGGGCCTTGAGCCGGTCGTAGTCCTCCATCGCCGACTGACGGCCCACGTTGGCGTCCGAGCCGGCGCCGAGACCGCGCGTCAGCTCGGCGCCGATGTGCAGCGTGATGTCGGCTGTCGACTGCTGCAGCGACTGCATGTCGGTGTTGACGGCGAGGAACTCGACGCCCTCGACCTCCGCCTCGACCATGCGGTTGACGGCGTTGACGCCGGCGCCGCCGACGCCGACGACGCGGATCACCGGCTGGCCGGTGGGACCAGCAGTGCCCGACGGCACGGGGTGCTCGCGGGCGTAGTCGTCCATCACCGCGCGTGCGGGCTGCGGGTCCATGACGTTCTCGGGGATCTCCGAGGAGAAGGCGTGGCGCAGGCGCTCCTGAGGGCTGGGTATGTGCGCGGGCTCCTGCGGTGCCTGCGCCGAGGCGCTGAGCGCCGGGTGCGGCAGGCCGCTCTCGCGAGGGTGTGCGGGCTTGGCCGGCGCCTCGGGGCGCTTGGCCGGCGCCTCGGCGCGGGACGGCGCGGCGGGCTGCTCGCCCTCGACCTGCTCGTCCTCGGCTCCTTCGGTCTTGCGGAACAGGGCCGCCAGCGGCCCTTCGCGCATGCTCGCGCGTTTAGCGTTTGCCATGGTCGAGAACCTCCTGCGCGAGTTGTCGGTAGGACTGGGCCGCTACCCCGTCCGGCTCGTACTTCAGCACCGACATGCCCTTCACGGGCGCCTCGGCGAAACGGACGGTCTTGCGGATACGCGAGGCAAATACCCGGTCCCCGAAGTTTTCCTCGAGGATCTCGATCGCCTCCTTGGCGTGAATCGTCCGGGAATCCACCAACGTCGGCAGGATACCCTCGATGTCAACGCCCGGATTGAGATTCTCGCGGATCATCGCGAGGGTGTTCTGCAGCTGGATCAGCCCGCGCATCGACAGATACTCGCACTGCACGGGGACGATCACCTTGTCGGCGGCCGTCAGCGCGTTGATCGTCAGCAGGCCGAGGCTCGGCGGCGTGTCGATGCAGATGAAGTCGTAGTCCTCGAGAATCGGCTCAAAGGCCTTCTGCAGCGAGCGCTCGCGACCGATCATCGTCGACATCGCGATCTCGGCTCCCGCCAGATCGATCGAGGCGCAGGCGATGTCGATCTCGCGCTTGCGAACCACCTCGCGGATCGAGACCTTGTGCACGAGCACGTCGTACATCGATTTGTCGAGCGTGTCGGGATCGATGCCCTGGGACATCGTCAGGTTGCCTTGGGGGTCCATGTCGACGCACAGCACCCGGTGACCCTCCTCCGCAAATGCGGCGGCGAGGTTGAGCGTTGTCGTCGTCTTTGCCACGCCGCCCTTTTGATTGGCGAACGCGATGACCTTGGCCTTGCCTTCCACGGGGGCTCCGATACTCGATTGATGGGAAAGCCGTCCGGTGGGTATTCGCATGCGACCGGGTGATTCCTGCACGGCAACTAGGATCCGGGGATGGCCACGGCCGAAGCCAAGCGTCGGCGCGATGGCGTCCTGCTCAAACACCTGAAGGGCAAGCGCGTCTGCATCTGCCTCGGCTCGGGTGGCGTCGGCAAGACGACGACCTCGGCGGCGCTCGCGCTCGGCCTGGCCGCGCGCGGGCAGAAGGTGGCGGTCGTGACGATCGACCCGGCCGCGCGCCTGGCCAGCGCGTTGGGCCTGGACCGCCTGTCCGGCGAGCCGCGGCTGATCGATCCAGCGCTGCTGGCCGAGCAGGGCGTGCAGTGCGAGGGCGAGCTGTGGGCGATGATGCTCGACAGCAAGGGCACCTTCGACGAGATCGTCGCGCGCCTGGCGCCCGACGATCGCGAGCGCGAGCAGATCCTCGCCAACCCGATCTACCGCGAGCTGTCCTCGGCGGTTGCCGGGTCACAGGAGCTCAGCGCGATGGCCAAGCTGTACGAGCTGCGCCACGAACGCGACTTCGACGTGATCGTGCTCGACACGCCGCCGTCGCGCAACGCCGTCGACTTCCTCGAGACGCCCGCGCGGCTGCTCGGCTTTCTCGAAGGCCGCGCGCTGAGAGTCTTCCTCTCCCCCGGCGGCCTGGCGGCCCGCGTGTTCGGGCGTTCGACGGGCATCGTCTTCGCGATCTTCGCGCGGGTCACCGGCGTGGACATGCTCAGCGACCTGTCGACCTTCTTCCGCTCGCTGTCGGGAATCCTCGACGGCTTCAAAGACGTCACCAAGGGAGTCTCTGAGCTGCTGCGCGATCCCACGACGACGTTCCTGGTCGTGACCTCGCCCGAGCCCGAGCCGGCGCGGGAGGCCGAGTTTCTCGCCGAGCGGCTTGCCAGTCGCGACATGTCGCGCGGCGGGCTGATCATCAACCGCATGCACTTCGAAGGCCTCGGCGAGAGCTCCGCCGATGAGGTGCAGGAGCTGCTGACTCCCGACCTTGGCGAGCGCCTGGCCCGGCGCGTGGCCGGCAATCTCGCTGACTTCGACGTGCTGGTTCAGCGCGACCGCGAGACGGTGGCGCACCTATCGCGAGAGCTTGGCGAGCGCGAACCGATCCTCGTGCCCCATTTGGACGAAGACGTCTGCGACGTCGCCGGGCTCGCGCGCCTGGCCGAGCACCTGTTCAGCTGAGCGGCGCGACGGCGTCGATCTCGGCGACGCCGTCCGTCTCGATCGGCAAAGACTCCTGGCGCTGTTCGGCGACGACCTGCGGCTCGACCTCGGGCACCTCCGCCCCGGTCGGCTCCGCCTCTGCCATCTGAGCGTCCGCCGAGTCCGCCTCTGCCATCTGCGCCTCTGCCATCGCCGCGTCTGCCAGCTCCGTGTCTGCCAGCTCCGTCCCCGCCGCGAGCGGCTGCGGAACGTCGAGCTCTGGCTCATCGGGCTCCCGCCCGTCCGGTTCCGGCGCACTTAGGTCAGCCCCGCCGGGGCCGGTGTCGTCGAGGCCGGTGTCGTCGAGCTCGCCGTACTCGTCGGCGTGCAGCAGCTCGTCGGGTTCGAGCAGCTCATCGGCGATCACGGCGAGGTCGGAGTCGAGATGCCCGCAGATGACATCGCGCAGCAGCGAGCGCAGATGATTGGCGACGTCGTCGGCGAGTCCTCGGCTGGCGGCGTCCTTTCTCGCGGTGCCGGCGATCAGCGAGCGCTCGAGCGCGACCGCCCGCGTCATCCGCTCGGTCAGCTCGGCACGCTGCTCGGCTGTGGCGCACAGCGCGGCCAGCCGGCCGGCGAGCAACCCGCTGGCCGGTCCCTCGGGCTCGAGCAGCGCGCGCAGGGCCAGCAGATTGTCGGTCAGCGCCTCGTACGGGCTGACGCGCTCGCAGCCAAGCTCGAAGCGCCGCAGTGCCCACGCCAGGTCGTTGTCGTGTGGCGCGCGGCGCGACACGAGGCTGCAGAACGCCCGCAGCTCGTCCTCCTGCTCGACGGTGACGACGAGCATGCCGTGGGGGCGCCCGCCGGCGCCGAGCGCAAGCGGACTCCACGGACCGCCTCCGACGCGCGCCCAGGCGAGCGCGCCGAGCGTGACGCGGCCGTCGCCGAACAGGCGCAGGGCCGAGAGCAGGTCCCGCAGCACCTCGCGACCGCCGTTCAGCGCTTCGCCGACATCGTCCTGCTCGGTGGTGTAGGCGACGATCAGATGGCTCTCCGCGAGGTCGCTGTCGGCGGCTGCGACGGCCTCGTCGGGCACTTCCTGCAGCGCGTCTCGCTGGGCGATGCGCAGGCCCTTGGTCAGCTGCAGCTCGGCCGAGCCGATCGTCACGCCGTGCAGCGTCGCCACGAGGCTGATCTCGCTGGCGTTGGCGAGCGTCGAATGCTGCAGGCGCTGAAGCGTCGCCTCAACGCGCTCGGGGCGCAGCTCGAAGTCGGTCTGCTCGTTGAAGACTTCTTCCAGCAGCGCTTTGACGGCGGGGCGCACACGCGTGCGGCCCCTCGCGCGGGCGGCGTCGCCGCCGACGCTCGCCAGGTAGCGGTCGAGGCCCTCGAAGCGCTCGAGCAGCTTGGCCACGTCGGCGTGGCCGGGCAGACGTTTGAGCGCGCCGTCGCGCTCGCTGATGAACCGGCCGGTCAGCGCGCGGTAGGTATACAGCGGAGTGCCGCCGCCTCCCCTGCGCGCCGTCTGCGCGCCGAGCTCGAACGGCACCTCCGCGCCGGCTGCGACCTCGGCGCGCAGATACGCGGATGCCGCCCCGAAGAACTCCGTGAGCGACGTTTCGAGCTGTCGTGAACGCATCGCGCCCTGACTTCGCGCCCGGCAGGCGCGCTCCTGCTCAGCGCGCCGCGCGCAGCGCTTGTTGCACGCAGGCTAGGCCAGCGCGAGTGCGTCCGGGCGACCGCGGTCGGCTCCGGGCGCGTCGGTCGCGCACAGCCAGTCTTCGCCGTACTCGCGCATGTCGTCGATGATCGGCAAGAGGGCGCGACCCTTCTCGGTCAGCGCGTACTCGACGCGTGGCGGGACCTCGGGGAAGGTGTGGCGCTCGACGATCGCCTCCTCCTCCAGCGCACGCAGGCGCAGCGACAGCGTGCGCGGGCTGATCCCGGCGAGCGAGCGTTCCAGTTCGCAGAAGCGCGAGCAACCCTCAGACAGTTCGCGCACGAGCAGCAGCGTCCACTTGCCGCACACGATCTCCGCCGTACGGCACACCGGACATGTCTCATCAACGGCCATCTCAAGCTTTACTTTACCAAATGAAGTGGCGCGAGCGCCCGCTCCCACGCGCCTGGAGCGGCGATCGCGAGCGATGTCGCGATGTATCGTGCGTGGCGATGATCGTGCTCGCCGTGAGCGGACTCGCTGTGCCGGCGGTCGTGATCGTCGCGGCACTGGTGCTGCTGGCGATCCTGTTGCGCAGCG
>Ga0207930_1000365_pt1 | contig 13559 bp, 7 predicted proteins | sample NGESurshal092012_7_FD_184477 | JGI IMG/M metagenome (GOLD analysis project Ga0207930, IMG submission 184477) | Arctic peat soil microbial communities from Barrow, Alaska - NGEE Surface sample 210-3 shallow-092012 (SPAdes) | ecosystem: Environmental > Terrestrial > Soil > Wetlands > Peat ... | reverse complement strand
CGTGCCGGCCGCGCAGATCCGCGAGGTCTCCGTCGTCGGGCAGCGCAGCGGCCGACACTCCGGCCAGCTGCGCAGCTACTCGCAGGGTGACGGCGCGAGCTTCGCGCCCGACACGCCATTCCAGGCCGGTGAGCGCGTTGCCGTGCGCGCCGTGATCGGCGCTGGCCGATCCCGGACGATCGGTAACGGCGGCAAGCCAGTCGCCTTTCAGTTCCGCGTCGACACTCCCTATCCGACCGCAACCATCCCGGCCTTCCCCAACGCGCAGGCGGCGCCCGCCGACTATCAGAGCTTCTACACCGTGCCCGGCATGCAGGCCCCGGTCCTGACCGTCACCGTCCCCGATCGCGACCCCGGCGCCGGCGACATCCTCACCACCAACGGTCCCGGCCCCGGTCAGTACGGACCGCTGATCTACACGCCGCAGGGCCGGCTCGTGTGGTTTGACAGGCTGCCCGGGGGACAGACCGCGGAGAACCTGAGCGAGCAGACCTATCGAGGTCAGCGCGTCCTGACGTGGTGGAAGGGGCGCGTGCTCTCACTGGGCTTCGGCCAGGGCGAAGACATCGTCATGGACTCCCGCTATCAGACCGTCGCGAGGATCCCCGGCGCCAACGGCCTGAAGGCCGACCTGCACGACTTTCAGATCGCCCCCCACGACATCGCCTACATCACCGCGTACAACCCCGTCCGCTGCGACCTCAGGTCGATCAACGGAGCGCCCGACGGGACGATCGTCGACACGGCGATCCAGCAGATCGACATGAGGACGGGCCTGGTGCGCTGGGAATGGCACAGCCTCGACCACATCGGCGCTGCGGAGTCCGAAGTCGAAGCGCAGACGCAGGCCACGCCCTGGGACTACTTCCACCTCAACTCGATCGAGCCCGAGCCCGACGGCAACATCCTCATCTCCGCGCGCAGCACCTGGGCCGGCTATCAGCTCGACGGTGCCAGCGGCAAGGTCCTGTGGCGCCTCGGCGGCAACAAGAGCTCCTTCAAGATGGGGCCGGGAACGAGAATGGCCTGGCAGCACGACGGCCGCGTCCTGGCAAACGGCGAGCTGACGTTCTTCGACGACGGCTCAAACCCGCCGATCCACCACCAGTCGCGCGGCGTGGTGATCAAGCTCGACCTCAAGGCCCATCGAGCGAGCCTGGCGTCCGTCTACACGCACACCAACCCGCCGCTGCTGGCCGCAAGCCAGGGCAACATGCAGACGCTCCCCGACGGGAGCACCCTGCTGGGCTACGGCGGGGTGCCGGCGATCAGCCAGTTCGCCAAGGACGGCTCGCTGCTGTTCGACGCCCAGCAGCCGCTCGACATGTCCTTCTACCGAGCCTTCCGCTTCCCCTGGAGCGGTCGCCCGTCGAGCCCGCCGGCGGTCCTCGCCAGCCTCAACGACACCGGCGAAGAGACGATCGTGCACGCCAGCTGGAACGGCGCCACCGAGGTGGCCTCCTGGCGCGTGCTCGCGGGCAACAGCCCCGGGACGCTGAAGGCGCAGGCCGAGGTCGGCGTCGCAGGCTTTGAGAGCTCGACGACGCTGCCCGTCAAGTACGCCTACGTGGCGGTGCAGGCGCTGGACGCGACCGGCCACGTGCTCGCCACGTCCAAGACGGTTGCTGTGATCAGCTACGCCGCCTCGCTGAACGGCGGCCGGTCGGGATGAGGCCTAGTAGGCCGGTTTGGACTTGTGCTTCTGCGCCGGCGTCGTGCTCGTCGGCGTCGTGCTCGTCGTCGGCGTCGTGCTCGTCTTCGTGGAAGAGGAAGAGCTGCTGCTGCCGCATCCCGCCGCCCCGATCGTGCTCGCCAGCACGGCGAGGGCCGTTAGCATGGCGGTCAGTGGCGTTCTTCTCATGGGGCGGGCTCCAATCGTCGCTCGAGGGCTCGGGCGCCCAACGTACCAGGCGTTTGCGGTGTTGGCCGATCCCGGACGATCGGTCGCAGTTCGACGGGCGGCCATGAGCGCGCAGGCAACGGCGAGGGCGGGCCTCGCCGAGACGCCCCCGGCCGAGAGCGGGCGCGACGGCGGTTCGCCCTGGCTGTTGGCCGTGTGCTGCGTGGCGCAGTTCATGGTCATCCTCGACCTGAGCATCGTCAACGTCGCCCTGCCGTCGATCCAATCGGATCTCGGCTTCACCTCGCCGGACCTGCAATGGGTCGTCGACGCGTACGCGATCACGTTCGCCGGCTTTCTCATGCTCGGCGGCCGTGCGGCCGATCACTTCGGCCAGCGCCGGACGCTCGTCGCCGGGCTGGTCCTGTTCGGGCTGGCCTCGCTTGCCGGAGGCGCCGCACCCGACCAGGTGGTGCTGGTGGCCGCGCGGGGAGTGCAGGGCCTCGCCGGCGCCCTGATGGCGGCGACCTCGCTGGCGATCATCACGGGGTCCTTCCCTGCGGGCCCCAAGCTGCATCGCGCGATCGGCATCTGGGCGGCGATGAACGGGCTGGGCGGCGCCGCCGGCGTGCTGCTCGGCGGGATCATCACCGAAGTGCTCAGCTGGCGCTGGGTCCTGCTGATCAACCCGCCGATCGCGGTCGCCGCCGCGCTGGTGGCCTATGCGGTCGTGGCCGAGCGCCGCAGGGGACCCGACGCTCCTCCCTTCGACCTCGCCGGCGCGCTGACGCTGACGATCGGCCAGATGGTGCTCGTATACGGGGTCGTCGAAGCGGGCCTGAAGGGTTGGGGCACGCTCGCCGCACTCGGCCCGATCGCCGTCGGCCTGGCGCTGCTCGGCGTGTTCGGCTGGATCGAGACGCGCGTGGCCTCGGCGCCGCTGATTCCCTTCAAGGAGCTGACCAAGCCGCTGAGGATCGCCAACAACATCGTCCTCTTGTTCAGCGCGGCGCTGTTTCCGATGTGGTTCGTCAGCTCGCTGTACCTGCAGCAGGTGCTCGGCCTCTCGCCGCTGCACACCGGGCTGATCTTCCTGCCGATGACCCTGACGATCATGCTAGTCGCCTCGCGCGCGGGCAAGCTCGTCAGCCACTTCGGCGTGCGCACGGTGCTCGGCGGCGGGCTGCTGATGTTGACCGGCGGACTGCTGCTGTTCACGCGGATCGGCTCCAGCGGCAGCCCGATCGTCTACGTGATCGTCCCGGGGGTGCTGACGGCGGCGGGAATCGCGATGTCGATCGTTCCCTCGACGATCGCCGCCACGCACGGCGCCAAGGAGGGGCAGGCGGGGCTCGCATCGGGACTGGTCAACACCTCGCGCCAGGTCGGCGGCGGCCTGGGGCTGGCGCTGCTGATCACATTCGCGACGCAGCGCACGACCCATCTGATCGGCTCGGGCGAACAGGTCGCGCCGGCGCTGGCCCATGGCTTCGCCCTCGCCTACCTGATCGCGGCCGGCCTGGCCGGAGCCGCCGCGATCATCACCTTCACGGCGCTGCCCAAACCCGACGAAGCGCCGGCGCGCCGCTTCGCGCTGGCGATCGGCGCCGTGCTCGCCGTGTTCCTCGCGCTCAACGTCGCCTTCGCAGGCTCGCACGGCGCCCCGATCGGTAAGTACACGCTCGACGACACCTACAGCTTCGTCACCGCGCCGTCGCTTCACCCGCCGGCGATTCGCAGCGCCAAGCGGGCGCCCGCGGGGCAGCTGGCGCCGGGCTACATCTTCACGGCGAACTTCTACGACCTCAACAAACCCCCGATCGTCGGCCAGAGCGGGCCGCTGATCCTCGACCGCCAGCTGCAGCCGGTGTGGTTTCAGCCGGTGTCGGAAAAGCTCGTCGCAGCCAACCTCAGCCTGCAGAGCTACCACGGCAAGCCGGCCCTGGCCTGGTGGCAGGGAGTCGTCACGAACACCGGCGCCACCGAAAGCGGCGAATACGTGATGGTCGACCAGCACTACCGCAGGATCGCCAGCCTGAAGGCGAAGGACGGCTGGGTGCTCACGCTGCACGAGTTCGTGCTCGACGGCGACAACGTCTGGGTGACGGCGAACAAGAACGTTCCGCGCAACCTGTCCAAGTACGGCGGCGCCTACAACGGCGCGCTGATCGACTCGGCGGTGCAGGAGTACAACCTGAAGACCGGCAAGCTGCTGCGCAACTGGGACGCGCTGGCGCACATCCCGCTGGGCCAGTCCCAGGCCTCGCTGCCGACCAACGGCTTTCCCTGGGACGCCTATCACGTCAACTCGATCCAGCTGACCGGCGACGGGAGCTTCCTCGTCTCGATGCGCGACACCTGGGCCGCCTACCTCGTGGACATCGCCAGCGGCAGGATCCGCTGGACGCTCGGCGGGCGCAGCTCGGACTTCAAGTTCGGCCAGCAGGCCGCGTTCCAGTGGCAGCACGACGTGCAACTTCAGGGCGGTTCGACGGTGACCCTGTACGACGACCACTGCTGCCAGCTGACCGGCGGTGGAACCTACGTCAACCCGACGGCGCCCTCTCGCGGTCTCGTCCTCAAGCTCGACCAGCGGGCGCGCCTGGCGACGTTCGTGGCGCAGTACGAGCGCGCCGAGGACTTCGACGCGGCCTACATGGGCGACACGCAGACGCTGTCCAACGGCAACGTGTTCGTCGGCTGGGGCAACGAACCGTACTTCTCCGAGTTCAGCCGATCCGGCAAGCTGCTGTTCGAAGGCGAATTCCCCGGGCCCAACCTCACCTACCGCGCGACGCTCGAGCCGTGGGTCGGCCTGCCGCTGTCCTCGCCCGCCGCGGTCGTGCGCCAGAGCGCCGGCAAGACGACCGTGTACGCGAGCTGGAACGGCGCAACCGAGCTCGCGTCCTGGAGGGTGCTTGCAGGCTCCAGCGCCAGCCGCATGGCGGTCGTGGCGACCCACGTGAAGGCCGGCTTTGAGACGGCGATCCCCCTGCCACAGGGCTACAAGAGCTTCAAGGTGCAAGCGCTCGGCGCCGGCGGCCGCGTGATCGGAGCGCTTCGGCCGTCGGCGCTCGTAGGATGACCGGCGTGCTCCGTCCCGCCGGCATCCTGGTCACCGCGCTATCGGCCGTCGCCGGTCTCGCCGCATGCGGTGGCGCGTCGCCGGCAAGCTCGGCCGCATCCAACCCACCCGTGGCCAGGCCGGCGGCCGGCTCGGTCGGCGTCTCGCCGCAGCCGGGCACGCCGGACGCCTCGCCGTCGACGCAGATCTCCTTCCTCGGCGGCCCGGGAACGACGGTCACCGGCGTGCATGTCGTCGGCTCCAGCAGTGGCGCTCACTCCGGCAGCCTGCGCGCCTACTCGACGGGTACCGGCGAGAGCTTCCTGCCCAGCCACCCGTTTCACACCGGCGAGAAGGTGACCGTCCACGCGCAGGCGGGCGGCACGTCGGTGAGCACGAGCTTCACGATCGCCCGCCAGGCCGCGGTCAGTCAGAAGGAGTTCCCGATCACCCCAGGTGACGCAAAGGCCGTCCAGCACTACAGCTCGGCGCCGACGCTCACCCCCTCGACCGTGCGCATCACGACCCCCGCGAAGGCCGGCACGACGCCCGGCGATCTGTTCTTGGCGCCCTACCAGGGTGAGGGGTCGCCGGGCCCAATGATCGCCGATCAGAAGGGCAACCTGGTGTGGTTCAAACCGCTCCCGCCCGGCGTCGAGGCGACAAACTTCCAGGTCGACCAGTACAAGGGCAAACCGGTTCTCACCTGGTGGCAGGGGCGGATCATCCAGGTCGGCTTCGGCGAGGGCGAGGACGTGATCTACGACAACTCCTATCGCCCCGTCGCCACGGTCAGGGCCGGCAACGGCTACCACGCCGACCTGCACGAGATTCGGATCACCCCGCAGGGCACGGCCTGGATCGACGTGTTCGACCCGATTCGCATGAACTTGTCCGGCGTGCACGGTCCCGCCGACGGAATTCTCACTGACTCCGTGGTGCAGGAGATCGACATCAAGACCGGCCTGGTGATGTGGGAGTGGCACGCGCTCGGGCACATCCCGCTGGCCGACTCGAACAACCCTGTGCCCAACAGCTACCCATGGGACTACGCACACCTCAACTCGGCCGATCCGGGGGCCGCCAACGACGTGATGGTCTCCGTGCGCAACACCTGGACGTTGTATGACATCGACATCCGCACGGGCGCCATCGTCTGGCGCCTGGGGGGGTCCCACAGCAGCTTCAAGCTCGGAGCTGGGACGCGCTTTTACTGGCAGCACGACGCTGAGTTCCAGCCCGGCGGGCTGATCTCGGTGTTCGACAACGGCTCGGACCCCCCCGAGGAGAAGCAATCGCGGGGGTTGCTGTTGCGACCGGACCTGTCCAGCCACACGGTCAACCTCGTCAAACAGTTCATCAACCCGGCCAAGACCCTGCTGGCCGAAAGCCAGGGCAACGTGCTGAGCCTGCCTGCGGGCAACTGGTTGCTCGGCTATGGGCGATTGCCGAACTTCACCGAGTTCGACGCGTCCGGACACGTCCTGCTCGACGGCACGCTCGGCAGGAACGTACAGAACTTCATGACGTTCCTCTCAGCGTGGGAAGGCCGGCCGACGATCACGCCGTCGGTCCTTGCACGCTCGGCCGGCGCCGGGGCCATCAGCCTTGCGGTCAGCTGGAATGGCGCCACGGAGGTCGCCTCCTGGCGCGTGCTCGGCGGGGCAACGGCGAGCACGCTCGCGCCGGTCGCGACCGCGCCAAAGGCGGGCTTTCAGACGACGATCACGGCGCACACCGCCGGCCCGTACGTGGCCGCTCAGGCGCTTGACGGCTCGGGCGCCGTGCTCGGCACGTCGGCAACGGTCAAAGGGTGAGCGGGCGCAGCGCGCCCCAACGCGCCGCGGTCTTCGGCGCGGCGCTGCTGCTGGTCGCTGCGGGGCTGATCGCGCTCTTGGCGCTGCGTTCGGGCCGCGCCGGGGCCGACGCGATAGCGACGGCGAGCAGGTTCAAGGAACCGAGCGTCTCACCGAGCTGCACACCGCCGCGACTGGATGTCTCGGCTGCGCTGGCGGGCTCGCGCGTGACCGTCTCCCCGGCGCCGGACTCGCGCGACGCCTCGGCCTCGACGCAGATCAGCATGCTCGGCCCGCCGGCGAGCGAGCTCTCGCGCGTCACCGTCAAAGGCTCGCTGAGTGGCGCGCACGCGGGACGACTGGTCTCGTACTCCCAGGGCGACGGCGCGAGCTTCGTGCCCAACACGCCGTTCACGCAGGGAGAGAGGGTGAGCGTCCACGCGGAGATCGGCCAGAGCGACGGAGCCGGGGCGACGCCGTTCGCATGGAGCTTCACGGCCGCCGTGCAAGATCACGGCGGCGTCTCCGGTGGCAATCCGCGTCCGGCGCCGCAAGAGGCCTCCTACCAGGGCTTTCACTCGCGGCCGGACCTGCAGCCGCCGACCGTGACCGTCACGGCGCGCGCCGCCGGGACGACGCCGGGCGACATCTTCATCGCGCCGTATTCCGGGCCGGGCCAGTACGGGCCGATGATCCTCGGCGAAGACGGCTCGCTGATCTGGTTTCAGGCGCTGTCGCCCGCCGGCGCACGCGCGTCTGACTTCCGCGTGCAGCAGTACGAAGGAAAGCCCGTGCTCACGTGGTGGCAGGACCCGCTGATCGCCGCTGGCCAGAGCAAGGCGGGAGAGGTGATCGTCGACAGCTCCTACCGGCAGCTGGCGGTCGTGCGAGCCGGCAACGGCTACCAGCCCGACCTGCACGAATTCCAGATCACGCCACAGGGCACGGCGCTGATCACGGTGTACGACGGGATCGACTGCGACCTGTCCAGCGTCGGCGGCCCGCGCGACGCTGCGGTCGCCGACACGCTGCTGCAGGAGATCGACCTGAAGACGGGCCTGGTGATGTACGAGTGGCACAGCCTCGACCACGTGCCCCTGTCGGACTCCTACGCCTCGGCCAAGCCCGCCAGCCGCACGACGCCGTTCGACTTCTTCCACATCAACGCGATCGACGTGCTCGGCAACGGCGACCTGCTCGTCGACGCGCGCAACACGTGGGCCGCCTACGACGTCGACCCGCGCAGCGGTCGCGTGCGCTGGCAGCTCGGCGGCAAGCGCAGCAGCTTCGCCATGGGACCGGGTACGCGCACGGCCTGGCAGCACGATGCCCGCCAGCAGCCGGACGGGACGATCACGTTCTTTGACAACGGCGCGACGCCGGCGATCCATCCGCAGTCGCGCGCGATCGACGTCAGGCTCGATCCCGTGCGCAAGACGGCCACGCTCGTGCGCGAGGACGAACACCCCGGCAAGGCGCTCGTCGCCGGCAGCCAGGGCAACGTGCAGGCGCTCACCGGCGGAGCGTGGATGGTCGGCTGGGGAGAGGTTCCCTACGTCTCGGAATTCGGTGCCGGCGGACAGTTGCTGTTCGACGCGCATCTGCCGGCGGCCTACGAGTCCTACCGCGCGTACCGGCTGCCGTGGAGCGGCGATCCTTCGCAAGCGCCTGCGCTCGCGGCTGTGCGATCGTCCTCCGGAGCAGGCGCGATCGTCTACGCGAGCTGGAACGGCGCGACCAACGTCGCCTCCTGGCGCGTGCTCGCAGGGACGTCGCCGAGCAGCCTCACGCCCGCCGGGCAAGCGCCGAGGGGTGGCTTTGAGACGGCCGTGCCGCTGCCCCGCGCCGTCGTCGGCGGCTACGTGCAGGCGCAGGCGCTGGACGCCGCGGGCGCGGTCATCGGCGCCTCGCCCGTGAAGCGGATCTGAGCTGCTTGACCCGGCTTTCGCCGGGCGACACGCCGCCCTGTTCCTGCAGGCCTTCGAAGTACCGTTCGGCGCGCCGTTCGCGCGCGGCGGCGGCGTTGTTGGCCGCGTTCCTGGCGACGCCGAAGTAGTCGGCAAAGCCACGCGCGTGAGCGGCGCTCAGACGCCCCGGCAGTGCAGCGCGCAGCTCCTGCTCGAAGGCCTGCGCGAGGGTCGCGCGCAGGCCGTCCTCCAGCTTGCTCTCGCCGGCGCCGTTGTGCAGCTCCAGGCGGCCGCTGTCGGTGGCGTAGTCGTACAGCTCGCGTTCATCACCGACGCTCAGCGGTTCGATCCCGCCCGGCTGCCAGCTGGAGTAGGACGCGTACTTCGCTTCAGGCGTGCGCACCGCGACCACGTGCAGCGGTGCATCGGCCGCGTAGGAGGCGACGGCGTACTCGGTCACGGTCTCGTCGGTGGCATGCAGCACGTATGGCCGGCCCTGCGCGTTGGGATCGGTGAGGATCGCCGCCAGGTCGGCGCGGGCGGCGATGTGGTCGTAGCGCGCTTCGCCGCGCCAGTCGTTCGACCCGGTGGCGATCGTCAACAGGAGCGGTGCGATGTCGACGCTCGAGGTGAGCTGGCTGCGCGTGATCTCGGGGGCCTGCGTGAGCACGCCGCGGTTGTCCTTGACCAGCAACGGCACGCGGATCGCCTCCTCGTACGCGCCGGCGCCCTTGCCTCGCAGCCCGTGCGACCCGCCGTACTCCCCGTGGTCGGAGGTGAAGACGATCACCGTGTTCGCCGCGACCTGCGGCCGGCTGTTCAACGTCGCCAGCAGCTGGCCGATGTGCGCGTCCACTTCTCGCTGCAGCTTGCCGTAGAGGTTCAGGAACGTCATCCACAGCTGCGCCGCATCCGGGCCTTCGAAGGGAACCGTGCCGAAGGAGGCGGCGGCGGTGTCCTGCAGCGAGCGCTGCAACATGGGCTTGTTGCGCGCCATCAGCAGTTCCGGTGTCTCGAAGTTGCCGGGCAGCGACTGCGCGACGGGCTGCGCGCTGGCCTCCGCGCGCACGCGATTGCTCCACAGGTACCACCAGGCGATGTCGTGGGGGTTGACGAAGGACACCGTCGTGCACCACGGACCGGCGCCGCCCTCCTGCTCGAACCACCGGGCGAACTGGTGGGCGATGCGTCCGTCCATGCGCCAGCCCTGTCCGGGCGCGCCGTTGGGCGAGGGATACGTGCCGCCGTGAAAGCCGTAGCGCTGCATCGCGCGCTCCCCGCGACGGCGCCCCCACTTGCCGTCGCGGTGGGTCAGGTGCCACTTGCCGTACCACCGCGTGCGATAGCCGTGCTCGCGCAGCATCGTGCCCCACGTGGGAAATCCCGGATCCAGCGTGCTCCCGCCGGTGATCATGCATCCCGTCTGGTGCGTGTAGAGCCCGGTGAGCAACGTGGCCCGAGCCGGCGTGCAGTCGTTGGCGGCGGTGTAGTGCCCGGAGAACGAAACCGCGTCCTGACGCAGCTCTGCGAGGTTCGGCGGCAGCCCCGACCCGTCGCCCGTCGGCGAGAACCACGCCGGGAAGCGCATCTGGTCGACGAGGATGACGAGTATGTTCGGGTGCTGTGGGTCCACCGACAACGGCGCCGGGCGCGCTCGCGAGGCTGCGGCGCTCTGACCGGCGTCTTCGGTCGCGTCGGCCAGCCGCGCGACTCCCAGACCGGCGCCCGCCAGCAGGCCGCCCGCGGCGACCCCGCGCTTCACGAACGTCCGCCGATCGACTTTCCTATCCTGCTCTGGGCCCATGCTCTCCATACGCGCTCTGATCGTAGGGCTGATGACGGCGTTGGGGCTCGCCCTCGCCGCCGCCACGGCGTTCGCCGCGGCCCGCGCTCCCGACTGTACGCCGGCGACATTGAACACATCGGCGATAAAGGCGGGCTCAGTGACCGTCTCGCCGCTGTCGGGAAGCCGCGACGCCACCGCGCAGACGCAGATCAGCTTCCTCGGCGTGCCCGCGCGGGAGATCGGCGACGTCAGCGTCGTCGGCTCGCAAAGCGCCACGCACAGCGGACGCCTGCTCGCCTACTCGCAGGGCAATGGCGCGAGCTTTGTTCCCTCGCAGCCGTTCGCCCAAGGCGAGCGCGTGGTGGCCCGCGCGACGATCCGCAGCGGTGGCGTGCAGCGGCGCGTGCTCGACGTCTTCGCGATCGCCGATCAGGATCCGACCACGCGCGCGCCCGAGACGATCCATCCTGGGCACCCCAGCGATGTGCAGGGCTTTCGGTCGCGCAGCGATCTGCACCCGCCGGTCGTGACGGTCACGGCACAATCGCCGCTGGTGGCGCCGGGCTACGAGTTCGTCGCCCCCTATGCCGGCCCCGGCCAGGCCGGGGCGATGATTCTCGAACCGGGCGGCGGGCTGGTGTGGTTCAAGCCCTTGCCCACCGACAAGTTTGCGACCAACTTCCGCCCGCAGGAATACCTCGGCAAGCCTGTGCTGACGTGGTGGCAGGGAGACATCTCGGTGCACGGCTACGGGCTCGGCGAAGGCGTGATCTTCGACCAGTCCTACGCCGACGTCGCCCACGTGCGGGCCGGCAACGGCGTGCAGGCCGACCTGCACGATTTCCAGCTCACCGGACAGGGCACCGCGCTGATCACCGCGTATGACCCGATCCTCTGCGATCTCTCCTCGGCTGGCGGCTCCTCCTACGACGGGGTCACCGACGGGCTGCTGCAGGAGATCGACGTCAAGACCGGTCTGGTGATGTTCCAGTGGACGAGCCTCGACCACGTCGCGCTGGGCGAGTCCTTTGAAAACGCGTCGCACGCTTCGGTGCCCGCCCCGTTTGACTACTTTCACATCAACTCCATCAACCTCGACCAGGACTCGACCCTGCTGATATCGGCACGCAACACGTGGGCCGCCTACGACCTCGATCCACACACCGGTCAGATCCTCTGGCGCCTCGGCGGCAAGCGCAGCAGCTTTCAGATGGGCAGCGGAACGAGCACCGCCTGGCAGCACGATCTGCGCCAGCTGGCCAGCGGTGCGTTCAGCCTGTTCGACAACGGCGCCTCGCCGGCCGTGCACGGTCAGTCGCGCGGCATCGTCGTGGATCTCGACACGCAGCACGGGACGGCGACGCTGGCGACGCAGATCGTGCACCCGCCGCCGCTGCTCGCCGACAGCCAGGGCAACTTCCAGGCGCTGGGAGACGGCGATTGGTTCGTCGGCTGGGGCCAGGTTCCCGACTTCTCCGAGTTCAATGCCGCCGGCGCGCTGCTGTTCGACGCGCACTTCCCAGCCCACACACAGTCCTACCGCGCCTTCCGCCTGCCCTGGACGGGCACGCCCGTCCACGCGCCGGCGTTCGCGCTGCGGCCCGCCGCGGGCGGCGCCGCGACCGTCTATGCCAGCTGGAACGGCGCCACGCTGGTGACCGGCTGGCGGGTTCTCTCCGGGGCCGGCGCCAGCAGCCTGCGGGCGGTCGCGCAGGTCGCGCGCAGCGGCTTTGAGACGGCGATCGCGCTGCCGCCCGGAGCGCGAGGCCCCTACATGACCGTGCAGGCGCTCGACGCCGCCGGCCAGGTCATCGGCACGGCGCCGACGGCAAAGGCATGAACGAGCAGCCGCCCCCGGCGCCCGACCCCGACGTCCCCGACGTCCCCGACTCCGACCCCGACGTCCCCGACCCCAACCCCGACGTCCCCGCTGCCGACGTCGTAACGGTCCGCGACTTTTGCAGCGACGACGAGCCGCGCGTGCTCGAGCTGCTGCAGGGTGCATTCGGACGCTGGCCGCTCGGGATTGACGCCGTCCAGCCGCAGGAGTTCTTCCGCTGGAAGCACCAATCCAGCCCGTTTGGCCCCTCGACGATGCTCGTCGCCGAGATCGGTGGTGCGCCGGTGGGCTTCATGGCGATGATGCCGTGGCGGCTGTCCTTCGACGGACGGCTGCATGAAACGAGGCGCAGCGTCGACCTCGCCGTCGACCCGGCGGTTCACCGGCGCGGCGTCTCGCTGCGGCTGATCGGGGCCGGGCCCAGCCGGCACTCCGACGAGGTCGTGCTCGGCTGGAGCAATCCCAACGAGCGAAGCCGCGGCGGAGCGGCGAAGTCAGGCCGGACGGGGGTGAGCGGGCCGCGCCGCTTCGTCGGGCTCGGCGGCGCGCAATGGCGCACCCTCGGGCGCCTGGTGCCGCCGGCCGGCCAGCCGCCGTCGTGCCAGGCGCTGGCCGCCGCCAGCGCCGGCGCGGTGCTCGACGATCGGGCGCTGGTCTCGCGGCTGCTGGCGGGCTCGCGCCCTGGAGACGGTCTGATCAGCACCGCGGTGGATGCCGAGTTCCTGCGCTGGCGGTACGGCTGGCCGGAGACATATCGCGCAGTGGTGGCCACACACGCGGGCCGAGCGGGGTTGGCGATCTTCCGGGTCCAGCGACGCGGGCGCTTGTCGCGCGCACTCGTCTGCGAGCTGCTCGTCGAGCGCGACGATCCGCGGCTCACGCGACGGCTCGTGCAGGGCGTTCGTCGGGCTGCGCGGGCGGACTTCCTGGTAGTGGCCATGGGCTCCGACCGGGTTGCGGCTCGATGCGGTCTGGCGCCGCTGCTGCCCGGCACGACGATCTATGTCAATCCACTGCGCGAGGGCCTCGTACCCGACCCCACGCGGCCGGCAGCCTGGGCGCTGTCGCTCGGCGATCTCGAGCTGGTCTAGACGCTGTCGCGGGTCGTTGCTCTCTCGCGCGGCGGGCTACAGGCTTGATGCGGGTTCATCGCCCGCATGGCGCGCTGCCCGCGGCGCGCAGCGTGGGCTGAGTGTGTGCAAATAGCGCTGGCGATAGCCATAGTATTTACGCAGCGTGGGCTGAGTGTGTGCAAACAGCGCTGGCGATAGCCATAGTATTTACATCGTATATACGATTGCTATCGCAGTTCGTAAAGAGGACACA
>Ga0207930_1000364_pt1 | contig 13571 bp, 10 predicted proteins | sample NGESurshal092012_7_FD_184477 | JGI IMG/M metagenome (GOLD analysis project Ga0207930, IMG submission 184477) | Arctic peat soil microbial communities from Barrow, Alaska - NGEE Surface sample 210-3 shallow-092012 (SPAdes) | ecosystem: Environmental > Terrestrial > Soil > Wetlands > Peat ... | reverse complement strand
CCCAGCAATTCCTTGGCGGCGTCGCAGACCGACAGCGCGAGCGCCGCCGACGTCAGATAGCCGTGGAAGGTATATTTGTTCTTGTCGTAATCGCTGTGAACGCTCTTGCTGATCTCGTTGGACGCCGCACCAGGGGTAATGAAGGGCGTCTTCAGCCGCGCCGCCCAGGGTTCGAGCGCCAGCACAACTTCGCTGATATAGCTTGCGATGACGACGTTGACCTTGTCCTCATTGACCGCGCGCTGGAATGCGCGAACCGAATCCGCCGAGGAGCTATGGTTGTCGTAAGTGACGATTTCAATCTGGCGTCCATCCACACCGCCCTTCGCGTTGATCTCGTTGGCCGCCATCTGGGCTGCCTGGGGGATCGACGCACCGGCAATGGCCTGCGCCTCTGCAATAACACCGATCTTGATCGGGTCCGCGGCCAGGGCCTGACTTGAGGCCGTCGCCAGCAGTCCGAGCGCAGTTGCTCCGAGCAGCCTGCCCAGTGACCAAAGAGCAGGCGGTCGGGATGTTCTTGTCATATCGTTTCTCTCCAAGTGATCGCCTTCTTAAAGTGATCGCCTTCTTAAAGCGATAGCCTTCTTAAAGCGATAGCCTTCTTACGTTGCCTTCCGTCATTCTAACCACGCTTGCGCATCGGGCAAGCAAAACCGCACGCCAAATCCGCTCAAGAAAGCGAAACTTGATCGGCACGACCTGATGGTCACCGGGGCTGTCGAGAGCGCTGCCACATTGTTGATCATCGGTCGCCGGCGGCTTTCAGATGGTGCTCCAAATGCGAGTCGTCGGCACAACGGATGCGCAGCGCATCAGCTCATTCCCCGGCCAAGTTGTACACAGCTTCGGGAATACGGCGCCACGTTGCGCAGTCCCAGATCACGATAATTTCACGACAGGCCCGTCAGTCTCGCATCCTGACAGCAGGGAGGAGACTTTCGTGCAGAAAGGATCTGAGGCATCCGCCCGCGGGATTTGGCAAGCTGCGCCGGTGAACTGTCCCGTTCATCGTCACGGGGCCCCTTCCGGGTTTCGGCATTTCCTCGGTACGCCGAATGCGTCGCAGCGATTCAAGGCCTATGGGCTGGACCCGCTCGACGCCCCGGAACATCTGCCGAAAGTGCGCGGGTTGATGAACCGGTTGTCCCGGCGGATGGATGCCGATCTGAATTGGCCCAGCCACCCCGACAGCACGATCGAACGCTGGGAAAACCCGCACATCCCTTCGGGGTACACGTACCTGCTGCAATTTGTGGCACATGATCTCGTGCACTCGGCGATACCGCTTTCGATTGCCGGCGGGCTTAATCCCGACACTGCCAATGCGCGCCGCTCGGCCCTCAAGCTTGAGACGCTGTTCGGGAGCGGTCCGGTCGGCTCCCCCTTTGTATATGCGCTGGATGCGCCAAACGACGAGCGCCGCACCAAGCTGCGGCTCGGTCGCATGCGCTGGGATGAGAAAGGCGTCGAGCCCGGCTGTCCGTTCCGCGACATCGCGCGAACTCCGGCCGAGAATGTCACCGGAATAGATCGCAGCATCGCGGGGCATCGCGTTGCCCTCACCGAAGCGCTGGTTGCCGATCCGCGCAACGACGATCACGCCATCATGTCGCAGCTGACGGCCCTGTTTGCGCTGCTGCACAACGGCCTCGTCGACATTGTTCGCCGCGGCGAGCCTGCCACCGGGATCAACGCCAACCTCGGCGCCGCCTACAAACGGTTTCTGTGCGCGCGTGACGCACTGACGTTGATCTATCACAACATCATTCGCAAGGACCTGATGCGGCGGGTGATGCATCCGGCGATCTACGCGGCCTATTCCGGCCCGACCCCGGACTTCATCGACCGGCCCGTGCCCGGCATACGGGAGCGCGACGGCTGGCAGGTCCCGCTCGAATTCTCCCACGGGGCATTCCGCTTCGGTCACGCGATGGTCCGGCCGGAATACGTGATCAACGATCTTTCCACCCACGATCTTAACACGACGCTGGAAAAGACCTCGGCGAACGATCCCGTCAACATGCCGCTCGATACGACATGGATTGTGAAATGGTCGCGCTTCTTCGAGATCAAGGGGTCGAGGCCGAATTTCAGCCGACGCATGGGTCCGTATCTCAGCGACGGGCTCGGCAATGACCAGATATTTCCCGCCTTCGACCTGACCAACCGCGTCGGCCTGCTCTATCGCGACCTTCTGGGCTCCGCACTCGCCGGACTTTGGTCGGTGGATGCGTTGATTGCCGAGATTGCGGTCCGGCGGCCGCAGCTTGTCAACATGTCACGGCTGCTTGCCGACCGTTGCTACCGGGTCAACCAGCTCCGCGAGTGGCTGGTTTCCGAACCAGCTTACGGCCGATTGACTGCCGAAGACGTCGAGACGCTTGCCAGCGATCCGCCGCTGCCGTTTTTCATCTTGTTCGAGGCGATGCGGCAGCCGCAGGCCGAGGGCCTGTGCCTCGGGCCGCTGGGCTCGATCATCGTGTCGGAAGTGATCTTCGGTGCTCTCGAACATCACGAGATTCCGGCCGGCCGGGGCGCGGCTTCGTTTGCCGACGCACTTGCTGAGATTTCCGCTGAATATTTTCCGACAAATGTCTTTGCAGCAGTACCTGAAATTGAGCGCATGGACCAACTGGTCGAGTTCACCGCGGAGATCGGTGGTTTGCAACAAGCCGTGCCTGCATTTTTGTGAGTCGGGCTCGTTCCGCCTCACGCAACCCGGAGGAGTGAACAATGGCGATCGAAAGAATGGTAGTGACGAACCACGAGCGTTGGGGCAACCTGGTGAAGACCTGGTCGACCGGCAAGAACTATCTTGAGGATGACAACGAGTATCCGATCCCGGAAAGCGTCGATGAATTCAAGGAGCAACTCGCCAAGGCCCAGGTATTCATGACGGTGCCCGACCGCTACACACAGATCAAGTTCGTGGCACAGGAAATGGACACGATCGTGGTGCGATTGCCGCCGAAGTTTGCGATCGAGGATTCCGAGGAACGGCTCAGTCAGCCGGGCTCAACCTATCCGATCCCGCCGTTCTACAAGCGTCTGTTCAACGGCATGGATCCGGTGATCCCCGAAGATGAAAAATTCCGCGTGCATGCCGAACGAATCGGCGACTACACGATCAGCTTCTGTGGCTGAAAAATCCGGCTTACATGGATAGCTGGACGATACCCTCGACAGGAAGCCCCGCGCCGCGCAATCCGTCGCGCAGGGCTTCCCATCGCACCCTTACATTGATCGGATGGGCTTGCAGAGCCCAACGCACCACGGCCTCGTCGGTCGGCGCGGACGATCCAACCCAAAACGAACGTATTCCATTGACGAAACGCTGCGCCTCTTCCCGCGCCCTAGCCGTTTCCCCGAGGTAGAACAGTGCCGCCGTCCGCCATACGGGCAGGATGCGTATGACATCACGCGCGCGATCGCTGGCTTCGAGAGCACCGGCATAGTCGCCGCACAGGAAGCGAATGGTGGTGTGGTAGGCCCAATCGAGATGCGAGGGCGCCCGCGAAAGAGCCAGCGACTGATCGGCTCGCAGCCGGGCCAGCTCGATTGATCCGCAGAAAGCGGAATAGTGCGCACAGGACAGCAAGGTCCATGGGTCGTTGTCGTTCAACTCGCAGGCGAGTTCCATATGCGACGCCGCCTCAGCCTCCCGGAACGCCAGCACATAAGACCAGCCACAGCACAAATGCGCCCGGGAATCGACCGGATCCAGTTGAACGGCGGTCTTCGCAAGTTCGAGGGTCGCTCCGGCCTTGCCGAGATCGCGAAAGCGGCCAGGATGCACGAAATGTTCGAAGTTATTCATTTGCACCAGGCTGCTGTAGCAAGGCGAGAAAGCAGGATTTTCACGGATGGCATCGCGGAAGATGGCGACGGCTCGCTGCCAGCTTTCAGGGTCGAATTTTGCCATTAGATTCTGCCCGCGAAGCCAGCGGTCGTGGATATCCAGCGACACGTCCGGCTCGCCTGCCAGCCGCATCAGCCGTTCGGTCGATAGCTGCACGTTCAGCGAGGTCGCGATCCGGCGGATGATGCGCTGCTGTGCTTCGAACCAATTGGCGAGGCCGAGGCGAAAACTTTCGCTCCAGACATAAATGCCGGTGGTATCGTCTCTCAGAACCATCACGATGTTGATTTCAGCACCGACCTGATAGGCGGTGGTTTCGATGCAGTATTGCGCCGCCGAATCCGGCCCGGACGGCGCAAGCGGGGTGGGAGCACGATCGACCACGCTCCATTCGCGGAAGCGCACGAGCGAGGCCGCCAGATGTTGATGAAAACCCTGAACGAGATAGGTGTGATCGCCGTCGATGCCGTGCATGGCAAATGGCCGCAGCACGAGGCAGGTCTTGGCACCTGCCTTGACCGCCGCAACCGCCCGCGGAACGGCCCGTTCTATGTTTCCCTGGATCACCCGCAACGCGCGCTGATCGGCCGGCCCGGGCGCGAGCGGCTGCTCGAAAGCCCCGAGCTTGATCTTCGCAACGAGTTCTTCGGTGAGCGCCGACGGCTCCATGCCGTAATCCCGGTCCAGCAGATTCCAGAGCGCCTTGTAGATGCGCAGGGCTCCCGCGACATCGCCTTCTTCGGCGTGCACCCGCATCAGATGGCAACAACCCTCCTCGTGGGTTGGATCGAGATTCACGATGGCGGTCGCCATCTGCTTTTTGACGGCAGCGGCGATATCGTTTCCCACCAGGCCGGCATCGAGGCTTCGCATCAGCCTGTCATGGATCGTCTGACGCTTGGCCAGAACCCAGACCCGAAATGAAGGATCGAGATCGTCCATACCCTCAAGGACCCGCTCGTCGAGGTGCGGCGTATTAAGGAGGAGCGAATGCACGCTGCCGCTCTCCGCCGCCCGGATGATGCTTTCGACGTCGACCTCGGTCTGCTCGGGATCGAGATGGATTGCGAGCCTGCCGGCGACGAACCCGCGATATCCTGCATCCTCAAAGGCGGCACGAAGTTCGCGAACGACCTGGCGCAAGGAGGCGCGTGCCTTTTCCTCATCCGACCGGCTCCACAACAGGCCGACCAGCCGTTCGCGGCTTTCATGTTTCGCCTCGGTGAGCGCAAGATAGCTGAGAACGGCGCCGGCCTTCTGGGTTCGCAGTTCGATCAATCGGCCCTTGAATCTGATGGCAAGACGCCCCACCAACGACACCGAAAGGCGCGCAGCGCTTCCCGGCGCGGTCGCGGACTCGCCTGCAGCCAACCTTTGAACGCCCGCAGCCTCTTGCATCCACAGATACCAATCCGGGTTTGCGGTCCGGACAATCTATATCAAAGCGACCCCACCGGTATAGATTGCGCCGCCGCCGGTTCGCGCCATCATGTCGGCGAGCCGCGGCATCACGATCTCGGAAGGTTCAAGCTGGAGCCCGGGCGTGATGACGCGGGCCGCTGGAATGGCAAGGTGCGCACGCGTGAGGTCGAGAGTAAAGGTCTCGATGCCAAATCGCTCCAGGCGTTTCGCGATGAGCTGCAGCACGGAGTTTGCGTCGGTGGTGTCGATGGCAAGATGCTCCGATGGCTCCGCCACCGGTTGCAGCAGCAGGCATTGATCCGCGTTGATCATGGTGGCCCGGCGCCGATGAACCCGGTCCCGCTCGTTGAGCGCGGCTTCCCCGCGCTCCCGGCACTTCGCTTCAACCACCGCATAGGCCAGTTCGCCCTGGCACATTTCAATGACGGCGCCGCTTGCGGCGGCCGCAAGCGTCGGCCGCGCGGCCAGCCCAAAAGCAAAACCAAAGCCATCCGCCATGCAGGAGATCGCTGCAACGCAGGGTATGCCGATATCGGTCGTTATGTCGAGCAACCAACTCCGCCGCGCTGAAACGTTTTTTCGCAGCCGCGCCAGCAGAGCCTGGGCCTTGATGTATGCCTGATCCCAGGGCGGGATCGATCGGCCGCGATTGCCGCCCCACCACCACAGGCTGGCCGCGTCCCGTTCGATCAACTCCAGCAGCCCGTGCAACGCCGCCGCGTCCCATGACGTGCCGGCAGCTGATCCGGTACTCAGCGGGAACGGCGGTCTGATCTCTCGCTGGTCAAGCGGCCGGCGCAGGCACAGGTCTGCCGGCAGCAACATCTCGGAACGATCGGTCAGCCGCGTGGCGCGGTGCCACGAAAGTTCGGCGTCCGGAGGGCGCAGCCGATAGGACAGGAACGTGGCGAGGAATTCCCGTGTGGTCGGATCATGTCCGGCAACCGGATCGTTGGGACCGGACAATTCCAGCACGTCATTCCCGGTCTGCAGCTGGGAAAGATACTCAATGCCCTCGCCGATACATCCCTGAAATGCTTCCTGCATTGAAGGACCCACGCCGGAAACGCTGACTGCGGGACTGCCGGCATGCAAGGAATCCGCCGTTGCCGGATCTATTTCGGCGCCAAAGCAGACCAGGCCGGGGGCGTCGGGCGCGGCCAACTCGAAAATCCGCACGAACCGGGATGCCACCATCAACAAGTTGGCACGGTGGCGGGTCACGGGACCGGATTTGTCGACACCGGCCGGATCGGCATAGTCAAGCGCCTCCAAAACAAGCCGGGCATCGCGATCGCCGCTGTCTTCCCGGCTATCGCAAAGCAACAATGAAGCGGCGCGCGCGAACGGATTTGGCATCGGATTGTCGTCCTGTTCACGGTGGCCTCACGCCCCACCGGCACAATCCGGCTAACAGTGCATCGCCGGTTATGCCTCGGAGGAACATATGCTCGCTAAAGCTTTTGTCGTCGCCATGGCGGCCGATATTGCCCGGTCGGACTACGCAAAGCCAACCATCATCCGCAGCCGCAGCCGCGAATGGCTGATTGCCTGCCGCTGGGGTCCCGACGGCGAATACCTGTCGATCGCGACGGCCGGCGCCATACTGGGACCCAGCGGAGCTGTGGCGCCCGACGCCATTGCGCCAATCCATAGCCTGTTCGGGGTGCTGGTCTCGGAAAAAGAAAACGCCAGCACTTTCTTGCTGGTGCGGCAGCTGCCGATTCCGATCGAGCTCGCCGGCACTTTCTTTCCCGCCGACGGATACGCGTTGCTGCAACAACGAGAGACGATCAACCTCGTCTGCAAGACCCGCTATTCGCACAGTTGCGGTTGGCTGGACGGCAGGGAAGTCCGCAAGGACATTCCCGACCCGGCGCCGTCCTCGCTGGAGGCCATGGCATGGCACATCGAGGCCAGGCGCTGCAACTGGATCGGCGAGTTCATTTCCGAATCAGTGCAGCGCGAAAGGCGCGTCGTTCGCGCCAGCGGCTGAGCTCGATCTCAGTACCTCTGAAATGCCGCGCGGCTTTCAGACGCACAGTATGAGCTGGGTCGCAATTGTCAGGATTTTCCTACCGAACGAAAATTCCTGGCAGGAGAATTCTTGGGAGCAAGAATGCACCTTCCAGCCGGGTCGATCGTCACCGTCATCGACTGCGGGGGCATCGTTGCAAGGAAATTTTGCAGTATCGATCTGTCCTCGTCGGAAAGCCCGAACAACCCCCGCATCAGTTCGAAAAAGCCCGGCTCCTCCCCGACATACAGCAGTTCGAGGAGTTCCGCGCTGGTGTACCGTTCCAAAGCCGAGAAAAGCCGTTCGGTTTCGTCAATCGGCCCGCTCTCGCGGCAGCGTTCAAAATCATAAATTACCGCAGTCATTTGTGCCTCAATGCGTTGTCGTGATGCTTGGCAAAAATACTTGCCGACCCGCTCCCGGATTGAGATTGCCCCTCCATCGTGAATTCAGCGTGATCCCGCCGGAGGCCGCTGCAGCCGATTCCAGAAACCTCGACAGGCACCGACCGCAGCGGCTAGGGTCCGGTCTGTGCCCAAGGCCATTGCGGGGATGCGCCGTTGCGGGAAAGACCTAAGCTGAAGCGCGATTACTATTCCGGCGTCTTGATGCTTCTGCTTGGGGTGGGCGCGGCCGTGACCGGCAGCGGCTACAAGGTCGGCAGCCTTGCCAGAACGAGGGCCGGGATTCATGCCGGTCGTGCTGGGTGTCGTGCTGGCGTTTTTAGGCATCCTGATCGCCGGCCGCCCTGGGATCATCGGAAGCCGACGACAAGAAGTTCCTGCCGGACAATCCGCAATGGTTCGGCTGGCTCTGCATTCTCGGCGGTCCGGTCCTGCTGGGATCGCGCTTCGAGGAGAATTTCCGGCGCAGCGTGCTGATCTGCCGCGGCGATCTCACGACCTTTATCGAGCGCCCGATCAGTGCATTCTTTCTCGCGATCTGCGTGCTGCCGATCGCGGCCCAGATCTATGTTTGGCGGCGTAAGCCCAAAGTCCTTGCCGGGGAAAAGCCGATCGAGGCCGATATCCCGACCACGCGGGATTCGGAACTGGCGGGTTAACTGGATTTCGGTCGACCGTTCAACCCGTCGATTGTAGAGCCTTTCCGTTCCGATTGAATCGGAGCGGGCTCCATGTGCCGAAAAACGGCCCTTATGTCGCAGCCTGCATCGCCAGATATTAACCAAGCAACGGTATGCCGTCGCGTTACAAATTTAGGAATATGCGTAGAATTTGGCAAACGATTCGCGCGTATCATCCAGCGTATTCCCGCAAGGCCGAGACAGGACCGGGTTCACGATGTTGGAGCCTCGATTTCCGAGCCGCCTGAGCGCGCTGGTCTCTCGCTTCCATAACGATTCCAGAGGAAATATAGCGGTTACCTTCACGATCGCCTTGCTGCCGATTGTGGCAGCGGTCGGCTGCGCGGTTGATTACTCGCTCGCGACCAGAATGAAGGCAAAGCTGCAATCTGCGGCGGATGCCGCCAGCGTTGCCTCGATTTCCCAGAAATCCCCCGGTTACGTCGCGGCCGCTAAGATGACCGGCGACGGCGTGGTTGCTGCCGGTGTCACCGATGCGAACAACATCTTCAACGGCAACATGAGCGCGGTCACGGGCTTTTCGAATCTGGTTCTTACCAGCACCGTCACGAAAACCGGGATAAAGCTGGCGTCCAACGTCCAGTTCAGCGCCAATGTGCCGGTCGTTTTCATGAAAGTGCTTGGGTACCAAACCCTCACGGTGACCGGCTATTCAAAAGCGGCCGCTTCGTTGCCGCCATATCTCGATTTCTACCTGACGCTGGATGTCTCGGGATCGATGGGCCTGCCGTCGACATCGTCCGAGGCCGTGCGCATGCAGTCGATCAATCCGGACAACTTTGTCCAATACCCGACCGGCTGTACCCTGGCCTGCCATTTTGCGCCGCTCAAGAGCGCGTGCGTCGATCCCCCGGTTACAGCCCCAGCCGCTCCCCCTGCCAATCCCCCTACCAACACGACCTCGTATACCCAGCGATACAACACGAACAATGCCTGCATGGGCTATGCGTATTCGCGCGTCAGTCAAAGCGCGCTCTCGACCCTGATCAACAAGACGTCGAGTACCAAGTATCCGAAGCAGGTTCCCGGCTTGCCGGTTCAGATGCTTTCCGGCCTGCCGGCTTCGCTCAACACGGATCCTAACTTCGGTCTGGCGGCGGCAACGTCCTGCGCCACGCCAGGCACCGATGGCTGCATCCAGCTGCGCCTCGACGCGGTCGGCTACGCCGTGACCCAGCTGTTCATCACGGCTAACGCCTCCGAAAAAGTTACCGATCAATTCCGGATCGGACTCTACCCATTCATTCAATATCTTTATTCGTATTTCCCGCTAACAAGCAGCATCAACGGCTCTACCACCAATTCCTCGACCATCAACTACGCCGCCGCCAACCTTGCTACGCTGCTCGATACCAACACCAATTCAAATCTTGGCTCCGGTGGCACGCATATCGACACCGCGCTCAACGGCATAAACAGCCTGATCGCCAACGTCGGCGACGGCAGCACCTCGAACAACACGCTGCCTTTCGTCTTCCTCATCACCGACGGCGCACAGGATAACCAGACAAAAGGCGTTCCCAACGGCAGCTGGGCCGGCAGCAACCACGCTACCGTGATCGATCCCATCAACACCAACGCGTGCAGTCAGCTCAAGAAACGCGGCATCATCGTTTCCGTGCTCTATGTTCCCTACCAGTTGATCAACCCGACCAATCCCTCGTTTGCCGGTGACGAGGACGACTACGCCAACAACAACATCCCGAATATTCCGGCCAGCCTTCAGGGCTGCGCGTCACCGAACTTCTTTTTCACGGCGAATACGCCTGCGGACATTACCACCGCCCTGAACGCCATGTTCCAACAGTCGCTCGTCACAGCTCACATCACGAATTGAGCCCGGCGGGCCTCACTCGCCGCATGCACGTCAACCGCTTGCCAAAACGAAGGCCCGGCAAATGCGGGGCCTTTCTCTTAACATTAGCTGGATTGTTCCGCCCGTCGTTCGAAGGGCTCACCCCGCCAACAACCGGCTTTCGTCGCTTGCACGGGAACGAGACGCTGCACGGACGACTTCACCGGCCAGCGGGGTGCGGTTGCATTCGATAAAGCGCGAGGCGATTTCCTCCTGCGCCTTGTGGTGCCACATCTCCGCTTCAGCAAGCAGCCGCCAACTCTCAAGCGGGCGAAACACTGCGCTCTGCCGGCACAGGGATTCCATGGCGCGGTAGCGAACGAGGTCATTCATCTCACGCCTCCTGCCTGCCCGCCCTCAACGATCAAAGACCGATTTTGCGGCCGTGTCAGTATGATTCTGAACTTTACGACTGCGATCGGGAGAACCTGCCGGCCGGAACCCAGACTCGACGTGGCCTCGAAAACCTGAATTGACGACATCCATAAGACGTGTTCCCGACCGGCCAGTGCCGCTGGAACGTCAGGTATCGCGCATGGATCAGCGCGCGTCGGAGGTCGGGGCCGCAGGGAATGCGTTGAGCTCGCGGATGGTCGCTTGCGCACTGCACAATAGAGTTCAGTTCATTTGCGCGGTGAAATGTGAAAGGCTGCGGCCGCTCGAAGCCGCTCACCTGCCGGCTGGTGGAAAAAAACCGTTGGATCGTAATCACATGGACACCGTCGAAACCCGTACTATCGCCAAAGTCTCGAAGCGGCTCGTGCCGTTCCTGATCATCTGTTACTTCGTCGCGTATCTGGACCGGGTAAATGTCAGCTTCGCGGCGCTTACCATGAACAAGGACCTCGGGCTGTCGCAGACCGCGTTCGGCTTCGGCGCCGGCGTCTTCTTCCTCGCCTATTTCATCTTCGAGGTGCCATCCAACCTGATGCTCGAAAAATTCGGCGCGCGCAAATGGATTGCGCGCATCATGCTGAGCTGGGGCATCCTGTCCGGCGCCATGGCGTTCATCCCCGCCATCGCCAGCGCAACCGGGCTCGGCAATGAACACAGTTTCTACCTGGTTCGGGTGCTTCTCGGCGCGGCCGAAGCCGGCTTCTTTCCCGGCATCATCTTCTATCTGACCCTGTGGTTCCCGGCGGAATATCGTGCGCGCATTGTCGGCTACTTCATGGCCGCCATCCCGCTCTCCACCGTGATTGGCGGGCCGGTCTCGGGCTTATTGCTCTATCTGCAGGGCGGCCTCGGGTTCGCCGGCTGGCAGTGGCTGTTCATCATCGAGGCCGTACCTGCGATCCTTCTCTCCGGAGTGGTCTTCTTCTATCTTACCGATCGGCCTGCTGACGCGACCTGGCTCGCGCCGGACGAGCGGGCCTGGCTTGCCGAACGATTGACGGCTGAAGAGCGTCAGCGGCAGGCGGTGCATAACTACTCGGTGGTGCAGTCGCTGTTTAATCCGCGTGTGCTGGGACTGAGCCTGGTCTATTTCGGCGTGGTGGCGATGAATTACGGCTTGAGTTTCTTCCTGCCGCAGATCGTCAAAGCCTTCGGGCTCACCACCTTTCTTACCACGGTCGTCGCGGCCACGCCCTATGTCGTCGGGGTGTTCGCCATGGTGTGGTGGGGCAGACGTTCGGACCGCAAAGCCGAACGGCGGTTCCATGCCGCCTTCCCGCTGCTGATCGCGGCGGCCGGCATTGCGGCCTCCACGGTACTCGATGACCCGACATTGAAGATGATTTCGTTCTGCGTGGCCGGCTTCGGTATCTTCGCCAACCTGCCGGTGTTCTGGACGTTGCCGACCGCCTTCCTCTCCGGCGCAAGCGCGGCAGCCGGGATCGCCGTCATCAATTCGATCGGCAACCTCGCTGGATTTGCCGGACCGTTTGCGATGGGGTGGATCAAGGATGAGACCGGCAGCTATGCCGGCGGGCTGTTGTTGCTCGCCGCGCTGGGCATCATGGCGATAGGAATCGTGCTGGCGCTCGGACACGATCAGGCGCTCGAACGCGCCCCGCTTGCCGCCGCCGAATAAACGCGGAGTTCGTCGGCCAAATTTGATCCTGCGACGCCACGGCGCGCGGGTGTGCTGTTGTGCGTGCAAGGAGCGCTGAGACTCCCTCCCAGGCTGCCCAACTCCATTGCATACAATCAACAAATAATGATGAAAATTTAGACAGCACGAGCGCGTGCCTAACTTTTGCACCGGGCGCTGTTGCGTAAAACATTAATCTTATCAAATAATTACATGAAATTGACCCTGCAATGGGCGATGGCACGAAGCTTGCGATGGAAGCTCCGGGCTTTGCCGGTCCGGCGAAGCCGCGAAATCAGCGGCGGTCAGCCCGCCAAAGGGAGCAACCAATGGATTTTGGCAGGATTTCAAGACGACATCTGTTGCAGGGAAGCGCCGCGCTGACGCTCGGAACAGCTCTTGGCGCGCGTTCCGCCGCGGCGGCGGACACCACCATCGGCTTTATCTATGTCGGGTCGCGCGACGACTATGGATACAATCAGGCCCATGCCCAGGGGGCCGCGGCCGTGAAGAAGATGCCGGGCGTGAAAGTTGTCGAGGAAGAAAAGGTTCCGGAAACCGACGCGGTCGAAAAGACGATTGAATCGATGATCAATCTCGACGGCGCCACGCTGATCTTCCCGACCTCGTTCGGCTACTACAATCCGCACATGATCAAGATGGCGGCGAAGTTTCCAAAGCTGCATTTCGAACATTGCGGCGGACTATGGAGCGACAAGGATCCGAAGAACGCCGGCAGCTATTTCGGCTATATCGACGAAGCACAATATATCTCCGGCATCGTGGCCGGCTATTCCACCAAGAGCAACAAGCTCGGCTTCGTCGCCGCCAAGCCGATCCCCCAGGTCTTGCGCAACATCAATGCCTTCACGCTGGGCGCCAGGCTCGCCAACCCGAAAGCCACCACCCAGGTGATCTTCACCGGCGACTGGTCGATGCCGGTCAAGGAAGCCGAAGCGACCAACAGCCTGATCGACCAGGGCGTCGATGTCCTGACCTGCCATGTCGATGGACCGAAGACGATGGTCGAGAACGCAGCGCGGCGCGGCGCGATGGTCTGCGGCTATCACGTCAACCAGTCGCCGCTGGCGCCAAAGGCCTATCTGACCGGCGCCGAGTGGAACTGGGAAGCACTCTATCCGAAGTTCGTGAAGATGATCGCCGCCGGCCAGGAAATACCGAATTTCTACCGTGGCGGCCTGAAGGAAGAAATCGTCAAGGTCTCGCCGTATGGCGAAGCGGTTTCGGCCGAGGCCCGCAAACATGCGGATGAGA
>Ga0207930_1000362_pt1 | contig 13587 bp, 9 predicted proteins | sample NGESurshal092012_7_FD_184477 | JGI IMG/M metagenome (GOLD analysis project Ga0207930, IMG submission 184477) | Arctic peat soil microbial communities from Barrow, Alaska - NGEE Surface sample 210-3 shallow-092012 (SPAdes) | ecosystem: Environmental > Terrestrial > Soil > Wetlands > Peat ... | reverse complement strand
ATTCCGGCGCGGCCGCCAGCGCCGTCCTGAAATCCGCCAGCGCTTCGACCGGCCGGTCAAGGCGGCGCAGCGCGTGACCGCGATTGGTCAGGATCTGCGGATGACCGGGCAAGCTCGCGAGCGCGGCGTCGTAGCTCGCCAACGCCTTGACCGGCTGGTTCAATCGCAGAAGCGTATTGCCCCGGTTGACGAGAGCGCCGACGTGACCCGGCGCGATCGCCAATACCCTGTCGTAGTTCGAAAGCGCGTCGTCGACATTATCGAGCGCCAGACAGGCGTTGCCGAGATTGTAGACTATCTCCGGATGGTCCGGCGCCAGATCCAGCGCATGGCGATAGCTCGAGATGGCTTCGTCGTAACGCCCGGTCGCATGAAGCGCCAGCCCGAGATTCGACAGCGCATCGGCGGAATTGGAATTGACCTTGAGCGCCCGCGCAAGGAAGCGGAGCGCATCGACCAGGCGATGGCGCTGGAAGTGGAGCATTCCGAGCAAATGCAGCGCGTCGAAGTCATCGGGCCGGTGCGCCAGGATTCCGGCGCACAGCTTTTCCGCCCGCTCGAGTTCGCCTTGCTGAAAGGAATGATGAGCCTGCCGCTGCAAGCGAGACAGGTTCGGCATCCCTCGCGACATCTTTTTCCAGTTCGCCGACAACTAAGGAATCTTTCCGGGGAATCTCGCTTTCGAATCAGCCAATGCTCGCAGGCTAGCATTTTCCGCGCGCTGCCTGAATCGGAACTGACCAATGTTCGCTTCGGTGGTAGTATGGAGGATGCCCCCGAACGTGCCGGCTCTCGACGCCTGTATTGGATGCCGCTGTCTCGAAAGCGGACCGCTGCGCAGCCGGTGCCCGGCCTGGCTTCCTGATTACCGGCCGTAAGCTTCGCCCAATGTCGCCGGCGCCATCTGCCGGCCGACCAGACCGCCGACCGCCATCAACGCCAGCAGATAAGGCAGCATGATCAGAAGCGCGTTGGGCACGTTGATGCCCATCGCCGGGAGCTGAAATTGCAGCGCCGTCGCAGCACCAAACAACAGGCAGGCGAGCACCGTTCCGCCAATTCGCCACTTTCCGAAAATCACCGAAGCGATCGCCAGATAGCCCGCGCCGCGGGTCATGCCTTCGGTGAAGGTGTGGATGTCGCCGATCGACAGGAAGGCCCCTGCGAGCGACGCCATGAAACCGGCAAACAGCACGGCGGCATAACGGATGCGAGTCACCGAAAGGCCCGACTTGTCGACCGCCTTCGGCTCGGCGCCGGCGGCATGAACGGCGAGGCCGACGGAGGTATAACGCAGAACCAGCGCCGTGATAGCGATGATGATGATGCCGGCGTAGAACAGCCAGACCTGCTCGAACACAGCTGTGCCGAATACCGGGATATCGCCGAGCAGCGGTGGTCTGATTTTGACGAGGCCGGGAATTTCCGCGCGCGACCGTGCGCAAAATGCTCGCGTCTTATCTGGTCCATCAAGACTAGAGCGTTTTCGAGCGAAAGCCTGCCCCGCACTCGATGCGGGGTGGAAACCGGTTGGCGTGAAGAAAACGCGTCAAACAAAGGAGTAGAGCCTCCGTTCCGATTCAATCGGGACGAAAAAGGCTCTAGGCCGCGAATTCATCAATGCGCTGGCAGACTTCTTGCCAGAGCCCGCTTTGCCCCCGATAGCGGGCGCATCTTGCATCGCAGCAAACGACGCGCGGCTGTCTTAGCCTGTCCTGATGGTATAGCAGTTGTAGACTCATTCGCTAGCCGGACATCTTGCCCACATGACGCTGACCTTGATCATTGTGGTAGCCGTCGCCGTCATTTGCCTGGCGGAACGCAGTGTTGAGCACCTTAGATTGGCTATTGCCGCGCTGTGTTTGATTGCCGCGGTGCTGCTGTTCGTCGTTGCCGATCTCGAAAGAGCGATCCTGCTGTCGTCGATCCTGGCAGCGGCCATCTTCGGCGCGTCAAATGTCAAGTACAGGCATAGCGGGCTGAAACTAACCGTCACGGATTTGCCGCTGGCGTTCGCCGGAACGGTGCCGTTTTTCATCGTACAATATCCGCTCGCCGTAACAGCGTTTTTCTCCGGAGCCGTCGCACTCGTACTGGCCGCGGTCGCGGCATGGCTCTACGTGGCCGGACCGCCAGTTTCCGGGGAATTCCGGGTTATCCTGTTCAGCGTTGCCGCTATTGGCTTGTTTGCGGCATACAGGACCGGCGGCGGGCCGGCTTCGTTCCAGCGCATTGCGGCTCAGCAGCGGTGTTTTTTCTCGAGCTTCATAGCCTCGCTGCTCGACCCGCTTTCCTGGCGACAGTTCGGAGGGCTCGTTCTCAGCGATATAGCCGAGGATCCGTTGCCGCTGATGCCGGCGGTGCCCGCACGCACCCTCGACTATCCCGACATTATCGTGATCCAGCACGAATCGATCTTCGATCCGCGCGTATTTGGGCTCCCGGTTGAACCAACCGTCGAAGCATTTCTGTCTCCGAAGAACGGTCTCCATGGAACCCTCAACGTCGATATTTTTGGCGGAGGGTCGTGGCAATCCGAATTTAGTCTGCTAACCGGCCTTTCCAGCGCCAGCTTCGGTTCAAACGCCTATTTTCTTTTCAAGAGAGGCGTCGGCCGATTCCACAACAGTCTTCCAAATTCGCTGAGCGCGCTTGGCTATAGAACAATGCTGACGTCCAGCTGCCGTCGCAGCTTTCTCAATTACGATGAGTTTTATCGTTCAATTGGCATCGGCGAACGTATTTTCACCGATGATTTTCATCCACCGTTCGATGTCGGTCGATTCGAAGCGACATATTCCGATGCATTGTTTCTGGAAGCAGCACTCGGCGTTCACATGAATAGGATTGCCGGCGACGCCGCTCCTCGTTTCCTGTATGCGCTGACGAACTTCAATCACGGCCCACACAACCGAAAACTGGTCACGCCCGGATTGTTTGCGAGCGAACGGGCCTTCGCAACCGCCAGCCTTCCGGATGCCTACTATGCCGAGTACTACGCCCGACTCGCAGAAACCGCGATGACCTGGAACAGGCTCAAGTCCGAGCTTGTCAACCGTTTTCCCGGACGTCCCATGCTGATCGTACATTACGGGGATCATCAACCCGTCATGGCACGGCGGATCGAGGCAAAAATCAAGCTGCCGACAGACGCGCGACGCCAGTTTCGCACGTTCTATGCCATGGAAACGCTGAACGACGGCTCCGACCGAATGATCCCCGGGCGGGGGCCAGACCTCGATATTGCCTTTCTTGGGACGGTCGCCTTGCAGCAGGCCGGTCTGCCGCTGGACGAGATCTTTGCCACGCGCGCGAGCCTTCTCAAGCATTGCGGCGAAGCCTACTTCGCATCACCCTCGGAGCGGAAACGCCGCTTCCACCGCACACTGGTAAATCTCGGGATTATCGACGTAGCGCCAGCCGCGCGACCTCAATACTGAGGCGCTGTTATCGGACAATTGAGCACGTGCTCGGCAATTGACACAGACTTTTTTGACCATAGAGATTCCCGAAAAGTCGCTTTTTTGTCATCCGCGAAACGCCTGACCGTACGAAAAAATATCAAAGTCATTCAAATCCCTGGACTGGTGGCGCGGCTTGCTCCCCGGGCGGTGTCTCGGAAGATTTGATAGCTGGCGACGAGCTTACCTTAACTGCCGCCTGCTCGCCGGTTCCCTGTATCGACGCGGCCTGCGTCGCGTCGCCTTGAATATTGGAATTTTGCTTCAACGATCGAGGATCAGATTTCGCGAGTTGCGTTGTACGTCGAGCGTGAGACCGCGAGCCGGACCGCCTAACTCCCCAAGAATGCGCGATCGTTGGCCCTGCCGTATATCCGATCACCGCACCTGCCACCGCCCCCACGGGTCCCAAAACGACCGCTCCCGACACCGCGCCCAAGGCAGCATCTCCGGCGCGTTCTTGAGCTCTTGCTTCGGCCGAAATAAACGACCCTGCGACTAGCGCGGCGACAAGCAGCTTTTTCATCGCGGCCTCCCTGAGTTCATTGCAGAGCACGGAACTTCGAAATTGCGGCGGCACGAAGGTACCGGCTCGAGTTCCGTGCCTCAGGTTCCCGCTGTCCAATTCCGCCATTTCAACGTCGGGCTTTGAACATCGTTTCGGAACAGGAAAGGCGAGCGGAAGTGCTGATGTGCTGCTCTCCGGCGAAAGATTTTTTCGCCGCGGCAATATTGTCGCTCCACATGTCCAACGCCGCAAAAGAATATCATTCTGAAGGAATAGGATATTGCCCGTCCGCCGAGGCGATCAATTGCCTCGGCACCAATAGCAGGGCTGGAAGCATCAGGGCATAGACAACCGTGATGGCGATGACGCACACGTCAAAATCGCCGAACCGATCATAAAGCCTTGTGCCGAGAACATCACCGAATCGCGACACCAGGAAATAAAGACTGCTCGCCAACATGAGGGTCGTCCCCTCCAGCCCACGAGGGCATGCCCGGATGATCAGATCCAGATAAGCACCGGTGGCAATGCCGCCCATCAGGCCGATTGGGACCGCGGCGATCAAGGCGCCCGTCACCGAATGGATAAAGAGCAACGGAACCATCTGCGGGACTGCAATCACGGTTCCCCATAACAGCAACGTTTTCAGTGCAAACCTTCGGCAGAGAACTCCATATACGACATAAGTCGGAATGAAGGAGGCAGCAAAGATGGCGTTCCACTGACCCCATTGGGCATCTGAGGCATGCAGTGTGTTCTGCAGGTGATACTGCAGCGGAGTGGCTGAACCAGGAGCGAAATTCCACAACAGCCAGATCAGCAGAGCCGAATAGATCGGCCAGTGCCGCATTAGCCTCTTAAGATCTGCCACCGGATGCTGGCCCACACCATGTTCGATGCGCAAATTGTTGAATACGTCTTTTGGCCTCCATAGGGAATAAACGGCGACTATGGTCATGATCGCCGCGCCCACGAGAAAAAGAATACGGATGGCCTGATCGGCGCCTTTGTCTTCGAGTAAGCTGCTGAGTGCTCCCCCGGCGAGCAACGCAGCAACGGCAGGAATCGACAGGAAGACGTTCCACGCCGCGCTGATCTGACCGGTCATGGCATGCTGTTGACCGATCATCGCGGTCAATCCGTTTTGAGCGCTTGCGATAAAAAGGCAAGAGGCTGTCAACATAACGACCGCAAGAACCAGAACCTCATAGCTGACAGTCGTGAAGGCGAAAAAGACATAAAGAAGGACGTTGATCACGCCAAACAGCAGCATAAATCCGCGATCCCTCATACCAAAGGGGCTCCACATGTCGCGAATAAATCCGAAAGCAAAAGACAGGTAGAGCGGGATTGCGGCCACGAGCCGGAAACCGGCAACCTCATGCGCACTCAACTTCAGCTTGTTTTTCAGAAGAAAGCTGATCGGAATATCGATCAGGCCTCCGGAAGGACTGCCGAACGCAAGTAGAATAATCAAGATGCCGAGATAGAGGAAAATCCTCTGCCGCGCTAACGGCGATAAATCGGTCGGCGCGATAGGCGTATCCACAATCGTGGCCGCGGCAAGCTTGATCGTCATGGCGCGCGATTTCTCCGATCGGAACGGCGACTTGCAAGGCGCCGACTATCGCTCCAGGAATCGACAGCCACATCTTGCCGCAGACGGATTGGCTAGCAAGCCAAACCCGAACACCAAATTGGCCATTCGCACTCGAATCGTCACGCCGCGTGCTCGCGGCCGTCCCGCGCCCGGCGGTACAGCATCGCGGCGAAGGCCTCGAATACCCTGCGCATTTGCGGAGCCTTGTAGGGAAACAGCTCCGGCGAATCCATGTTGTGCACGACCGCGGTATTGTCGGCCTCGAAGATCAACAGCTCGCCGCGCCGGTTCTCGGCGCAGTCGACCGTGAAATAGTCGAGACCTATGCGTTCGATCATGGCGGCCAGCGCGCGCTGATGGCGAGCGGCGAAAGCCTGATCGAAGGTGCGCATGAAGTTTTCCTCCTCCAGGCGCTTGCTTTCGCTGAAAGCCATGCCGGCGTTGAGGTACCAGATGTCCCAGCGATCGGCGATCGCCATATGGCAGGCATAGGGCCGGCCATCCACGATGACGATGCGGTATTTGCGAAACAAGCCGTCATCGCCGGCGTAGTCGACGAAACGCGAGACGAAGAATTCCGGCTCCGGCCGCGCCAAAAGATATCGGCCGATCGCGGCGCGATCGTCGATCCTGGCGAGCCCGACGCCGGCATGCGAACCCAGCGGCCGGACAATGATCGGAAATTCGAAGTCAGCCGCAAGGTTCGCAAGCCCCGCATTCGGCTGCGCCAGCTCCGACAATTGGGCCCGCGTCGCGGACGCCGTCACCGGGATATCCAGCCCTTCGATTCCGGACAGCAGACGATGCAGCTTGTCGCGGTCGAGATTGCCCACGAGAGGCGGCGGATTGAGAAGCGGTCGCGGCCAACGCGAGGCCGCGCGGTCGATCTTGCGCAGCGCCTCGCGGCATGGATCGGAGTCGGATGCAATCACGATGGCGACGTCATGGTCGGGCAGCGGTACCGGCAGTTCGACCCCGGCCACGACATAAAGCGTCAGCAGTTCGATGCCGGAGTTTTCCAGCAAAAACTCAATCGGCGTGTTGCCGCCCATATCCATCGCAGCCGCCAGCGCCAGAACCCGCAGCTTCGGCTTTTCCGCCGAACAGGGCGACCGAAACAGCTGATGAAAGGCGAGCACTTCCGCCTGAATCGCCATTCCTGTCGGCTTGTCGCCCAGGAGCTGGGCGATCAGCGACAGATCGAGCCCCTCGCCTGCGCCGGCGGTTCCGGCGGCGACCTTCGACATCAATTGATCGCGCAACGGCCGAAGGTCGGTCCCGCCGAACGCCATCGTTGTGAGCCTTGCAAATCCGATCCGGTCCGCGCAGGGATAGCCGACCAGGTCGTCCCGCTCGGTGCTCTCAGGCGCCACGCGGAAGCTCCGCGAAATTCAGGCCATCGATATGCGACAGCAGCCACTCGATCTTGGCGACGATGGCGCCGACATGGCCAAGTTCACGCTGTAAATTCGCGTGCGCCGTGTCCGCGTCGGAAGACCAGGTCTCTGTGACGAGGCGAGCGCCGGCGCAGATGCGCAGCGCCGCGATCGGATGCGGCCCGCGCTGACCGAGCGCCACCGGTTGACCGATCAGGCAAGGCATCGCTGCGACCTCCGCGTCACGCCCATGCACTTCCGCGGCAACGCTATCCCGTGCGTCCCGCGCCAGCGCGCGATAGATCTTCCTGCAATCGTCCAGCGATAGAGCGCGGTCCTGCGCTCCGATCACGAACGGAAAGATGGTTCGCTCGGCCAGTTCTTCGTCGATGCCGCCGTCCGCCGGCCGTGGCTGCGGCGGCAACAGCCGAAGCCATGGCGATGAAGCGATGATGCGCTCCACGCCCTCGCCAAACGCCTTCAGGGCCATCTGGCGAAACTCGTCGGGCACGTCGCAATAGGCGCGGATTTCCTCAAGTGCGGCTTCCCAGCGAAGCCACTGGCCGAAATTCGCCCGGATCGGAAACCGCGACCTTAAGCCATGCCACTGCATCGGCCAGTCGCTGCGGCTCGTGTATTCAAGCATTCCCGGCGCGATCTCGCTGATCGCATCGATGGTCCCGGCGCGACCCGCCGGCACCAGCAGCGCGCCGCTGAACGGCGGGCCTGTGAAAAACTTCGAACCGGTGACGAGCACCAGATAGCCGCGATCCAGATATTGCTTCAGGCGCGGGCGGCCGAGGCGCATCTGGCAGGCGTCGACGACGACCTGGACCCGACCCGGCCAACGCGCCGAGATTTCGTCGAGGCATTGATCGCTTGGAGCCCGCCAGCCCAGCTTCGATGAATCCATGATTTGAAGCAGAACCCCGGTGCCGCTCGCAATCGACGTCTCGATGGCGGCGAGAACCCGTGAATCGGTTTCGGCCTGCGGGCGGCAATCGCCGTTCTCATCGAGCAATCCGAGCGCGACGCTGGTGACGGAATGCGCCAGCCCCGCAACCGGTTCGCTCTTTTGCACCGGACTTCCCTGCGCGGTGGCGGCGCTGAAATGACATCCGCGCGAGGTGTAAGCGGTTCCGCTTCCGGTTTGATCGGCCGCCACGATGACCGTGGTCAGCGCCGGGCCGAGCAGCGCACGGGTCAGGAACAGCGCGTGAAGCTGCGAGTCGGTGCCCGACGGCGAAAACACGATGTCGGCATTTGCCAGTCCGAGATGCTTCCTGAGTTCGTCGCGCATGGCCTCGATGCGTGCATCGAACGCCGCATCGATGCCGACGGAAATGGCCGACCGCATCAGCGCTTCCCGCGCATGGCCAGCGCGCTGGTAGGCCCGAAGCGAAATCGACGTCGCGGTGCTGGAGGCGAAACTCAGCGTGTCCGGACAGGGAAACGGCTGGCAGCCATATTCATTGGCCCCGCTGGCCGGGTTGAGGCGCAACCGCGGATCGCCGCCGCAGCCGAGCAGCCGATCCAGCGGCGCGAACAATTCCGCCATCGCGGCGGCTGAGCGGGATCGATCCCGAGAAATCGGATCCTCGGCCGGATCGAACCGCACGGCACTGTCTAGCATTGTCGAAACCCCACGCCACAGCGCCGCGTTCTGCCGGTGCAACACCAGGGTTCAAGGCAACCAAACGGCGTCAGCCTGCATTTACGAAACGTAAACAGACTTGGTTAACGATACGTTTACCGCAGCGTTTTCCAGCGCGCAGGACGCGGCGACGTTTGCGGCCGAATTGAACAAACCAGGCGTTATGCGGTCGGAACCGGCAGAAATTTCACCAGGCTGAGCTGCGATAGCATCGAGGTGGTTTGATAGGATGCCTGAAGGCTGGTCTGCAGCGCCAGAATCTGGCTGGCGACCTGGTCGGGCGAAACGGTCTCGATCTGCGACACCATATCCTGCAGCGTGCTCTGGGTTTGGGTCTGCAGCGATGACGCCGTCGACATGGTGGTCTGGGCATTGGCGAGGTCGGTCTGGATATCCTGGATCGACTGCTGGGTGGGCTGGGTTGAAAGCGCCTGCGCCACGCTCGCACTCATGTCCGAAACCTGCGCGGCGGCATTGCTATTGGTGGGCGAAACGGTAAAGGCCGCGAAGGCAGCGATCGCCTGCAGCTGCGATGCGATGCCTTGCTCGTTGGCCTGTATGCCGTAATCCACGGTCTGGGACGAACCGATCTGGGCGACCTGGGTGGCGCGGGCGGATCCCGTGGTGGTGCCGCCGGTGTACCAGGATACGGTATTCGCCGACGTCCCGTTGACGAGCGATGTGGCCGTGTTGAACGGAGGACCGCTGACCCGCTGCGGCGGCTGGTCAAAGAAATTGCTCGAGGCCTCCATCGCGGAAGCGGCAACCAGCGAGGTGTTGGCAACCGTGGTGATCGACGTCGTCAACGCCGTTTGCAGGTTGGCAGCGGTCGCAGCCGGGGTCGCGCCGATGGTGAAGGATCCCGTCGGCGGCGGCGAGGTCGTCGTCGCCGTCAACTTGATCGACTGGGTGGTGCCGTCGGGCATGTTGAGCGTGATGTTCAACTGATCGCCCGGATTGGGATTGGTGGCGCCGAGATCGACCGATATCGCCGCTGGCGAACCGGCCGGACCTGTCACCGTCGCCCCCGTCAGCGTCGAGCTGACGGTGCCCAGCTTGATGCCGAACGACGAGCTATCTTGCGCCAGCGAGACCGAGGTCGTGGTCGGAGCCGACACCGTGAGACGGCCGAGGCCGGTGGTGCCGAGGTCGGCCTGCTGGCGCTCGCTGATGATCTGCGTCAGCCCGGCCTGGGCGCCATTGCCGTTGAGAATCGCGTCGGCGGTCGCCACCGAAGGGGTATTGGTGGCAGCGCCGGAGAAAATATATCCGTTGCCACCCTGGGTATTGAGAATCGACAGCATCGACGACAGCTGCGAGATCGCCGTCACCTGACCGGCCGTCTGACCGTTACTGTTCAGGGTCTTCGAACCGCTATTGGCCGCGGTCTCGACATTGCTGCTGGTGCTGGACAGCGCCTGCAACGCGGTGTTGGCGGCACTGATCGTGGTGCCGACATTGGTGATCGTGCTCTGATAGCCGGTGATGTTCGACAGTTGGGCGCGGGCGGCGATAGCAAACCCCTCACCCGTGCCCATCCCGGAATAGGTCGTCGACTTTTCGCCGGTCGCAAGCTGAACCTGCAGAGTGTTGAGCTGGTTCTTGATGTTGAGAACGGATTGTCCCAGCAGAGATGTACTGGACCCGATGCTATTGATCGCCATTCAAGTCGCCTTACCTCTGCGCCTGCAGTAAAGTCGAGAACATCGATTGCACGACGGCCATCACATGGGCGTTGGCGGAATAGGCATTCTGTAACGCAATCAGATTGGACATTTGCGCGTCCATGTTAACGCCCGTGGTGGTATTATAAGTCTGCTGCAGCGTATTCACGACGACGTCCTGACCCTGCTGCAGTTGCTGCGCATTGGTCGCGTTATTGCCCTGCAGACTGAGAAACTGCTGCATGTAGCTGGTGATCGTTCCGGTGAACGGCGTCGAGGACGAGCCGAGGCCGGTCTGCGGCGAATAGGTGAACGAACCGGTGGTCAGTTGCGAATTGATGAAATCCGCGCGCGTAGTGTCGCCGGACGCGGTCGGGGGCGATGTGCTGTAGGCGGTGAGATTGGACGGATTGGCGATCACCGCGGGGTTCACGGTGATGCGGCCGGCATATCCCGTCAACTGTGATCCGCTGGTGGTGAGCGCTCCCGTATAGAGCGCGTTTCCGTCGGTAAAGAGCGGCAGCGCCGGACTGCCGCTCGTCAGCGACGAGGCCGTGATGGTCGCCGAGGCCGAGCTGACGGCGGAGCCGGTAGCGGTGCCATTAAGCACCTGCAATGTCGAGCCCGACGGGTTGGAAAATTGCAGGTTGGCGCCGCCCAATGCGGCGTTCAATTGCGCGACGATCGAGGCGATGCCGCCTGAAACATTGACGCCGATCACCGTCGTGTTGGGGCTCGTGCTCGAGGTGGCCGGCAAAGGCAGCACGGAAGAAGTGCCCACGGCGACGATCTGCAGCTGCTGCTGCGTATTGGTCGCGGTATTGGTATAGGTCAGATTGATGGTGTTGCCCGGCTGCATGTTCGACAGATCGAGCGTGAAGCCGGCTTGCGTACCTGACGTCACCGCCGTCCCGGCGGTCGTGGTGTCCGACAGCGCGCTCGAGATCGAGGCGGCCAGCTGATCGACCTGGTTCTGTGCCTGTACCAGCGTGGTGTCGCGCAACTTGAGATCGGCCGCGATCTGGCCGGAACTGAAGCCATTTGTCGCGTCCATGTCGACCGTGGCACCACTCGGGCTCGTCAGCGTGATGGTGCCGACCCCGTTCTGGGTTGGATTGGTGCTGTAGAGATTCGAGGCGCTCAGCGCCGCAGGCCCGTTGAACGACAGTTTCGACGCCTGCGCACCGACCAGCTCAACCCCTGAATTGGTGTAGATCGAGACCTGATTGTTGCCGCTGGTCGTGACACGAACATCCATCAGTTGCGAAAGCGTATTGATCGCGGTGTCGCGCTGGTCTTGCAGGGTCGCCGCGCTGGGATCGGTCGAACTCATCCCTTGAAGCTGGGTGTTCAGATTGGCGATTTGAGACATCGCGGTATTCGCTGAAGATATCGACGTCGAAATATCCTGCTGGACGTTCGAGCGCAGCGCCTGGATGCCCTGCGTGGTCGAATTCAGTTGCTGCGCCAGGTTCTGCGCGGCGGTGATGACCGCGCTCTGCGCGGAATAGCTTCCCGAATTCGCCGAAAGGCCCTGCACGGCCGAGGTTAGATTGCTGAACCCGGTTTCAAGCGTGCCTTGCCCGCCGGGGGTGCCGTAGATGTTCTGCAGTTGTGTCAGGATATTGGAAATCCGATCGGCGTATCCGCCTCCGGATGTCTCGGTGCGTAACTGGCTCTGAACATATGTATTGAGCGCACGACTGATACCGGCGATCTGCACGCCGGTACCCGCGCTACCATAATTCGCTTCGACCTGATTAATGCTCTGGCTGACATAGCCGGGCGTACTGGCGTTGGCGACATTGGAGGAGACGATCGAAAGTCCGGCCTGGTTCGCGTTCAGGCCGGACATCGCGATCGAGAGGGCTGAACTCAAACTCATGCTTTTGCCTATCTCAACTCACGTCACGCGTGTTGATGTCGTCACCGTATCACGCTCAGCAAACTCTGAACCATGTCGTTGGCCGTGGTGATGACCTTGGTGTTCGCTGAATAGGCCTGCTGGGTCACGATCAACTTGGTGAATTGGTCGGCGATGTCCGCATTGGAGCCTTCCACCGATGATCCGCTGATCGTACCTGATGCGCCCTGGATGGCCGGTCCGGACAGTTCGGTCGCAGCATAAGCTCCGCCATCCAGAGCGTGCAGGTAATTGGTGCCGTTGAAGTGTGACAGCGTGACCGCGGCAAGATCGATATTCTGTCCGTTGGAGAATGTTCCAACCACGATGCCGTTATTATTGATCGCTAGCGACTGCAACTGGCCCGCGGCGAATCCGTTCTGCGTTATGTTGTTGATGGTCGCGGTGCCGCCGGTGCTGGCGTATTGCGTAAGCCCCGACGATCCGAAGCTGATCGAGACGGCCCCAAGCGATTGATTGCTGACCGTCAGGTTGGGGATCGAAACCGTCCCGGTCGTTGGGCTCGTGAGCGCACCCGAGGGTCCGAATGTGAAGTTGGTGCCGACGTTGACCCAGGCGGGCGAGGTTCCGGTGGCGGAGGGATCGGTCTGATAGAACAGATTCCAGGTGCTCGCGCCGCTGGCAGTAGCGGTCAAAGCCCACCGCAATTGGACGTTCACCGGCGTTCCCGCGGAATTATACGCCGTCACGGCGCCTCCGCTGATGGACTCGCTCACGAAAGTCGTGCTGTCGTCCCCGATCACCGTTCCGGTGCCGGGGTTGCTGACGCGCGCCGCAGTCGCCGTGCCGGCAAAACCGAGAGCCCCGAAAGCGGCCGCATTATTGCTGCTGACCGAAAGATTGGCGGCCGTGCCCGAATTCAGCGTAATGGCGCCGGTGCTGCTGATGGAAGGCGCAACTCCCGTGATCGACTGAATCTTGCTGAGAAGAGTCCCGACGGAATCGGTGACGTTAAGCTGATTGCCGGTAGCGCCGCTGGCAACGAAGGTCAGAACCGTGCCGTCCACCGTGATGGTGTTGCCGGCCACGAAGCCTGACGTCAACGAATTGGTTCCTGCCGCTCCGGACAATGCCGTGGACGCGGTAATCGCAGCTGCCGGCGTCTCCTGATCGTTGACCGCGGTGCCGGTGACCGATGCATTTGCAAACGTCGGCGTCCCGGTCACCAACGGGTTATGTCCGGCGGTGAAGTTACCGGGATCGAGCCCTCCCGCCGCCACAATGCTGCCGGCCGCCCCCGTGGAGCTCGCCGAGGTTGACGTTCCGGTCCTGCTCGACGGCGCCCAGGGCGTCGGCGCCGTCGGCGTGGACGTGCACGCGCTGGGTTGCGACGCCTATGCGGGGGCCGGTCAGAAGTGGCTATGCGGCCCCGACGGGACGGGAATGCTGTACGTGAGCCC
>Ga0207930_1000358_pt1 | contig 13617 bp, 11 predicted proteins | sample NGESurshal092012_7_FD_184477 | JGI IMG/M metagenome (GOLD analysis project Ga0207930, IMG submission 184477) | Arctic peat soil microbial communities from Barrow, Alaska - NGEE Surface sample 210-3 shallow-092012 (SPAdes) | ecosystem: Environmental > Terrestrial > Soil > Wetlands > Peat ... | reverse complement strand
CGCCATGTCGGCTGACACGCGCGCGATCTTGCTTAACAAAGATGTCATCGCCATCGACCAGGACCCGCTCGGCCAGCAGGGGCAACTCGCGCTCAAGCGCAGCGACGTCGACTACTGGAAGCGACAACTCAGTGGCGGGGGCGTGGCAATCGCGGCGGTTAACCGGTCGAGCTCTCCGGTCGCAGTCAATATTCTGTGGAGAGAGTTGAAAGTCGACGGCAACCTGGTTTTCAAGGATGTGTGGAGCGGTATGCAGATCAAAGGTTCATCCGACTCCACATTAACCATTCAGGCGCACGGCGTGGTGCTGTTGCGCTCGGAACTGGTGCATTGAGCTAACTAATAGTTGCACACTGTCGCAACTATCCTAGCCGTGACTCTTCCCGATTCCTGGAGCACCTGGAAGGCGCGGGCGGGAAGCCCCGCGCCTTGTCGCCGCTAGTGGCCACCAGCAGCCACCCCGTTCAACCACATTCTAAGCTAAGGACGCGCTATTACTTTGCCAGCTTCTTGAACCAAATTGCGCCAAGAGCTCCCATGAATCCTGTGCCGAGCAGGAGCAAGCAGCTAGGCTCGGGAGTGCCCAGGATGTCGAATGCATCGAGCGTACTTCCGTAGCCCCTGCTGTTCCACATAGCCCCATCGTCGGTGCTAAAGAGAGTCAGGCCGGTCTGGCCTTGGCTGTTCAAATTCCACGCGTTCAAGCTTGCATCGTCAAGGGCGACCGGACCAACGATCATAAAATATGACTGACCGCCGATTAGGGTGACTCCCGAAATACCATGGATAGTGACAAACCCTCCGCCATCGTAGTCACCGGGGCATCTAGGAGGGCAAAATCCAAATTCGGTGATCGTAGTCAGGGGACTCCAAAAAGCATTGGGCACCTGCGAGCCTGGAAGACCACCGTTGTCTGTCCAGATGCTGGTATAGAAGGTGTGGAGGGATTCAATGAATGTCACACCCATATCAATCTGAGTTACGATTTGAGGGCCAGAGCCGTTTACAGTGAATCGGCTGGCGTCAATATCGCTGAAGCCTGTGATGCTGCCACTGCCACTTCAGTAGCTCCCTGGCAGCAATTGTATTGATCTCCTGGAGGTCCCAAATCGGAAAATAGCGTTTGTGCCATTGCGGGCAAAGCGCTCACGCAGAGGGCGAGAGCAAGCATGAAGATCAACCAACCAAGTTTCTTATTCACTTTTGTACCTCCCTCTGTTGCTTTCACCTCCATCTCCATTGCGGCATCCAGAAATGCCATATCAGGAATCTCCTTTTTGATTCCCGCCTCGGTCTCAGTGTATTCCTCGTGCAATTTCCCTAACCCAAGATTGCATTTCCGAACAAAGAATGGAGTAGTGCCGTACCATTTTGGGAATTGCCGCCAATCGAGATCGTTCCTTGCTTAGGTGATGTCATCACCAACGAACTGAGGGATCTGCTCTCCCCACGAAGAGCAAATCCCTCAACCGTTGCAGCGGTGTCGCACTGTCAAATCCGAACGGCTACTTCTTCACTTCCACCGGCGCCGGTAGTGGCACGTCGGAATTGAAAATGTCGGCCACCACCTTCCATTTGCCGTCGGCCTGCTTCTTCCAAACTTCGACGAATTTGCCTTTGTCAGTCACCGGATTGCCTTGCGGATCTTTCATGGTCAACTGATAGGTGCCCATGATGGAGGCCAGGTCGCTGGAACGGGCGACTTCAACCTTGGTCGCCTGCCAGGAGATGGACGTTCCCGGACCGAGCAATCCGGCCCACGCCGCGTGAATCGCCTGCTTGCCGGTCGCGATGGGGACGTTGGGAGCCAGCAGCGAGGCGTCATCGGTGTAGTACGCGACGGTGCCCTCCAGGTCGTTGGCTCCGGCCGTCTTCGCCCATTGCGCGTCCGTGTCTCGAATCGCGGCTTCATCCGCTGCCCGCGTGTCCGGCGGCGCCTGGTTGCACGCCGTTGAGAGCAGCAGTAGAGCGAGACACCCGCACAAAGCCAGCTTGAGCTTCTGTCGTTCCAGAAAACGAGTGGTCATTGGCAATTCCTCCTATAAAGCAAGCCAAGATATCACACCCGCGCCGGCGGCTAGCCCGCATCCAGCTTGGAACCAACTCGTCCGACACTCCAGGTTGGGGAGGTGTAACGTTGGTGGGTGTTCGGGAAGTTGGCGCGCTTGAGCCTCTGAAAATCTGGCAGGAGTCCCGGTTTCGAGGGACAATTGAGACGAATGGCGGATGCCTTCGTCGCAACCTCTCATGCTGCGGTGTGTTTGAAAGTGCCTATGCGGACTCGCGCATTATGTTGCTTGTTCATGCTGTTGCTGAGCGCGAGCTGTGCGTCCGCCTCGCATCACACCGCGACCCTCACCGTCGTCTCCAGCGTAACGGAAGATGTGACAGCGCCATCCGGTGTTGCATGGACTGGACCTGCCGGCAGCGCGACGCCGGGTTCCAACTCGCCTCCGTCTCAGCCGATTAGCCCAGGAGAAGGCGGCTCGGCGGGACAGAGTCGGGTGAGCGATCCCGGGGTCTCTACGGCCACCAAAGTTAAAGGCACAACCGTGAGAGCGTTTCTGACCACAGTCAGCGGGGAAATATTCGATATTTCCATGGTTTGCTACAGAGCTTATGGAAGCTGCCCGGAACCCAAAGCGGGGACAGACTATGCGGTCGAATTGAATGACGATCCCAAGTACCTGGCGATCTACGGCAAACGAAAAGCTTTCGGCTTCATCGCGGTGAAGTTCTCACCCGATGGCAAGAAGAAGGTGAGCTACGACATCATGTTCGCCATGAAGGCCGGCAGCCAGCAGACCCATCCGGACTGACTTGGCAACAAGCAACAGAAACGCCCGTCGCGCGGCCAGGCCTTCTCGCGTCCAAAATCCAAATGCCTACTCTTCTTCTTCCACTACCTCGCCGCGCTCCGCCTTGGCCGCTGCGATGATCTTCTCCTGCTGCAGCGCCGGAACGTAGTCATAGTGGTCCATTTCCATGGAGAAGCTGCCACGGCCCTGTGTCATTGAGGTTAAGTCGGTGCCATAGGTCAGCATCTCAGACATCGGCACCACGGCCTTCACCACCGTTTTGCCCGCCTTGTTGTCCATGCCCTGGATGCGGCCGCGCCGGCTGTTGAGATCGCCCATGATGGAACCCGCGAACTCGTCAGGAATGGTGATCTCGACGTTCATGATCGGCTCCAATATCGTGGGCTTGGCCTGCTCCATGGCCTTGCGGAAGGCGATGCGGCCGGCGGTCTTGAATGACAATTCGTTCGAGTCTACGTCGTGGTATGAGCCGTCGTAGAGGATGACGCGGAAGTCCACCACTGGGAAACCCGCCAGGTAGCCGCGCGCTGCCGCCTCGACAACACCCTTCTCCACCGCCGGGATGTAGTTCTTCGGAATCGATCCGCCGAAGATTTCGTTGACGAACTCGAAGTTCCCGCCGTGGGGAAGTGGCTCCATCCTGATTTTGCAGTCGCCGAACTGTCCGTGGCCGCCGCTCTGCTTCTTGTGGCGTCCCTGCACGTCGGCCTTGCCGCGAATGGTTTCGCGGTAGGGTACCTTGGGCGCCTTCAGGTTGACTTCGGTGTGGTAGCGGTTTTTTAGTTTCGAAACTACGACTTCAATATGCTGCTGGCCGGTGCCCGCGATCAGGAATTCCTTGGTCTGCGGATCGCGGAAGAAGCGCAGCAGAGCGTCTTCTTCCATCAGCTTGTGGATGCCGTTGCTGAGCTTGTCTTCATCGGCACGCGTCTTGGGTTCGATGGCGAACGTGATCGCCGGTTCGGCAAATGTCACCTGGGGATACTGGATCGGGGAGCCCTTATCGCCCAGCGTATCGCCGGTGAGCGTGTCTCTCAGTTTGGCGACGGCGCCAATGTCCCCCGCATGAAGCTCGTTCACCGGAATGGCGGTCTTACCCTGCATGGTGGACAGGTGAGCGAATTTCTCCGAGCCGCCGCGATTGAAATTCTGCACCGTCGCGTCGTTCTTCAGCACTCCCGAAAATACTTTGAAGAACGAGATGCGCCCGGAGAAGGGATCGCTGATCGACTTGAAGACGTACAGCGACAACGGCTCCGAGTCGCTGATCTTGCGCACTGCGGGCTCCCCGTTATTGGCGGTTGCAGCGGCCTTCACGGTTCCGGATTCGAGCGCGGTGGGCAGGTAGTCGGCGATGAAGTCGAGCACTTCGTCGGTGCCCATGTTTCCCAGGCCAGAGGCAAATAGCACGGGGAAAATCTTGTCTTCGCGGATGGCGTTGTGCAGCCCGGCAATGATGTGCTCTTCGTCGATGGTGCCTTTCTCGAAGAACTCCTCCATGAGTTTGTCGTCGCCCTCGGCCACCAGTTCGACCAGGCGCTCATGCGCGATCTTGGCCTCTTCTTCCATGTTGGCGGGGATCGGTCCGATCGTGGCCTTGCCGTTGCCGCCCATCTCGTAGGTGTAGGCGTGCATCTTGACCAAGTCCACGACGCCGGTAAAGCTTTTCTCCGAGCCTACCGGCAGTTGGATGGGAACCACGGTGCGGCCGAAGGCCGTGGTGAGCGAATCCATCACTCGGGTAAAGTCGGCACGCTCGCGGTCCATGCGAGTGCAGACGATGGCGCGCGGCAACAGGAACTTGTCGGCGTAGTGCCAAATGCGCTCGGTGACAACTTCCACGCCGCTGACTGCGTCCACAATGACGAGCGCGCTGTCCACCGATGGCAGCACCATCTCGGCTTCATGAATAAACATGCTGAAGCCGGGAGTATCGATCAGGTTGATCTTGGTTTTGCCCCACTCCAGAACGGCGGCGGTAGCGGTGATCGACATGCCGCGCGAGATTTCTTCCTCGTCGTAGTCGGTGACGGTATTGCCTTCATCGACGCGTCCGAAGCGCTGCGTGGCCCCGGCGGTAAAAAGCATGGCGGATGCGAGTGAGGTTTTGCCCGAGTGAGAATGCCCAACCAGGGCGACGTTTCGGATGTTAGCGCCTTCGTAAGTCTTCACGTGTAAGACTCCTTAAGAAAAGGTCAAGCCACCGCAACACGACAGGTCGGGACTCCGCACCGTCTCAGAGGCGCTCTTCCCCGGCGGCACGAATTGCCCATCGTGCCGAGAAACCCCGAGGATGCCGGTGAGGCAATAAGGCGGGGCACCATGCCGGCCTGCGCATGGTGGAACAAACTCAAAATCCTAGCATACGCGCATTGGCGGGCTCAATTAATGGGGAACCGGACGGGTCGCATTGCCCGGGGCGGCCCAACTGCGACGTTTGCGGTCCATGCACCGGCCCTAAGCGAACACGACGGTCTTGTTCTGGTAAACCAGGACGCGATTTTCCAGATGCCAGCGCACCGCGCGCGACAGCACAACTTTCTCCAGGTCGCGGCCCTTGCGCATCATGTCCTCGACCGTGTCGCGGTGGGAGACGCGCACCAGATCCTGCTCAATGATCGGTCCGTCGTCCAAGGTCGCCGTGACGTAGTGGCTGGTGGCGCCGATCAATTTCACTCCCCGCTCGAAAGCCTGGTGGTAGGGCTTCGCGCCCCCGAAAGCCGGCAGGAACGAATGGTGGATATTGATCATGCGCAGCAGGTAATGGCCAACGAATTCCGGACTCAGGATCTGCATATAGCGCGCCAGCACGATCAGGTCCACATCCGGCCCGAGCAGTTCCATCATTTCGCGCTCGGATTCGTGCTTGTCTTGTGGGTTGGTCAACAGATGAAAAGGGACCCCATGAAAGTCGGCCAGCGGCTTGGCTTTTGGATGGTTGCTGATAATCCAGATGACATCGCAAGGCAACTCGCCGCTGCTGTAACGGTACAGCAGGTCGGCAACGCAGTGGTCCTGGGCAGAAACCAGGATAGCCACCTTGGGACGATAATCCGAAAGCGCCAGGTGATAGTTGATTTGGAACTGGTCGACGACCGGCTTGAAGTGTTCCTCGAAGTCGGAGATCGGGATATCGAAGTCATCCAGGTCCCATTCCAGTCTCGACAGGAACAGTCCGCGGCCGCTGTCGACGTGGTCGTCGCTATGCAACACGCTGCCCTGGTGGGCGATCAGCAATTGTGAGATCGCCGCCGCCACTCCCTTGCGTGCGAGCGAGACTGGACTGCTAAATAGAAGGACGGCAGTTCGTTTCATTGCTGGAAATGATATCCCACGCGCAACCGCTTATCGGGTACCGTGTTCGTAGTGGTGGAGATTATGACTGTGAAAGATTCGAGCCTGTGCAGGCCGGCTTTTGGGGAACGGGGGTTGCGCTACCAGTGGATTGCATGCACGCTCGCCGGTTTCCTGCTTCTCTTGCCCTCGTCCCTCGGCGCCCAGCAGCCGGACCCCTCAGCGAGCAGTGTGCAGCAAGCGAGCGCGCCACCGCCTGCCACGTTCTCGACCAATGCCGAACTTGTGACCGTTCCCGTCAGTGTTCGCGGTAAGGATGGGCAGCCTCTCGCGGGGCTGCAGAAAGACAACTTCACCGTGCTCGATGATGGCAAGCCGCGCTCGATTGCCGTCTTCGAGGAGGTCCACGCCTCGGCGCCGCTGCAGCCGGACAAAGCGCCCGACCGGCAGACATTTTCGAACCGAGTATTGCCTGCCGGACCAGGCGAGACGCATGCCGTCGAACCGCTGATCCTGGTGATCGACGACGTGAATACTCCCATGCTCTCGCAAACTCGCGCCAAGAAGGGGCTGATCGAGTACTTGTCCTCGCACCTCGACGCCAGTCAACCCACGGCGTTATGGATCTTCACCTCCAACGGCATTCGACAGGTGCATGCCTTCACTCGCGACACGCAGTCTCTGATCGACGCCGCGCGCCGGGTGCAATCCAACTTGGCGCACACCGACGAGGAGTTGACCCAGGAAGACCTCGGTTTAACGCAGGACGATCCGCAAGGGGGAGTTACGGCGCTCCGCAACGAGGCCCGGTTTCGCCAGGCAAACGCCATCCGGGACACACTGAACGCCTTTCAACAGATTGCGCACGCCCTGGCGGGCGTACCTGGTCGCAAATCGCTGGTATGGCTGAGCAGCGGATTTCCGTTGACCCTCGACGATCCACGTTCCTTCTCGAATATGGGGACAGATTTCTTTCGCGAATACGAAAACACCTGGCAGTTGCTGAACCGGTCGGAGATTGCGGTGTACCCGGTGAATCTCGAAGCCCTTACGAATAAGACGTACGGTGCCACGAGTCGGCCGGCGCGACCTGGGATGCCCGGTGCGAGAAACGCCCCGGGAGCGGCTGCCATTCCGGATCGGCAAGAGGAGAGTGTCGATTCGCTTCGTCAGTTTGCCGCCGCCACTGGCGGCCGTCCCTGCATCAACAACACAGATATTTCCGAATGTATCGCCAAAGCGACGGCCGATTCGCGCGACTACTACCAGCTGGCGTTCTATGTGCCCCACGACGACACCAAGCCGGGCTGGCACAAGCTCACCGTGAAGCTTGACCAGCCGCACAAAGAGTTGCAGGCGCGAGCGAAGTATTACTTTGCGCCAGCGTCGGCGCCCGATCCGCATGGGAACGAGGTCGCTATCCAAAACGCGCTGGCGTCGACCATCGAGTACAGCGGAGTCGCCTTCAGCGTGCGCCCGGATACCCTGCTGAAAGCCGACGACAAAGGTAAGGGCATCGGACAGCGGGTTTCGCTGGCGCTCCGCATCTCAATTCCAGCAACTTCGTTGAAGACGCTGGGCCCGCAGGACAACCTTCAATTTGATGTGCTGATGCTGCCGTGCAACTCCAGTGGAACTGGGTTTGAGGACGCAGCGCTTCGTCTCCACCTCACGTTGCCGCCGCAGAAAGCCGCTGACGCGCAGAAAAATGGGATCGCCATTACGCAGCGGCTGGTGCTTCCTGTGGGGTCTTCTCTGTTGAAGGTCGTGGCGCTGAATTTGCAGGATGGAAGTCTGGGCAGCGTCTTTGTTCCCTTGCTGCAGAATTAGAGGTGGCACGCGCCGGCGGCTTGCCACCGTGCCTCCGGCAATCTCCCGCGAGACTCAGACTCGCGATTTCCGTTACTATGTTGAGAGCGTGGCGTGCTTCAACTGATGCCGCCACCGACCATTGCAAATGAAACGAACCCTGATCCGGAAAGCCTTCCTGATAGCTTCGTGCCTGCTCCTGGCCAGCGCTTTTGCCTGGGCCGGCGATACCTCCGTGCTGCGGCCTCCCAAGGGCTCCAAGGTCGCAATCCTGGTGTTTGAAGACCTGCAGTGTCCAGACTGTGCCCGCGCCGCCCCGCTGCTGCACGATGCCGCGAAGAAGTACAACATTCCGCTGGTGCAGTACGACTTTCCGCTGCCCATGCACAACTGGTCATTTGAGGCGGCGGTTAACGCGCGCTACTTCGACAGCAAGTCGAAAAAGCTGGGTGACGACTACCGGCTGTTCATCTTCCAGAACCAGCCTCAGATTACGCCGCAGAACTTGCGCGGCACGACCGAACGCTTTGCCGCCGATAACAAGGTCGTATTTCCCTTTGTGGTGGACTCCTCCGGCGAGTTCGCCGCCAAGGTCAAGGCTGACTATGCCATGGGCCAGCGGGTGGGACTCGACCACACTCCTACCATTTACGTGGTGAGTGACACCACGCGCGGAACGCCGTTCGTGGAGGTGGTGGACCGCACCCAGCTTTACCAGTTGATCGACAAAGTGATCAAGGAGGCTGGCCCCAGCGCGCCAGCCCAGAAGACCACTGCGGCCAAAACGACTCCGGCCAAGAAGGCCGCCACGGCACAATGATCCCGCTCGAATGGGAACCAACCATGCCCGCCCGGACCGGCGGGCTTATTTTTTGGAACCAATTGCGTCGCAGAGTGGGATTACTATCGAGAAACAGTTTGTTCTCGCCTCGGGGTCAGGCTCTTTGAACCAGTTCTCGGGTTGGGCCGCAACTTCGCGGTTCAGCCGTGTTACTACTGTCCGAACCGTCATCCGACTGGAGTTTCGCAACATGACAACTAAAGCCAATTCCACAGTGTCCTCTCACGACCGCATTCTGCTGGCGGCGAAACGGCTGTTCGCTGAACAGGGATACGAAAACACCAGCACGGTGGCGATCGCTCGCGGCGCCGGCACCAGTGAGTCGCAGTTGATGAAGCACTACGGCAGCAAGCAGGGACTGTTGGTCGCGATCTTTGACCGGGGCTGGACTGGCATGAGCGAACGGATCCAGATGATTCCCGCGGGGTCGCCCGCCGACCGCTTGCTCTCCGTTCTGGAAGCGATCACGGTCGAACTGGAAAATGATCCTGAATTGAAGATTCTGTCGGCGCTGGAGTCGCATCGCGTGCGCAAGGACAGCAACATCGTGCTCCTGGGCCGGGGCGCGCGCCAGTTTCGCGACATTCTCGACCGCATTCTCGAAGACATGCGCAACCAGGGCCAGATCAGGTCCGACGTCAACCTCGACGCAGTGCGCGCGGCGGTGGTGGGCATGGCGGAAGGTTTGTGGCGCGACCGGGTCATCGCCGATCGTTCCGAACTCCCTGCCAAATACAATTTCGACGACATACACAAGGTGCTGGAACTCCTGATTGGCGCCTTACAGGAACCGGCTTACCGGCAGGCTAAGGCCAGTTAGTCCCAAACCGTTCGAGCTTAAACAGGGCCCCGCCGAACGCGGGGCTCTCTCTTTGCGCCAAACTGTTGGTTGCTTGCCAGGTCGATCGGTGGTTACAGCTTGCGCAGCACCTGGTACACGTCCTCGGTGTCAGGCGGGCGATCGATGGGATACACCTTGCCGTACGCCACCTTCCCCTGCTTGTCGACCACGAAAATCGCGCGCTCGCTGATGCCCGGGACCGGTTCTCCCTCACGCAGGATGCCGTACTTGCTGGCTACTTCGCCGTGAGGATAGAAATCACTGGCCAGTGGCAGGCTCAGGATGCCGATTTCTTTCTTCTGCCACGCGATGTGGCTGGGGATGGAATCCACGCTAATACCCACAACTTCCGCGCCGTAGCCGGCAAACTTCTCCAGATCGGCGTTGAATGCCGGCAGCTCGGCCGAACACACCGGCGTCCAGTCCGCCGGATAAAATACCAGCACCACGTTCTTCTTTCCCCGGTAGTCGCTCAACTTGACGCGCTGCTTAATGTTGCCCACCACGGCGGGCAAATCGAAATCCGGGGCCTCATCACCTACGTTTACGGGTGGCATTCCACTCCTCCGGTACAAGTGGCGATTCTAGAGTCCGCTGGAACGGCACGCAAGTCGGCGCGCACAACTGGGTGGTGGGGAAGCTTGCGGAGAGCTGACGGACTGACCAATAGCTGGCACGGAGCCCACGATAGCGAGTGACTTGGCGATTTCACGAAGGGAATCCACTGGTTCCCTGCAGAATCCCTCCCTAAGAGGAGGTTGGCCGATGCTTGCTGCGCGAGGCGGGACTTGTCCGTAACTGGGCGGCGCAGCGGCTTCGGCACGTTTTCCGCTCGCTCAGATCAAACCTAGGGCAAGGCACGGGAAGTATCCATTCAGGCGGCGATCCGTAACAAGCACAACTATTGAGTCCATGCGGAGATGTCCGCCGGAGTACACACGGCTCTCTGCCCAGGGCCACACACCCGAAGGTCTACGTTACTTCTTAACGTCGAAGGCCCGCCGCATCTGACACATTTGATACATTCTTAGGAACTCATCTTCACCTTTTACCTTCACCATGTTCCACTTTAGGAGTCCTGCGATCGCGGCCATGACATCCGCAACCTCCAGCAATGCTTGAGTCGTACGAGGCTGACCGCTGGAAGTTATCGTTTGTCCGTCGCAGCTCACGCAGAACAGATTTGGTGTGCCTGCTGCCGAGGCAGATTGACCCGGTGCGACGGCCAGCTTGGGATCATTGACCTGCTGTTTGCAGGCGATCACCTTATCTGTTTCCCAACGGATCTCCCATCCTTTGATAACGCCAGCCAGCTTTTGTGAGAATTCCTCCCTCGAACGTGCCGAGGCAGATACTTGGGCCCATGATCCTGAGGAAAATTGCGACAAGAGAGGATCGGGTCTAACACTCAAAACACTTTGCGCCGAACTTTGGAGTTGTTGGGCCGCTGCGCTCTGCTGTTCGATCTCGCCGCGAACGGTTTCCCGAGCGTTGATATAACTCGGGGTACCGGGTCGGAGGTCGAGCGCATCATCATATTGCGTGCGAGCATCGATGAACCGTAATTGGAGCCTGTAGGTTGCGCCGAGATTTGCAGCGGCTTCACCGCTCCAGGGAGTGAGTTTGCGGGCGGCCTCAAGCAAGTCTTCGGCGGCTTTTAAATTCCGCTGCTCGAGGCAAAAAAGACCCGCATTGATGTAAAGATCGCCGAAAAAGTGTCCGCAAGTGGCGCATTCAGATGGATCGGTCAAAGGCAGCTCCGGACGCAGTCCGGCAGTAACGCGGCAGTGAACATGCGGCAGCCTCCTTAGTGCAGATCTGTAGGCTTCCGCAATTTCTTCAACAGTGCCCGCCGGAATGGGCCCTTGATGCCTTTCTAACTCGTTATGAGGAACCATCGCTTCTACAGCGACTCTGATGCAATCGAAATATTGTGCATACTGCTGCGGCGTTAGACCGAAGAGCGCTGCCGCGGCCGCGCGTAGCGGCGAAGCAAAACTTGTGCCTAGCACACCATCAATTTCGTCTACGACAGAATCGAACCACATGGACTGGCGGGAAGGAAACACCTGAAATGCCGCGTCCATTCCAATTCCGTCCGCAGTTTTCACTTGGAGCGTCTCAGTACTTTGAAAGCCAACGCCGACAACACTGGGGGATCGCGCCGGACAATAGACGAAATCAGAGGCGTTGCCCGCAGCAGCAAAAACCAGTTTGCCTTTCGCAGCGGCTCCGGCTGCCGCAGGGCAGAGTACGCACGAGGGATCATCGGGCTGTTTGGAAGCAAGCCAATCCTTGGGCAATATGTCAGCTTCCGAAGGCTTTGCAAGTGTTTGGGCGGAATCGAGATCTTTGAAGACAGATTTGTCCAAATGTCGTAGCAAGCCCAAACTCAAGTTCAGTACGTGCGCGTCCGACTCAGCGGCCGCGATGATCGCGTCGCGCACGGCATAAATGTCAGGTTTGCCGTCTTCCCTGACCACCGGGTAAATATCAATGCGGCTGTCGGGAGCCACTTCCGAAATCAAGAGCGCTACGGCTGTGCCATGTTCTGTGTTTGGAGTACCAACTGAAGGCGGCACCAAATTTTCGGCCACATAATCGATTACCCGCTTGAGTCGAGGATTGCTCATATCACAAGCGGAATCGATAATCGCTATCTTGCGGCCTGCTCCGCGTTTACCCAGTTCACGAGCATGCTGGATGGACTCCCAAAAACGTCCTCGCGTGGAAAAGACAAGACGATCGGTGGCGGCATCATAGGCATCCAGCACCTGACGGCAGCTCTCGAGGGATTCCAGGTGACATTCCGCTTTGGCCGGCACTGATCGTTCTCCTAATCAATCGAAATTCGGATCACGGGCGGAAATCTCAAGAAATGGGTCCACTGGCGAATCGGTATCCTCGAAATCGGCGCTCTCCAACTTGGCCAAAGTCGAACCATATCCGAAGAGATTGAACCCGTAAGCTCGAAGGGTGACGGCACCCTGCCCTTGCGTTTGATATCCGCTGTTGGAAACTGAGGTAACAGAAACTCCTGCATCAGCAAGGTTGAGTTGATGAAGAACGCTGGCCTTGCCTTGGATTGTCGCTGTCACTTCCGCCCCATCACTGATAATGACCGTGAATCGCTCGGCTTTGTGGACTGCAGTGACCAGGGCATAGCCGCGGGGCCACGAAGACCGTTGTTCCTCCAGAAAAGTCCGCACATCATGCAGGTCGTCGATGGCATACTGCGTTATTCCATTGGCCGCGAATACCAAGCCGCCGTTGGAACCGAACCGGATCTCAATCGTACCGTCGACATCCACCGGGGTAGAGCCGGTCGGAATAGCAGTGGAGGCAGAGAGCGCTCCCGCAACACAATCCTTGGAAATATACCGAAAGGGATTCGTCAGCGGTGTCTCTTTCACCTCGAAAGCCAAATCTGGGAATAGCTTCCCTAAAGAAGTCTGCTTCTCAAAGACTCCTTTTTCCAGAGTCCCAATGTCCCCGGCTTCAATTTTGTCGCCGGGCACCCACACTGGAAACAGGCTTAGCTCTCGCCGTACTTCAGTGGAATACTTGTTCTTTAGAGACATGGGCTGTCTGGCCTCCTCACCGAGTGGGGTTTGATGAGCTTCTGAGCATTCTACTCTAAGCAAGCCATTCGTTCGTGGCCCCATTCCGAATCGTCAAGCACCCCCTTGCGCCGGGCAGGTACGCCGAAATCGTGGTCGCATGCTCACGTAAAATTTTTTGGCTGGGGACGATGGTAATAAACTAAAGTTCCCGCGTTGACGACCGCTCGCCCACAACTGCCTCGTGCTCCTGATTGGGAGTGAGATAATTGAGGCCCCGCAGATTGTTGGCGATAACCTATTAGGATTCTATCGAGAGTGCTCAGGCGATGAGAGTTCTCAGTGTTGCCGAGAGGTGAGCCGCCTGAGCACTGGCGATAGAATCGGTTGAACGGAGCCGCCGCCAAAAACTATGCGTTTTGAATGGCAGTTTGGAGTTGGGGTGTGGTGGAT
>Ga0207930_1000356_pt1 | contig 13623 bp, 17 predicted proteins | sample NGESurshal092012_7_FD_184477 | JGI IMG/M metagenome (GOLD analysis project Ga0207930, IMG submission 184477) | Arctic peat soil microbial communities from Barrow, Alaska - NGEE Surface sample 210-3 shallow-092012 (SPAdes) | ecosystem: Environmental > Terrestrial > Soil > Wetlands > Peat ... | reverse complement strand
ACCGCTGGAGCTGGACCTGCAGGAGCCGCCTGCGGGGCTGCCGCGCCCTTGGTGGCTGCGGCCTGCGACCAGGCCGCGCCCGGCGCACCCAGCGAAATCGCGCCTGCCAGGATCAATGCTGCCGCTATGCGCATCTTGTTACCTCACGCTGGTTTATGTTCGGTCGTGGCATTCTTGCCGTCGCCCGAGCCTTTTCCGCCCCCGGATCAGCATAATGTAGTTGGACCGGCCTTACCACGGCAACGGCTTTGTCAGCAGTTGCCGATTTGCCGCGCCCATCGGCTGATTTGCCGGGGAACTTCGCGTCGTTTTCGCCGAGAAGCGGCTTCTGAGGAGAGCCTAAAGCCGGATTGGCCGCCTAGCGCAGCGAAACGATGAAATCGGTTCCTTCGCCGGTTTCGCCACCGGCGATACCTTGATCGGAAACGATGATCGAACTGCCCGTCGAAAGCGCTTCCGTAATTCGAGCCCTCGCATCCGCGGGAATGGTGAGGCGATCCAATGCTTCGGCGGGGCTGTCCGGTTCCGGCGCCGGCGCTAACGCCTTCAGCTCGGCGGCGCCCGCCATCTTTCGCCGGCGCGACGCGCGCTCGTCGTCGTCGCGTTCGGCGTTGCGGGTCGGCATCGGGAGCGAGACGACCGACCAGTGCACAACATTGGTGTCCTTCTTGTCGACCTCCGCGGTAAATACATGCGTTCCCAGCGGCCGATCGCTTGGCGCAATCGTCACCGGCACATCAAACAGCGGCGCTAAATTCTGCCGCACATAGAGCTTTGAGTCCTTGCGGCTGACGAACACAGCGATCTGACCGGTGCGCTTTGGTGCGGCGTGTGCCGCCGCATCAGGTTTCGCACCAGGTGCCTTGTCGGGGCTCGGCAAGCGGCCCTGATCTTTTTTCTGATCCGGAACGTTGGTGACGTCCGTTGCCGCCTTGACGTTGTCTTCAGGCTTTGCGGCCCGCTTCGCCGCGTCAACTTTTGACGCCGCTGTTTTGACGTCATCCGCCTTCGCCGCGGCCACGGTCGCCTCAGCCTTCATGCTTTCGCGTGCGGCGGTTTCGGTTTTTGCAGCATCGTCGCTTGCTTGCACGGCAACGCCGGTCCGATCCGGCTTGTTGCCAGCCTTGTCGGCGTCAGCAGATTTGATTTCAATGGATGCGGCTTGCGATGACTTGGCGTCGATCGCTTTGTCATCAGCCGAAGCGATTTCGGCACGTTCCGCGGTCGCCGATTCAGCCTCTGGTTTTGCAGGTTCTAACTTTGCAGCTCCGGATTCGGCCTCGGTGTTCGATGCATCGCCGGACTTAGCGGCAACGGCATTCTCTGATGTCGCCGTGGCGTTGTCGGCTCGGGCAACGGGCTGCTCCCGTGCCGGCAGATGGTCACCGGAGGGCGTTGCGTCGGACATCGTAACCGGGGATTTCGTTATCGGCAAAGCGCTGGCGTCGGCGGTGCGGGTCTGGTGGCGCAATGGCATGGAGGCTGGCGCAGCGTCCGTCAGGGATTTCGCGCCGTCGCCGTGACCGACGGTTGACCTCAGTTCAAGGCTTGCTGCTCCCGGAGCCGCGGGCTTCGTCGTCACTACGTTCGACGCCTTGTCGGCCTTTGCGGCCGGAGCCGCGTCCGCCTTTGGCTCGTCGGCGGCGATCGGCTGCGGCACTATTTTTTGCGCGACGAGCAACGGATGCGAAAAACTTGTCGGAATCATCTCGTCGGGGGTGATGACAACCCGCGCGCCCATCGTGCTCCAGCCATACATCTTCAAGGCGAAGGCCACCGGCATACGGATACAGCCATGCGATGCCGGGTAGCCCGGAAGTACGCCGGCGTGGATGGCGATGCCCGACCACGTGATCCGCTGCATGTAGGGCATCGGCGCGCCGCTATAGATGTTGGAATGGTGCAGCCTTTCTCTTTGTATAACGCTGAACACGCCCATCGGCGTCGGATGACCGCGCATGCCGGTCGATATCGGCGTTTCCGCGAAGAACCCGTTGGCGTCGTAGATTTTCATATTCTGCTTGTTGATCGAGATCGCGATCAGCAGCGGTCCGCGCGGCTTGGCGACGTCCTTGCCCTGCGCCTCGATCGCTTTTTGCCCTCTTCGCCCTCTTTGCGATCGGCCTTCCGATCGGCGTTCCGAATCATGGCGAACCTTCCGTTTCGGCGGTGGCGCCATGGTCTCCGGCGCGGGCTGCGAAAATCCGATGTCGGAATTCGGCCAATAGATGGTCGCTTCCGCCTGCGCGGCGAGGCCGATGGCCCCGGCTGCCGTCAAAACGACAATTCGCCAAAACGAACCGGAAAAAGCCGCGCGGCTCGAACAGCGACCGTTGGCGTTCAACGGTTCCAGTTTTCCGGTCGCCCTAGAAGTTCCAAGCCCGTCCACGCGTATCATTCCCGAATCCCAACCATTGAAATTTAGTGTCGCAGAGGAGATACGCGTTCACCAGCGTAAGGCTCTTGATTCCAGCGATTTCGTGCCAAGCGTAACAAAAAAGCCTCATATTCTGTTAAACGGCGCTGGGTTTCCGTCATCAGGTACCTTCCGGCAGGGTTCGCGCGCATTACATGGCTGAAAGCGTCGCCGACGGAGATCAGCATGACATCCCAGACCTTAAGCCAATGTGACACGAGGGTGCGACGCTGGATCCTTGTGGCATTTGCGTTGCTGCTATGGCCGGGCTCGCCCGCATCCGCCGCCGACGAACCGGACCTGATCTTCCGCCGCTCGACCGTGTTCAAGTTGCTTAGCCCGAACGACAAGCTTGCGACCTATGGCGTCGACGACCCGGAGATCGAGGGCGTCGCCTGTCACTTCACCGTGCCGGAGAAGGGGGGCCTCACGGGCTGGATGGGGCTCGCCGAGCAGGTCTCGGATATCTCACTGGCCTGCCGTCAGATCGGCCCGATCCGTTTCAAGGACAAGATGGGGCAGGGCGACGATATGTTTAAGCAGCGCCGCTCCCTGTTCTTCAAGAAGATGCAGATCGTCCGCGGCTGCGATGCCAAGCGGAACGTACTGGTTTATATGGTCTATTCCGACAAGCTGATCGACGGCTCGCCGAAGAATTCGACCTCCTCGGTGCCGATCATGCCTTGGGGCGGCGGCGATGCCGCCGTTCAAAAATGCGGCGAGTTCATCCAGTGAGCGAATTCTGAACCGGGAGCCCCGGATTACCGTTGCGCCGGCCTGACTTTGGCGTCGCGGCAGCCCACCAGGCGCACGAATTTTTGTGGCGCCGATTGGTTGCCGCGACCGATGTCGCCGCACTGCTGCGCCATCGCTCCGGAAATCCTGGGACGCTCCGTCCTCAGGGGATTTTGCCTGTCGATCCGCGGCTTGCAGGAGCCGTCACCCAGAACTTCAACCGCTGGCTGGCCGGGTTTGCGGGTCAGCTTTTCATTGCCAACATCGATGTTGCCATTGCCCACGACTGCCATCCTTTGTTGGAGGTACGCCGTAACTCAACGCACGACTGCATGGAAAGGTTGCAAGTGGTTCGTGTGAGTCGGACGTACCGATGCTGAGGTTCATGTTGTTTGCGTCGCAAACAGGAGTTTTCCAACAGAGAAAGGTTAAAAAGTCGCATTGGGTTTCGAACCCTCAGGTCTTTGCAGGCGTCCTATTTCCAGATCGTCCGTGGAGACACCCCATGCGCGCCATCAGCTACATGATCGCGGTCATTTTGGTTCTGACCGGGCCTTCTTTGGCCGGCTCGGCCGATGGTGACCTGCCGGGCGTCGGAACCTTCAGCTACAGCGGAACTCCGATTCTGGCGGCAGCGCCTGAGGTTGTGGCCGCGCTCGGCCATTGAACGGCTAGCCCAGTGAACGACAGAGGCCGCTCAAGGACCTTTCCGAGCCGTTCGGTTAATTCCATTGAACCGAAATCATTGAATTTTTGGAAGATTGTTTCGTCCGGCCGCGGCGACGAAACCATTTAGCCACCCGACGAAACCATTTCCCGCTTTTGGCGTAGACGTCCGGAAACGCCAGTTGGTTATCAATCCAACAACGAAAACGGCGGACAGCGCCGGCCAAAACCGGAGACAGTCAAATGCGAACCCTTAGCTTCATCCTTGCCTTTGCTTTCGTGCTTATTGGCCCCTCCATGGCCGGATCGTCTGAGGGCAATCTGCCGGGCATCGGTACCTTTAGCTATAACGGCTCGCCGATCACCACTTCGGCTCCCCACGTCGTGCTCGTTGCATCCCGCTAAACCGCCGGACCGTCGCGCGATGAAAATTGCCGGGAAGGCGCCCATGTTTTTTCGCACCAGCGCAATCGCGGTGGTCGCTTTCATGACTCTGGGGAACTCGGCGCAGACCCAGGTCCGCTCGCCGACCAAGCTGCCCGATCCCCGCGGGGAGTTCGTGCGACTGTGCGCTCCCCATATGCTGGGACGTTGGGCGCACCCTGAAGCCGTATGCGGCTGCCTGCATGACCATGCCGCTGCCGCCGTTGAAGACAGCGACCTTCGCCAAGCCCTGCTGCGCGGCATCAGCGAGACCGGCGTACCCAACATTGAGACCGATTGGGTGCCCCCGGCAAAACGGTCCGAGATCGGCGCCACCTTCACGAAGATCGCAAAGCCGACATTGCAGTGCATGTTCGAGCCGGCAACTTAGGCTAACCTCTTTTAAGTTTCAGATTCAGGTGCCGGCTGGCAGCGACGCCCGCCGGCGTTTTGTTGTCTGCGATTGCCCGCTGGCCCGGATGGCGTCACCATTATCGTCCGCCACTGAACAGAACAGGGGAAGCCATGACGGCCATTCGCAGCGACGATCGCCTCAAGGGCAAGACTGCCATCGTCACAGGCGCGGGATCGCGTGCCGAGGGTATCGGCAATGGCCGCGCCACCGCGGTCATTCTGGCGCGGCATGGCGCACGCGTGACGCTGGTCGACACCACGGCGCAATGGGCGGAAGAGACCAAGCGCCTGATCGACGCCGAAGGCGGTACTACGCAAATCGTCGAGGGCGACGTCAGCGTTCCCGCCTGCTGTCAGTCGATCGTCTCGCGCACCGTTGACGCGTGGGGCAGGCTCGATATCCTCGTCAACAATGTCGGCATCACCGGCCCGCGCGGCAACGCCGTCGAGGTCGATGTCGAGGCCTGGGACAGCGCAATGCGCGTCAACGTTGCCTCGATGATGCTGATGGCGAAATTCGCGATTCCTGAAATGATCAGGAGCGGCGGCGGCTCGATCATCAATCTCAGTTCGGTGGCGGGCTTGCTGGGCGGCCATCCAAGCCTGCTCTATCCGACATCGAAAGGCGCCATCGTGAGTTTGACGCGCGCGATGGCGGCGCATCACGGCCGCGACGGCATCCGCGTCAATTGTATTGCGCCGGGCACGGTCTACACGCCGATGGTGGCATCGCGCGGCATGACGCCGGAAATGCGCAATGCGCGCAGCGAGCGCACACTGCTCGGCACCGAGGGCACCGGCTGGGATATCGGTTACGGCGCGCTGTTTCTCGCCAGCGATGAGTCACGCTGGATCACCGGCATCACCTTGCCGATCGATGGCGGTGCGACCGCGGGCAGCACGGGATCGCCGGTGCCGCCGAGCGAACCCGCGAAGGACTGAAGATCCGCTTCGCACCAGAGCTGCGATCCGGACGTATTTATTTGATCCTCGGTCCCAATCGCGGAATGCATTTTCGGGTATGAACAACGCCCGTTGCGATTACCTTGGCGCCGGAGACTTCCTTGATCTGGCCGGCGGGGCAGGTGCCGTCATCGACCTTCATGCGCTGGCCGAGCCGCAGATTGACGATGTCCTGCTCCCGCGACACCTGTTCGGCCACGGCATTGGGCGCGAGCGCCAACAGCACGAAACCGCCAAGCAGCAGAATCGACAAAAGCGCGAGGTATGAGGTCTTCGTCATCGGCGGAGTGCCCTGTTTCACTTGTTCTGTATTTTCAGCCCGTTAGGTCCGACATTTATCTGCAGTCCTTCCGGTTGTTTTTTGGTCTGGTAAAGATTGTAGCCGAGCACGGCCGCCACGACGATCAGCGCGCCGATGATGAGGAACAAGCCATTGCGATTGCCGGGCATCCGGTATCTCCGTGAGGCGCGAGTTGCATGGAGTGTATGGCTGCGGGCGCGATTCTGAAAGCGATCCATGCGCACGATCCGCAAAGCCGTTGGTCCGGCATATTCAGCCCAATATTTTTGCCGATCGCGCTCCTGCAAACCCCGGCAAAGTATGATTTGATCGCGGCCACGCAGCCTTTGCGAAAAATAACAGGAAAAGCGACGCCATGAATGCCTTGGATACCAAGAAAAAAATCCTCGATGCCGTCGATGCCGGCTTCGATGCCCAGCTTGCCACCACAAGGGATTTCGTCGCGATTCCTTCCACCCGTGGCGCGGAGGGGCCGTGCCAGGATATGATGGCCGATCTCCTGCGCCAGCGCGGCTACGAGGTCGACGACTGGCATGTCGACGTCAACGATCTGAAGGATCTGCGCGGTTTTGGTCCGATCGAGCATGATTTCTCGAAAGCGCGCACGGTGGTCGGCACCTATCGGCCTGCCACCAATGCCGGAAAATCGCTGATCCTGCAGGGGCATTGCGACGTGGTTCCGGCTGGTCCGCTGGAGATGTGGGAGACGCCGCCGTTTTCGCCCGTCGTGAAGGATGGCAAGATGTATGGCCGCGGCGCCTGCGATATGAAATCCGGCACCATCGGTGCGCTTTATGCGCTCGACGCCATCAGGGCCGCGGGCCTCAAGCCGACCGCGCGGATTCATTTTCAGTCCGTGATCGAGGAGGAGAGCACCGGCGTCGGCGCGCTCTCGACCTTGCAGCGCGGCTATCGCGCCGATTGCTGCTTCATTCCCGAGCCGACATCCGGCAACATGGTCCGCTCGCAAGTCGGCGTGATCTGGTTTCGGCTCAAGGTACGTGGATTTCCCGTGCATGTGTTCGAGGCCGGTTCCGGCTCCAACGCCATCACGGCAGCTTACCACCTGATCCAGTCGCTGGAAAAGCTCGAGGCCGAGTGGAACGCGCGCGCGAAAAGCGACCGCCATTTTGGGGAATTGGCGCATCCGATCAACTTCAACCCCGGCATTATCAAGGGTGGCGATTGGGCCTCCAGTGTGCCGGCGTGGTGTGACGTCGATTGCCGGATCGCGATCCTGCCTGGCTGGTCGGTCGCCGACTGCAAGGCCGAGATCCTCGCCTGCGTTTCCAACGCCGCGCGCGATCATCGCTTCCTCTCCAACAATCCGCCCAGCGTGGAATGGTCCGGGTTTTTGTCGGAAGGATATGAACTAAAGGATTCAGCCGAAGCGGAAGCTGCGTTTGGCAAGGCCTATGGCGCGGTCTATGGCGGCGCCGTTTCCGACCTCGTGTTCACGGCGCTCACCGACACCCGGTTCTACGGGCTGAACTACAACATTCCGAGCCTGTGTTTCGGCGCGAGCGGTGCGGCGATGCACGGCTTCAACGAATATGTCGATATCGAGTCGTTACGGAAATCGACCAAGGCCACCGCGCTGTTCATCGCCGAATGGTGCGGCGTGGAGGCGCTGTAGGTTATGGTGTCCCCGACGCGGTGCAGCGTGCAGGCTGCGCCGCATCCGGGGAACACTCAATCAACCGGCCACAACGCCGCGACAATCGCATCCAGCCCGTCGGTGAGCGCGGCCGGACCGGGCTGCAGGATCAGCGCCGATTTGATCTCGACAATGCGGTCGTCGCGGACCGCCGGAATCTCGTTCCAGCCCGGCCGTTTTTTGATCCGGTCCGCCACGACTTTCTTGCCGCACCACGATGCCAGAATGACATCGGGGGCGGCGGCGCGCACGACATCGGGCAAAATGATCCGATCCTTGGCGGCCTGCTGAAACCGCAACTTCGGCAGGATGTCTTCGCCGCCGGCGATCTCGATCAGTTCGGAGACCCAACCGATTCCGCTGATCAGGGGATCGTCCCACTCCTCGAAATAGACCTTTGGTTTTGGCGAGCATCGGGCGATCGATGCTACTTGGGCAAGCCGCTTTTCATACGTGGTTGCAAGTTGATCGGCACGCTCCGCCGCGCCGACCAGCGCGCCCAGGGTGCGGATCATCGCCAGGATGCCCGCGACGTCGCGCTGGTTGAAGACATGGATGGCAACGCCGGCGCGGACCAGATCGCCGACGATTTCAGCCTGCAGGTCGGAGAAGGCGAGCACAAGATCAGGCTCGAGCGCGAGGATCTTCGGGATATCCGCCGAGATGAACGCCGAGACCCGCGGCTTCTCGCCTCTGACCTGCGGCGGCCGCACCGCATAACCGGAGACACCGACGATGCGATCCTGCTCGCCGAGCAGATACAGCGTCTCCACGGTCTCCTCGGTGAGACAGACGATCCGGCGGGGAGGGAACTGGCGCATCACCGACGATATGCAGAAAAATGCCTCGCCTGTCACGCCGCCTTCAAAAGCATTGCCGGGCTTGACGTCGCAGGTAATCGCTTCAAGAACATTTGACGGAGATATAACCGTCGTTCCGGGGCGCATCGAAGACGCGAACCCGGAATGACGAGACCGATAAAGCCGGGGAGAAATGCCGACCATGACGCCGCTCGAGAGAATCAATTCAATGAAAATGCCGTTTGCCGAGTTGAAGGGGGTGGCATTCACCGAAGCCGGAAAGGATCGTGTGGTGGCACGGATGCTGGTACGGCCAGACCTCTGCACGCTCGGGCATACGATTCACGGTGGCGCCATCATGGCGTTCGCGGATTCGGTTGGTGCTGCGGCGACCGTGATCAATCTGCCCGACGATGCGAAGGGCACGACCACGATCGAAAGCAAGACCAATTTCATCGGCAGCGCGAAAGAGGGCAGCACCGTGATCGCGACCGCGACGCCGGTGCATCGTGGCCGGCGCACCCAGGTCTGGCAAACGCGGCTGGAGACCGAGGACGGCAAATTGGTCGCGGTGGTGACCCAGACCCAGATGGTGCTGTAGGAGAGCGGAGGACGCGCGACAGCACCCTATGTTGCGGTAACGGCGTTCAACATTCCGGTTTGCGGGTGACAGTCCAGATATTCGAAAAACTGTTCGTCGGCCCGGGCGACCGTAACCTCGTGATAGAGCCGCAGCTTCGCGGCCGGGCCCAGGGTTGACAGATATTTCATGGCGGCGCCGAAAATCCCGACATGGGTCGGATGCGATTCGGCCCATCGTTCCAGCGCCGCCAGGCTTTTCCACCAGCTCATGCCATAGGATTTTTCCGTCGGCGTTCCGTCGGGCGCCACGACGGTCATATAGCGGTTGGCGTAACAACCGATCGAGCGACCGCTGTCGCGCAGGAAGTCCATGCCTTCCCGCAACACCGGCTCCACGTCCTCGAGGTACATTTTGCGTTCGGTTGTTTCGGTGTCGCCCCAATCCTGGCCCGACCGGATCAGGCACACATTGTCGTGCGGGATAACCCGAACGCGCGAGCCATCACGAATGGCGCGCGCCGCACCGGCCGGCGCCATCTCGCTGGTCTGGGACAGCGGGATGCGATCGCGCATGCCGCCCCAATAGGCATGTTCCTGAATCTCGCCGCTCATGCTGTCGGCAAGGACCGCGACGCCTTCGGATCGCCCCAGGGAAGAGAACAGGGTTTCATAGCCCTCCACCGAGGGATGAAGCACCTCGATGAAGGTGCCGCATCCGTCGATGGCTCGCTGGTCGCCGGTCCAGCCGTCGCGCACTGCCGGAAACCAGCCGTCGAACTTTGTGCGATCGTCCCAATAGGCAACCGTCACAATGTTGGTGAAACCGGCTTCGTCGACATACCGTGCCCGGTCCCAATGCGTTGGGCCGCCATTCGATGCGAAACAAGACGCGATCCACGCGAGCGCCTGCAACGCGGCTTTTGAGGGCGCGTCACGGGTTTGGACGCCGAAATAGGCCATCACCACTTGCTCGACGCTCGGCTTGTGCCGCGCCACGAACGACGGGTAGGGCGGTGCATAATCGTCGGGGACGCGCCGGTGACGGGTGCGGGCGCTTCGCAGATGATCCGGGATTGCGGATTCCATGACGGGCTCCTCTTGAAATTGAATGGTCAGGCCTGAAGCTTGATTTCGCTCATGACGTTGGCATCCACCGGAAGGGTGAAATGCTCGACGCGGTTGGCGCGGGAGGTGTTGAGCAGCAGCCGCGTGACATCGGGCCTGGAATAGTGCCCCGCGGGATCGGCGGCGTTCTTCGCCACGCCGATCATGCCGAGATCGATGTCGGCATACAGAATGCCTTCCTGATCCGGTGGCAGCTTCTCGGCCAGCGAACTGCCGTCCGGCCCATAGATCACCGCATGGCCGCCGCCGACGTGCAGGAACGCATGTTTCTCGGGGGAGTCGCAAAGCTCGTCGATCATGGCCTGGGAGACCAATGCGCAGGGACCGAGGACGAAACACGAGCCCTCGACAGCGTAAACCTTGCTCGCGGCGTTATTGACCTCCCAGCCAAGCGCATGCGCGAACGGGTCGTACAGCGAGAAGCTCGGCCAGGCGCCGACGTGAACTTGCTCATTCTGGGCGTACATCGCGTATTTCGACAGCGGTTGCAGATGCTCCCAACAGCACAATGCACCGAGCCGGCCGACGTCGGCGCGATCATGGACGGCTAGGTCGCTGCCGTCACCCTCGCCGAACACGGTGCGTTCGGCATGGGTCGGCCTCAGTTTACGGCGCTTCGCGATGGTCTCGCCATCGGGACCGATCAGCCATTGCCCTATATACAGGCTGCCGCCGTCGCGTTCGGATACGCCGATGACCGCGGTGAGCTTGGCGCGTTTCACGGCCTTGCGAATTTTTTCGGCCTGCGGGCTGTCATAAGACAACGAGTTATCGAAATAGCGCTGCACGAAGCCGCGGCCGATCGCCCATGCGGGAGCTCCAAGCCAGATCTGCCACGGATATCCGGGGATGAAAGTCTCGGGAAACGCGATCAGCTTCGCGCCCTGTGCGGCAGCCTGATCGATCAAGGCGATGGTCTTGTCCACCGTCGCATCAAGATCGAGAAAAACCGGCGCCGCCTGAACCACCGCAACCCGGTATTTCTGATGAACGAGACCCATCGATGTCATCCTTTCGCATTGGGAGACCAACCATCGTCTGTCCGGAGGTTACGGCCACAGCGGGCCGCGCCGCTTGTCCGTGGCGGAATGAAAACTTGTCTTAACTGGCGAGTTGGCAGCCCAATGCGACCGCGTTCAGCCGCGTTGCCAGCGCAAGGTGGCGACGTGCATGACAGGAGGAGCCGGATCGGGAAACGGATTACTGCGTCGGATGCTCGCGCCATTCGCGCGGCGAGGCGCCGAACCTCTGCTTGAAGATCCTGCTGAAGTGGGCAAGGTCGTTGAAGCCCCATGCGAATGCAATGTCGCCGACGCGCCGAGCCATTTGCGCGGGGTCCGACAGATCGCGCTTGCATCGTTCCAGACGCTGCATCTGGACATAACTGCGGAACGAGATCTGCTCGGCGGCCATCAAGTCGCTGGCATAGCGTGGTGAAATTCCAACAGCCGCCGCCGCACGCGGCATCGACAGTTCGGGGTCGCGCAGATGTGTAAGGATAAAATTTTTGAGCCGATATAGCAGCGCGGATCTGTGAAACGATTGATCCGGCGAACGCCCGTGCAGCCTGTCGGCGAAGGCCATTGCGACGAGATCCAGCGCCTGGTCGAGCAGGCGGATCGCGGTGGCGGGATCGACGTGATCGATCGTCTTGCTCATGCTGAGCAGGAACTCATAGGCCAGTCGTTCTAGCGGAAGGTCGCTGGAGAACGTGGTCGCGGTCAACGTGTCGAACGAGCCGATGCGCTGTTGCAGCAGCTTCCGGGGCAGTTGGAAAATTGTCTGCGAAAAGCCGTCGTTGAAGTGCAACTCGTAGGGGCGGGTAGTATCGTAGATAACGAACTGCCCCGCGGACACGACAGCTTCGCGGCCGTCTTGAAACACGCCGTTCACACCGCTGGTTCCCAGGGTCACCAGCACGAAATCTTCGTTGGCGCGCGCGATCCGCGACGGTGTGCGCAGCACCCGCTGGGCGCAGGAATCGACTTGCGTGCACGTCACAGGTCCGATCATCGATTGCGAAACGGAGCCCCAAAACCCGTCGCGCATGTCCGACCGGCAATCGAGCCCGACAAAAGTATCGCAGACGATGTCCTGCCAGACTGCAAGCCGCCGAACCGGAACCGAAGAACTCGTGTCGAGCACCACAGCCACGATGGACCTCCAGGAATCCTGACGATAGCGGGCTACCAAGCCTAGCTGAAATCCTGTGGATGCAAATAGCGAGCCGACCAATGCAATCGTCAAGGAAATCTTAACCATGGCGAGCTGTGGCAAGCGCTGTGCCGCTATTTGAGGCGGAAATTGGCCTTGAATTTCATGGTGCGATGCACAATATCCGTGGTCTAGGGATTCGACGCCTCCTTGAGGGTTATCCAAGAGGAGTTATGAGATGCGCCACGACGATATCAGCCGTCCGATGTCTGCCAGGGGCAGCGTTCGAACCCTGCGTCAGCAGGAAGAACTGCCGCTGCTACGCGACCACCTGTTGCGGCTCGATCCGACCAGCCGGTATGATCGCTTCCACGGCTTTATGGATGACAGCTTCATCGAACGCTATGCCGCGAAATGCGCTGGCGATGGCACGGTCATCATCGCCTATATCGAAGACGGTGTGGTGCGCGGCGCGGCGGAACTACATCCGCCCGAGCAATCCGAGGATTCGTTGCCGGAGATCGCCTTCAGCGTCGAAGCAAGCGTGCGACGGCGGGGCGTCGGCAGCATCTTGTTCAGAAAGCTAATCGCTGAAGCGCGATTGAAGGGCTACCGAAGCCTGCGCATCACCACCGGGGCGCAGAACCATGCGATGCGGGCGCTTGCCAACAAGTTCGGTGCGCATCTGACATTCCTTCACGGCGAATCCACCGGAAGCATCGATTTGAAGCGGCAGCTCGAACCCGCAAGACTTGCCATCGTAACGCCGGTCGACGCCTGGCGCGCAATGGCCAATTTCAACCGTGCGTATTGGAAACTGCTGTTTCAAATGTACGGTTGGGGACGAACAGCCTGACCAGAGGCGTCCGCACTCAGCCATTCGTTGATCTCTGATCGTGCGAATGGCTAAGCCGGCGACGCCTTAGTCTAGGCGCGCATCAGGTCCCGGTGCGCTTGTCGTTGCCGAACTTCCTGATCACGCGGCGCTCGACCACAACCGAGCGCTGCGCGCCTTGTTCGCCGGCGATTACCCGCGTCGAAGAGCGAGCAGAGAGGCGCCCGGCTTTCCTGACTTCAGCGGTGACGGATTCGATCGGCAGTCCCATCAGCGAAGCGGCGATCTCGGCCTGCGCCGCCTGATCGTCGGTAATCCCGATCGCCGCGAAGATCGCCTCATCCAGCGTCGGTGGATCGCGCCGAACGCGCCGGGTCCCATACTTGGTATTCCAATCTTCGCTCATGGTGTCTCTCGTTTGATCTTTTGGATACCTAGGGCGCTACATGTTGCATTGCAATATGAAAATGGTATGGCAATCCAGCCATGCATTCTTGAATCAGAGTTTTTCGAGTTGAGTGGCGTCGTACAGCTGAATGGTTGTGGCGGCCG
>Ga0207930_1000352_pt1 | contig 13738 bp, 9 predicted proteins | sample NGESurshal092012_7_FD_184477 | JGI IMG/M metagenome (GOLD analysis project Ga0207930, IMG submission 184477) | Arctic peat soil microbial communities from Barrow, Alaska - NGEE Surface sample 210-3 shallow-092012 (SPAdes) | ecosystem: Environmental > Terrestrial > Soil > Wetlands > Peat ... | reverse complement strand
AGCCAAACGGGTTTCGCCGGTTGATTCGGTGCGGTCCGCGAAACGTTCCGCCGGGTCGATTTCAAAGCCGTTCCGGGTTCCCACGCCTAAGCCAGGCCCAACCAATGGCGATGTGGTTTTCGATGCCAAGGCCTTTCTCGCGAGAGCTGGATTCGGTAGAAAAATTGTCAATCTGAAAAAGAACGAGACGGCCTACGCGCAAGGCGATCCTTCGGACGCGATATTTTATGTCCAGAAGGGCCGGCTGCGAGTAACGGTCACCTCTGCGAACGGAAAAGAAGCCACGATCACCTTGGTGGGCCCCGGAGAGTTCCTGGGGGAGAACTGCATGGTCTCGGCGCATCCTATTCGGCTCGCGACTGCCACCGCCATGGCCGATTGTGCTCTGCTCAGGATCAGCAAGGCGGAAATGACCCGCGTGCTTCATGAGGAACCGGAGTTGTCGGAGATGTTTGTCTCCTTTCTTCTCCTCCGGAACGCTCGCATACAGGAGGACCTGGTCGATCAGCTCTTCAATTCCAGCGAAAAGCGGCTGGCGCGGATCCTGTTGCTCCTCGCGCAATTCGGCAAGGAAAGCAAACCCGAGACGGTAGTTCCCAAGATCAGCCAGGAGCTATTGGCTGAGATGATCGGCACCACCCGGTCCAGAGTGAGTTTTTTCATGAATCGCTTCAGGAAACTGGGCTTCATCGAATACAACGGCGAGATCCGCGTCCACAACACTCTTCTCAACATCTTTCTGCAGGAATAAGCTCGCCACCATCTGACGAACCCATCGAATTCTCTCCGACGACTTCGGCTCAGACGAAATGCGAGCCACGTTTCCGTGTTACTTGCGGAGCCTTCCTACACGTTGTGCCGTGGCAAACATCAGAGCGATCGTGTCCATATCCTTCGGCTGCACCTTTCCCGGCGGAATGCGCGTGTGAGTGAGGTCTTCGAGCTTCAGCAGCAAGTCAACCAGCGCCATCGAGTCGATAAGTCCTGAGGAAACCAGCGGAGTGTTCTCTTCGATCACCGCATTCGGCTTCCGGATCAGCCGGGCAATGTGTTCCGCCATCTGCTGCGCTTCAGGGCTCATGTCAGTGTCTCCTCAGATCCGACGTTAAGTTCGGGATGTTCGCTTAGCAGTTTCTCGCGAGTAGTGGATCGCGCTGCTTTTCCGGCAGTGCTCTTCACAATCCATTTGGGAGGCTTCAGAAAAATGGACCGCACCGACACGCCCAGGCCCTCGACGACGCGGCTGCGGATTTCTTGTTCGATTTCCGCGGCTTTGCAAAGCAGCTCTTCGGATTCCACTTCCGCTACCACGACGATGTCTTCCGTTCCAACATCGGGATTGTACAAGCCCATCGCAATCGCGCGACCATCATGAATGCATCGGTGGCCCTCTACAATTTCCTCGATGTCCTGTGGGTAAAGATTCTCGCCGCCAACAATCAGTAGGTCCTTCTTGCGGCCAACGACATAAAGTTCACCTTCGAGGTAGAAGCCGAGATCGCCGCTGTGGTACCAGCCGTCCACGAGTACCTGCGCCGTCAGTTCAGGGTGGTTGTAGTAGCTCTCAAACAGGCAATCGCTCTCGACCAGAATTTCACCGACCTGGCCATTCGGGAGCAGCGCCCCAGTATCCGATACCACACGAAGCTCATGGTTGGGCAGCAGCCCGCCGGAAGAAGTGAATGAAGTCGCCCCCGGGGTCTCTTCCTCGACAGGAAGGATGCGGCGTTCTTTGCGAAATAGTTGACCATCCGCCCAAATTCGTCTTGGACCGGATGGCCGCGTGATATCCGACTGGGTCACCGCGAAAACGTTTTCCGCCATCGCGTAACAGGACTGCAATACTCCAGTCTTTAGGCCCATCGGAGCGAACGCGTCATGGAATTCCTGCATGCTGCTGTGCCGGACAGGCTCGGAACAATTTATCAACGCACGCACCGACGACAGGTCGTACTGCGGCAGCGGTCTCTGCCGGGTCCGCCGCGGAACGAACTGGAAGGCGAAATTCGGCATCCATGACAACGTGCACTTGTACTCATCGATGATCTGCAGCATGGTTTCAGGATGCATCACCCAGTCCAACGGCGACTGCATTACGACGGGCACGTGACAGACCATGGGAAGCATGAAGCACGCGATTAGGCCCATGTCGTGATAGAGCGGCAGCCAACTGTAAATCCGGTCCGTCGCTCCGTCGATCTGCAGCACTTGGACTAGATGTTCCAGTTGGGTGAGCACTGCCGCGTGGGTCAGCGCCACCCCCTTTTGCAGGCCAGTAGTGCCCGCCGAATGTTGGATGAACGCCAGGCTGTCAGATCGATTTCCGACGTCAGGCAACTCCTCTTCACCGTCAGTAGATTCGTCGGCCTTGGCGCGAATCAGTTCCGTTCCGCCGCCGAGATGCACGTGTCCAAGCAGCTCCTCGGGAAACGCTTCGTCAATCACGACGACTTTCGCCACTAGGTTTTTGGTCACCCCCGCCAGCCCGGAGCGATATTTAGAAGGCTCGACCTTGAAGTTGGGGTACGCGAGTATAGCGGGCACCGCCCCCAGCATCATCGCTCCGACGAAGGTCGTCATCGCGGGAATACCCTGCGGCATGATCAGCACCACGCGATCGCCGGCATTCACGGCATGGCCGTGAAGCAGCGCGGCCTGCTCCCGCGCGCGACGGCGAAACTCAGCGAATGCCACCTCTTCGCGCTCATCCTCATCGATCCATGCGGTGACGAATGGACGATCGCCGGGCGCGGCATTGAGTGCGTCGATAAGAGTGCGAAACCTGTTCACGATGTTTTCATTGTATTTCGTCGAACACAACCCGAGGCGTTTTCGGGACCAACAGCAATCGCCGTCACCCGCCAACAAGTCTCCCAGCGAAACAGTTTGACCGGAGCACAATCAATGCGAAACTGGTGGTTTACGATTCATCGCGCGGGTGGGGAATGTTGGTTCGAGGCATCCTGTACATTCTGGTCTTCCTGATCGTGGTTGCGATCTTTGCGAAATTCCGATCGCCAAAGGTGCGCCAGTTCGCGCTTCTGGCCGCCAGTTGCGCGATCTATCTCTCCTGGGGAGTCTGGTTCGGTGCCGTGCTCCTCGCTTCCGTCGTCATGAACTACCTCGTGGGCGAATGGATTCGGCGAAACCTCTCCGCAACCGCACTTTCCAGCGGAATTCTGTTGAACCTGATGCTGCTGAGCGCTTTCAAGTATCTGCCGGGAATCGCGATCACCCTTCCTTTCTCGTCACTGCAGAAGTTTGGCCATCTTGCGTTGCCTTTGGGAATCTCGTTCTGGACCTTCCAGGCGATGAGTTACCTGTTCGATCTTTACCGCGGCGAAGAGCTCGACCCGTCGTTTGTCGAGTTTGCGCTCTATATGGCTTTCTTCCCAGTCACAATCTCTGGACCGATCTGCCGCATGCCCGACATGCTCCCCCAATTTCGCTCCGAAAATGCGCTGGCGTGGAGCGGCATCGAGCGCGGCTTCGGTCGCATCGCCACCGGGGTGCTGATGATGCAACTGGCGAAGCTATTGGGGCAGGGAATTCTGGCGGGTGACGGGATCAACAGCGGCTTCGACCGCCTCGCCCATTGGAGCGGCCCCGACGTTTGGTGCCTGGCATTCGGCTACGGATTGCAACTCTTTTTCGATTTCGCCGGCTACTCGCATATTGCAATCGGTGCGGCCAAAGTACTGGGCCTTACCGTGCTTGAGAATTTCGCCCGCCCGTTTCAATCCACCACGCCGTCGATCTTCTGGACGCGTTGGCACATGTCACTCTCGTTCTGGATTCGCGACTATGTCTTTTTCCCTCTGGCCACGTTGCGCCGCGAAGTGTGGTGGCGCAATCTCGTGCTCGTGCTTTCGATGGTCGTGTTTGGGTTATGGCACAACGCCACCTGGCTGTTCGTAATCTGGGGCTGCTATCACGGTGTATTGCTTGTCGGCCATCGCTTGCTGCAGCAGTTCGAACGTAGGTTCGACTGGGACCCGTCACCGGCACTATGGACGCCACTCTCGTGGATCGTAACCATCACTCTCATCAGCCTGGGATGGATATTCTTCCGCGCAAATTCTCTGACCAAGGCTGGTCAGATGCTGGCTGCGGCCCTGTCGCCGGCCACCTATCGCGTCCACTTTCTTAGTGGGAGCCTGTATTGTCTGGTTCTCGCTCTGGGTCTCGGATATGTGGTTGTGCTGCTAGTCATCGATGCGCTCGATCGCTACTCAATCGGGGACGAGGCCCCCGCAAATAAAGTGGGATTGGGACTCATGGCGTTCCTTGCCCACAAACGCTGGCTTTGGGTTCCGCCGCTCTACGCGTTGACGTTATTGCTGGTGTTGGCCGTGACGCTTACCCAGGGTCCTGCAACGTCCCAGTTGATGTATCGCGCTTTCTAGCGCTATTCCAGTTGTGTGCCGTCCGGCGCAAATACCGGAAATCCATCCCAGGGTTGGGCCATGCGCAACTGCTCGGCAGAAGCGTCGCGGTCGTAGTCGAAGAGAAAGAGTCCAAAGTTGTAATGCAGGATCCGGTCGTTCGGATCTTTGGCAATCGCCCATTGATACTGGGCGACGGTATCATCCGGACTTTCTTGGGCGCCATCTGAATCGATCATCAACCGCAACACCTGATCGGTGTGGTCGATTTGGTTGGTGAAAGGAGGCCGCTGCAACCGCTGTAGCATCTCCGTCGTGATGCGCGCGCGATCATGATTGGTCAGCGCAAGCAGTTTCTCGCATTCGGCCTGTGAGGGGATGTCGTTCTCGGCGGCGGATTTCCCGGCCTCGGCGGGCAACTGGCTCGCGATCTGCAGAAATGCCGCGCGGGCGAGTAAATAGTTGCCTCGCGGCGTCAGGTGCACGTGGTCGTAGAGAAGTTCGTTGCCGATAATTCCATTGGGGCTTTCCTGGGAAAGAATCTTTTCTGCATCCATCAGTTTTATCCCACTGCCCGAGGATGCAACCGTGCGATTGATGTTGTTGATTTCGCTGTCGGCGCGAAATCGGAGCGTGTCGAGATCACGGGCGCGGAGGTAGTGCTCTTTCGCGCCCGTGTAATCGCCCTGCTTCCACAGCGTTCGTGCAATCCGGAATTCAAGCTCTGCATACTGGCCGTCGATCTTGGCCGCCGAGCGGTACGCCTGCAGCGCCTCGGCGTACGACTTGGAATTTTCCAGATCAGCCCCCTCCTGCACCAATTGCGACCACGAGGCCAAGTCAGCCCCGCTCAATCCCTCGCGATGCATAGAGGCGAACGGGCCACAGTCTTTCAGGTTGGTGGCCACTGTGCTCACCAACACCGTGGCGCCGGAGTTGCGCGCGGCCGCGACCGTGTCCCGCAGGTTGCTCTCGAAGTTCGCGTCCGTTGGCTTCATCAGCGGCGAGCTGGCCGGGAGTTGCTTGTCGAGAAACATCTCCATCCCGCCCCACTCTTTTTTCTGCGTTCCCAGCTTGGTGACTAGCTGGCCAATTCGCGTGGAACGGAAAAATATACTGGAGCGAATGACCTCCAGATTCATGCCCGAGGCCGTGAGTGCAGTGCCCGGGCCATAGGGCCCGACGACTTCGTTGTTCCCCGAGTAGATGATGAAAACATCCGGACTGTGTTGCGCCAGGTCGCGGGCGATCGGCAGCAGAACGTGTGAGTTGATGGCGACGCTGCCGGTATTGACAATCTCGAACTTTATCGACGGGAAACGTTCCCGGAGCATCACTTCCAGGTAACGGCTGAACGCATAGGCAGGATCGGGATCTCCCATGGCCGCCGATTCTCCCAGCACGAAAATCCTGAATGTCCCCTGCGGTTTCTGCGAGGGGATGGCGTAAGCCTGCGGCGTCTTGATCATGCCCGGAGGAAAGAAAGGGGCAGGGAAGAACAGGTTATAGCACGAGGCTGGTTGTCCTTTGAGCGTGCAGGGAACTAACAGCTCCGTAGAGAATCCGACCCCTGAAAACCGCAAGCCCATCTCTACGATTACAAGAAGCAATATTGGAACCAGCAACGCGCTAGCGACACGCGGTGCCCAGTACCTCCATCGGGCAACCACTGGTTCAGATTCTGACGGCTGAGGCATTTTGAGTATTTTCCTGACGAGTGTCCTGGTGTTGCGCCGATCACGTATTAAGTCGGCGTTCCCAACATTCGAGCGCAAGGCCCTGACCAGCAGAATGCTCCCCGCAGCTTCCTAGGAGACTTGAGGCAACGACCGCGCAATCGGCAGCCGAACCGCGAATCGTGTTCCCGAACCGACTTCACTGCTAACAGAGATGCTTCCTCCATGCGATTCCACCATGCGACGGGCGAGCGATAATCCCAATCCCGTACCGTGACCCTTGGTGGTGAAGAACGGACGGAAGATATGCGACAGGTTCTCTGGCGCGATTCCTTTGCCCTCATCCGAGACCGAAATGATCGCAAAATCTTCGTCTTGCTCCAGAGCTACGCGAATCGTGCCGGGCTTTTCCATGGCCTGAATTGCATTCAACAGGAGGTTTAACAGAACCTGGTTGATCTGATTGGGATCGTGCTCCACCGGAGGGAGCGCTTCCTTCACTTCAAACTCAATATTGATATGCTTCGTCACCGCCTGTTGACGGGCGAAGAGAACTGCGTGTTCAACCGTCCCGACGATATCCGTTACGCGAAACTGCGGAGGCTTGGGCCGCGCGGTATCCAGTAGCTCGGTAAGAATGCGATTGATCTGCATTGCTTCCTGCTTGGCGTCGTGGATGACTTCGCGAGCCGCGCTGGTGGCGGGCAAATCGCGGCTGACGATGTCGAGCACCCCGGCGATTCCTGCCAGTGGATTGCGTATCTCGTGGGCCAATCCGGCGGCGAGTTCTCCCAGGGTCGCAAAGTGTTCGGCCCGCGACATCTGCGTCTGATGCAACCGGTTGATCTCTTCGCGGCTGGCTTTCAACTGTGCCACCATGTCGTTGAAGTCCCGTCCCAGGTCGCCGATCTCGTCCTGCCGGTCCGCGAAACTGACAGAAACGTCCATGTCGCCGAGCTGCACCCGCGCGATCTTGTCTTGAAGTTCCAACATGGGGCGGCGAATCTGTACTGCCAGCACCATGATGACCGCGACACAGACTACAAACGCTCCCCCGGCGGCTACGGCAATCACGCCGTTGCGCGAGTCCGAGTCGAGCGATGACGACACCAGCATGAACAACAGCAGACCATTCAGCAGGACCGCCGCAATGGGAAGCACCGCTTTCAGTGTCCAATTAATGTGGCGCTTGCGGACCACGGTTTCCGCCTGCTTCACCGGCCACGGCGTTACGGTGTCAACGGACCGAATTGAGGTAGGAGTGCTCATCTGCAGATCGCTTCATCCAATCTCTGTCACTGAACGTCTAATTCGTCAGGGCTGGCGGTCGAGGACCTAAATATGGGGCCTAATCCGTATTCAAGTACCGATTCTCCAGCCCTGAGGATCCTCATGCGTACGCGTGTAAGCCGGGAAGCAGATACGTTACGCCGAGGAAGGTGAATATCACGACACCAAAACCGAGGATCGCAAAATACGCAGCGCGACGTCCGCGCCATCCCCGCGTTACCCGCATGTGCAGATAACCCGCATAGACCAGCCAGGTGATCGCTGCCCAGGTTTCCTTTGGGTCCCAACTCCAGTAAGAACCCCAAGTCCGGTTGGCCCAGAATGCCCCGGTCGCGATCATTCCCGTCAGCAGCGGAAATGCGATGCAGATGGTCTTGTAGGTCACGCGATCCAGCGTGTCGCCGCTGGGCAGCAAGTCTTGCAAGTCGCTGCGCCGCCATAACAGCATCAGGTAGAGCAAGGATGCAAAGATTGCGGCAACCATTCCGCCGAGAATGAACGGCGAAGCTGCCAGAGACGTTGGATACAGGCCATCCTGGAACGGCGATGCGTAGCTGGAGTCTCTCACCCGCAGAACGAATGCGCCGAGCACCACCAGTTGTAACAAAATGCCCACAAATACGGCTTTGTTGGCAACTGCCAGGTAAGAATCGTCATGACGCGCGCGCGCCAGAAAATAAAGAGCGAGAGGGGTCAGTGCTCCCAGCAGGGCGATCACAAAGAGCCAGCCAAGATCCGGGATGGTGACAAACAACCGCACCCCTCGTCCCAGGAAAACGTCGGTCTTGTTCTGCGCGTCCCAAGCCGTCACCGACAGGCCACCCCAGCGCTCGAAGCGGGTGACAACGATGCCGAGGTAGATGCCGGTTACCAAAGTGCTCGTCCATGCCAGAAATAAGTCGGTGCTGAAGTCGTCCTTGATGAGGAACATCATGGCCAGTGCGAAGCTCACCGCGCAGGTCGCGTAACTCAACATGGCAAGGGTGACGTGCACGTGCAGCCAGGTCGATTGCAGCGCAGGCACCAGTGGCCGGACCTCTGAAGGCAGCAACTGCATCAGAATGACGCAGACCACTGCCAGCGGCATGGTGATGCTTCCGATGATCTTCACCCCGAACTTCTTTTCGGCGATTAGCGTCAAGAGCGCCAGCGTCCACACGAAGCTCAGCAGCATTTCGTAAATGCTGGCGAAGGGCGGACGTCCCGACAGATACCAGCGATGCGCAACCGCCAGGGTGTTCGCGACAAATCCAATCGCCGTGCAGATGGAAGCGTACTTCACGTATTTCGCGGTTCCGGTGACTCCAAAGCCCATATAGAGAGCACCTGCGCCTGCGTAAAAAATGAGTGCGACATACAGCAAGTTGCTCTCGTTGAAGAGGGACCCACCGGCCTTGGTAGCTCCCAGCAACGCGGTGATCAGCAGGAAGGCCACTCCCAGGCCAACCAGGACCAGCAACGCGTTGCCGCCGGTGGTTGCAGGAGGTTCGATTTGCGTGACTCGTGCGCGTGTTGACATGTTTCCAGACTCCTTCGTCTTGCTATTTCGTGCCCGCCATAGTCAATTCAGGCCGTTCCTTTTTTTCTTGCACCAGAGGACGGGCCGCGGGCGTGTTAGTGTCGAGTTCATTGCGAATTTCAGCCACGACTGCTGAGAACTTTTGTTCGAAGCGGTCCTTGTTCTTGTTCGAGGTTCCGCCAATCCATAAAACCAACTTGCCCTGCGCATCGGCGAGTTCGACTGCCCATATCCGCATGTGCACTGTGTAGAAGGCCACGAACAGGCCCACACCCATCAGCAGGCATCCCGCCCACACGAACCACTGTCCCGGTTCGTAAGAAACTTCCAGTCCGGTCACGGGAGAAAAGTCGATGTCTTTGGCGGCTGTCGGGTTCTGGAACTGAAATTTCACGTTCTCAGCTCCCACGACGTTATGTTCCGCGGGGAACAGCCAAACCTTTGCTGTCGAATTATTGGCGTGATCGACTACTTCCAGCGCGAATGCGAGGTTCTCGATGCTGTCCGATTTCTTGAAGACCTGTCCGTCACGCACAAAGGCGTCGGGCATGTACTCAATCAATGTCACCGTCGTTTCGGGATCGAGGTTGACTGGCTGGTTAAAGCGCAACTCTAACGGAATCGCCTTGCTGTCGAGGCCGGAATATGCGATGCGAAGGCCGTCCACTTTCTTGCCGTCGATCCAATAGCTGGCTTGATAGAAACGCAGGCCGTGATAGACCAGCGGATCGTTGACCACGATTTCTTTGGTCTGGGTCTCTCTCCCGTCATCAACCACCGCCAGCTTCGACCACCATTTCTTGGGCGACCCGTCGGCGTAGTCTTCCTGGCCGGCGCTGTTGCACCGCACACTGAACGGCAGCTGCTTCATCTTTCCGTTCTTGAGTTCAATCGTGTTGCGCTGCTGACCTTGTGGGATCGACATGAAGCCGCTGAATCCAAACACGCCATCGATAATGCCGCCCAGAAAAATCAGCAGCAGGCTGGCGTGAATCAGGTACACAGCCATGACCGAGAAGCGGTGCTTCTCCGAGTAAAGCGAGGCCTCACCATTGTCCACGATGCGCTCAACTGGCCAGCGCAGCTTCTTCAACGCGCGCTCCGCGGCGTTCAGTCCCTGGTCCGCATTTCGAATCGGAATCTCGACTTTATGCGGATTGGCCGCGCGGAAGTGCGAATCCGTCTTGCGATAGGGACGCGCGTAAAAGCGCCAGGAATTTGGGAACCGTTCAACGGATACGAAGATGATGCTGAGGCTAACCAGCGCAAGCAGCGACAGGAACCACCACGAATGGAAAATATCGGTGAGCGTCAGGCGGTCCAGCCATCGCAGTATCTGCGGCGAGTACGCGGCTTGCAATTTGTCGGGTTCGGTCACCGGACGCTGCAACACAAACGTTCCCAGAGCCGATGCGATGACGACTAGAATTAGCAGTACAACTCCGGTGCGCAGATTAGCTAGGGTTCTGTAAATTCGTTTTGGTATCGATAGCACGGCGAAAGCCATCAGAACTCCTTCTTGGTTCAACAGTGTCAATCGCACGTAGGAAGCCAAATTCTTGATTCCTGCTAAGCTATTGCTGCAGCATGAGTTACGAATGATGCATTAAAGGATTGCCATTCGAAAACTGAGGCATATCACCCATCATTGTGATTAAACTACGCAGACTTCCGAGGATCGGACACATTCGCCCGTCAACAGGTTTTTGGGGTCTTCGATCAGCAGGGAGCCTTACCAAAGAATTCAGACGACAACTTTGGACTAGCGAAAACCGACTCCGCTGGGGCATTTCGCGTTTTTGTGGGGGGTAATACCCATGTCCGGCAGCGTCTTGGCTGCCGACACGACGGATGCAAGCGTCCAAGACAGGATATTATCCTGTTTGAGTTGATAGACTTAGCTGGATGTGGGCCGATTCCTTCGGGTCTCCGCTAGTCGCGGCAATCATCGTGCACAGGATATCGGGTAAGGGTCGGAGGCAGTTGTGACCAGAGTGGCGCGGATCGTCTCGGTTTGGATTTTTCTTGGCAGCGCAAGCTGGCTGTTCGCTGCCGTCCATCCAGTTCCGCTACAACCAAATACCAGTCCGGCGACATGCATCGAGTGTCACGAAGACAAAGCCAAAGGCAAGTTCGTTCATTCCGCAATCGCGATGGGGTGCACCACTTGTCATGAGATCCGGGTGAACAAAGACGTCACTCGCGTCAAGTTGACTACGACGACGACGCAGGCGCTTTGCATCTCGTGCCATGCTGACATGAACGCGGCTACCATCAAGGGAACCGTTCATCCTCCCGCCGTCCGCGATTGTGTTAAGTGCCACAGTCCGCATCAGTCCGACAATAAATATCAGTTGCTGAAGGCCACCTCCGGCGACAAGGGCCAGAATCTTTGCCTTGATTGTCACACCCAGGGACTGAATGTTCCGCCAAACGGAAGCCGTCACGCCGCCCTCGACATGGGTTGCGAAACCTGCCACGCTCCTCACAAGACCGGCGAGAAGGGCAAGCAGGAATTCGACTATCACCTCACCAAATCGACGCCGGCACTTTGCCTCGACTGTCACGACCCCACTTCCGCTGACCTGGTGAAGGCACACAACGGACAGCCGTTCGCCACAGCCAATTGCGTTCAGTGCCACAATCCGCACCAGTCGGCGCAAGCTCATCTGATGCAGAAATATACCCACGCTCCCTTCGAAGCCGGAGCCTGCGATACCTGTCACAAGCCGGCGAAGGATGGCAAGGTAGTCTTGACGCAAGCTGACCCGAAGGCGATTTGCGTGACCTGTCACAGCGAGCAAGCGGAAAAAATTGAAAAAGCCAAGGTGCAGCATCCGGGCGCGCAGAGCGACTGCACGACTTGTCACAATCCCCATGCCGGCAAGACCCCCGGTTTCATTCAGCCCGATCCGGTGAACGCCTGCTTGGCCTGTCACAGCGAACAGAGCGACCAGATGAAGAAGGCGCACCTCCATCAGCCGGCCTTCACTCAGGGATGCGCCACCTGTCACGAACCGCATGGTGGCGACAACGAGCACCTCTTGCGGGCCAAGTCCACCAATGCGCTGTGCCTCGAGTGCCACGGGCCCGAGTCGTCTCCCAGGCCCTTGGAAGCGGAGCACGTGATCACCATCTTCAACGGCTCGGTGAAGTTGCCTGAGGATTACTACACCAAGAACAAAGTCGTGATCCTGCCCCTTAAGTATGGGTTGGGACATCCGGTAACTGGACATCCCGTCTCCGACGTGCCGGATCCGTCGGACATCACCAAGATACACGCCAAAATCACTTGCCTGACCTGTCACCAGCCACATTCGTCGGCGCAGCCCGACCTGCTGGTGAACGATCAGGCCAATAACCTGGCGTTCTGCATCACCTGCCACAAGGATTTAACCAAGCGGTAGCCAGGAGCTGGAGGATTTTAAGATGTTTCAAGTTCGCAATAAATCGATTGGCTTTGCACCCGCGCTGAGCGCTGTTGTATTGCTGTTTGCCTTCACCCTGGCTGTGCCGTTCACGGCATCTGCAGACAACAAGAACAGCAAGAAGAAGCAAGCCGCCGCGGCTCCCAAGACAACACCGGTGATTGATTACTCCAACATCGTGTGGCCCAATCCTCCGGCCATCGCGCGCATCAAGTACCTGGCCTTCTACTCGGCCCAGAAGCTGTCTCAGGTGGACACGCCCAAGACCGCCAAGCAGGGCTGGATGGATCGCCTGGCCGGCACCGTGCCCGAGCAGGACAACACCAAGGTCCTGTTCCAGTTGGGACAGCCCTACGGAATTGCGATCGATTCCAAGGGCAGGGTGTACGTGGCTGACGGCAAGGTTGGCGCCATCTTCATCTTCAACACCGAGACTCGCGATGTCGAGATGATCAAGAACAAAATCGAGGCTCACTTCGTTCGTATCATCGGCCTGGCCATGGACGATAACGACCGCCTCTTCGTGGTCGATCCCGGCCTGAAACACGTTCTAGTCTTCAACGCGCAGCACAAAGCGGAAGACATTATCACCGAAGGCCTGGTGGAACCCAGCATGGCGGCCATCGATACCCAGAACCGCTTGCTCTACGTTTCCGACGTTAGTCTGGATCAGGTGTTCGTCTATGACGCCGATACCTTCAAGCTAAAACGCAAGATCGGCACCACTGGACACAATCACGAACTTACCGCTCCTGGCGATCTCGCCAAGCCCACCGGCGTGGCCGTGGATAAGGAAGGCAACCTCTACGTCGCCGACACCCTGAACGATCGCATCGAGGTCTTCGATGCTGACGGAGTGTTTCTGCGGACCTGGGGCAAGAACGGCGATGGCCCCGGATATTTCGCCCGCCCCAAAGGCGTAGCCATCGACAGCGACGGCCACGTCTGGGTGGCCGACGGCATGCAGGACCGGGTGCAGGTCTTTACCAATGAAGGCCAACTTCTTATTACCATGGGGGGCCACGGATTGCTCCCTGGCCAATACCAGGGGCTGGTCAATGTCGCCACCGACAACCTACGCAACCGTGTCTACACTTCCGAGATTTACCCCGGGCGAGTGCAGGAGTTCCGCTACGTGACCGATGCCGAGTTCGACCAGCTTCGCAAAGAACGGGAACAGATGCGGGCCGAGTCAGCTCCCAAGCCGGCTAGTGCACCGGCCGCCGCCGCTGAGGTTAAGCCTCCTCAAACCACGGCGCCTCAAGCCACCGCGCCTAAGTAGGTGGGCGCTACAAGGAATCAATTACGCACTCTGGATGCGTCGATTTCCGCTATTTGCTCTTGGTTGGGCGATTTGACGCAGTTGCGCCCCGGCCGAATGCCCCTTCATCGACCTGTGCTCTCTTATTTTATTGCCCTTTTAATTCATTAAGATGCAAG
>Ga0207930_1000350_pt1 | contig 13777 bp, 9 predicted proteins | sample NGESurshal092012_7_FD_184477 | JGI IMG/M metagenome (GOLD analysis project Ga0207930, IMG submission 184477) | Arctic peat soil microbial communities from Barrow, Alaska - NGEE Surface sample 210-3 shallow-092012 (SPAdes) | ecosystem: Environmental > Terrestrial > Soil > Wetlands > Peat ... | reverse complement strand
CTGCGAATTCGCCGATCAGCCCGGCCATGAATTCCGGGCTCTCGTCATACTGGCCGAACTCGTTGGGCAATCCGGCGTTTGGATAGGCGCACACCAGCGTGTCGGCGACCCGGCCGATGTCGGCGATATGGGCGCGCAAATCCTCGGCGCCGAGCGCGCAGTTGAAGCCGACCGTGATCGGCCTGGCGTGACGGACCGAATTCCAGAACGCTTCGGGCAATTGCCCCGACAGCAGCCGGCCGGATTTGTCGGTGATGGTGCCGGAGATCATCACCGGCACATCGATGCCGCGGGCTTCGGTTATCTCGGCAATCGCGTACAGCGCTGCCTTGGCGTTGAGCGTGTCGAAGATGGTCTCGACCAGCAGGAGATCAGCGCCGCCGTCGAGCAGGCCGTTGATCTGCTCGCCATACGCCTTGCGCAAATCGTCGAAAGTGACGGCGCGGAAGCCGGGGCTGGAAACATCCGGCGAGATCGAGGCGGTGCGGTTGGTCGGGCCGATGGCGCCGGCGACAAAGCGCGGTTTGCCGTCCTCGGCGGCAACGCGCTCAGCGGCGTTGCGCGCGAGTTTCGCGCCTTCGAGATTGAGTTCGTAGGCAAAACCCGAGAGGTCGTAATCGGCCTGCGCGATCGAGGTCGAGGAGAACGTGTTGGTGGCGACGATGTCGGCGCCGGCACGCAAATAGTCAGCGTGGATGTGCTCGATCGCCTTGGGCTGGGTCAGGATCAACAGGTCGTTGTTGCCCCGGAGGTCGCGGTGGAAATCCCGGAACCGTTCGCCGCGAAACGCCGCCTCGTCATATTCGAGGCCCTGGACCATGGTGCCCATGGCGCCGTCGAGCACCAGGATGCGTTCGCGGGCGGCCGCAAGCAGGGCGGTTCGCTTCGGAGAGACAGTTATGGTCATCGATCAGGCGGCTTTCTGTGCGCCCTGCGGGCGGATGCCCAGCAGGTGGCTGATGGCGAACACGAGATCCGCGCGGTTCATGGTGTAGAAGTGAAAGGTGTCGACGCCGTGCTTGGCGAGCTTCTGGACCTGGCCCGCCGCGACCGTCGCTGCCACCAGCTTGCGGGTCTCGGCGTCGTCATCGAGGCCATCGAATTTGGCCGCGAGCCAGTCCGGCACGCTGGTGCCGGCGCGGGTCACGAAGGCTCTCGCCTGCTTGAAATTGTGCATCGGCATGATGCCGGGCACGATCGGAATGGTGATGCCACGGGCGCGAACCCGGTCGAGATAACGGAAATAGAGGTCGTTGTCGAAGAACACCTGGGTGATGGCGCGGGTGGCGCCGGCATCGACCTTGGCTTTGAGGACATCGATATCGGCATCGAAATCCCTGCTTTCCGGATGCTTCTCGGGGTACGCGGAAACCGAAATCTCGATATCGCCATGGCGCTTCTTGATGCCGGCCACGAGCTCGGCCGAACTCCGGTAGCCATCGGGGTGCGTGGTGTAGGCGGTGCCGATGCCGCCCGGCGGATCGCCGCGCAACGCCACGATGTGGCGGACGCCGACCTCATGATAGCGGTCGACGATTTCGTCGATTTCGCCGCGCGTAGCGCCCACGCAGGTCAAATGCGCGGCCGGGGTCAAATGGGTCTCGGAAAGGATGCGCGTGATGGTGGAGTGGGTGCGCTCGCGGGTCGATCCGCCGGCGCCATAGGTCACCGATACGAAGGTGGGAGCGAGCGGGGCCAGCCGGTTGATGGTGTCCCACAGGCTGCGTTCCATCTCCTCGGTCTTGGGCGGAAAGAACTCAAAGGAAATGGCCGGGAGTTTTGGCGCAGCATGGCGGTCCTGCGCGGCAGTCGTCATCTCGGTCATCGCACCACAAACTCCACGGCGGCTGTACGGACATCAGGTCTGGCGGCCGGACGGCAAAATAGGCCAAAGGCGTCAGCTCAAACAGCCCATCACAAGTGGGAAATTGCCCAATATTTGCGAATAAATTACATAATACGTCCTAAATATCAAAAAGTGGGCAATAAGGAAAACACGCAATGCGGACGGCGCGTTGAGGGAATATCGCCCTATTATATGGATATTGTGCGAAGAAAATCCCAAATTTCTCTCGGCCTGGGTCTCGAATTTCGTTTGTGGGCAGGAGATAAGATTGTCTCAATACAGACATATTGTCCCACCGACGTTTTCCGGAACTCCATCGGCTCGTCCGGTCGGCGCGCGCCTGATCTGCGCGGCGGGGGCCTTTGTCGGCCCGGCGTCGCGCACTAGGTTAGAGCCATGATTCCGCTTTCGATCCTCGACCTCTCCGTCGTTACCACCGGCACCAGGCCCGCCGCGGCACTGCGCAACAGCATCGACCTGGCACGCGAAGCCGATGCGCTGGGTTACGTGCGCTATTGGCTGGCCGAACACCATAACCTCGCCTCGGTGGCGAGCCCCGCGCCCGATCTCATGATCGGGCAGATCGCCGCGGTGACAAGCCGCATCCGGGTCGGTTCCGGCGGCGTGATGCTGCCGAACCACGCGCCGCTAATGGTGGCCGAGCGCTTCAAGATGCTCGAGGCGCTGTTTCCCGGCCGGATCGATCTCGGGCTGGGCCGCGCGCCGGGCACCGATGGCGCCACCGCGCATGCGCTGCGCAGCCGGCTCGATCGCCGCGAGGGCGACGACTTTCTCGAGCGGCTGCATGAATTGACGTTGTGGGAGACCCGCGATTTTCCGCCCGGCCATCCCTACAACAATGTGGTGGCGATGCCCAATGACACCCCGCTGCCGCCGATCTGGCTGCTCGGCTCCAGCGACTACAGCTCCGAGCTTGCCGCCCAGGTCGGCATGGGCTTCGCGTTCGCGCATCATTTCGCCTCCCATGATGCGGTCGATGCGCTGACCCATTATCGCGCGCGCTTCAAGCCGTCGGGCTGGCGCGCGACGCCCTACGGCATTCTCGCGGTTGCGGCGGTTGTTGCCGAAACCGATGTGGAGGCCGAGCGGCTGGCCTCGTCGATGGACCTTAACCGGTTGCGCCGCGACCGCGGTCAATACACGCCATTGCCCAGCGTCGAGGAAGCGCTGGCCTATCCCTATACCGAGAGCGAACGCGCTTCGATCGCGCGCAATCGCTCAAGGCTGTTCGTCGGCAGTCCGGCGACGGTGATGGCGAAGCTGCAGCCGATGATCGCGGCCAGCCAGGCCGACGAGCTGATGGTCATCACCGCGGTCTACGATCACGACGCGCGCAAGAAATCCTATCGTCTGCTGGCGGACGCGTTCGGGCTCGGCAAGAAGGCGGCGGCATAGAGATTCGGGAAATTCAGAACAGCTACTATTCCCCGCCAGTTGCCGCGCCCGCTGCGATTTGCGAAAAGAACAACGTCCCGGCAACCATGCCGCCCAGCCCTCAAGGTCCCATCCCATGCCCGCTTACCGCTCGCGTACCTCCACCCACGGCCGCAACATGGCGGGGGCCCGCGGCCTGTGGCGCGCAACCGGGATGAAGGACGGCGATTTCGGCAAGCCGATCATTGCGATCGCCAACAGTTTCACGCAATTCGTGCCGGGCCATGTCCATCTCAAGGACCTCGGCCAGCTCGTGGCACGCGAGGTCGAGAAGGCGGGCGGTGTCGCCAAGGAGTTCAACACCATCGCCGTCGACGACGGCATCGCGATGGGCCATGACGGCATGCTCTATTCGCTGCCGAGCCGCGAGATTATCGCCGACAGCGTCGAATATATGGTCAACGCCCATTGCGCCGACGCGCTGATCTGCATCTCCAATTGCGACAAGATCACGCCGGGCATGCTGATGGCCGCTCTTCGCCTCAACATCCCGGCGGTGTTTGTCTCCGGCGGCCCGATGGAGGCCGGCAAGGTCACGGTCGCCGGCAAGGTCAGGAAAGTCGACCTGATCGACGCGATGGTGGCGGCCGCCGATTCGGCCGTTTCCGACGCCGACGTCGCGGTGATCGAACGCTCGGCCTGCCCGACCTGCGGATCCTGCTCCGGCATGTTCACCGCCAATTCGATGAATTGCCTGACCGAGGCTCTGGGTCTCGCGCTGCCCGGCAATGGAACGATTGTGGCGACCCACGCCGACCGCAAACGGCTGTTTGTCGAGGCCGGCCATCTCGTCGTCGATCTCGCCCGCCGCTATTACGAGCAGGACGATGAAAGCGTGTTGCCGCGCAGCATCGCCAATTTCGGCGCCTTTGAAAACGCCATGACGCTCGATATCTCGATGGGCGGTTCGACCAATACGGTGCTGCATTTGCTCGCCGCCGCCTATGAGGGCGGCATCGATTTCACCATGAGCGACATCGACCGGCTGTCGCGTCGCGTCCCGGTGCTGTGCAAGGTCGCCCCGTCGGTGCCCGACGTTCATGTCGAGGACGTGCATCGCGCGGGCGGCATCATGGGCATTCTGGGCGAACTCGACCGCGCCGGATTGCTCAATCGCGACACGCCGATGGTGCATGCGGCGACGCTGGGCGCCGCGCTTGAGCGCAACGATATCAAGCGAAGCGCCGGCGCGTCAGTGCGCGAGTTCTTTCAGGCTGCACCTGGCGGCGTTCCGACCCAGGTCGCATTCAGCCAGGCCTCGCGCTATGAATCGCTCGACGAGGATCGCGCCGGCGGCGTGATCCGCGACCTTGAACACGCGTTCTCCAGGGACGGTGGCCTCGCGGTTCTTTACGGCAACCTCGCCGAGGACGGCTGTATCGTGAAGACCGCCGGGGTCGACGCTGGCATCCTGAAATTCGCAGGTCCGGTAAAGCTGTTCGAGAGCCAGGACGATGCGGTCACCGGAATCCTGACCGGCAAGATCGAGCCGGGCGATATCGTGCTGATCCGTTATGAGGGACCGCGCGGCGGGCCGGGCATGCAGGAAATGCTCTATCCCACCAGCTATCTGAAATCGAAGGGTCTCGGCAAAGCCTGCGCGCTCGTCACCGATGGGCGGTTCTCGGGTGGGTCGTCGGGCCTGTCGATCGGGCATGTCTCGCCTGAAGCCGCCGAGGGTGGCACTATCGGGCTGGTCGAGGCCGGCGACCGCATCGAGATCGACATTCCCGCCCGCTCCATCAAGCTTGTCGTCTCCGACGAGGAACTAGCCCGTCGCCGTGCCGCGATGCAGCAGAAGGGCGCCGATGCGTGGAAGCCCGCCAAGCCGCGCAAGCGCAACGTGACGACGGCGCTGAAAGCCTATGCCGCGCTGACCACGAGTGCGGCGCGCGGCGCCGTTCGGGAAATTCCGGCGGCGCTGAGATGACGACTCTCAGTCCTGCCGTTCGCTGAACGTCGCCCGGAACGGATGAGCCGGATAGACCCCGACAATCCTGAGTTCGCGCGAGAAGAATTTCAGCTCGTCGAGCGCGAAGGCAAGGTTCCTGTCCTCGGGATGGCCATCGACGTCGGCGTAGAATTCCGTGGCGAAGAAATTGCCGTCGACCATGTAGCTTTCCAGCTTGGTGATGTTGACGCCGTTGGTGGCAAACCCCCCCATCGCCTTGTAGAGTGCTGCGGGAAGGTTGCGCACCCGAAAAAGAAAGGTGGTGACCAGCGGTCCCGATCCCTGCTTGGCCCAATTGGCTTCGCGCGCCAGCACCACAAAGCGTGTGGTGTTGTAGGACTCGTCCTCGACATCCTCGGCCAGGATATCCAGGCCGTAGATTTCCGAGGCCAGCTTCGAGGCGATCGAAGCGCAGGATTTGTCGCCGCGCTCGGCGACGATGCGCGCCGAGCCGGCGGTATCGCCCGACACGATCGGCTTGATGCCGAGCTTGCGGATGATGCGCCGGCATTGCCCGAGCGCATGGACGTGGCTCTCGACGGTCTTGATGTCGGCAAGTTTCGCGCCGCGCGGTGCCATCAACTGATGATGGACCGGCAGGAACCATTCGCCGACAATGAACAGGCCGGATCGCGGCAGTAGATGATGGATGTCGGCGACGCGGCCGGCGACCGAATTTTCGATCGGGATCATGCCGAGGTCCGCTTCCCCAGAGGCGATGGCGGCGAGTGCGTCCTCGAAGGTCGGGCAGGCCAGCGCCTCGGCGTCCGGATAGGCCTCGGCGATGGCGATATGGGAATTCGCGCCCGGTTCGCCCTGGAACGCAACTTTGATGGTCTTGGTCGCTGTTTTGGTCATGGCGCCTTGTATCAGCCGCTCAGCTTTTCGCCAGTAGATGGCGGGTCGTCACCAGGTCGGCAGGCGTGTCGACGCCGCGCGGCACCGTGTCCACCAGGGTGACGTCGATCCGCATGCCGGCCTCGATGGCCCGAAGCTGCTCGAGTTTCTCGCGTCGCTCCAGCGCTGAGGGGGCGAGCCCGACGAAACGCTGCAGCGCCGCGCGCCGATAGGCATAGAGGCCGATGTGATGGTAGCGCGGCCCCTCGCCCCAGGGGGCGGTGGCGCGGGTAAAATAAAGGGCGCGTAGCCGGTGCTCGCTGATCGGCGAGCCGACTACCTTCACCACGTTCGGATTGGTGTCTTCCTCCTCGGTATGGATTTGGGCAGCCAGCGTCGCGATATCGACCGCGGGGTCGGCCAGCGGGCCGAGCACGCTGCGGATGTTGTCGGGCCGAATGGTCGGAAAATCGCCCTGCAGATTGACGACGATTTCGGTCTCGCCCCCGGGATCGAGCTTGCCGAGCGCCTCATAAATCCGGTCCGACCCGGACGGATGATCGGCACGCGTCATGACCGCTTCGCCACCGTGGGACGTCACCGCCGCTGCGATTTCGGGTGTGTCGGTGGCGACTGCCACGCGGCCGATCCGGGCCGCCTCGGCCCGCCGCAGCACATGGACGATCATCGGCAGGCCAGCGATGTCCAATAGCGGTTTGCCGGGCAGGCGGGTGGCAGCCATGCGGGCGGGAATCAGCACCAAAGTGCGGGTTTCGGTCATCGGGGTGAGGTCTGGACCCGGCTGATAACAGGCCGGAAATAATGGGGATCGGTTGGAAGCCGGCGCATTTATACGGGTTGCCAGAGCGCGGGCAAACCGATATCTCATCGTGGCTTCGGGTGCGGTGCGAAAGCCTGATTCCTGATGCTTTTCCGCGGCCGTTCAGCCGGCCTTAAGTCGACCTTCCGGCCTGGAGCCTGATCGAAAATGGACTCCTTCGAACTCAATAAAGTTATCGGTGCCATCCTTGGGACCTGTATCGTTCTGTTGGTCACGAGTTTCGCGGCCGGCGCGATTTTCGCTCCCGTCATGCCGGCAAAGCCGGGCTACGAGATTGCCGTGAAGGGAGAAGCAGCGGCGGGGGGCAAGGAAGCCGCAGCCGCCGCCTCCGAGCCGATCGAGAAGCTGCTGCAGACCGCCTCGGTGGAGAAGGGTGAAGCCGCCGCCAAGAAGTGCGCTGCCTGCCACACCTTCGAAAAGAACGGCCCCAATCGCGTCGGTCCGAATCTGTACGGGATCGTCGGCGATAAAATAGGTGAGGGACGCGGGTTTAATTTCTCGGCGGCCATGAAAGCCAAGGGTGGCACCTGGAGCTTCGACGACCTCAATCAGTTCATCAACAATCCCAAAGGTTTCATCCCGGGCACCGCGATGGGCTTTGCCGGCATTCAGAAGGACAGCGAACGCGCCGACGTCATCGACTATCTGCATACCCTTGCGGATAGCCCGGTTCCGCTGCCGATGGCGGCAAAATAACCGAACGGCGCTGCATGTGGACTTTCGCATCACCGGCGGCCAGGCTCTTGCCTGGCCGTTTTCGTATGTGAGCCTGCCCGACCGTCTTCATGCCGGCTCGCGCCATTGTTATCGGGGCGTTTGGCCGCAGAAAGGACCCGCGACGGGGTGCTTTCATGAGCAAAAAGCAACATAATCTGTCGAATCGTTGCCTTATATTGCGTTCTCAATAGCGTTCCATATCCAACAGGACTCCATCATTTGGCGATTACCCGACGACATCTTCTTCAAGGCGGAGCTCTTGCCGCGGCCGCCCCGGCTTTAGCCGCCGCGACCGGCTTTCCGGTGGCGAGTCCGGCCCGAGCCGAGGCCACAGGCGAGCCGGTCTGGCGTCATGCGCTTTCGCTGTTCGGCAACGTCAAATATCCAGCCGACTTTGCACGGTTCGATTATGTCAATCCGGATGCGCCCAAGGGCGGCGTCGCCCGCCAGATCATGATCGGGACATTCGACAATTTTAATCCCGCCGTGGCGGGCGTCAAAGGCTCGATCGCATCCGCCGTCGGCCTGATCTATGAAGCTCTGACGACGCCGTCGGAGGACGAGGTTTCGACCGAATATGGTGTGCTGGCCGAGACCATGAGCCACCCGGATGATTTTTCTTCCGTGACTTATCGTCTGCGCCCGCAGGCGAAGTGGCACGACGGCGAGCCGGTGACGCCGGATGATGTGATCTTTTCGCTGGATTCGTTCAAGAAATATCATCCGCAATATTCGGCTTATTACCGTCACGTCGTGAAGGCGGAGAAGGTCGGCGCGCGCGATATCAAATTCACCTTCGATGCGCCCGGCAACCGCGAGCTTCCGCAGATCGTCGGGCAGTTGACGGTGCTGCCGAAGCATTGGTGGGAAGGCACCAACAGCGAAGGCCGCAAGCGCGACATCTCGGCCACCACGCTGGAGAAGCCGCTCGGCAGCGGCGCCTACCGCATCAAGGAGTTTGTACCCGGACGCTCGATCGTGCTGGAGCGGGCAAAGGACTATTGGGGACGCGATCTCAACGTCAATGTCGGACGGCACAATTTTGACGAGCTGCGTTACGAGTATTTCCGGGATTCGACGGTGGCGCTCGAGGCATTCAAGGGCGATCAGGTCGATTGGCGCACCGAGAACAGCGCGAAAAACTGGGCCACCGCTTACGACTTTCCGGCCGTTACTGAAAAGCGGGTGTTAAAGGAAGAGTTCCCCAACCGCAGTTCCGGCAGCATGCAAGCGTTCGCGCTGAATATTCGCCGCGACAAGTTCGCGGATCCGCGGGTGCGCCGCGCGCTGAATTTCGCATTCGACTTCGAGGAAATGAACAGGCAGATTTTCTTCGATCAGTATAAGCGCATCAGCAGCTATTTCGACGGCACTGAAATGGCGTCCAGTGGTCTGCCGCAGGGCCGGGAACTGGAAATCCTAGAGACCGTGCGCGCGCAAGTGCCCGCGGAAGTATTCACGACGGTCTATACCAATCCGGTCGGCGGCAACCCCGAAGCCGTGCGGGACAATTTGCGTGAAGCACTGCGCTTGCTGAAAGAAGCCGGCTACGAGGTGCGCGACCGCAAGCTGGTTGATGTCAAGACCGGAACGCAGTTCGCATTCGAGTTGCTGGGCGAGGATCCGAGCTTCGAACGCGTAATGCTGTTCTTCAAGCCGTCGCTGGAACGGCTCGGCATTGCCGTGAGCGTGCGCACCATCGATCCGACACAATACGAAAACCGGCTTCGCAGCTGGGATTTCGATATCGTGGTGGCGAGCTGGGGCGAATCACTGTCGCCGGGCAACGAACAGCGCGAATATTGGGGCTCGCAGTCGGCCGACATGGCGGGGTCGCGCAATATCATCGGCATCAAGAATCCGGCGATCGATAAACTGATCGAGCGGGTGATCTACACCAAGGACCGTGAGGATCTGGTCGCGGCGACCAAGGCACTGGACCGCGTGCTGTTGTGGAATCACTATGTGGTGCCGCAGTGGAACTATCCGAAAGTCCGCACTGCGCGCTGGGACCGCTTTGGCCGGCCATCCGAATTACCGAAATACGGCCTGTCGGGATTTCCGGCCTTGTGGTGGTTCGATCCTGACAAGGCCGCCAGGATCGGCAAGCGATCTTGAGGGATTTTTCGCGCATGGCGCAGCTTTCCCGCCGGCACGTCATCGGTCTCGGCATTGGCGCTGTCGGCGCGTCGTGGCTGCGACCAGCGGCGGCGGCCGAGGAGGCCGCCGAAGCCCACGGCATGTCGGCCTTTGGCGATCTGAAATATCCCAGTGACTTTCACCATTTTGACTACGTCAATGTCAGCGCGCCCAAGGGCGGCCTGTTTTCGACCATCCCCTCCGGCCGCGCCTATAATCAGTCGTTCCAGACCTTCAACTCGCTGAACGCCTATGTTCTGAAGGGTGACGGCGCGCAGGGCATGGGCATGACGTTTGCGGCACTGATGGCCCGTGCCGGCGATGAACCCGACGCGATGTATGGCTTTGCCGCGAAATCGGTGGCGATTTCCTCCGATGGTTTGGTCTATCGCTTCATGCTCCGGCCGGAAGCTCGCTTTCACGACGGGACCAAGCTAACCGCCCGTGACGCGGCTTTCTCGCTGAATATTCTCAAGAGTAACGGCCATCCCATCATCACCCAGCAAATCCGCGATATGCTGAAGGCGGAAGCCGTCGACGATGCGACGCTGGTCGTGACCTTTGCCGCCAAGCGCGGGCGCGACGTGCCGTTGTTCGTCGCCGGTCTGCCGATCTTCTCGCAAAGCTATTACGCGACGCATCCGTTCGACGAAACGACGCAGGATATTCCGCTGGGCAGCGGGCCATACAAAGTGTCGAAGTTCGAGGTCAATCGCTACATCGAATTCGTGCGCGTCACGGACTGGTGGGGCGCCGATCTGCCGGTCAACCGCGGCAGCTATAATCTCGACACGTTGCGGTTTGAATTCTACCGCGACCGCGATGTCGCTTTCGAGGGGTTCACCGGGGGCAGTTACCTGTTTCGCGAGGAGTTTACCTCGCGCATTTGGAACACGCGCTACGATTTTCCAGCGTTGATCGACGGTCGCGTCAAGCGCGAGCTGCTTCCGGACGATACGCCGTCGGGTGCGCAGGGCTGGTTTCTCAACACCCGACGCGACAAATTCAAGGATCCGCGGGTCCGCGAAGCCCTCGGCAACGCGTTCGATTTCGAATGGACCAACAAGACCATCATGTATGGCGCCTATGTCCGGACCCATTCGCCGTTCCAGAATTCCGATTTGATGGCCAACGGACCGCCTTCGCCCGAGGAAGTCGCGCTACTGGAGCCATTTCGCGGCAAGGTTCCTGACGAAGTGTTCGGCCTGCCGTATATGCCACCGGTCTCCGACGGCTCCGGGCAGGACCGCGTGTTGCTGCGCAAGGCGGTGCAACTGCTTCAGGACGCCGGTTGCGCGATGAAGGACGGCAAGCGGATGACACCGCAAGGCGAAGCGTTCCGGATCGAGTTTCTGCTCGACGAACCAGCCTTTCAGGCCCATCACATGCCCTATATCAAGAATCTGGGCACGCTCGGCATCGAGGCGACGCTCCGGCTGGTTGACCCCGTGCAATTCCGGGCGCGCCGCGACGATTTCGATTTCGACATGGTGATTGAGCGTTTTGGCTTTTCGACGGTGCCCGGCGATTCGCTGCGGCCATTCTTCTCCTCGCGGGCTGCGGCGACCAAGGGCTCCAATAACCTCGCGGGCATTTCCGATCCCGTCATCGACGCCATGGTGGAGCAATTGATTGCCGCGGATACCAGGCCGAAACTGGTATTTGCGGCACGTGCGCTCGACCGCATCATCCGCGCAGGGCGTTATTGGGTGCCGCAATGGTACGCCAACACACACCGGCTGGCCTATTGGGACGTGTTCGGTCATCCTCCCAATCTGCCGAAGTATCATGGCGTCGGGGTTCCCGAACTATGGTGGTCGGTGGCGAAATCCGCCGCCACCGGCGAGCAGGCGAAATAGCCGATGACCGCCTACCTCGCCCGCCGCATCTTCCTGATGATCCCGACGCTGCTCGGGATTCTGTTCGTGTCCTTTGTGGTGGTGCAGTTCGCCCCGGGCGGACCGGTGGAACGCGTGATCGCGCAGCTCAGCGGCGCCGATACCGGCGGCACCTCGCGGATTTCGGGTTCGGGCAGCGATTTCGGCGCCCGCGGCCAGGTCGGTATCTCCAGCGATTCCGTCGCATCGAAGTACCGCGGCGCCCAGGGGCTCGATCCCGAATTCGTCAAGAGCCTTGAAAAGCAGTTCGGCTTCGACAAGCCGGCGCCGGAACGCTTCGCGCTGATGCTGTGGAATTTCGCCCGCTTCGATTTCGGAAAGAGTTATTTTCGCGATGTCAGCGTGCTGCAACTGATCAAGGAAAAACTGCCGGTCTCGATGTCGCTGGGAATCTGGATGACGCTCCTGACCTACCTGATTTCCATACCGCTCGGTATTCGCAAGGCCGTGAAGGACGGTTCGAGGTTCGACACATGGACCTCGACGGTGGTGATTATCGGTTTCGCCATACCGGGATTTCTGTTTGCGATTCTGCTGATCATCCTGTTCGCCGGCGGATCGTTCTTGAATATCTTTCCGCTGCGAGGCCTCACCTCGGACGGCTGGTCGCAATTTCCCTGGTACTGGAAGATCCTCGACTATTTCTGGCACATCACGCTGCCATTGATCTCGATGGTGCTCGGCGCCTTCGCCACCATGACGCTGCTGACGAAAAACTCGTTCCTCGATGAAATCCGCAAGCAATATGTCATGACCGCGCGCGCCAAGGGCTGCAGCGAACGGCAGGTGCTCTACAATCACGTCTTCCGCAACGCCATGCTGATCGTAATCGCCGGCTTTCCGGGGGCGTTCATTCACGCTTTCTTCTCGGGCTCACTGCTGATCGAAACCATCTTCTCGCTGGATGGACTGGGCCTGCTCGGCTTTGAAAGCGTGCTGAACCGCGATTATCCGGTGGTATTCGGGACGCTGTTCATCTTCTCGCTGGTCGGACTCGTGGTCAATTTGATCTCCGACCTGGCCTATATGTGGATCGATCCGCGGATCGATTTCGAGGCGCGGGAGGTCTGATGACGATCATCGCGCCGCCACCGGTCGAAACCACCACGCAGGCGCCGCTCGGCGAGGCGGTGCCGATGACGCGGCACCGCTTCAGCCCGTCACCGCTGAACCGCCGGCGCTGGCAGAATTTCAAATCCAACCGCCGCGGCTACTGGTCGTTGTGGATTTTCCTGATCCTGTTCTTCGTCTCATTGTTCGCCGAGCTGATCGCCAACGATCGTCCGTTCCTGATCAAGTTCGACGGCCATCTGTATTGGCCGGCGTTCGTCAGCTATTCCGAAACCACTTTCGGCGGCGATTTCGAGACATCAGCGGATTATCGCGATCCATTTTTGCAGAAGCTGATCGCGGCCAAGGGCGGCACCGTGATCTGGCCGCTGATCCGCTATTCCTACGATACCCACAATCTCGATCTGCCGACGCCGGCGCCGTCGAAGCCGACCTGGATGCTGACGGAGGCGCAGTGCAAGGAAGTGGTGCAGAGGAAGGGCCTGAAGAGCTGCCGCGACCTTGAATACAACTGGCTCGGCACCGACGATCAGGGCCGCGACGTGGTCGCGCGGCTGATTTACGGCTTTCGGATCTCGGTGCTGTTCGGCCTCAGCCTGACCATCATCTCGTCGATCATCGGCGTCGCCGCCGGCGGCGTGCAGGGCTATTTCGGCGGCTGGGTCGATCTCGGGTTTCAGCGATTTATCGAGGTCTGGAGTGCGATTCCCTCGCTCTATCTGCTGCTGATCCTGTCATCGGTGCTGGTGCCGGGCTTCTTCGTCCTGCTCGGCATTCTCCTGCTGTTCTCATGGGTCTCGCTGGTCGGCCTGGTGCGCGCTGAATTCCTGCGCGGCCGCAACTTTGAATACATCATGGCGGCACGGGCGCTAGGGGTGTCCAATGCCGTGATCATGTTCCGGCATCTGTTGCCGAATGCCATGGTGGCGACCATGACGTTCCTGCCGTTCATCGTCTCCTCGTCGGTGATGACGCTGACGGCGCTGGACTTCCTCGGTTTCGGATTGCCGCCGGGTTCGCCG
>Ga0207930_1000348_pt1 | contig 13786 bp, 9 predicted proteins | sample NGESurshal092012_7_FD_184477 | JGI IMG/M metagenome (GOLD analysis project Ga0207930, IMG submission 184477) | Arctic peat soil microbial communities from Barrow, Alaska - NGEE Surface sample 210-3 shallow-092012 (SPAdes) | ecosystem: Environmental > Terrestrial > Soil > Wetlands > Peat ... | reverse complement strand
CCGGCTTCGCCTGGTGGCCATCGTTTAGGGCAACAGCGTGGACATCGACTTCCGGCTCCCGGCCGTTCCTGCCGACGAGAAGTCGTTCGGGCTGGAGGTTGACTCCCTGTCCGAGCGCGGGAGCTACGTCTACTACCAAGCCGACATCGCAGCGCTCGCCCACCTATCGCTCGCCCACCTATCCGAGCCGCCGGTGATCCGTCACCGCCGCGCCGGCGACGCGGAGTCTCCATCCCCGCCCTCATGTCAGTGATTGTTGGGGGGTGGGTGCCTCACGACAGGTTGGCAGAGAGGGGAACGGCGATCCGAGCCGCCGGTGATCCGTCACCGCCGCGCCGGCGACCGCGGTCGCAGGTTGCTTGGCCTCGCTGTGCACGATCAGTGAGGCCAGTTGGTCTGACCGTCCCGTTGTTTCAGTAGCTGATCCGTTCCGCTGACTGATCGTCCGACGGGTCGCCATGGTTGTGCGTGCACCTCCGCCGGGCTTCCGTGGCGCCGAGCAGGCACCGCTCGCGCCATTCGACGATCCGGCGACGCGTAGGTCACGCTGGGCTTTGGGCGTACGACTCCTGCGGAGCTTGGGCGCTGTACTCAGGGCGGCTCCGGGTGTCTGTGAGTGCGGCGACACGGCTAACCTCGGTGGACGGCTGGTGGACGGCAGCTGCGCGACGTCCTGCCTGCTGCTATCCGGGACCCGGGCGCAGCCGTCGGCCTCGGTCTCCAGCGGGAGCGGGCTTGGGTCGTCGGCCAGGACCTTGGACGAGTAACTGCTCCAGCCACCCGTCTCGGGTGGCCAGCGGGTGCCGCCGGCTGCAGGCTGGCGGTGTCGCTCCAGTCCGGTCGCCCGTCCCCTGGACGCCCGCACCAGCCCCCGCCCCGCGTCTCATCGCACCGCCCCACAGCTGTGCCGATGGTGCCCGGACCGCTGCCGGTCGCCGTTTCGCCTGGGCCGGGGGAAGTTCCCGGACATGGGGTGAGGTGCCCCGGGTGCCCCGGGTGTCCGGGCTACCGCGGGGACCTCACCTCGGCCGTTCGACGTCGCGGCAGCGGGATGATGTTGTGATCTGCATGCGGCTGCTGGGTCTGGGGTTGGGTTCGCAGCCAGCGTTCGACGTCGGGCGCGGGTGCGGGTCGCAGGTGCAGGAACCCTTGCATCGCGTCGGCGCCGACGGCGCGAAGGTACTGCTGCTGCTCGAGGCGTTCGACACCCTCGGCGATGGTCTGCAGCCCGAGCCGGCCGGCCATCTGCACGATCGCTTCGACGACGGCCTGGTCGGCCGGGTTGGTCGGGCAGTCGGCGACGAACGACTCGTCGATCTTGACGACGCTGATCGGGAGCGTGCGCAAGGTGGTGAGCGCGGAGTAACCGGTGCCGAAGTCGTCGATGGCCAGGGCGACGCCGGCGGCGGCCAGGTCGCCCAGGCTGCTGCGGACAGCGGCGGAGCTCAGGACCATCGTCTCGGTGACCTCCAGGACGAGCTGCTGGGGGGCGAAGGCGAATTCGGTGAGGCAGCCGCGGACGGTGTCGACGAAAGCGGGGTCGGTCAGCTGGGCGGCGGAGACGTTCACGTGCATCCGGAGCGGGACGCCGTGGTCGTCCGGCCAGTGGGTGGCGTCGATGCAGGCCTGTCGCAGGACGGCGGCGCCGATCCCGATGATCGCGCCGGTGCGTTCGGCCGTCCCGACGAACTCGTTGGGGGGCAGTAGCCCGCGGCTGGGGTGCTGCCACCGGACCAGGGCCTCGACCGCGGTGCAGCGGCCGTCCAGGACGGACAGGATGGGCTGGTAGTGCACGACGAGCTGGCCGGCGTCGGCGGCGGCGGCGAGCTCGGCCTCGAACGCCGCTTGGACGTCTGCCTGCAGGAGGCTGGGGTCGAAGGTTTGCACCCGGTTCTTGCCCTTGGCCTTCGCGGCGTACATGGCGATGTCGGCGCGCTGGACCAGCTGCTCGGCCGACGCGTCCGGCCAGGTGCGGGCCAGGCCGATGCTGGCACCGACCCGCGCGACCCGTCCCATGAGCGTGACGGGAGCGGCGACGAGCTCGACCAGGCGCTGCGCGATGACGTCGGCGACGTCCTGCGGGCCCCGGGAGCCCTGTGCGCCTTGGGAGGTCCTGCCGGCGTGGTGCAGCAGGACGGCGAACTCATCACCGCCGAGTCGGGCGCACAGATCGCCGGTGCGCACTGCGCTGCGAAGTCGGGCGGCGATGTGCCGGAGCAGCTCGTCGCCGGCCGCGTGCCCCAACCCGTCGTTGACGGTCTTGAAGTCGTCAAGGTCGAGGAACAGCACGGCGAGCACGTCGTCGGGGTCGCGAAGGCCGAGCTGGAGGGCGGTGGTGAAGGTAGCCCGGTTCGCGAGTCCGGTCAGGGAGTCGGTGCGCGCCTGGCTGGCGAGGTCCTGGTGGGCGTCGCTGTTGCGCAGGGCGAGGGTCACCTGGTTCGTCAAGGACCGGAGGGCGACGACAGCCTCGGCTGGGACGCCGGAGGGCGCGCCGATCAACATCCACGCGTCGGGACGCTCCGGCAGTGCGGTGCACACCCATCGTGCTGCCGCTCCGGCCGCGCCTGCCAGCGGCGCGCCGTCGGCCAGCGGCCGGACCTCGCCCGCGGGTGTGCTGCCGGGCAGGATCGCGCGCGGCAGCGTGCTGGGCAACCGTCTGAACGGGCCCGCATGCCCGGTCACCCGCAGGCCGTCCGCGGCTGCGTCAACGACCAGAACGCGCAGACCCGGTGTCGCGGCGCAGATGGTGGCCACCGTCTCCCAACCGTGTTCCCGGATCCGGTCCCGGTCGGCCACCGCCAACAACTGGGTGCCCAGCCGGGCTAGCGCGGCGTCGCGGAGCTGGGCCTGCTCATGGCCGAACAGGCCCAGCGCCAGGTGCCGGGCCACCACCACGGTCAGGGCCATGATCGGGAGCGCGGCCAGGACCGGGCCCGCCGGCACGGTCGCCGCGTGCCCCGGCACCAGGCCCCACAGCGGCAGCGCGAGCATGATCCCCGCCGCGGTCCCGGCGCCGTGCAGCACGACGCGCCGGGTGGAGCCGTACACCGCCCGGAACCACAGCGCCGCGAAGGCGACGCCGAACGCAACGGTCGGGGATGGGCAAGCCAGCGCGAACCCGAGGACCGCCGCCGCGTCCATGACGTCGAACGACAGCGGGTCGGTGCCGGTCAGGTACCGGTACACCCAGGACGTCACCAGGGCGCCCGAGCTCACCACGACCAACAGCAGAGTCGTGGCATTGGCCGCGACGAGCGGGGCCGGCAGCGTCAGCGCCAGGGACGCCAGGACGCACAGGCAGAACAACCAGCGCGTCCGCTCCACCAGACCATCCGGCCGACGCGCTCGGGCCCACACCCGGACCGGCCGCTCGGCACCGACCGGGAGACCTGCCCTGACTGCGTCCACAACACCTTCCGCAAAGGCCGGACGTTTGACCGCGAGCGCGGGCTCGATCCCACTTCGCGTCTCCCGCAAGGCCTCGTCACCAGCGACCCCGCGGTCAATAGCCCAGCGGAGTGACAGCACCCGTAATCGTGGTTACCGCCGGAACACGCCCGGTCGTGAACCGCCGCCGGTACCTCGAAGCGACGACCGCAGCCGAGCCCGCGTCGTCGACGCCCTGCCCGGACTTCGGCATGACCCGGTCAGCAATCCCCTGCGGGAAGCGCTGGGGCGCCTCCGGAACTGACGTGGAGGCGCTAGTCAAGCCAAATGGCGTGCTCAATACCGGGCACCAGCCCGAGCCCGCGACTCACGTGGAAGAGCCCTTCGTCGGGGGACGAAGGGCTCTTCCACGGCCTGCCGTACTACTCGACGTCGATGTCAGGCAGCAAGTTGCGGATCTTGGCTGTCCGAACACGACGTCCACCGTTGCTCGCTCGAGCGTGCCGTGGCGCCATCTCCACACGGAGACGAAGCCCCTATGGAACGCCGGACGATTCAGTGCGCCAGGCTGGCGGGAAGGTCGTGCCAGGGCTCGGTCTTGAATACGGCGACCACGAGCGCGCAGACCGGCTGATCTGTGCAGGTGACGCCACAGGTGGCAAGTTCGACATTGCCCATCTGTTCCCCGAGGTGACCGCGTCCCTTGCGAAGCGACGCAATGCTCGCGTGGATGTCGGCGCTCACCTCCGCCTCGGATCCGCCTTCGTGCTCAACGAGGAGGCCACAGCCGGACTCCGTGTCTTGGATCCAACCGAGGCCGGCCCACGCCTGGGCTCCAGGCACTGTCGTGCGACTGGCAGCGTAGACGAGATAGAGACGGTCACCCCAATGACCCGGTGGCGACAGTGGCGTGCTGGCGAGGCTGAGGATGCTCATGGCTGGAATGACGGAGCTCAGTCGGATGAGATTGAAATTCGCCGCGCCGACCGTCTGCAGGGCGGAGTCGAAGGCGGCCAGCGAGGTGCAACCACTGCCCGCACCGGCGGCCACCTGAATATTCAGCCGGGATGAGTCGGTGCCGTGCCGGGGGGACATGTGTCGAGGCTCTCGGGAGGTCCGTCAGCGCCCAGGTCGGCACCGCCCAGGGTCTGAATCGGCAGACGGCGCCCGGCGCTAAACGGAACGGGTAGACCCCTGCGCTGACCGCCATCTTCGTCGCGGCGGCGCAGGTGGTCCGTCGCCTCGACGGCAGGTAGCGGGGCGGAGAAGAGCCAACCCTGGCCGCCGTCGGCACCAAGCAGCAGGAGCTCGTCGCGCTGCGCCTGCGTCTCCACACCCTCCGCCACTGTCGACAGCGACAGGGCCGTCGCCATGGACAGGACGGCACCCACAATCACGTTGTCGTCGCTGTCCTGCCCGAGGCCGGTCACGAACGATCGGTCGACCTTCACTTGATCGAACGGGAATCGACGCAGGTACACTAGGGACGAGTAGCCGGTGCCGAAATCGTCCGCCGACAGGCGCACGCCGAGTCGCTTCAGGGCCTGGATCGTCGCGCCGGCGTCCGCGCCCTCCATCACCGTCGACTCCGTGATCTCCAGGTACAGCGCAGCACCGGGTAGCCGGCCGCGCTGCAGCGCCTCCCGCACCGTCGAGACGAGATCCGGGTCGCGCAGCTGGCGCGGCGAGAGGTTTACGGACATCGACAGCGTGTCTCCGAACTCCTGCCGCCATCGGGATAGCTGATCCACCGCCTGGTCGATGGCCCACCGCCCCAGCTTGAGGATGAGCCCCGTGTCCTCGGCCACTGGGATGAACTCATCCGGTGGGACCATCCCTCGGTCCGGATGCCGCCACCGCATCAGCGCCTCGAAACCGGTCGTGATGCCTGAGGACAGCTCAACAATCGGCTGGTAGTACAGCCGCAACTCGTCGCGCTCGAGCGCGGACCGCAAGCTGCCTTCCAGGGCGATGCGGTCGGCGATCTCCGTGCGCATCGACTCGTCGAACAGGACCACCGCATCCCCGCCGCGAGCTTTCGCCCGGTACATCGCCGTGTCAGCCTCGCGAAGCAGATCCTCCGCCGTGGCTGTGCGCAGCGACGGCGCGGCAAAGGCGACCCCGACGGATGAGCTGATCACGACACGATTCGACCTCAGGCCCACCGGCTCCTCGAACACGGCCAGGATGCGTCGAGCCATGGCGACGGCGTCACGAGGTTCGTCCACGTCTTCACACACAACGACGAACTCGTCACCGCCCACCCGGGCGATCAGCTCGTCGCGGCGCATCTCATGCTGGAGGCGGCCGGCCACCACGGCGAGCAACTCGTCGCCGGTCTCGTGACCCCAGCTGTCGTTCACGGTCTTGAACTGGTCTAGGTCCATGAAGAGCACGCAGACCCCCCCGCCGGTGCCCTGAGCACGGCTCAGCACGTCCTGAAGGTGCGACGTCAGGTGCAGCCGATTGGGCAACTCGGTAAGCGGGTCGTGATTGGCCAGATGCAGCAGACGCAGCTCCGACGCCGCGTACCGGTTCACGGCCCCGCCGACGCGGAGCAGGACCAGCACGCCAAGCAGAGCGAGCAGTCCGGCGCCGACGATCCGATCAGCTGTGCCGGTCAGCGGCCTCACCGCCACCACCGCGGCAGGAACGAGCAGCGCCACGGCAACGGAGCTGAAACGGCTGTGGCCGTATCCGCGGACCCGCCTCGGCGCCGGCCGGCTGAGCACCGTCATCGACGGATGCAGCCCAGCGGCGCCGAGTAGTCCGTAGAAGATGCAGTAGGCGCAGTTGGCACCCCATAGCGGCAGGGTCTGGACGCCCACCGAGGCAAGTGCGTACACGAGATCGCCGGTCATCAACCCGACCCAGCCGAGCGCGAGTGCCCAGAAGGCGGGAATCGACCGTGCCTCGGTCATGGCCAGGAGGGCTCCGACGAACAGCACCGCGACCGAGATGGTGGGGTAGGCGCCGTTGATGACCTTCAACACAATGGGCATGTCCGCGTTGCCCAGCAGCGGGTCGATGAGCATCGCCCAGCTCAACATGAGGGCGGCCACACCCATTAGGCCGCCGTCCAGGGCACTCGCCGCGCCGGCACCTCGCCGGGCCCGAAGCAGGCCCACCGTGCCCGCGATCAGCAGCAGGTACGCCGGGATCGTGACGAGGTCGGGAACAAGGCTGACGACCGGCCCATTCGCACTTGCCAACAGCAGTCTCAGCACCATGCCGGCGCTGCCGAGCGTCGGCGCGGCCGCCAGCAGGTACCAGGGGACCCGGGCGGCGGGCCGGTAGCGGCGCGTTCCGAAGCAGATTGCCGCGGCCGCGCCGAGCGGGACCGCGGCGTAGGCGGTCGCGCCGCCGACACTCGTGGAGTGGGTGGCGTAGACAGCAGTGAGGACGGCGACGAGAAGCAGGAAAGGGCCAAGGGCAGTCAGCGGGGATCTGTCCTGCGCTCGAGCGCGCTGCTCGGCGATCCGCGGCCGTCTCCGTGGAACTGTGCGCGTCATAGAAGCGGCCGCGCGACCGTCCCAGCACCGAGTTGCTCAGGCAATCCCGGCGAGTGATTGGCGGGCTCCCAAGCCAGGTAGATCTGGCGGTCCAGCTCGACGAGGTTCGCCGCCCCCCACGCCTGTTTCATCATCCCGGTCACGGCGCTGGCCAGTTGGACCACATCGACGTTGAAGCGGCACATATCGGCGGCCAGGATGCCGTTCGCTGCGGCGATGTCACGCCCGAACGTTGAGACCATTGCGGCGAACGCGCCGGTGAGGCGGGCCTCGGAGTGCACCATGGCGACGCCGCAGTAGAAGACGGCTCCGCGGGCGAGCTGGGCGGGGTAGCGGGCCGCGTAGAAGTCCGGGGACACCCAAGGGACGGTGGCCAGGTCATTCGAGAGAGTGCACAGCCCGATGATCTGACCACTGTCGGTTCGCGCAATGTACTTGGTCACGCGCGGGTCCAGCACCTCCAGCTCGAACTCTGCCCGGCTGAGGAGCTGCCGCGCGGCAGCCTTGTTCTGCAGCGAAGCGAACGAGCTGCCGTACAAGGCCCACAGGGTCTCGGCGGTGTGGACGTCGACGGTCGAATCGACCGTGACAACGGCAGTTCCCGTCAGAACGCTCGGTGGGAGAGGCATGTATCGCCTCCTCGGCTGGCTTCCATGTCAGTCAGAGGCGGACGCCCAAGCTTCGTTGAGCATCGGCTGCCGTCGCCTGCGACTGAACTGAACGAAAACGGGAAGATCGGCAGCGTCGACGCGGGCGGTCCTCACACTATTTCCCCCGGAGTACTTCCCATAGTGAGACTCACTCAGCATAGTGCCACCAAGAGCTCACCTGCTCCGCCCAAAAAGCGAACGGAGAGCCGACGTTGGAGACCAACGAGCCCGAGGCGACCCCGCCGGAGCGAAGCGACCACGCCGGAGCAAGCTATCCGCCGCCCACCTGACCACCGGCTCGCCGGCTTGAACCATCGTGGTACTCGACCAGGGCGTGGACACCTCCACCGCCCTCGGCCGGATGCTCTCCCAGATCCTCGGGGCGATCTCTGAGTTCGAGCACGCGTTGATGTCCGAGCGGACCCTGGACGGGCTCGACGAGGCCGCCCGCAGCCGCGGCCGCACAGGCGGTTAAAAGCCCAAGCTCGGACCGCGCCAAGCCAAGCTCTGCACAGCAGATGTACGACGAATGCGACGCCGAGGGCAAGCGCAAGCACACCGTCGCCCAGATAGCCGGCGAGTTCGGCGGCACCCGCCCACCGTCTACCGCCACCTGAGTAAGCCGGCGGCGGGGAACACTCCTACCTCGCTGCTCGCTGCTCACGTTGATCACGGCGCCTGCCCAGCCGCACCCGCCAATGAAGCCGCTCCTCAGCTCAGACGGTGGCGGGTTGCGCGTCAGTCAGCGATTCGCGGATCCCACTTTCCGACCCAGGGGTTCGCCCATGCCCGTAGACGTCCATCGCGTGCATCACCGCGGCCCGCACCACTTCCTCCTCCTCGCCGATGATCCCTAGCCGGGCCTCGCCCATCCCTGCAAGGCATGTCGCTGGTTACGGTGAGTTGGAGGCGCTCCGGTCAGCGGGATCTAGGCCGTGGCCGGCACGCCGTTCACGGTGTATGAACCGCCTGTAGCGGCTCGTTGGCCTGGCCCCGCCACCGCCGCACCGCGTCCGAATCAACCTCGCAACGACGAGCGATCTCCTGATTGGCCACCCCGTCGGCGGCCCACAGCAACGCCTTCGCCTGCACGACCGTACGGTGCGGCAATGTCGTCGACGCCGCCATTCGCTTCGGCTCAACCCGCTGCGCATCGGTCACCGGCAACGCCGGTGCAGTCATCACTGGCACCGCTAGCCGCTAAAGACCACCGCACTGTTCCGCAGACGAAGCTCTAGCTAGCGCCGGCGTCGATGCCCCGGTGCGCATGGACTACAGGTCGGCGGCAAGCCAGTCGATCAGGCGTCGTGCCTCTCCATCCAGGACATGTGGCTCCCAAGGCAAGCGATTCAGGCGCTCGCGCCGCGGATCGTTCCGCGCTTCGGGCTCGGGTGGTCCGCGCTGCGGTGCTGTCGGGAGTGTTCCTGGCGATCTACGCCTCGTGGCAGCTCACGCGTTGGGGTGGTGCCGCGCACAAGACGCTGATCGGCGACTTGTTCTTCATGCCCATCAATGTTGCCGCGGTTGTGGCTGCGCTGCTGGCCGCTCGCAGGTGCCGGGCCGAGCCTCGCGCACGGCGCAGCTGGCAGCTGCTCGCCTTGGCCCTGGCCTTCTACCTGCTCGGCGATGTCGTCCAGACCTACTACGAGGTCGTGGCTCGGGCAAAGCCGTACCCGTCGCTGGGCGACGTCGGCTACCTCGCGTTCTACCCCGTGGCACTCGCTGCCCTGCTCCGCCTTCCCGTGACCCGACGAAGCCCGCGGGAGCGGGTCACGCTAGGCCTGGACTGCGCACTTGTCGCCTTGTCGGGGGCCGTGCCGATCTGGTACGTCAGCCTCGGCCCGACGCTCGCTGCCGGCGGGCAGGGCGAGGTCGCGATGACCGTGTCCTTGGCCTATCCCCTTGGCGACATGGTGTTGCTGGTCGGTGTCGCGGCGTTGCTCTTTCGTGGCGCGCCGGCCGGCATGCGCGGTGCGCTGGCCTTGGTTGGCGTCGGCCTGGTGGGCTTTGTCGTGACCGACGTGGTTTACGGCTGGGTCACCTTGCACGGCACCTATGCGGGGGGCGACTTGGTCGATGCCGGCTGGATGTTCGCGTTGGCCTTCTTCATGCTCGCCGCCACTGCCCAGCCGGTCGCTGAGGCACCGAGGGCACCGCGCCCCATCGCAGTGTCGCGACGCCGGGTGAGCTGGCTGCCTTACATCGGGCTTGCCGCAAACGTCGCCCTCATCGTCCAGGCGCAGCGCAACATCGGTGCCACCATGTTGGTGGTGTACGTGGCCGTGGTCGTGCTCGTGGCGTTGGTCTCGGTCCGTCAGCTTGTCGTGCAGTCCGAGCTCCTCGTGGCGCAACGGGCGTTGCGGGAGGCGCAAGCGGACCGAGCCTTGCTCCTTGATCGGACCATCTCGCGGGGCGAGGAGGAACGGGTTCGGATCGCCACCGAGCTCCACGACGGGCCGGTGCAACGTCTCGCCGCGCTCGGGTACCTGTTGGAGCGTTCGGCGCGTTTGACCCGCCGCGGCGACGGCGGCGGTCTGATGTTGGTCGATGAGGCACTGGGCGAGCTCGGCGGTGAGATCGAGGGGCTGCGCAGGCTGATGGCGGACTTGCGCCCGCCCGTGCTGGACGAGAGTGGCCTGGAAAATGCCCTCCGCGACCATCTGGCCACCGTGTTCAGGCAGACCGATGTCAAGGTTGAGCTCGTCGGTCGGCTGGGTGCCGAAAGGCTGCCGCCTGACACCGAGACTGTGCTGTACCGGGTGGCACAGGAGGCGTTGCTCAACGCCGCCCAGCACGCCTCGGCCGGCAAGGTGTGCGTCCAGCTCGAACGGACCGGGTCGTCTGTCGTCTTGTCGATCGAGGACGACGGCATCGGATTCACCCACGAACAGGCACGGGCACGGTTGCGCGACGGGCACTTCGGCGTTGTCGGTATGCGGGAACGGATCGAGCTCGGCGGCGGCAGCTGGCACCTCGACAGCACTCCAGGACGGGGCACCCGGATCACGGCCATGCTGCCTGAGCTCAGCGCCGCACCCGAATCGCTCGAACCTTGCTCCGACCTCATCGAGCTTGGGGTGAGCGCGTGAACCAGCAGGTCGAAGATGAGGAAGCATCATCGGCAAAACCCGGCGTCCGGGTGCTGGTCGTCGACGACGACCAGCAGGTCGCGTCCCGTCTTCGCGAGCTGCTGACCGACTTCAACCACACCGTTGTCGGACTCGCGTCGAACAGCATTCAGGCGCTGGTGCTCATCAAGACCCTCCGCCCTGAGGTCGTCCTCACCGATCTGCGCATGCCCGGAATGGGCGGCCTGCAACTCGCGGCCGAGGTAATGCGAGTCGCCGACCCACCCGCACTGATCGTCGTCAGCGCCTATGACGATCCGTCACTCAGGGAGGCGGCCAGACGAGCCGGCGCGTACGCCTATGTCGTCAAAGGCACACCGGGGGTGCAGATCCACGACGCCGTGGTCGCCGCCGCGGCGGCACAGTCGGCGCGTTGACAGATCGGTGCAGTCCATGATCGAGGTTGCGCCCCGCACGTGGGCCACGGTACGGGTCCTTCGGGCGCTCCTTCTGGCCTTGCTCGCCGTCGAGATCGTCGTACTGACCCCACCGCTCGGGGGGTTCCAGAGCCATTGGAGCGGGCCCCGAGATCTCTGGCTGGGCACAGCCGTCCTCTTGCTCAGCGTGGTCATCACCGCGATGCGCGCCGTCCTGGTACCGCCCGAGCGGGCGGCCTGGGCCTGCTTCGCGGCGGCCACCGCCTGCTGGACCGCCGGCGAGCTGTACTTCCTCCTGGTGGTCCGGCGGCAAATTCCGCAACCCAGCCCGACGTGGGCCGATGTCGGCTGGCTGGCCTTCTTCCCGTTCGCGTGGTGCGGGATCGCCCTGCTCCAGAGGAGGCACAGCAGCCAGTTTCGCGCCAATCTGTGGCTCGATGGCCTCGTCGGCGGACTGGCGGCTGCCGCTGCCGCGGCCGTGGCGCTCCCGGTCGTAGTCACGGCGACGGGCGGCCCCGTCGCGACGGTCGCGACCAACCTCAGCTACCCGGTCGGTGATCTCGTGCTTCTGGCGGCGGTGATTGGCGCACTGGGGCTGTTTGGCTGGAAGCCGCCGCCGGTCTGGTGGCTGCTCGGGGCGGGAGTAGTCGCGCTGGTGCTCAGTGACACGGTCTACCTCTTCCAGGCGGCGGAAGGGTCGTATCGGCCGGGTATGAGCTTGGACGCGGGCTGGCGGATCGGACTGGCTCTGCCAGCCCTGGCGGCTTGGCGGCCTGAATCCGCCAAGGCGCAGGCGCAGCCCGCGGGGCGGATGGCGCTCCTCGTCCCGTCGCTGAGCGGCCTCTTCGGGCTCGGACTCCTCACCTACGGCTCTCTTGGCCGTCTGCCCGCGACCACTGTGGTTCTGGCCGCCGGCTGCGTCATGGCCGGGTTGGCCAGGACAGCGCTGACCCTGCGCGATGTCCAGGCCCTCGGTACGGCTCGGCGAGAAGCCCGCACCGACGATCTCACCGGGCTGGCCAACCGACGACACTTCTACTCCCGGCTGGCCCAGGCGCTCGAGGTCCCAATTGCCGACCGCCGTCTGGCCATCATGGTCATCGACCTCGATCGGTTCAAGCAAATAAACGACAGCCTCGGGCACCGAGTCGGTGACATGCTGATCCAATTGGTCGGGCAACGACTTACCGGCGCGCTTCGCTCAGGAGACCTGCTGGCGCGCCTCGGCGGCGACGAGTTTGCCGTTATTGTCGCCGGCGTCGACCGAGGCGCGGCAGAGTCTGCGGCAAAACGGCTGCGCGACGCGCTCCAGGCCCCGTTCGTGCTCGACGAGCTGATCTTGCATCTGGACGCGAGCTTCGGCGTCGCCCTCGTCCCCGAGCACGGAGACGAGGTCGACCAACTCCTGCAGCGGGCTGACCTCGCCATGTACCAGGCCAAGTCGACCGGCTCCGGCTTGGAGACCTACGCGCCCGACCGAGACGGGAACATAGACGATCGTCTCGTCATCACGGAGGAACTGCGCATCGCGCTGTACAGCGACCAGCTGGTGTTGCACTACCAACCCAAGCTGACGTTGGCGACCGGGCAAGTCGCCGGTGTCGAGGCGCTCGTGCGCTGGCAACATCCGCACCGCGGCCTTCTCTACCCCGACCAGTTCCTGCCCCTGGCAGAGGCCGCCGGCCTCATGCCGGCGCTGACCACCGTGGTGCTCGACCAAGCGCTGCGTCAGTGCGCAGCCTGGCGCGCCGGCGGCGTCGAACTCAGCGTCGCTGTCAACCTGTCGGCGTCTGACCTGCTGGACGCCGAACTGCCATCGCTCGTCCACGCACTTCTGGCGAACCTCGACCTGCCATCCTCCGCGCTCCATCTGGAGATCACCGAAACGGTCCTGATGAGCGATCGTGCGAAGAGCATTCAGGTACTCGAACGCCTCAGCCAGTCGGGGCTGAGAGTCGCCATCGACGACTACGGCACGGGCTACTCCTCGCTCGCCTACCTCGCGGAGTTGGCCGTTCACGACCTCAAGCTCGACCAGTCGTTCATCCGAGCGATGGATGGCGACGGCATCGCAGCCCGTCGGGCGGCCTCCATAGTCACCAGCACCATCGCGTTGGCCCGCGGTCTTGGGCTGGGCTTTATCGCCGAAGGCATTGAGACCGCCAGCTCGTTGGCCCAGCTCACCGAGCTCGGATGCGAAACCGTCCAGGGTTACTACCTGTCACGACCAGTCCCAGCAGCAGAGCTGACCGCTTGGCTGGTCGCAAGAGAGAGCGCCGAGCGCGATGTCCCTGGCTCCCGTTACATCCCCGCCGTGGCCGAGCAACCCTCCAAGTCCCACTCGATTTGGCCCGACACTCCTGAGCGTGTCGCCAGCCGCAAACTGAGATGATCTTCGGACCGGGAAGCGAGTGATCGCCTCGTCGTAGCTGTGTTGGGCGTCGGCGAGGGCGAGGCGGCTGTAGATCTCCAGGAACTGTCGGCTGGCGTGGCCGCTGTCGGGCTCAGGATCAGGGCGTCGTCGATGCCTTGGGTCTTCAGCCAGGCGAACAGAAAGGGCCGCAGCCGGTGCGAGGCATGTTCTACGGCAGGTCGGCCGCAGCGGCGTAGCGGGCGAGTAGCGCGCGGGCGTCGCGGGTGGAGTAGGGCTTGGCCGTGTCGCAACCATAACCTGCCCTACCTCTAGCTGGGCTTCGCCGGGTAGGCGGCCGGAATCTCACCGGCCGCCCCCC
>Ga0207930_1000344_pt1 | contig 13813 bp, 10 predicted proteins | sample NGESurshal092012_7_FD_184477 | JGI IMG/M metagenome (GOLD analysis project Ga0207930, IMG submission 184477) | Arctic peat soil microbial communities from Barrow, Alaska - NGEE Surface sample 210-3 shallow-092012 (SPAdes) | ecosystem: Environmental > Terrestrial > Soil > Wetlands > Peat ... | reverse complement strand
GTGCAGAGGAGGCGAACGAGAGCGCCGCGACGCTCGTGGCCGCCACGATCAGCGGCTTGCGGGCGATGCTCATGTGCTTAACCTCGGCACGCGCGCGGCTGACGCCACCGCGCGCACCGCGAATCGCACATCCGGCTAGTCCTGTTCGAACCCTTCGACGAGTGCGTCGTAGGTTATGCGCAGGCCCTGGTCGATCGGGACCTCGGGGTGCCAGCCGAGCTCCTGCTGGGCACGACTGATGTCCAGGCGACTGTGCTGCAGCTCGCCTGGGCGCAGATCGGCCAGCTCGGGCTCCAGCGCTGCGGGGTCGCCGGCCGCGCCTGGCGCAGCGGATTGCTCTGCAGCGCTCTGCAGCTCACGCCAAATAGTCGCGACGTCGGTTTCCACGCCGGTGGCGATGTTGTACGTGCCCGACTTGCCCGACGCGGCCAGCAGAGCTTTGACGACGTCGCCCACGTACACGTAGTCGCGCGTCGGCTTGCCGTGCCCGTAGAGCTTCGGCGCTTTGCCGGTGTACAGGTGGTTGGAGAAGATCGCCACGACCCCGGCCTCGCCGTGCGGGTTCTGGCGCGGCCCGTAGACGTTGCCGAGCCGGCATACGGCATGGGGGATGCCCGACGACAGCGACCACGTGTTCACGTACGCCTCGGCCGCGAGCTTGGACGCGCCGTAGGGCGACAGCGGAGACGGTATGCGGTCCTCGGGCGTCGGCATCGGCGCGTCGTCGCCGTACAGCGCCCCGCCAGTCGACGTGAACACCACCGGAGCGCCGCAGCGCCCGGCCGACTCGACGACGTTGAGCGTGCCCTTCACGTTCACTTCGCAGTCGCGTCCGGGGTTCGCCACCGAAGCGACCACGCTCGCCTGCGCCGCCAGGTGAAAGATCGCATCCGGCTTGACCTCCTCCACCAGCGCACACAGCCGGTCGAAGTCGACGATGTCCAGCTCGCGCAGCTCCGCCGCGGAGTCCACACGCCGGACATCGCCGGAGGACAGGTCATCGACGACGGTAACCTCGTAGCCGTTGCCGAGCAGCGCATCGACGACGTGTGAGCCGATGAAGCCGGCTCCGCCGGTGACGATCGCGCGCGCGGTCACGCCGGGCAATCTACAGCGATGCGGCGCGCGGGCGCGCGGCGAGTTGTTCCTCCACCGCTTCGACCGCCTCGTCGATGCGCTCGAGGACCCTCATCCCATTCTGAGAGACCGGCAGCGCCCCGCCGACGGCTGCTCCGCCGAGCACGATCGGCACCTCCGGGTGCGCCGCGTGCAGGTCCCCGACCGCCCGCCCGATCGCCTCGCGGTCCTCGCCGTCGGTCGCGCCGAGGACGATCACGTCGGGGGTCTGGCTTGCCACCGTCGCGCGCAGGCGCTCGCCGGAGAGGTCTGCCTCGAACACCGTCTCAAAGCCCGCCGCGGCGATCTGCTCGTGCATCATCTGCAGCTCCAGCGCGTGCTCGTCGCCCTCCATGCCGGCGAGCAGCACGCGCTCGCGCGTCGGCTCGGTGTTGCCGATCATGTAGCGATACAGCGTCGCCAGCACACGCCGCGTGATCCCCTTGGCCAGGCGCTCGCGGTCGCTGTCGATCTCGCCGGCCGCGCGCAGCTCGCGGATGCGAAGCAACGCCGGGGCGAGTACCTCGCCGTGCAGTGTCGTCGCCGGGATCCCGTCCTCGATCGCCGTCGCGATCGCGCCCTCGGCGGTCTCCGCGTCGCCCCGTTCGAGCGCCTTCCCGTAGGTCTCCAGCGTGCTCTCGACGAGCGCGCTCGGATCCGCGCGCTCTTTCTCACGCGCGTCCGGTCCCGAGTTCTCGAGAACTTCCATGAAGGCGTCGAGCAGCACCGGGTCGAAGTGGCGGCCACGCTGTTCGCGCATCATCTGCACGGCCTCCTCCACAGGGAAGGCCTTGCGGTAGACGCGGTCGCTGGTGAGCGCGTCGAACACATCGGCGATCGCCACGATCCGTCCCTCGATCGGGATCGCCTCTCCGGTCAGCCCGCGCGGGTAGCCGGTCCCGTCCCACTTCTCCTGGTGGCTGAGCGCGATCGTCGTCGCCAGCTCGAGGATCGAGGAGGAGGATCCGCGCAGCAGCCTGTGGCCCTCCTCGGCGTGCGTCTCGACGATCGCACGCTCCTCGGGAGTGAGCGGCCCTGGCTTGAGCAGGATCGCATCGGGAATCGCAACCTTGCCGACGTCGTGGAGCGGAGCCGCGTGGCTCAGCTGCTCGCAGAAGTCCGCGTCCATTCCGATCTGTTCGGCCAGCAGCGTCGAGAGTCGCCCGATGCGCTCGATGTGAGCGCCCGTGTCCTCGTCGCGGAACTCGACCGCCATCGACAGTCGCCGCACGGTCTCCGTCTGCGCGATCTCGAGCTCTGACAGCGCGCGGCGCAACTCGTGCGAGCGTCCGTCGATCTCCTGCTCGAGCGCGCTGCGATGGCTCTCGCCAAAACGCCATCCGAGCACTATCGTGGCGACCGCCAGCACGGCGATGCAGACGAACTCGATCGCCGATCCGGCCATCACGAAGGCGCCGGCGACTGCGGCGAGCGCAAGCGCCGCCCACGGAGCCCACAGGAGCGCGGGGGTCGCGCGCCGTGCATCGTGGCCAGGCTCCTTGCGCCTGCGCGGCGGCTTTGGAGATTGCCCCACGCCGTCGAGCTTACCCCTCCGATCCCTGGACAGACCGGCGTTCTCGGCGGTTCGCCGCGGGGCGGCATTGGGCGAAGGCGACGCGCCGTCCAGGCGCGTCTGAGAGGTCCCGCGCTGAGCGGGTCGTCGAAAGCTGGCTTGGATAACTCCGCTCACGGATAGATCGGGGGTTGGAGACGCTCACGTTCCCCGGCAAGCACGCGTTCGGCGCGGCGTGCAGCCCTCGTGAGCCCGTGAAGGGGCTCTGGACGAATGTTCGGGCGCTATTTGCGGGAGGACTGCAACTGAGCGACGTCGATCGCGTTCGCCGGCACCGCCAGCGTGACCGTGCTGTTCCAGCGATCGAATGTGATCCTGCCCCCGCCTGCGCCGCCCTTGGAGATCTCGATCGGATAGGGCTTGCCGGTGGTCGCGATGTACAGCGTGCCGCCTTTGGTGGTGTCGGTGATGCCGACCACCTTCTGCCCGTCGACTGTCGTCGTCCCGGCCTTCTTCAACGAGCCATGATTGGTCAGCGTCTGGTCGACCAGCTGACGCAGGTCGGTGAGCTGGCTCAGCGAGGCGAAGCTCGCGTCGCTCGATGGCGCCTTCAGCCACTTGCCCTGCAGCAGCTGCGCGGCGGCCGTGCCGCCGATGTGTTTGTAGAACGCCGGGCTGCCTTTGATGTAGACCGTGCCGCCGACCTGGATCAATTCGAACGCCAGGCCGTTCTCGGAGAGTTTGCCGCTACCGCCCTTGCCCGCGAGCAGGTTCATGTCCAGCGTGATCGGCGATTTTTCGCTGACGATCGAGCCGGCCACGTGGACGGAGGTCGCCGCGTCGGTGGCGCCTTTGGTGGCCGCCAGGATTTCCGCGGGTGTCTTGTCGGCCGCGCCGTTGCCAGAGGACGAGCCGCCACAGCCGGCGATGACCACGGCGAGCAGCAGCAGAACGAGCAGCGGCGCGGTGGTGAAGGCATGTCTGGTTGGCATTGCCGCGGCACTCTATAGACAAGGACGGCGGCCGATCGCCTGCAGAGCTGCACGCAGCGCTGCACGATGCCCGCTTGCGTCCTGCTGTCTCCGCGGCCGCGCACACGGCCTAGCCGCCCTGCGCGGCGACCGACAGGTCGTTCCATTCCTCCCACGTCTTCAGGCGCTGCGCGTAGCGTTCCTTGGCGATCTGCAGCGGCGGCGCGCCGAAGAAGACCCTCAGCGGCGGATCCTCGGCGTCGACGATCTGCAGGATCGCCGCGCCGGTCGCGTCGGTGCGGCCCTGCGGCAGTTGCGAGCGACGGTCGGCCACCTGGCGGCGGGCGTCCTCATAGGCCTCGATCGGCTCAGCCCGCACGGCCGAGCTGCCGCGCCAGTCGGTGTCAAAGCCACCGGGCTCGACCAGCGTCACGTGGATGCCGAACTCCGCGACCTCCTGCGCGAGCGCCTCGCTGAAGCCCTCAAGGCCCCACTTGGACGCGTGGTAGAGGCCGATCCCCGCGAACGCCGCGATGCCACCGATGCTCGAGACCTGGATGATGTGCCCGCTGCGCTGCTCGCGCAGGTACGGCAGCGCCGCCTGCGTAACCCACAGCGCGCCGAACAGGTTGGTCTCGATCTGCGCGCGCGCCTGCTCCTCGCTGACCTCCTCGATCGCGCCGAACAGACCGTAGCCGGCGTTGTTGACCACGACGTCGAGACGGCCGAAGTGGTCGTGTGCGCGCGCGACCGCGTCGAAGTCGGCGGCGCGGTCGGTGACGTCAAGCTCCAGCGCCAGGACCGCATCGCCGTAGGTGTCGATGAGCCCTGAGAGTGCGTCGACGCTTCGAGCCGTGGCGGCCACGTTGTCGCCGCGCTTCAGCGCCGCCTGCGCCCACTCGCGGCCGAAGCCGCGCGAGGTGCCGGTGATGAACCACGTCTTCGTCGCCATTTGCCGCTCCCTGTCTCGCTCGTGAGCGTTAGACGATACGAAGCTCGCCCAGGCAGCGGCGTGCCTCAACTACGCGTTCACTGAGCGGGCGGCCGGGTCAGCCGCTCGAGCAGCAGGACGAACGAGGCGTACGGCGCTCCCGTCGTCTGCTGCAGGCCAATCTCACACGTGCGGTTGCTGCACAGGTGCTCGTCGATCTGCGTCGCCGACAGCTCGGCGGCGGCGTCGCGCATCGCCGACGCCGGCAGCTCGGGGTGCAGCAGCCCGCGGTCGCCGGCCATGCCGCAGCAGCTGCTCGCGATCGGGACGACGACCTCGTCGGCCAGCTCGCGGGCGATCGCCTGCAGCTTGTCCGCGAGGCCGAGCTGTGCCGCCGAGCACGTCGGGTGCACGGCGGCACTGGGCACCTTGCGCGTCACCGTCAGCCCGGCCAGCAGGCGGTCGTGCGCCCAGGCGATCGAGTCGAGCACCTCGATCTGCCCGAAGCGCTCGCGCTCCTGCTCGGGCAAGCGAGGCGGGATGTCCGCCAGCAACCCGAGCGCGCACGAGCTCGCGTCGATCACGACCGGCAGCGCCCCGCCGTCGCTCCAGCGCCACAGCGCAGCCGCCGTCTTGGCGGCCATGCGGTCCTGCCCGCGCTGGTAGCCCTTGGAGCTCCACGGCGTCGCGCAGCAGTGCCCGGCGACGTCCGGCGGAATCCACACCGGCATCTGCGCGCGCGCGGAGACGGCGACCAGCGCCTCGGGGAGCGACGGGTCCTGCGCAACGCCCGGCGGATTGGCGAAGATGCGGTTGATGCAGGCCGGCAGGTAGACCGCGACAGCTCCCTTGCGGGCGGTCTGCGGAAGCTGTGCGCCGGCCGGCGGCGCCAGCTTGGCGGGCAGCGCCGGGATCAGCTCGCTGCTGACGCGCCGGCGCAGCAGCTCTCCCAGCTTCGCGACGCGGCGCTCGCCGGCGATCGCCGCGACGGCGCCGGCGGCGCCGAGCCCCGCGCGCGCGGCACGCTCGACCGCCGCGTAGCGCTCGGCGACGGTGAGCGCCACGGCCTCCTCGCGGTCGCTGCGCTCGCGACGGCGAAACTCCTTCATCAGCGCGCCCGTGTCGATCGCCACCGGGCACGCGCCCTGGCAGCTGCCGTCGGCGGCGCAGGTCTGCAGCGCGTCGTACTCGTAATCGGCCAGCAACGCCTCGAAGACCGGCGAGCCTTCCGGCTGGCGCGCCATCTCGCGGCGGATGACGATCCGCTGGCGCGGCGTCGTCGTCGTGTTGCGGCTCGGGCAGACGGGCTCGCAGAAGCCGCACTCCACGCAGTGCGCGGCGAGCTCCTCGATCTGCGGCTGGCTCTTGAGGTGCTTGAGGTGCACGCCCGGGTCGCGGTTGAGCACGACGCCCGGGTTGAGCACGCCGAGCGGATCGGCGAGCTGCTTGATCTGCCACATCATCTCCGTCGCCTTCGCGCCCCACTCCCGCTCGACGTATGGGGCCATGTTCACGCCCGTGCCGTGCTCCGCCTTCAGCGAGCCGTCGTACTTGCCGACGATCAGCTCGACCAGCTCCTCCATGAACCGCTCGTAGCGCTGCAGATCCTCGGGCTTTGAGAAATCGGGCGTCAGCTGGAAGTGCAGGTTGCCGGCCGACGCGTGCCCGGCGACGCCGACGAGGAACTCGTGCTTGGCGAGCAGCGCCTGCAGGTCGCGAGCGCACTCGGCGATCCGCTCGGGACGCACGCAGACGTCCTCGATGATCAGCGCGGAGCCGAGCGGTCGCAGCCGCCCGACCAGGCCGAACAGCCCCTCGCGGACAGTCCACGTCAGCTCGATCTCCTCGTGCGCGCGCGAGAACTGCAGCGGTCGGATCAGCTCGTGACCGGCCAGCGCCTGCTCGGCGGCAGCCTCGCCCGCCTCGAGCTCGCGCGCGTCTTCGCCGCCGAACTCGACGATCAGCGCCGCCGACTGCAACGGCAGCTCGCGCCAGTACTCCGGACAGCCGTCCATGTTCCACGCAGCCGCGATCAGCGCGGGGGCGACCATCAGCTCCGTCGCGCGCGCGCCCGCCGCGACCAGTCCCGGCACGGCGTCGGCCGCGGCGTCGATGCTCGCGAAGTGCGCCCACGCGAGCGTCGCCTGCGCCGGCTCGGGCCGCGTGCGCATGACCGCCTCGGCGATGAACGCGAGCGTGCCCTCCGAGCCGACGACCAGGCGGCGGAAGATCTCCAGCGGCGTGTCGGCGTCGAGCAGCGCGCACAGCCGATAGCCGGTGACGTTCTTGATCTCGTACTTGCGCCGGACCCGCTGTGACAGGGCCTCGTCGGCGAGCAGCTGCTCGCGCAGCTGCAGCAGGCCGCGAGCGAGCTCGGGCTCGGCTGCGGCGAAACGCTGCTCGGCGTCCGCCGCCGCCGTGTCGATGACCGTGCCCGAGGCGAGCACGAGCGTCATCGACTCGACGGTCGAGTAGGGGTCCCACGCCACGCCGCAGCGCATGCCGCCGGAGTTGTTGGCGATCACCCCGCCGATCGTCGCGATGTCTTTGCTGGCCGGGTCGGGGCCGAGCTTGAAGCCGCGGCGCTCGAGCACCCTGTTGGCCACGCCGAGCAGCGTCCCCGCCCGCAGCCTCACGCGCGCGCCGGCGTCCTCGATCTTCACGCCCGAGAACCAACGACGCACGTCGATCATGATCCCGTCCGTCTGCGCCTGCCCGTTGAGGCTCGTCCCGCCGCCGCGAAAGTTGACGGGCGTGCCCGTCCGCCGCGCGTAGCCGAGAACCTTGCCGACGTCAGCCGCGTCGTGTGCCATCACCACGGCCGCCGGGAAGCGGCGGTAGGGACTGGCGTCGGAGGCATAGGCGATCAGGTCGATCGCCCGGCACAGCACGCGCTCGCAGCCGAGCAGCGCGACGAGGTCGTCGCGCAGCGGCTGCGGCGTTCCCGCAGCCAGCGAGTCGGGCGCGCGATCTGGCGTCGCCGGCCCCGGCGGACGACCGATCCGCCGCGTGTCCGGTGCGAACAGCGGCCGCGCGCGCGTCTTCAAGCCAGCGCCATCCCCGGTGCGACGTCGACCTGCACCAGCTGCGGGCCGTCCTGCGCCAGCGCCTGCGCCAGCGCGGCGTGGAGCTCGTCGCGGCCGGAGACGCTGCTCGAAGGCACGCCGTAGCTGCGCGCCGTGGCGGCCACGTCCAGCGCCGGCAGATCGAGCGCCGGCGCGCCGGTCACGTTCTCCAGCGTTGCAAACCACTTGAGGATCGAGTACTCGTTGTTGCGCAGCACGAGGAACTTCACCGGCACCGCGTAGGCCGCCGCCGTCCAGAAGGCCGTGATCGCGTACTGCGCAGAGCCCTCGCCGAGCACGCACACGACCTGGCGCTGCGGCTGGGCGAGCTGAACGCCGACGGCCGCCGACAGGCCGAAGCCGAGGCCGCCGCTGGCGCTGAAGTAGTAGGAGCCCGGGCGCGACAGGCGCAGCCGATTGCGCAGCGCGGCGGTGCTCGACGGCGACTCGAGCACGACGATCCCCTCCGCTGGGAACAGCTCGGCAAGCGTCGCGTGCACTTCTCCGCCCGACAGCAGCTCGCCCGCCTGGAGCGGCTCGAGCTCCTCGCGCGCGGGTGGAGGCTGACGATCGCACGGACCGGAGAGCGCGTCGGCGAGCGCGCGCAGCGTCAGCGCGACGTCGGCGACGATCGCCTCGCCCATCGGCGCGCGAGCGGCCTCGTCGGGATCGCAGGTGATCGCCACTAGCGTCGTCCGCTCGGCGAGGAAGTCGCCGGGGATGTTCGGGTAGTAGGGGAACACCGACGACCCTGCGACGAGCACCAGGTCATAGCCGGCGAGCGTCTGCGCGAGCGGGCCGACGGCCGGCGGAAGCATCCCTTGAAACGCCGGATGGGACTCGGGAAAGCCGATGCGACTGCCTCCGGTCGGCGGCGACGCCCACACGGGCAGGCGCTGGGACTCGACGAGCTCGACCGCCGCATCCCAGCCGCCGGAGGCGTCGATGTCGGGCCCGGCCACGAACACCGGCCGCTCGGCGGCGCGCAGCCGCTCGGCCAGGGCGGCGATCTGCTCCGGCGCGGGCTGCGCGCGCGCGCCGACGGTGCGCGTGATCTGCGACGCGTAGTCGACCGGCTGCACCTCGACCAGCCAGTCGTCCATCGGGATCGACACGAACGCCGGCCCCGCCGGGGGCAGCGTCGCGTTGTGGATCGCCTGGGCCAGCGCGAACGGCACGTCGGCGGCGCGCGGCGGCTCGTGGCTGTACTTGACGTAAGGCTTGGGCACCTCGATCGCATCGCGGTTTGTCAGATTGGCCTGCATCGTGATCAGCGAGCGCGCCTGCTGACCGGCCGTCACCAGCAGCGGTGCGCGGTTTGCGCGCGCGTTGAAGATCGCGCCGACGCCGTTGCCGACTCCCGGCGCGGTGTGCAGGTTGACGTGCGCGACGTTGCCGCTGGCCTGCGCGAACCCGTCGGCCATCCCCACGGCGACGGCCTCCTGCAGCCCGAGCACGTAGCGGAAGTCATCCGGGAACGGTCCGAGCATCGGCAGCTCGGTCGATCCCGGGTTGCCGAAGATCGTCGTCATCCGGTGCCTGCGAAACAGCTCGAACGATGCGTCGCGAACGCTCGTCATCGCCGGCCTCTCCCCGCGCTCATCGGGCGAAGGCTACCGACGTGCCCGAGCGCGTGGACAGCGCGGGGCGAACGCTACTCGCGCTGCGCCGCCCAGTAGGCCTCCGCCTCGGCCTCCATCACGGCCAGGCGGGTGTAGTAGTCCGGGAACTCGTTGAGGTGCGCGCGCGCGATCTTCGCGGTCACGTTGACGTCGTCGTCGGTGACGTTGGTCTGCAGGTCACGCGTGCCGTGCTCGAGCTCGACGTCCATCCCCATCCGAAACTGCTCGACGTCGAACGGCGACGTCGCCCAGTCGATGCCGATCAGCTCGCCGGCAGCACGGGCATCCTCGGCGCTGAAGCGCGCGCTCTCGCTCATGCGACAGAGCCTAACGCCCAGCCGCTAAGTGGCCAGCGCCACGTACTTGGTCTCGAGATACTCGCCGATCCCCTCAAAGCCGCCCTCGCGGCCGAAGCCCGACTGCTTGACGCCGCCGAACGGGGCGGCGGGGTTGGACACGACGCCCTGGTTGAGACCGACCATGCCCGTCTCGATCGCCTCGCAGACGCGGAAGGCGCGGTCGAGGTCGCGCGTGTACGCGTAGGCGACGAGCCCGTACTCGGTGCGGTTGGCCGCCTCGATCGCCTGCTCGTCTGAGCTGAACGTGGCGACGGGCGCCACCGGGCCGAAGATCTCCTCGTCGAGCAGGCGCGCGTCGTGCGGGACGTCTGCGAGAACGGTCGGCGCGTAGAAGTAGCCGCGCTCGCCGACGGGCTCGCCGCCGAGCAGCACACTGGCGCCACGCTGTGAGGCGTCATCGACCAGCTCAGCCACCTTGCTGCGCTGGCTCTCGTCGATCAGCGGTCCGACGTCGGTGTCCGGGTCGGTGCCGCGGCCGACCTTCAGCGCGCCCATGCGCTCGGCCATCCGCCGCGCGAACTCGTCGGCCAGCGACTCGTGCACGTGGAAGCGGTTGGCCGCCGTGCACGCCTCGCCGACGTTGCGCATCTTCGCCAGCATCGCGCCCTCGACGGCGGCGTCGAGGTCGGCGTCGGCGAACACGAGAAACGGCGCGTTGCCGCCGAGCTCCATCGAGACTCGCAGGATCTGCTCGGCGGACTGCTCGATCAGCTTGCGCCCCACCTCGGTGGAGCCGGTGAACGAGAGCTTGCGCGTGCGCGGGTCCTTCAGCAGCGGTTCGATCACCTCGCCGGAGCGCTTGGCAGTGATCACGTTGAGCACGCCGACCGGCAGGCCGGCCTGCTCGAGGATCTGCGCGAGCGCGAGCATCGACAGCGGCGTCTGCTGCGCCGGCTTGACGACGATCGTGCAGCCGGCGGCGATCGCCGGGGCGATCTTGCGCGTGCCCATCGCGGTGGGGAAGTTCCACGGCGTCACGAACACGCACGGCCCGACCGGCTGGCGCATCGTGATGATCCGGCCCTTGCCCGTGGGGTTGACCATGTAGCGGCCGTGAATGCGCACGGCCTCCTCGGAGAACCAGCGAAAGAACTCGGCCGCATAGGAGATCTCCGCGCGCGACTCGGCCAGCGCCTTGCCCATCTCCAGCGTCATCAGCAGCGCCAGCTCCTCGCTGCGCGCGACGATCATCTCGTAGGCCCGGCGCAGGATCTCGCCGCGCTCGCGCGGCGGGTGCGCGGCCCACTCGGCCTGTGCCTCGGCGGCCGCCGCGAGCGCCGCCAGGGCGTCGTCGGGCTGGGCGTCGGCGACCTCCACGAGCGTCTCCCCGGTCGAGGGATCCTCGACCGCCAGCGTGCCCGCGCCGGAGGCGTCGCGCCAGCGACCGCCGATGTACAGCTGCTTGGGAACGCGCTCGAGGGCAGCCGCCTGCTCGCTGCACTGTGAGGCCCGCTCGCTCATCCGCGACGGAAAGGCTCCCGCGCGCCAGGCGCAGCAAAGGTTGCACCGACCAAACGAATGGCCGTCCTGCGGGGGCGGCGCTCAGGCTGCGATTGCGTCGCTCCGATCGAGGGTAGGTGCGCGGCGATCCGCCCGTGCACCCGAGCGGTCGCCAAGAATGAGCCACGCGGAGCACGGATGCTCACCATCAGACCAACCTACCACCGCACCCATCGCCTCCTAACCCTTCTCGTTGCGACGCTCGCGGCGACGCTGCTGTGCGCGAGCGCCGCACGCGCATCGGACCTGGTGATCTCCGGCGGCGGCTACGGACACGGCGTCGGCATGAGCCAGGAGGGCGCGCTCGGCTATGCCGAACACGGCTTCTCCTACCAGCAGATCCTCGCTCACTACTACACGGGCACATCGATCGGGACCGCCCCCGCCGGCGCGCAGGTGCGCGTGCTGTTGGGCGGCAAGGTGCGCAGGATCGCGCTGGACACGTACGTGCGCGGCGTGGTCTCGGCCGAGGTCTCCGCGAGCTGGCCGCTGGCCGCGCTGGAGGCGCAGGCGGTGGCGAGCCGCACGTATGCGCTCACGGCGCACGCGGGCGGGACGCGCTTTGACGTGTACGCCGACACGCGCTCGCAGGTCTATCGCGGCGTGGCCGCGCAGACGCCGCAGACCGACGCGGCCGTCGCCGCGACCGCCGGGCAGATCGTCACCTACCAGGGGCGCCCGGCGATCACGTACTTCTTCGCCAGCTCGGGCGGGCGCACGGAGAACATCGAGAGCTCCTTCACCGGGGCACAGCCGCAGCCGTGGCTGCGCGGCGTGGTCGACCAGTACGAGCGCGGCGACCTGCACGCGTGGAAGGTCGCCATGAGCTTCGCCGCCGCGGCGTCGCGCCTGCACGGTCTGCTGCGCGGGAGCTTTCAGGGCATCGAAGTCGTCAAGCGCGGCTTCTCGCCGCGCATCGCCTCGGCCTACGTGCTCGGATCGGGCGGGCGCACGCTCGCCGGCGGCGGGGAACTGGCGGCGCGGCTCGGCCTGTACAGCGCGTGGGCGTACTTCAGCACGAGCGAAGGCCAGAGCGTCAAGCCACAGCCCGACCGCAGCGGCTGGTCGCCACTGGCCAGCACCGCCCCCGCAGCGGCCCCCGGCGCGCCGAGCACAAGCCAGGGAGGCGGGGCGTCGGCGCCACTTGCGGAAGCGTCGGCCGCCTCGGCCTCAGGCGGCAACGGCCCCTCGGCCGCCGATGGCGCCGCGACCGGCACGGGCGGCGCGGTGGCAGCCGGCGGCGGCACCCAGGCACCGAGCTGAGACCGGCCGGCAACCGCGCGACTCGCTGCGGCCTGGCGACCGAAGCCGTCGTGGCCGCCGTAACCTGCGCGCATGCCCGCCCCTGCGCCGCTGCTGACGGCAGACGTTCCGTGGCTGCTCTACCGCTCGTTCTTCGCGCTGCCGAAATCGATCGTCGGCCCGGAGGATCGTCCTGTGAACGCGCTGCTGGGAACGGTCAATGCGATCTTGGGATCTTTAGATGCGCGCCTGACGGCGCGTCCGCGATGTGTGGTGGCGTGCACGGGGGCGGAGGAGGCGGACTACCGCGTGAAGCTGTACCCGGCCTACCACGCCCATCGCGATCCGATGCCGCCGGAGCTGGCGTGGCAGTGGCAGCGCGCGCCGGACCTGCTGGCGAGCCTCGGCTGGGTGGTCAGCGGCAGCGACAGCCTGGAGGCCGACGACGTGATGTTCTCGTTCGCTCGCGCCGAGGAAGAGCGCGGCGGTCGGGCGCTGCTGATGACCGGCGACCGCGATCTGTACGGGGCTGTGAGCGAGCGCGTGGCGGTGCTCGAGCTGCGCAAGGGCGGCGAGACGGCGCAGCTGGGCCCGGCGCAGGTGCGCGAGCGCTACGGCGTGGAGCCGGCGCTCGTGCCCGACTTCATCGCGCTGCGCGGCGACCCCTCCGACGGCCTGCCGGGCGCGCCGGGGATCGGCGCGAAGACGGCGGCCGAGCTGCTGCGCCGCTACGGCTCGCTGGAGGACGTGCTCGCTGCCGCGCACGCGCTCGTCGACAAGGTCCGCCGCGACGATGACGAGATGCGCCCGCGCGCAGCGGCGGCGCTGCGCGAGAACGACGAGCTGCTGCGCGCGTTCAAGCACATCGCGACGCTCCAGCGCATCGACGTCAAGGCGCCGCCGGACGGCCCGACGGACTTCGCCGGCGGCGCGCGCCACGCGCGCGAGCTGGGCATGCGCCGCCTGGCGGACCGGCTCGAGAAGCTCAGCTAGGGCGTGAACTTGACGGTGATCACGTCCCCGTCGGACATCGTGTAGTCGCGGCCCTCCAGGCGCAGCGTGCCGCGCTCGCGCGCGCCGGCGTAGCCACCGGCGTCGACGAGCTCGCGCCAGCCGATCACCTCGGCGCGCACGAAGCCCTTCTGGATGTCGGAGTGGATCTCGCCGGCGGCGTGCCACGCGGTGAGCCCCTGGCGCAGGTGCCAGGACTGCGCAGGCTTGGCCTCGCCGGCGGTGAAGAAGGCGATCAGGCGCAGCAGCGCAAATGCCTCGCGCACGACGCGCTGCAGCCCTGACTCGCTGACGCCGAGCTCCTCGCGCATCGCCGCCGCGTCGTCGTCCTCGAGCTCGGCGAGCTCGGCCTCGATGCGCGAGGAGACGGCCACGGCGCCTGCGCCCTGCGCCTGCGCGTGCGCGGCGATCGCGGCGGGGATCTCCTCTGAGCCCTCGTCGACGTTGGCGACGAACAGCACCGGCTTGGCGGTGAGCGAGCCG
>Ga0207930_1000342_pt1 | contig 13832 bp, 9 predicted proteins | sample NGESurshal092012_7_FD_184477 | JGI IMG/M metagenome (GOLD analysis project Ga0207930, IMG submission 184477) | Arctic peat soil microbial communities from Barrow, Alaska - NGEE Surface sample 210-3 shallow-092012 (SPAdes) | ecosystem: Environmental > Terrestrial > Soil > Wetlands > Peat ... | reverse complement strand
ACCGGCCTATCACCGGCTGTTGGTGGCGGAGCCCGCGCTTCGCCGCGCCGTGCCCACCCTGATCATCGCCTTCCTGATTACCATTTGTCTTGGCGCATTCGTCCAGGTGGTCGATCAGGGCCGGCAAAAGCGCGCCTCCATCAAGCGGGACCTGACGGCCGTCGCCGATCTGCTCGCCGAGCGTATCGACCATTTCGCGGCGGTCCGGCAGGATCGCGCCGCTACCATCGGCCGGTTGCGAACCCTGCTGCCCGATCTCATTCCGACATGGGGTCTCGCCGTCGGCCGGCACGTCATCGTCACCGGCGCGGACCAACGCGTGCTTGCCCGGCTTCCGATTGATGCCGCGCTCGGCGACACCGATCGCATTCTCGACGTCATCAGCGCGGCGCTGCCGCTGACCGCGTTGGGACAGCAAACCGCCGTCACCGACATCACCCTGCCCAACGGCGATAGCGCGCTGGCTATTGCACGCGTCGTCAGATCGCTCCCCGGCCAGGTCATTGTGATCCAGGAAGCGGTCGACTCGCTGTGGCGGTCGGACGCGGCGCTTTCAGTGACGCTGTCCGCCACCACCGGCTTTGTCGTGCTGATCCTGGGCTTCGCATTTCACTGGCAATCGACCCGCGCCCGCGAGGGCGATCTCATCAATGATGCGGTGCGCGGGCGGATCGATACCGCGCTCAATCGCGGCCGCTGCGGATTGTGGGATTGGGACCTGTCACGCGGCCGAATCTTCTGGTCGCAATCGATGTTCACCATGCTGGGCCTCGACACTCGCAGCGACCTCCTGACCTTCGGCGAGGTCAACGCGCTGGTGAAATCCGACGACATCGATCTGTTCGCGATCGCCGATCAGCTGATCTCCTCGAAAATCAAGCATATCGATCAGACCTTCCGCATGCAGCACGCCGACGGTCACTGGATCTGGCTGCGGGTTCGCTGTGAACTCAGCCAGGCCGCGAGCGACGCCGGCCTGCATCTGATCGGCATCGCCGTCGACATCACCGAGCACAAGAGCCTCGCCGAGAAGACGGTGGAGGCCGACCTGCGGCTGCGCGACGCCATCGAGACCATTCCGGAAGCGTTCGTGCTGTGGGACGCGGAAGATCGCCTGGTGCTGTGCAATTCGCATTTCCAGCGCTTGCACAAGCTGCCGGATTCGGCGGTGACGCCGGGCACCTCCTATGAAACCGTGATCGAAGTCGGCAGCATGCCGGAGGTTCGCACCCGGTTGCACGAAAGTGCGGCCCGCGCGCCCGGCGCACGCACCTTCGAAGCCCAGCTTGACGACGGCAACTGGCTGCACATCAGCGAGCGGCGCACCAAGGACGGCGGCTACGTCTCGGTCGGGACCGACATCACCCGCATCAAGGAGCACGAGCAGAAACTGATCGACAATGACCTTCGGCAGCGCGCCACCGTGATCGATCTGAAACGTTCGCAGGCCGCGCTCGAGGGGCAGGCCATCCAGCTCGCCGACCTCGCCGAAAAATATTCCGAAGAAAAGAATCGCGCCGAGGAAGCCAACCAGGCCAAGTCCAAATTCCTCGCCAATATGAGCCACGAGCTGCGCACGCCGCTGAACGCCATCATCGGATTCTCCGAAATCATGGGAAGCGGGTTGTTCGGCACGCTGGGTTCGGAGAAATACCAGGAATATTGCCACGACATCCTCACCAGCGGCCATTATCTGCTCGAAGTGATCAACGACATCCTGGACATGTCAAAGATCGAAGCCGGCCGCATGAAGCTCGACATGGAACCGCTCGATCTGTCGAAGACGCTGGCGGAATCGCTACGCGTGATTTCCGGGCGCGCCGACGACAAGCGGCTGGTGCTCGATGCGGATATTGAAGGCGCCATTTCGGTGGTGGCGGACCGGCGCGCGATCAAGCAGATCATCGTCAACCTGCTGTCGAACGCAGTCAAATTCACCCCCGATGGCGGCAAGGTGGTGGTCCGCAGCCGCTTGCTGAGCGATTCGATCGTTCTCACGATTGCCGATACCGGGATCGGGATCGCGCCGCAATCGCTGCTGCGGCTCGGCAGGCCATTCGAGCAGGTCGAGAGCCAGCTTACCAAAACCTATCACGGCTCGGGACTGGGATTGGCAATCGCCCGATCGCTCACCAATCTGCACGGCGGATCGATGCGGCTACGCTCGAAGCTCGGCACCGGCACTGTGGTCTGCGTGTCCTTGCCGCGCGACGCGCGTCTGGCCAGGGACAAGGTGGAAGAAAACAGCTCGACGGCCGCCTAGCCGTCAAATGGAACCGCCGTCGCCAACTTGCGCATTCTTTGCGCTCATAATTTATTTGACCAGCTGCTCTGATTTAGGCCTCATGAACGCGGATGCGCGAGGCACTCAGGCCGCTTGGCTTCGCCAGTTGAGCTATCCTCGTAGCGGGAGCATGGAGACTCATGCGCGCATACGTTCTCAAGCATTATGGCGGGCCTGAAGGCTCGCAGCTGATGGATGTCCCGGCACCTGCGCCGAGGCCACGCGATATTCTCGTTGGCGTGCGCGCTGCGGGTCTGAACCCGGTAGATTTCAAATTCCGACAAGGAAAGCTTCGCGCCATCCTGCGGCCAAAGCTTCCCTTGGTGCTCGGCAACGAACTCGCGGGGGAAGTCATTGCCGTTGGCAGCGACGTCAAACGGTTCCGCGTAGGGGACCGGGTGTTTGCCCGGGTTGGAAAGGATCGTGCCGGCGCATTCGCAGAGCAAGCATGCGTCGACGAAGATGACGCTACGCATATGCCCCGGAACCTGGATTTCACGACCGCCGCGGCCGTACCGCTGGCGGCGCTGACTGCGCTCCAAGCATTAAGGGACGAACTCGCCGTCAAACCGGGACAGAAAGTGTTCATTTCAGGCGGTGCCGGAGGGGTCGGCACCTTTGCAATTCAGATTGCCAAATGGCTGGGCGCACATGTGACGACAACGGCTTCGCCTCGAGGTGAAGCATTGGTGCGCTCGCTCGGGTGTGACGAGGTGATCGATTATACGGCTCAGGATATATCCAAAACAGCAGCCAGATTTGACGCGGGGTTTGACCTGATCGGCGGCAAGACCCTGGACCAAATGTTCGAAATCATGAAGCCGGGAACCAAGATCGTTTCAATAGCCGCTCTTCCAGAGCCGCAAACTGCGATCAAGGACCTTGGCGGCCGCCGAGCTCTTTCCGCCATGTTCTGGATTATCAGCTACGGTATCAGATCGCGAGCGCGACGCGCAGGGATCAGCTATCGATTTCTTTTCATGCATCCAAGCGGTAGCGATCTTGCTCGGCTGGCCGAACTCATCGAACAGGGAAAACTGAAGGTCATCGTCGATAAAGCATATCCGTTTGCGAAAATTTCCGAAGCTCTAGCTTACGTGGAAAGTGGACGCGCTAAGGGAAAAGTCGTCGTTACGATGAGTTGATCGCTCGGCTCGACGAGTTGGCCCGCGTCCGGAATTCATACCCCGCTCGGGGAACTGCTCAACCGCGCGCTGTACGCCTTACGTCCTTTTCCTGCTATGGGCCAAGCAGGCTAGGGCCTTTTCCGTTCCGATTGAATCGGAACGGAGGCTCTACTCCTTTGTTTGACGCGTTTTCTTCATGCGAACCGGTTTCCACTTCGCTCGAAAACGCTCTAACGCCCAAGGCACGGAAAGGAATGCGTCATGACGTTCGATCTTGTTCTTCGAAACGCGAGGATCGCCGGCGCCGAGGATCGTACGGTCGATATCGGCATTCGCAGCGGCCGTTTCGCTGCCATCGAGGCCAGGCTTCCCGAAGCCGACGGACCGGCACAGGATTTGGCCGGCCGCCTCGTCACGCCGGGATTGGTCGAAACGCACATTCATCTCGACAAGTCTTGCCTGCTTGGCCGATGCAATTGCGAACAAGGCACGCTCGACGAAGCCATTGCCGAGGTGGCGTCGGCCAAGAAGACGTTCACCGAAGAAGACGTCTACGCGCGGGCGCGCAACACATTGGAGAAATCGCTGAAGCACGGAACCACCCGCATGCGAACGCATGTGGAAGTGGACCCACGCATCGGACTTACCAGTTTTCGCGCGTTGCAGCAGCTGAAGAAGGACTATGCCTGGGCCGTTGACCTCGAATTATGCGTGTTTCCGCAGGAAGGCCTGCTCGATGATCCGGGTTGCGAAGACGTCATGATCGAAGCCCTGGAGAGCGGCGCGGACGTGGTGGGAGGCGCCCCCTACATGGACAAGGACTCGCATGGACAGATCGGCCGCATCTTCGATCTCGCCCGTCGCTTCGGCGTCGATATCGATTTTCATCTTGATTTTGGCCTCGACCCGGCACACCTTGATCTCGACGAGGTTTGCCGGCTTGCCGATCACAACAAGTGGGGAGGCCGTGTCGCGATCGGCCATGTGACGAAACTCTCCGCGCTCGCGCCTGACCAGCTGGAACGAGCCGCGCGGCGACTGGCCGGCGCGGGCGTTGCAGTAACCGTACTGCCTGCAACGGATCTTTTTCTCACCGGACGCGATTTCGACCGCAACGTTCCCCGCGGCGTCTCGCCCGCCCATCGTCTGATGGCTTACGGCGTCAATTGCTCGATCTCGACAAATAACGTGCTCAACCCATTCACCCCTTTTGGCGATTGTTCATTGGTGCGAATGGCCAACCTCTATGCCAACATCACGCAGGTCGGAGCATCGCGCGACCTCAAATCCTGCTTTGAGATGATCAGCTCATCGCCGGCCAGGATCCTCAACCACGGGGATTATGGCATCGCCGTCGGACTTCCGGCCGACCTGGTGGCGCTTGATTGTAACAGCAGCATGGAGGCGGTGTGCGAACTGGCACAGCCCCTGTTCGGCCTGAAGAAGGGCCGGCGCACCTTCGACAGGCCGGAGGCCGTCCTGCACCATCCAAGCTGAAACAAGCCAGAGCCTCCGTTCCGATTGAATCGGAACGGAGGCTCTGTTTCTTTATTTGACGCGTTTTCTTCACGCGAACCGGTATCCACTTCGCTGGAAAACGCGTCAGTTGCGCGCCGTAACTGCCAGGGGACCGCTCAGGGCTCCAGCGTCGGCGCGACTTCGCGCGCGATTTGCGTGAGTGCCGCGATCAGCGGCGTCAGGGGGTCGCGCTGCGGAACAACCAGCCCGATGCTGTAGGTCACAACGGGATCGACAATCGGGATGGTCCGCACCGCGTCCGACAGGCCGAGCGTCTGCGCCAGCCTTGCCGGCATCACGCTGGCCCAGCGTCCCGTGCGCACATGGGTGTAGAGAACGATGATCGAATTCGAGGTCAGCGTCGGCGTCGCCTCGGCGCCGACCGATTTGAGCGCGCGGTCGATGATGCGGCGGTTCTGCATGTCTGGCGTCAGCAGGCATAGCGGCACCTGCCCCACTTCCTTCCAAGTGACTTGTTGCCGGTCGCCGAACATGCTGTCCGGTGAGGTCAGCAATACATAGTTTTCATTGTAGAGCGGGATCGAGCGGACTTTGCCGAGCGGCTCGTTTTCCAGGTAGGTCAGGCCGGCATCGACCTCCAGGTTTTCCAACAACCCAAGCACTGCGATCGACGTGCAGGACACGATACGAAAACGCACGTTCGGATGCCGGGCCCTGAATGGCGTGGTGAGGGAGGCGACCATGCCGAGCGCGGTCGGGATCGCGGCAATTGCGATCTCGCCGGAAAGGCCGTCCTTGAGGGTGTTGATCTCCTGGCGCATCGCGCGGGCGTCGCCGACGATGCGGCGCGCCCAGTCCAGCGTCCGCTCCCCCTCGGGCGTAAAGCCCTGGAACCGCGAGCCCCGCTGCACCAGCATGACACCGAGGATTTCCTCGAGCTGCTTGAGGCTGGTCGACATCGTCGGCTGGGTCACGCCACAGGCCTCGGCGGCGCGCCCAAAATGACGTTCCTTGGCCAGCGCCAGCAGCAGTTCAAGCTTGTCGATCAAAAAGCAGCCTCTCGTTCACGCTTCGGCAACGAATACCACGGTCGCCACCGGAAATAGGTAAAAAGCCGCGTCAAAAAGCGACGTCATGGCTTAACTTAAGCATGGACATTCGATTTTCAAATCACTTGATTTCGAATTCTTATTGATCGGCTTTCCGTATTGCAGCATGAGACAGCTTTATTGATATCTGGATCGATTCCAGTTCTCATGGGTTGGTAATAAGCCTCTGATAGAGAACGCGTATGATGCCAGTCTACGAACCATGGGATGCCGCCCGCGGCGCCGAAATCATCGCCGAACACACCACCCTTGAAGGTGCGACGCTGGTGATCCTGCACGCACTGCAAGAGGCCTTCGGCTATGTGCCGGAGCCCGCCGTTCCCATGATCGCATCCGCGCTGAATTTGTCGCGCGCCGAGGTCTATGGTGTGTTCACCTTCTATCATGATTTCCGGCACCAACCCGCCGGCCGCCATGTGCTGAAACTGTGCCGCGCCGAAGCCTGTCAGGCCGCCGGCGGCGATGCGCTGACGGCGCGCGCGGAGGCCAAGCTCGGTATCGCGATCGGAAACACCACCGCCGATGATCGGGTTACTCTCGAACCGATCTATTGCCTCGGTCTGTGCGCCACGGCGCCTTCGGCGATGCTGGATGGCCGCCTGGTCGGACGGCTGGATGAAGCGCGCATCGACGCGCTGGTCGCGGAGGCGCAGCGATGAGCCTTCGTATTTTCGTTTCACGCGATGCAGGCGCCGTTGCGGTCGGCGCCGATGAGGTGGCACTGGCGCTGGAGCAGGCCGCCGGCAAGCGCGGCGTTGACATGGAAATCGTGCGAACCGGCTCACGCGGGCTGTATTGGCTGGAGCCGATGATCGAGGTCGCAACCCCCAAAGGGCGCGTCGCATTCGGGCCGGTCACCGCGGCCGACGCTGCTTCCGTGCTCGAAGCCATGATATCCGACGGCGCGCATCCGCTGCGGCTGGGCATCGCCGACGAGATTCCCTGGCTGAAGCGGCAGACCCGCCTCACCTTCGCGCGCTGCGGCGTGATCGACCCGCGCTCGGTCGAGGACTACCGCGCCCATGACGGCTACAAGGGCCTGGAGCGCGCGCTGACGCTGGGTTCGGAGGCGATCCTCGCCGATGTCACGACGTCCGGGCTGCGCGGCCGCGGCGGCGCGGGTTTTCCGACCGGTATCAAGTGGAAAACCGTGGCGCAAACCAGCGCCGACCAGAAGTACATCGTCTGCAACGCCGACGAAGGCGACAGCGGCACGTTCGCCGACCGCATGATCATGGAAGGCGATCCCTTCGTGGTGATCGAGGGTATGGCGATCGCGGGCATCGCGGTCGGCGCCACCAAGGGCTACATCTATATCCGCTCGGAATATCCGCACGCCATCGTGGCGATGAATGCCGCGATCGCAGCGGCCAGGCGCGCCGGCTATCTTGGCGCGCGCGTCGGTGGCTCCGCGCACAGCTTCGATCTCGAAGTCCGGGTTGGCGCCGGCGCCTATGTCTGCGGCGAAGAGACCTCGCTCCTGGAAAGCCTCGAAGGCCGCCGCGGCATCGTCCGCGCCAAGCCGCCGCTGCCGGCGCATAAGGGCTTGTTCGGCAAGCCGACCGTGATCAACAACGTGCTGTCATTCGCTGCGATCCCCTTCATCCTCGCCGGCGGCGCGAAAGCCTACGCCGATTTCGGCTTCGGCCGCTCGCGCGGCACGATGCCGATCCAGCTTGCCGGCAACATCAAGCGCGGCGGATTGTTCGAAGTCGCCTTCGGCATCACGCTCGGCGAACTGGTGGACGACGTCGGCGGTGGCACCTTCACCGGACGCCCGGTTCGCGCGGTGCAGGTCGGCGGCCCGCTCGGCGCGTATTTCCCGCGCGAATTGTTCGATACCCCGTTCGACTACGAGGCCTTTACCGCGCGCGACGGACTGATCGGCCATGGCGGCATCGTGGTGTTCGACGACAGTGTCGACATGGCGAAGCAGGCGCGTTTCGCCATGGAATTCTGCGCCATCGAGTCCTGCGGCAAATGCACGCCATGCCGGATCGGCTCGACCCGCGGCGTCGAGACCATCGACAAGATCCGCGCCGGCGAACGGGTGCCGGAGAACATCGCCGTGGTCGAAGACCTCTGCAACACCATGAAGTTCGGCTCGCTCTGCGCGCTGGGCGGCTTCACACCCTACCCGGTGATGAGCGCACTGAAACATTTCCGGGAAGATTTCGGCCCGGCGCCCACGCGCCTGCAAGCCGCGGAATAAAGGACGATCGCCATGTCGCTGATCCAGGAAACCGATTTCGGAACACCCCACTCCAAATCCGAAACCATGATCACGCTGACCATCGATGGCCAGAGTGTCACGGTGCCCGAGGGCACCTCGATCATGCGCGCCGCGATGGAGGCCGGCACCCAGATCCCGAAGCTCTGCGCCACCGACATGGTGGACGCGTTCGGGTCCTGCCGCATGTGCCTGATCGAAATCGAAGGCCGTGCCGGTACGCCGGCTTCCTGCACCACGCCCGCGATGCAGGGCCTCGTGGTCCACACCCAGACCGAGCGGCTGAAGAAGCTGCGCAAGGGCGTGATGGAGCTCTACATCTCCGACCATCCGCTGGACTGCCTGACTTGCGCCGCCAACGGCGACTGCGAATTGCAGGACATGGCCGGCGCGGTCGGCCTGCGCGATGTCCGTTACGGTTATGAGGGCGGGAACCATGTTTTCGCCAAGTCCAATGGCGCGGCCAACGCCGCCTGGATGCCGAAAGACGAATCCAATCCGTATTTCACCTACGACCCCTCGAAATGCATCGTCTGCTCGCGCTGCGTCCGCGCCTGCGAGGAAGTGCAAGGTACCTTCGCGCTGACCATCTCCGGACGCGGCTTCGAGAGCCGGGTTTCGCCCGGCATGAGCGAGAGCTTCCTCGGCTCCGAATGCGTCTCCTGCGGCGCCTGCGTGCAGGCCTGTCCGACCGCAACACTCACGGAGAAGTCCGTGATCGAAATCGGCCAGCCCGAGCATTCGGTGGTGACGACCTGCGCCTATTGCGGCGTCGGCTGCACCTTCAAGGCGGAAATGCGCGGCGAGGAAGTGGTACGGATGGTGCCGTACAAGGACGGCAAGGCCAATCGCGGTCATTCCTGCGTCAAGGGCCGTTTCGCCTGGGGCTACACCACCCACAAGGAGCGCATCCTCAATCCGATGATCCGCGAGAAGATCACCGACCCGTGGCGCGAGGTGTCATGGGACGAGGCGTTCGGCTACGCGGCTTCCGAGTTCAAGCGGATTCAGGCGAAGTACGGCCGTACTTCCATCGGCGGGATCACGTCGTCGCGCTGCACCAACGAAGAAACCTATCTGGTGCAGAAGTTGGTCCGCGCCGGTTTCGGCAACAACAATGTCGATACCTGCGCCCGCGTCTGCCATTCGCCGACCGGCTACGGTCTTGCCACCACCTTCGGCACCTCGGCAGGCACGCAGGATTTCGATTCGGTCGAATACACCGACGTGATGATGGTCATCGGCGCCAACCCGACCGATGCGCACCCGGTTTTCGCGTCCCGCATGAAGAAGCGTCTGCGTGCGGGCGCCAAACTGATCGTGCTCGATCCGCGCCGCATCGACATCATCCGCTCCGCGCATGTCGAGGCGCAGCACCATCTGCCGCTGATGCCCGGAACCAATGTCGCGGTATTGACCGCGATGGCGCATGTGATCGTCACCGAGGGTCTCGTCGATGAGGCCTTCGTGCGCGAACGTTGCGACTGGAGCGAGTTCCAGGATTGGGCGCAGTTCGTCGCGTTGCCGAAGAACAGCCCGGAAGCGACCGCGATGGCGACCGGCGTCGATCCCAAGGAATTGCGCGCCGCGGCGCGGCTGTTCGCCACCGGCGGCAACGGCGCGATCTATTACGGGCTCGGCGTCACCGAGCACAGCCAGGGCTCGACCACGGTTATTGCGATCGCCAATCTGGCGATGGCGACCGGCAATATCGGCCGCCCCGGCGTCGGCGTGAATCCGTTGCGCGGCCAGAACAACGTTCAGGGCTCCTGCGACATGGGTTCGTTCCCGCATGAATTCTCGGGATACCGGCATGTCGGTATCGATTCCGTTCGTCAATCATTTGAAGCGTTCTGGAACGTCAGCCTGGACAAGGAACCCGGTCTGCGCATTTCAAATATGTTCGACGCCGCCGTCGACGGCACCTTCATGGGGCTTTACGTTCAGGGCGAGGACATCCTGCAGTCCGATCCCAACACCAAGCATGTGGTGGCAGCGCTGTCGGCGATGGAATGTGTGATCGTGCACGATCTCTTCCTGAACGAAACCGCCAACTACGCCCACATCTTCCTGCCGGGTTCGACCTTCCTGGAGAAGGACGGCACCTTTACGAACGCCGAGCGCCGCATCCAGCGCGTCCGCAAGGTGATGACGCCGCGCAACGGGTTGGCCGACTGGGAAGTGACCATCCGGCTCGGCATGGCGATGGGCTATGAGATGAAATACGATCATCCTTCCGCGATCATGGACGAGATCGCCGCCCTGACGCCGACCTTCGCCGGCGTCTCCTATGCCAAGCTCGACGAGCTCGGCTCGGTGCAGTGGCCATGCAACGAGAAGGCGCCCGAGGGAACGCCGGTCATGCACATGAACGGTTTCGTGCGCGGCAAGGGCAAGTTCGTCATTACCGAATATATCCCCACCGACGAACGCACTGGTCCGAGATTCCCGCTGCTGCTGACCACCGGACGCATTCTCAGCCAATACAATGTCGGCGCGCAGACCCGCCGCACCGACAATATCATCTGGCACGAGGAAGACCGGCTGGAGATACACCCGCATGACGCCGAGCAGCGCGGCGTGCGCGACGGCGACTGGGTACGGCTCGCCAGCCGCGCCGGCGAGACCACCTTGCGCGCGCTGATCACCGAGCGCGTGGCGCCGGGCGTGGTCTACACCACCTTCCACCACCCGGACACCCAGGCCAACGTCATCACCACCGAATATTCCGACTGGGCCACCAACTGTCCGGAATACAAGGTCACGGCGGTGCAGATTTCGCCCTCGAACGGGCCGTCCGAATGGCAGAAGGCCTATGAGGAGCAGGCCCGCCATAGCAGGCGCATCGCGGCAACCATCGAAGCCGCGGAGTAGCCGTGCACGACCCGGTTCGCACCGTTCAACGCAAGGTCTGGCGCGACGGCAGCGCCAGCGAGAGCGCGCGAGCGATTCCGGAAGAGACCGCGCTGGCGCTGACCTACAATGGCGGCACCTATGCCGTGATGATGGGCACGCCGCAGGATCTCGAAGACTTCGCCATCGGGTTCAGTCTGAACGAAGGCATCATCCAGAGCCTTGACGATATCGACTCGCTCGATGTCGTCCCCCTCGACGACGGCATCGAGCTGCGGATGTGGCTGGCCCAATCCAGGGCGGACCGGCTGAGCGAGCGGCGGCGGCATATCGCGGGTCCCACCGGCTGCGGCATCTGCGGCATCGATTCCATTGCCGAGGCGGTTCGGCCGGCCGCGATCGTGGCGCCGGGCGGATCGTTCTCGCCGCAACAGATTACCGCGGCGATCCAGAGCATCCCGCCACTGCAGGCGATCAATGTCGCGACGCGCGCGGTGCATGCCGCGGCGTTCTGGACCAGGGCCGCCGGCATCGTCGCGCTGCGTGAGGATGTCGGCCGTCACAATGCGCTCGACAAGCTCGCCGGCGCGCTGGCGCAGCAAAAGGCTGCCGCCGGCGACGGCATGGTTCTGCTGACCAGCCGGGTCTCGGTCGAAATGGTGCAGAAGACCGCGGCGATGGGCGCGCCGTTGATGGTCGCTGTCTCGGCGCCGACGGCGCTGGCGGTGCGAATGGCTGATGCCGCTGGCATCACGCTGGCCGCGATTGCGCGTGCCGACGGGTTTGAAGTGTTCACGCATCCCGGCCGGATTACGGCCGAGATCGCCGTCCAGGGAGCCGCCGCCCATGTCGCCTGACCGGCTGATCTATATGGCCAACCAGATTGGCAAGTTCTTCCAAAGCCAGGGCCACGACAAAGCGGTGCCGGGAATTGCCGACCACATCCGGAAATTCTGGGATCCGCGGATGCGTTCGGCGATCTTTGCGCATCTCGACGCGGGCGGCGCCGGCCTCGATCCGGATGTGCGGGATGCCCTCAGGGCGCTGAAGAGCGCGCAGACACAGTCCTAGACTACTGCGCACCGTTCTGCGGATAGAAGGCCGCCATACTGAGCATCTGTTCTGTCGACACCTGAAATCGACGAGGACCGTCCTTCGCGGAACGTCACTTCATGGGGTTCTCCGCCTTTTGTTCCGTCGCGGGAACACATTGGCGCGGAGGTTGTTGGGGAGAGCCGCAACCGTCCCGTTAGAGGTGAGCTATCAGCATTTTTGATCCCGATGATACCGAACAGACCGATCTGCGGGGCGGCCACTCTCCGTGGTTTACGACCGCTCAGCCTCCCTCCTCATTGGAGCTTCGCGAAAGCCTGAAATGCGATGCGCTGATCGTTGGCGGCGGCATCACGGGCTCGCTGATCGCCGACCGGCTGACCCGCCAGGGCCTTGATGTGATTGTCATCGATCGTGAGCTTCCCGGGCGCGGCTCAACCTCCGCCAGCACTGCGATGCTGCTGTGGGAGATCGATCGCTCCTTAACGCAGCTGACCCGGATTTACGGCTTCGAACGGGCCTCCCGCGCGTATCGCGCCAGCCGGGATGCCGTCACTGGCCTGAAATCTCTCGTTGCTCAAACAGGCATTGCCTGTGAGTTGCGGGACAGGAATTCGCTCTATCTCGCCACCGGCGATAGCGGGAAGGAGTTGCTTGAAGAGCATCGTCTCCGCGAACTCGCCGGCCTGCCCGGCGAATTCCTCGACCATCGGATGCTGCTCGATAGGTTCGAGATTGCGCGCGCCGGCGCCATCCTGTCGCCGGGTGCAGCCGACGCCGACCCGGTACACTTGGCCAAGGGGCTTCTCGGGGCGGCCATGACCCGCGGCGCACGGATGTTCGAAGAAGAAGCCATCGAATACGACGCATCGTCCCGCGCGGTTTGCGTTCGGCTGAAGACCGGCTGTGAAATCGAGGCGCGATCTGTCGTCCTTGCGACAGGCTATGTGCTGCCCGGGATTGTTCATTCCACCATTCAGACGATTTCGTCGAGTTGGGCTATTGCGACCCGCCCCCAGCCGCAAACCATCTGGAAAGATGGCGTTTTGATCTGGGAGGACAGCAAGGACTACCTTTACGCCAGAACAACATCATCTGGGCGGATTATCATCGGCGGCGAAGATAGCGAAAAAGCCATCGAACCCGACGCGCGAGATCGGTTGATACCTGAAAAGGCACGTTTGTTAACGAAGAAGCTGACCGCGCTGTGGCCCACGGCAAACACCGACATCGAATTCCGCTGGGCGGGTACGTTCGACACCACGCGTGATGGCTTGCCCCTAATCGGCCCGGTCCCGGGTATGAAGGGTGTTTACGCTGCCTACGGCTATGGCGGCAACGGCATAACATTCAGCTTTCTCTCAGCACGACTGATCGGCGGTCTGATAGCAGGATCTAGCTCGCCGCTTCTCAGCGATTTTGCCCTGGATCGCGATGGCGGGCCGATGCCGGCCTGATGATCCCGCGGCTGCCTCGCGGATTGTTGATTGACCCGACGTTCCTGATTGAACCACTGGCCCGGTTCGTCATTTACTCTGAAGCTCGTGCTTCAGCAGATCGGATCGAGTCATGGCCAAGAATGAAATCGCGGGCGTTGAGGATTACAAAGGCGCTGCAGCCGGTTGGGGAGCACTCAAGGCCGTAGCCGAGGCGCTTCGCGGACAGATGGCCGTCGTCAACGAAACGCATGGCCTGCT
>Ga0207930_1000341_pt1 | contig 13840 bp, 9 predicted proteins | sample NGESurshal092012_7_FD_184477 | JGI IMG/M metagenome (GOLD analysis project Ga0207930, IMG submission 184477) | Arctic peat soil microbial communities from Barrow, Alaska - NGEE Surface sample 210-3 shallow-092012 (SPAdes) | ecosystem: Environmental > Terrestrial > Soil > Wetlands > Peat ... | reverse complement strand
GGCGAGGAGATCATCAAGGAGATCTTCGCCCGCTTCAACGTGAAACCGGACGAGATCCGCCGTGAGATCGAGGGCGATCGCGTGTTCGTCGAGCGCGTCTCCTCCACCCAGGAGCTGCCGCTCTCGGAGGAATCCAAGAAGATCCTCGCCTACGCCTCGCACGAGGCGGAGTCGATGATGCATCCCTACGTCGGCACGGAACACCTCCTCATCGGCATCCTTCGCGTGGATCCGTGTGTCGCGGGCCGCATCCTGATGTCGCACGGCTTCAACCTGTACGGCGTGCGTGAGGAGACGATCGCGCTCATCAAGGAGCGCGAGGCGTCGAAGCAGAAAAAGGAGCTGCCGTTCCTGGCCGAGTACGCGCGCGACCTGACCGCGCTCGCGCAGCAGGGCGCGTTCGACCCGCTCGTCGGGCGCGACGTGGAGGTCGAGCGGATCATCCAGATCCTCTCGCGCCGCACGAAGAACAACCCGATTCTTCTCGGCGAGCCGGGCGTCGGCAAGACGGCGATCGTCGAGGGCCTCGCGCAGCGCATCGTGGAGGGCGGCGTTCCGCTGTTCCTCGCGCAGAGGAAGATCCTCGCCCTGGACCTCTCGCTCATCGTCGCGGGCACGAAGTACCGCGGCCAGTTCGAGGAGCGCCTCAAGGGCATCCTCAAGGAGCTGAAGGAGAACCTCGACCTCATCGTCTTCATCGACGAGATCCACTCGCTGATCGGCGCGGGTTCGGCCGAGGGCTCGCTCGACGCCGCGAACATCCTCAAGCCCGCGCTGTCGCGGGGGGAGATCTCCTGCATCGGCGCGACGACGCTGAAGGAGTACCGCAAGTACATCGAGAAGGACCGTTCACTCCTGCGCCGCTTCCAGGCCATCATGGTGGCCCCGCCGGACGAGGAGGAGACGCTCCGGATCCTCGAAGGAGTGCGCGAGCGCTACGAGACGTTCCACCGCGTGCACTACACGCCGGACGCGATCAAGACGGCTGTTTACCAGGCGAACCGTTACATCCCGGACCGCTTCTTCCCGGACAAGGCCATCGACATCCTCGACGAGGCCGGCGCGAAAGTGAAGCTGCGCAAGACGGCCGACACCCAGAACCTGAGGCGCCTCGAGAGCGAGATCAAGGGGATCGTCAAGGAAATGAAGAAGGCGATCTCGGAGAAGGACTTCGAGCGGGCCGTCTTCCTGCGCGAACGCGAGATCGAGATCAAGGAGGAGATCGAGCATACGAAGACCTCCGCTCTCGACGACGGGTTGCCGGTCGACGTGACGCGTTTGGACGTCGAGGAGATCATCTCGAGCTGGACGGGCATCCCGGTGACTTCACTCCAGATTGAGGAAGCCGAGAAGCTGCTCCACATGGAGGACTCCCTGAAAAAGCGCGTCATCGGGCAGGATCGCGCGCTCGAGGCGATCAGCCGCGCGATCCGCCGCTCGCGCCTTGGGGTCAAGAGCCCGAACCGGCCGATGGGCTCGTTCATTTTTCTCGGGCCCTCCGGTGTCGGCAAGACCGAGGCCGCTCGTCAGCTCGCCATGTTCCTCTTCAACAACCAGAAGGCCCTCGTGCGCTTCGATATGTCCGAGTACATGGAGAAGCACGCCGTCTCGAAGCTCATCGGCTCGCCCCCCGGCTACGTGGGCCACGAAGAGGGAGGCCAGCTCACGGAGCGCATCCGGCGCCAGCCCTACTCCGTGATCCTCCTCGACGAGATCGAGAAGGCCCACCCGGACATCGCGAACCTCCTCCTGCAGATTCTCGAGGACGGCCAGCTCACGGACGCGTACGGGAACGTCGTCGACTTCAAGAACACGCTCATCATCATGACCTCGAACGTGGGGACGAAGTTCCTCGTCACGGGCAGCCGCATGGGCTTCGGTGACAGAAAGAACGCCCCCGAGAAGCGCGAGATCGAGGAGATGGTGCTCAAGGAGCTTCGGCGTGAGTTCTCGCCGGAGTTCATCAACCGCATCGACGAAATCATCGTCTTCAACCCGCTGGGGCTCCCGGAGCTCCGGACCATCGGTCGGCTGCTCCTCGACGACGTCGGGGAGACTCTGAAGCACCGCGGACTGTTGCTCGTGGTGGACGAAGCTGCCGTGGACTGGCTCCTCAAGGCCTCGGGGCACGACATCCACTCGGGCGCACGTCCGTTGCGCAGGACCATCCAACGGCACGTCGAGGACGCGGTATCGGAATTGCTCATCGGCTCGCGAGAGCCTGTCGAGTGTGTCGAAGTGACCGTATCAGGAGACGAGCTCAAGGTTCAAATTCGAGCTCCCGAGCCGGTCGGTACGGACCGGTAAGCAGGGTGCCCCTGAATTGCTCGTCCGGCGGTCCAGCCGGGTCCGCCTCAGGTCGATCCGCGCGCGTCATTCCGGCCGGAGTTCTCGCCTGTGTTCTGGCGGCCTTTCTCTGTTGCGAGACGGCCCGTGCGCAGACACTGACTCCGGTGCCCACCCCCGGGCCCGCTCCCACGGCTGCCGGCGAAGGCATGTTCGGCGCGACCCGGCCCGATTCGTCGCTCACGGGCACGATGCCGAAGGCGTCGATGGCCCTCGCCCCCGAGCCCGCGGTCCCCGCCGCCGACAGGCCGAAGATCGTGCAGATCCTCGTGCGCGGCGGGAAGACCACGGCTCCCGAGACCGTCGGCTTCTACCTGGGCGTCAAAGTGGGCGACCCCTACGACGACGACCTGATCAAGCGGAACTTCAGCAAGCTCTGGGATTCCGGGCTGTTCGAGGACTTGACGCTCGAAAAGGAAACCTCCCCCGCTGGCGTCGTGCTCGTCGCGACCGTCGTGGAACAGCCCACGGTCGCGGACCTCGAGTTCCGGGGTAACAAGAAGCTCACGGCGTCGCAGCTCAAGGACAAGCTCAAGGAAGGCAAGGCCGAGATCCGCGTCGGCGCGCCCGTCTCGCTGCGCGACATCGCGAAAGCGAAGGCCGTACTTCTCGAAGCATACAAGACCGAAGGATTCCGCTCCGCGGCGATCGACGCCACGACCGAGAACGTCTCCGACCTTCAACGCCGCATCGTCTTCCTCGTCGATGAGGGCGACAAGGTCAAGATCGAATCGATCGTGTTCTCGGGTAACACGGTCTTCGGCCAGACGAAGCTCCGGTACGCGCTCTCCAAGACGAAGCAGGCGCACTGGTGGCGCTTCTTCGACAGCAAGTCCACGTACAACCAGGCGGGATACGAAGAGGACGTCGAGGCGCTGCGCAAGGTCTATCAGGACGTCGGCTACAAGGACGTCGTCATCAAGGACCCGACCCTCGACGTGTTCGTGGCGAACCCTTCCGAGAAGCGCCCGGAGAAGATCAGCCGCCGGGTGAAAATCACGATTCCAATCGTCGAGGGCGAGAAGTTCTACTTCGGCAAGGTCACCGTCGAGGGCTCCACGGTGTTCCGGCCGGAGGCGCTCGAGCGGTTCTTCGGATACAAAGCCGGAAAGCCGATGAGCCAGAAGGTGATCGCGGACGGCATGAAGGCGATCGACGCGACCTACCGCAGCCGGGGCTACATCTACGTCTTCATGAACCCCGAGAACACCGAGAAGCCCAAGCACGTCGTGGACGTCGCCGTGAAGATCACCGAGGGCGATCAGTACCGGCTCGGCCGGATCGAGTTCACGGGCAACAAGACGACGCGCGACAAGGTGCTGAGGCGCGAGCTGCAGGTTTTCGAAGGCGACATCATGGACATGGAGACGTTCAAGAAGAGCTTGTTCAAGGTGACGCAGCTCGGCTACTACAAGATCGAGGAAGACCCGGACTTCCGCGTCAACGCGGAAAAGAAGACCGTCGACGTCTCGATCAAGGGGACGGACACGAATCGCAACGAGGTCCAGTTCGGAGCGGGCTATTCGCAGCTGGACGGCCTCTTCGGGCAGTTCCAGTTCAACACGCGCAACTTCCTCGGTCGCGGCGACACGCTCGGCCTGCAGTTCCAGCGCGGCAGCCGCTCGAATTTTTTCGACATCTCGTTCTCTGAGCCGTGGTTCCTCGACAAGCGGATGTCGGTGGGCGGGTCGATCTTCGACCGCTCGCTCGACTACACCGACGTCGCGGGCGGCCTCAGCGAAACAAGCAAGGGCGTCAACGTCTCCTTAGGCTACGGTCTCGGCCTCTTCGACCTCTTCTCGATCTTCTACGGGTTCACCGACACGACGAGCACCTATCAGGTCTATCCGCCGCCCGCGCCACCGGGCGGGGGATATCTCCCCATCGCCTATGCGACGTATGCGGGCACGATTTCGGCGGTCACCCCCGGCTACCGGTACGACAGCCGAAACGACCCATTCGACCCGACTCGCGGTATGAAGATCGGTCTCTCCGTGTCGGTGGCGGGAGGCCCTTTCGGAGGCGACTTCTCGTACCTCAAGCTGAGCGCGAACATCACGCGGTACATCCCCGTGGGGAAGAAGTCGAACTTCGCCTTCAACCTCGACATGGGCATGCTTCGAGCTTACAGCGGCGAGCAGGACCCTGCCGAGGTCGGCTACGACAGCCGGCTCCCGCTGTTCGAACGCTATCGCATCGGCGGAGACCGGTCGGTGCGCGGCTTCAAGTTCGGCTCGATCTACCCGATCGACAGCCAGAACAAGGCGTTTTTCACGAGCGCCGGGGCGCTCCTCGGGGGCGACCGATTTCTCGTGTTCAACTCCGAGTACGTCTACGCCGTGGCCGGCCCTCTCAAGCTCGCGGTATTCTTCGACGCGGGGAACACGTGGCTCGAGGGCCAATCTCCGGCCCTCGGATCGTTGCGCAAGTCTACGGGAGTCGAGATGCGGATTCTCCTGCCGATTTTCCAGGCGCCCCTGCGGTTCATCTACGGCATCAACCTCGCGCCGAAGGACATCAAGGACCAGGCGGGCACCGTGATCCAGTCCGAGTCCCGGACGGATTTCGAGTTCTCCATCGGGACGACGTTCTAGCCATTTCCAGTATGATGGCCGCCTTCGTGGACTCGGCGTCCCCGCCCGGGCCAAAATTAATTGAAGGAGTTCCATCCATGAATCGCATCGTCACTCTCGCGGCTGGCGCCCTCGCTCTCGGCGTCCTCGCCGGCGGCGCCTCGGCCCAGACCGTTACCGCGACCGCGCCCGGCGGAAAGATCGGCGTGATCGAGGTCCAGAAGATCGTCCAGGAATCCGCCATCGGCAAGGAGAGCCTTGCCCGTGTCCAGAAGGTCCAGCAGGCCAAGCAGGAAGACCTGCAGAAGCGCCAGAAGGAGCTGCGGGACATGGAGCAGAAGATCCAGGACCAGGGCAAGGCCCTGTCCGAGGACGCGATGGAGAAGCTCCAGAAGGACTATCAGGCGAAAGCGCTCGATCTGAAGCGCTTCCAGGACGACGCGCAACGCGAGCTGGAAGAGTCGCAGCGCAAGGAGCTTGGGGAGCTCGAGAAGCGGATCATGCCGGTCATCAACGAGGTCGCGCGCGAGCAGGGCTACGCCCTCGTCTTCAACAAGTTCAACTCGGGGCTGCTCTTCGCCGACGACAAGACCGTCGACCTGACGGAGGCCGTCATCACGAAGTTCAACTCGCAGATCGCCGCGCCGGCCGCATCGGCGGCCGCGAAGCCCGCCGCGCCTGCCGCCGCCAAGCCGGCCACGACGGCCACCCCGGCCGCGCCGAAGAAGTAAGCCGGGCGTGGCGTCGCTCTCCGTCGCCGAATTGGCAGCCGCCTGCGGCGGACGCGTCGTCGGCGACGGGGAGCGGAGACTCTTCGGCGTGCGCTCGCTCGAAGGCGCGGGCGCGGACATGCTCTCGTTCGTGAGCGAAGAGCCGGCACTGCCGCGCGCGGCCGTTTCCGCGGCGGGCGCGTTCCTCGCGCGCTCGGCGTCCGCGCTCCTCGGCCGGACGGTCATCGAGGTTCTGGATCCGTCCGCGGCTCTCATTCTCGTGCTGCGCCTGTTCCATCCGGCGCGGATTCCGCGGCCCGGCATCCACGTGACCGCCGTCGTCGATGCGGGCACGTTCGTCGATCCGTCCGCGGAAATCGGTCCCTATGCCGTCGTGGGAGACCTTTCGCGCGTGGAGGCGAACGCCATCGTGGGCGCTCACACGGTCATCGGGGCCCGATGCCGGGTGGGAGCGGGCTCGTGGCTGCACCCCCATGTCGTTCTCTACGACGATGTCGTGCTGGGGGAGCGCGTCGAGATCCACAGCGGCGCCGTCCTCGGCGGGGACGGCTTCGGCTATGCGACGACGGAGAAAGGCCTCGTGAAGATCCCGCAGGTCGGGGGCGTCACGATCGGCGACGACGTCGAGATCGGCGCGAACACGTGCATCGACCGCGCGGCTCTCGAAACGACGTCTGTCGGCGCCGGCACGAAGATCGACGACCTCGTCATGCTGGGCCACAACGTGCGGCTCGGCCGCCACGACGTCCTCTGCGCCCAGGTCGGCATCGCGGGCTCGGCCGTGATCGGAGACGGCGTCGTCCTGGGCGGGCAGGTGGGCGTCGCCGGCCACATCACCGTCGGCAACGGCGTCAAGGTGCAGGCGCAGAGCGGCATCGGGGCGGACGTGCCGGACGGCGAATCGCTCCACGGGACGCCCGCGTTCGCGTACCGCGCCTACCAGAAGTCGCACATCGAGTTTCGCCGGCTGCCGGAAACGGCGCGTCTCGTGCGCCGCCTCGCCGAGAAGGCCGGGCTCCTCAAGGGAGGGAACTCATGAGCCAGCCGGCCTCGAGAGCCGACATCCAGGAGATCCTGCGGCTCCTGCCGCACCGGTATCCGTTCCTGCTCGTGGATCGAATCCTCTCGATGACCGCGGGACCGGTTGTCGCGGGCTCAAAGGTCACGGGTCTCAAGAACGTCTCCGTCAACGAGCCGTTCTTCCAGGGACACTTCCCGGAGAATCCGGTGATGCCCGGAGTCCTCATCCTCGAGTGCATGGCCCAGGTGGGGGGCTGCCTTTTCTTCGCGGGCGAGGCCGAACCGGAGAAGAAGCTGATGTACCTGTCGGGCGTCGACAAGGCGCGTTTCCGGCGCCCCGTGTTTCCGGGCGACCAGCTCGTGGTCGTCGCCGAGATCATTCAGGTGCGTTCGACCCTCGTGCGCATGAGGGCCGAGGCGCGGGTGGACGGCGTACTCTGCGCGGAGGGCGAGTTCATGTCCAGCCTCGTCGAGCGCTTCCCGGCGGGGCGCTGATGGCCGTCCACCCCACCGCCGTCGTCGATCCGGCAGCCGTCGTTCACCTCACAACGGAGATCGGTCCCTATGCGATCGTCGGCGCGCGGGTCACGATAGGCGCCCGCACGACCGTGGGCGCCCACGCCGTGATCGAAGGGCCCACGACGCTCGGAGAGGACAACCGCGTCTCCCCCCAGGCCGCGCTCGGAGGTCCGCCCCAGGACCTCAAGTACAGAGGCGAGCCGACGACCCTGACGATCGGCAACCGCAACACCTTCCGGGAGTTCTGCACGATCCACCGCGGGACGATGACCGGGCACGGCACCACGATCATAGGGGACGACAACCTGTTCATGGCGTATTCGCACGTGGCTCACGACTGCGTCGTCGGAAACCGCACGGTCTTCGCGAACGGCGCCTCACTCGCGGGCCACTGCGTCATCGGGGACGACGTCGTCCTCGGGGCTTTCGCCGCCGTCCGGCAGTTTCTGAGGATCGGCCGGCATGCCTTCGTCGGGGCGTTCTCGGGCATGAACCACGACGTTCTGCCGTTTCTCTGGAGCTCCTCGGACCGCGACGTGAGGGCGTGGAAGGTGAACAGCGTGGGGCTGGAACGGAAGGGGTTCTCGAAAGAGCGCGTGGCCGCCCTGCAGAAGGCCTACCGCGTCCTCCACAGGCACCGCCACGACAAGGCCGCCCTCCTCGCAGGGCTCGACGCGCTCGTCGGGACGTCGGAGGACGTGAAGGTCCTCCGCGACTTCATCGCGGGATCCAAGGAAGGCATCCACGGGGCGTGACGGCGGGGGAGAGAAGCGGGGATTAAATCTCGTTCTTCCTCTGGACGACGCGTGCTAGCCGCTTGATGCCTTCCTCGATGACGTCGGGCGCCGCGTAGGAGAAGTTCAGGCGCATGCTCTCCTCGCCTCCGCCGCAGGGGTAGAAAGCCGCGCCCGGGACGAACGCGACGTTCTCCCGGATCGCCTCGTCGAGAAGCGCCATGGTGTCGAACCCCTTTGGCAGCGTGACCCACAGGAACAGGCCTCCCTGCGGCCGCGTCCAGCGGACGCCGTGTGGGAAGTGCCGTGCGAGCGCAGACAGCATGGCCTCGCGGCGCTCCCCGTAGACCGCCCGAATGCGGCGAACATGCTGGTCGAGGAAACCGCCCCTGGCGACCTCGTACGCGACGTACTGGCAGAAGGTCGAGGAGTGGAGGTCCGCGCCCTGCTTGATCTGAACGAGCTTCGAGACGACGGCTTCGGGCGCCACGACCCAGGCGATCCGCAGGCCGGGCGCGAGGGTTTTGGAAAGCGTCGACATGTAGAGGACGTTGCCCGTGAACCCCCGCTCGCCGCCCCCGCACCCGTGGAGCTCGGCGTCGATCTTCACGAGCGGTGGGAGGTGCTCGCCCTCGTATCGAAGCTGCCCGTACGGGTCGTCCTCGACGATCGGGATGCCGTAGTGAGCCGCCCGCTCGACGACGCGGCGGCGGCGGGCGAGGCTCAGCGTGACCCCGCCGGGATTCTGGAAGTTCGGCAGCACGTACAGGAACTTCGGACCGGCGCGCAGCTGCTTCTCGAGGGTGTCGAGGTCGAGACCCTCGTCGTCGATCGGCACCGGGAGGTACTCGGCCTGGTAAGCGTTGAAGGCCTGGAGCGCGCCGAGGTACGTCGGCTCTTCGGTGAGCACCCGGTCCCCCGGGTTGATGAGGAGCTTGCCCACGAGGTCGAGCGCCTGCTGGGAGCCGGACGTCACGAGCACGTTCTCCGGCCCCACGGTGACTCCGTAGCGCGCCATGTGGCGGACGAACAGGTCGCGTAGGGGCCGGTAGCCCTCGGTCGTCGTGTACTGGAGCGCCGTCGTGCCGTGCTCCGTCAGGACGCGGTTCGTGGCCGCCCGGACCTCCTCCACGGGAAAAACCTCGGGTGCCGGCAGCCCGCCGGCGAAAGAGATGATGTCCGGATTCTCCGTGAGCTTGAGAAGTTCACGGATCATCGAGGCCCTGATGCGCTGCATGCGCTGCGCGAAGCGCGACCCCCATAGCGTCTCGGGCGCGGAAGAGACGGGCGCCCCCGCCGGGCCCGGTTCGTTGCTGATCAGCCCTCCGAGGAGCTCCCCTTCGGCGGTCGTCTCCACAACTGGCATTGGCGGACCTCCCCCTAAACGTCCGCCCTCGAGGCCGCCTGCCGCCATGATGCGGACAGATCAGTGCAAATCGCCGCGGCGCGGAGGAGCCGCTGGAGGCCCGCGAGGGCCACGGTGAGAAGTCACAGCACAAGTCTGATAGACTCATGCCCATGAGTAGGCGTCTTCAGGTGCTTCTCGACGAGCCGGAAATCCGCGAGATCCAGCGCGCCGCGCGCGCGAAGCGCATGACCGTTGCGGAGTGGGTGCGCGGCGCCCTACGCGAGGCGCGCCGAAAGGAGCCGCTCGGAGACGTCGCGGACAAGATCGCCGCGATACGCAGGGCTGTGCGCCACCAGGGCCCGACCGCGGACATCGGGCAAATGCTCGCCGAAATCGAGAAAGGCTACGGATCCGACGAGTGATCCTCGTCGATTCGAACATTCCGATGTACCTCGTCGGGGCGCCGCACCCGCACAAGGTGGACGCGCAGCGCATCGTCGAAGGACTCATCGCTGAAAAGCGCCGCCTCGTGTCGGACGTCGAGGTCCTTCAGGAAATTCTTCACCGGTACGTTTCAATCGATCGGCGGGAGATGATCCAACTAGCGTTCGACGCCCTGCTCGGCGTCGTTGACGAGGTTTTTTCCATCCAGGCTTCGACGGTTGATCGGGCGAAGGCTATCGTCCTGTCGCGGCGAAAGCTCTCGGCGCGCGACGCGCTGCACCTCGCCGTCATGGAGGAGCAGGGCGTGAAGGAGATCCTGACGTTCGACGCCGGGTTCGACGGGTACCCCGGCGTGACACGCCTCCGCTGAGCGTTTACTCCTCGACGACCTCCACCTTGCGGTGCTTCGCGCGCTCGGCGATGAGCTTTTCCTGGAGCGGACGCGGGACTTCCTCGTAATGGCCCATCTCCATGTGGAACGAGCCGCGTCCCTGCGTGATGGCGCGCAGGATGGATCCGTACGAGATCATCTCGGCGAGCGGCGCCTCGGCGCGGATGATCGAGTCGTCCCCGTCCTGGTCCATGCCGGCCGGCCGGCCGCGGCGCGACGTGAGGTCGCCCATGAGATCGCCCATGTACTCCTGTGGAGCCCGGATCGCGATCTTCATGATCGGCTCGAGGATGGTCGGCTTCGCTTTCTCCATGGCGTCCTTGTAGGCCAGCGATCCCGCGATCTTGAACGCCATCTCCGACGAGTCGACGTCGTGGTACTGGCCGTCGTACAGCTCGACCCGGAAGTCCACCATCGGGAACCCGGCGAGGAAGCCGCGCTTGCGCACGTCCTGGATGCCTTTTTCCACCGCGGGCACGTAGTTGCGCGGGATCGAGCCGCCATAGAGGTCGTCGACGAACTCGAAGTCCTCGCCGCGGGCGAGGGGCTTGATGCGGATCTTGCAGTCGGCGAACTGGCCGTGCCCTCCCGTCTGTTTCTTGTGCCGGCCGTGTCCTTCTGCCGGCCGCGTGATCGTCTCGCGATACGGGACCTTCGGCGGGTGGAGGATGACCTCGACGCCGCTTTTCCTCCTCATGCGCGCGACCGCGATTTCGACGTGCAGCTGCCCCGCGCCCGCGAGCAGGAACTCGTGCGTGTCGGCGTCCCGCGAGAAGTGGAGGGACGGGTCCTCCTCGATGAGCTTGTGGAGCGCGACCGAGATCTTGTCCTCGTCCCCCTTGGACTTCGGCTCGATCGCGAAGGCGATCGCGGGCTCCGGAATGGTTGGAGGCGCGAAGATGAAAGGCTTTTCCTTCGCGGAGAGGGAATCGCCCGTGAGCGTCTCCTTGAGCTTGGCGACGCCTCCGATGTCGCCCGCGGGGATTTCGGTCACGTTCTGCATCGTCTTGCCGAGGGGGGAGAAGACGGGGCCGAAGCGCTCGGCCGTCTCGCGTGAGGCGTTCCAGTAGGTGCCGTCGCTCTTGAACGTGCCCGAGACGACTCGAAAAAGCGTCAGGCGCCCGGCGTACGGATCGGAGATCGTCTTGAAGACGAACGCGGCAGCGGGGCCGGATGGGTCGGCGGCCAGGGCCTCGCTCTGCCCGGCCTTGTTCTGGGCGACGGTCTGGAAGGAGTCGGCCGCCGGCAGCAGATCCACGATCTCGTCGAGGAGCTTTTCGACGCCCGTCTCGTGGTCGCCGCTCGCGGTGAACAGGACCGGCGTGATCCTGCGGTCGCGAATCGCCTTCGTGAGGGCGGGCTTCATCTGCTCCTCGGAGAGGTTGCCCTGGGCGAAGAACGTCTCCATGAGCTTGTCGTCGCCCTCGGCGACCATCTCGACGAGCGACTCGTGCAGGGTCGCGGCATCTTTCGCGAATTCCTCGGGGACGGGGCCCGGCACCGTTTTGCCGGCGGGGTCGGTCAGATAGCCCTCCATGGCCACGAGGTCGATGACGCCGCGAAAGGACCTCTCGCGCCCGATGGGAGCCTCGAGGCAGACGCAGGTGCGGCCGAACTTGCGGGAAAGCTGCTCCATGACGCGGCCGCCGTCCGCGTTCTCGCGGTCCATCCGGTTGACGACCACGAGGCGGGGGAGGCCGAGCTCGTCGCAGAGCTTCCAGGCTTTCTCCGTCTGGACCTCGACGCCGGCGACGGCGTCCACGACGAGAAGCGCGGCGTCCGCCGCTTTCAGGCCGCAGATCATCTCGGAGACGAAGATCCCGTAGCCGGGCGTGTCGATGAGGTTGACCTTCTTCTTCTTCCACTCGAGCGACGCGACCGCGAGCGAAATCGAGATCTTCCGCTCGATCTCCTCCGGGTCGAAGTCGGTCGGCGAGTTGCCGTCCTCCACGCGTCCGAAGCGCGGCGTCGCGCCGGCTTCGTGCAGGAGGGCGGAAACGAGCGTCGTCTTGCCGACCCCATTGTGGCCGACGACGGCGACGTTGTGGATGGCGGAAGCGGGGTAAACCTTCATTCGAGGCCCTCCGGTGGTTCGTTTCGGGGCGGGAATTATAGGCGCGGGTGTTCTGGCGTGGCAGGTTCTTTTCGCCGCCGCTGGACTGCGCAGGAACAGGACACGGCGATTGCGCGGCTCTCCCGGGCTGCTTGCCGCGCGGCTGCTAGAATTTCGGGATTCCGGGTATTTCCCCGGATCGCCTGCGTGACCGTGCGCAGGCATGGAGGCCGTCTGCCGTCCGAACCGGGACCGTCCAATCTGCCCAGAAAATTCGCGCGCTACGAGGTGGAACGCGAGCTGGGAAAGGGCGCGATGGGAGTCGTCTTCCTCGGGCGCGACCCGGTCATCGGCCGCCGTGTCGCGCTGAAGACGATCCGGGCCAGCGGCGAGGACGATTCGGAGACGCGGGAGTTCACGGAGCGCTTCCTGCGGGAGGCGCAGGCGGCAGGCACGCTCTCCCACCCGAACATCGTCACGATCCATGATGTCGGCGAGGAAGTCGAGACCGGGACGTCCTTCATCGCGATGGAGTACGTCGAGGGGAAGAATCTCAAGCAACTTCTGAAGGACAAGGTGTCCTTTTCGTACGACCGGATTGCCGAGATCGTGATTTCCGTCGGGGACGCTCTCGATTACGCCCACCGCCGCGGCATCGTGCACCGCGACGTGAAGCCGGCAAACATCATCCTCACGACCGACGGCACCGTGAAGATCACGGACTTCGGAATCGCGAAGATGGAAAGCTCGAGCCTCACGGCCACCGGGCAGTTTCTCGGCACGCCGAACTACATGTCGCCCGAACAGGTGACCGGCGAGATCGTGGACGGGCGCAGCGACCTGTTCTCGCTCGGCGTGGTCCTGTACGAGCTCCTCACGAAGAAAAAGCCGTTCGCCGGCGACAACCTCACGTCGATCTCCTACAAGATCGTCCACGAGGAGTATCCGTCTCCCCAGACATACGACGCGGCGATCCCGGCCGAGTTCAACCCGGTCCTCGCACGTGCGCTCGCGAAGGATCCGGCGGCCCGCTTCCAGAGCGGAAGGGACTTCGTGCGGGCCCTCTCCGAGTTTCGCGCCCGCCACGCCGAGATGGAGATGCTGAAGGATCTGGGCGAGATGGTGGCGCAGGCCGAGCGGCTCGGCCCCGTCTCGGCCGTCGAATCCAAGGAAAGCCGTCCGGCGACCTCCGAAAAGTCTCCCGTGCCCGCGGCTCCGCTCGCGCGCCCCGGGGCGGCGCTGGGACCCCTCGGCGGCGGAACCACGACGCTCGAGGATCTCGCCCGCCGCGGGCGGAACGATCTCGACCCCTCGCTGGCCGCCCTTCCACCGCGTTCGTTCAGCAAGGAGTCTCCCATTCCCGACTGGAGCCTGGACACGGACTCCTTGAAGAGGAACTCGGTGAATGCGCGGGATGAAGCCCCTGCTCCTCACGAGCCGCCGCCGTCGTCTCCCGGGACACTCGTCTCCGACGTGAAGCGCGGCGTCAAGCCGGCGACGGATCGGGACAGCGGACGCGTCAAGGCCCCGGAGCGTCCGCTGGAGAAGGTCCCGGACCGTCTGCCGGAGCCGGTGCTGCCCGCGAACGACCCGCTCTCGCAGGTGACCGAGAGGATTCAGACGATCCGCCCACCGGCGGGATCCCCGGCAGTCGGCGTCCCGCCGAGGGACGCCATCCGGG
>Ga0207930_1000333_pt1 | contig 13943 bp, 12 predicted proteins | sample NGESurshal092012_7_FD_184477 | JGI IMG/M metagenome (GOLD analysis project Ga0207930, IMG submission 184477) | Arctic peat soil microbial communities from Barrow, Alaska - NGEE Surface sample 210-3 shallow-092012 (SPAdes) | ecosystem: Environmental > Terrestrial > Soil > Wetlands > Peat ... | reverse complement strand
GAAGCGCCTAGCTAAATCGCCAGGTGCGGGCGTGATACGACCATTCGACGCGCGCGCGGGAGCTGCAAGTGGATGCAGTGGCGGGAATGGTCACGGAAATCTTGTAGCAGACTGTAGGGCGTCCGTCAATGCGACGAGAGGCGCCATCTGGCTTCGCGCAGAGTCCGAATTGCGCGCTCGCCGCGGGAGCGGCAGTCAGCGAGCCGCAACAGGAGCGACCACCACGGCAAGAGCCTCCAAGAAGCGCGTGTTCTCCTCAGGAAGGCCATAGGTAACGCGCAACGCTGGAGTCACGCTTCCTAGGGCACTTCCTCCCCGAACAAGTACTCCGCGCGTCTCCAGCCCGCGCATCACGGCCGCCTCATCATGCTCGGTGCCAAGCGCGAACCAACCGAAGTTCGCCTGCGACTCGGCTGGCTCGAACCCAAGGCGGCGCAGACCCGCGTCCACAACAACGCGCTCAGCGACAGTTTTTGTAACCCGGTCAAGCACCTCGTCTTGACAGCCCAGCGCCGCGATTGCTGCCTCTTGGGCGACTGCGCTGCAGAAGAACGGTTGGCGGACCCGATCCAGTGCCACGGGCAATGCGTCTGAGCCGCAAAGCCCGAAACCGACCCGCAAGCCGCAAAGGCCGTGGACCTTGGAGAAGGTTCGCAGGAGCATGAGATTCGGGAAGTGCCGGAGTAGATCGATCGATGCGTCCGGGTCCTCCAGCAAGTTGAACTCGCAATAGGCCTCATCCACGATCACGCAGACGTGCCGCGGAACGGCCTCTAGGAAGTCGGCGATGTCCGCTAGTGGCACCGCCGTGCTGGTCGGGTTGTTCGGATTGCAGATAATGACCAGACGCGTAGCGACGGTAATCTCCCGAATCATCGCCTTCAAGTCGTGCTTGCCCTCGTCATCCAGGGGCACTCTTACGGCGTGTGCGCCAGATGCAGCGGCTAGGTGCGGATAGACAGAGAACGACGGCCACGCATATACGAACTCGGCCCCAGGCTCAAGCAGTGCCTCACCGGCTGCCAGGAGGATGTCGCATGAGCCGTTCCCAATCGCGATTCTGGAGACGGGGACTTCATATCGGTCGCTCAGGCTTCGACGCAGCTTTGCGTTGGTGGGATCGGGGTAGCGGTTCAGGCTACTTAGCGCCCGGGTGACGGCGTCAGGCACCGCCGATAGAGGCGCCGCATAGGGCGACTCGTTGCTCGCCAGGCATGCGACTGAGTCTGACGCTCCGAGGCCATCTGGAACATCTTGGGCATAGTGCATAGCCCCGGGATAGACAGGGATGCGTTGCGCAAGCTTCGAAAACTCTAGACGCGAAGACATATGTGCATTATCAGCATGCAGCGGCCCACGGGGCGCACAATCACCTGCATCATCGCTGGCGGGTCCGATCCGAGGATCAGCGGCTGTATCGACTGGATGCACGCTAGCTGGCCATTTCCCGTGAGGCCATACTCTAACCCCATGGAGGGAGACAGTAGCCCAATCATCGATCTCCCGCGGTCAAGTTGGCGCGTAAGCGATCCCGCGCCAGCGAGATCGAAGGCCTCAGCCACTCCCGTCACGGGATTCCAAGGTGGGCAGTCAGCAGCCTAACTGGACTTCAGGGTGCGGCCAGAATGGCGCCCTGAGACGCGTTCGCAGAACTCGAGGGGCACCTGCCTATTGCGCCGTGCCCACGGCGGCTATGCCCGGGACATCGCGCGGAGCGCGGTTCTACTGCGCAGCCTGTAAGTCCTCGCGCAGCGTGCTCGCCTCGCCGAGGTACACGTGCTTTGACTCATGCCCGTCCTCGGCGTAGTAGTGGATCAGCACCCTGATCACGCGTGGCAGCGCCCGCGGCACGGCGATCTCGCGCGCGCAAAGCAGCGGCACGCCCTCGAAGCCCAGCGCGCGCGCCGCGACCGCCGGGAACTCCGCGTTGAGGTCGTTGGTCGCCGTGAAGATGCAACTGACGACGTTCTCCGGGGTGAGCGCGTTGCGCTGCATGATCTCCCGCATCAGCGCAGTCGTCGCCGCGAGGATCTCGTCGGCGTCGTTGCGCTCGACGCTGATAGCGCCCCGCAGGGCGAACAGCCGCATACGGGCGATTGTGTCAGAGCGCCCGCAGCCGACCGAGCTCCGCGTCGCTCAGGCGCCTGTGCTCGCCCGGCCCCAGCCCATTCAGGCCCAGCGGGCCGAAGCCGACACGCGACAGCCCCAGCACCGGATGACCGACCGCCGCACATATGCGCCGCACCTGGCGGTTGCGCCCCTCGTGGATCGTCAGCTCGATCTCGTGCTCGCCCAGGCGCCGCACCCGCGCCGGCGCCGTCGGGCCGTCGTCGAGCTCCACGCCGTCGCGCAGGCGTGCCAGCGCACGATCGCCGATCGGCCGCCCCGCGAGCGTCGCGCGGTAGGTCTTGGCGACCTCGAAGCTCGGGTGCGTCAGCCGGTTGGCCAGCTCGCCGTCGTTGGTCAGCAGGATCAGCCCGCTGCTGTCGGCATCCAGGCGCCCGACCGGGTACAGGCGGACCCCCTGCGCCGGGACCAGGCCGACGACGGTCGGGCGCCCGTGCGTGTCACGGGCGGTCGAGACGACGCCGACGGGCTTGTGCACGGCGTAGGTGACGCGCTGCTCAGGTCCGTCCAGCGGCCGCCCGTCGACGCTCACGCGGCTGTCCTGTCCCACGTCGCGCGCGGGGTCGGTCACCACCTCTCCGTCGAGGCTCACGCGCCCGGCGGCGATCAGCGTCTCGGCCGCGCGGCGCGAGGCGACGCCGGCGTGGGCGAGGTACTTGACCAGGCGCATGTGCTGCAACCATAGGAAGTCATGGACCTCCCCCTGCTCGAGAAGACGCTCGCCGCAAGCGACCAGCCGCGCTTTCGCGCGCGGCAGGTGTGGGCATGGACGGCGAGGGGCGCGACGAGCTTTCAGGAGATGACCGACCTGCCGGCGTCGCTGCGCGAGACGCTGCAGCGCGAGCTGCCGTTCTCCAGTCTCACGTTGCGCGACGAGGCGCGTGCCGCAGATGGCACGGTCAAGGCGCTGTTCGCGACCGCCGACGGGCGCCCGCTGGAGGCCGTGCTGATGCGCTACCGCGACGGGCGCCGCTCGATCTGCGTCTCCTCGCAGTCGGGCTGTCCGCTGACGTGCACCTTCTGCGCGACCGGGCAGATGAAATTCGCGCGCAACCTCACCGCCTCGGAGATCATCGACCAGGCGCTGCACTTCCGCCGCCTGGAGTCCGCGCCGCAGGGCGTCACGAACTGCGTGTTCATGGGCATGGGCGAGCCGATGCTCAACCTCGACAACGTGCTCGGCGCATGCGAGCGCCTGCCCGACCTGGGTATCGGCCACCGCCACACGGCGATCTCCACCGTCGGCTGGATTCCCGGGATCGAACGGCTGACCGAACAGGACATGCCGCTGCGCCTGGCGCTGTCGCTGCACGCGGCCGACGACGCGCTGCGCTCGGAGCTGATGCCCGTCAACGAGCGCTATCCGCTGGACGACGTGATCGAGGCGTGCCGCGCCTTCTACGCGCGCAAGCGCCGGCGCGTGTTCGTCGAGTACGTGATGCTCAAGGGCGTAAACGACCGCTACGAGCAGGCGCTCGCGCTGGCTCGCGCGCTCGCGCGCAAGCGCGAGGGGGAAACCTCGATCTTCAAGGTCAACCTGATCCCCTACAACCCCACCGGCTCGCCGTATGAGGGCTCCACGCGCGCCTCGATCGCCGCCTTCCGCGACGCCCTGCTGGCAAACGAGATCCCCGCGACGATCCGCCTCACCCGCGGGCAGGACATCGACGCAGCCTGCGGCCAGCTGGCCGCACGAGCGACCTGACCGCGTCGACGAGAGGCTTGATGCGGGTTGGAGTCTCTGGGTCTCTGATCTGTTCGCGAGCAGATCGGCAGAGGCACAGTGGGCTGTGTCCTCTTTACGCGAACTGCGATAGCAATCGTATATACGATGTAAATACTATGGCTATCGCCAGCGCTATCTGCAAACACTCAGCCCACGCTGCGTAACTACTATGGCTATCGCTGGCGCTACTTGCACACCCTCAGCCCCACGCTGCGTAACTACTATGGCTATCGCTGGCGCTATATGCACAAGCTCAGCCCACGCTTCGCGCCGGGCGACACGATGACCCCGAGCTCCTCCGCCTAGCCGTCGGGCTGCGCGTGTGAGAGGGTAGGCGCGTGGAGGGAACGCGCGTGACGGTGACGGGGGCGACGGGCCTGATCGGTCCACGCCTGATCGCCGCGCTGCAGGGCAGCGGGGCTGCGGTGACCGTCCTCTCGCGCGATGCCGGGCGGGCGCAGGAGCGCTTGCGCAGTGCGGGACTGCGGCCGGTCGAGGTCTTCGACTGGGACCTGATGAGCGAGCCCGCCCCGGTGGCGGCGCTGGAGAGCCGCCACGCGGTCGTGCACCTGGCCGGTGAGAACATCGCCCGGCGCTGGAGCGCGGAGGCAAAGCGGGCGATCCGCGAGAGCCGCGTCACCGGTACGCGCAACCTGCTCGCGGGACTGGAGCAGGCCGACGAGCGACCCTCGACGCTCGTAAGCTCCTCAGGCGTCGGCTACTACGGAGCCCGCGGCGAGGAGCCGCTGGACGAGGACGCGCCGCCCGGCAAGGACTTCCTGGCGCGGATCTGCGTGCAATGGGAGGACGAGGCGTCAAAGGCCTCGGCGCTGGGCATGCGCGTGGTGCCGGTGCGCACGGGCGTCGTGCTCGCCAAGGACGGAGGGGCGCTGGAGAAGATGCTGCCGCCGTTTCGCCTGGGTGTCGGCGGCCCGGTCGCGGGCGGGCGCCAGTACGTCTCATGGATCCACCTCGACGACCTCGTCGGCGTGATGGTCGCGGCGGTTTCAGACGAGCGCTGGAGCGGGCCGGTGAACGCGACGGCGCCCGAGCCGGTCAGCAATCGCGACTTCTCGCGTGCGCTGGGCCGTGCGCTCAAACGCCCGGCGCTGCTGCCCGTGCCAGCCGTTGCGCTGAAGTTGCTCTACGGCGAGATGGCCGAGATCGTGACCGAGGGCGCGCGCGTGGTGCCCGCCAAGCCGCTGGTGCTCGGCTTCCAGTTCGTGCACGCCGAGCTCGACCAGGCGCTCACCTCGGCACTCCGACGCGACTAGGGCGCGACGTCGCCCCCGCTCAGACGGCGCCGGCACTCGCGCGGTCTGGCGCGAGCGTGCGATCGTGGCCGGCGCGGTTGTCGGTCTCGATGATCACGCGGCAGGGTCGGCGGCTGAGCAGATAGGCGGCCGTCGGCCCGATCCGCTGCTCGCCGGCGGGGGCGTGGATCGTCGACCAGTAGATGACGTCGGCGCCGACCCGCTCGGCTTCCTCGACGAGCGAGGCTCCCGGATGACGCGTGCGGATCAGCCCGGTGTGGATCTTGATGCCAGCGCGGCGCGCCTGGATGCGCGCGCTCTCCAGCACCGAGCGCCCGTGCGCTTCCTCTTCCTCCAGGCCCGCATCGAGCGACAGCTGACTGGGGACGGGCAACACGAAGATCGCATATACGACGCCCTCCTCGCCGATCAGCTTGGCGGCGCTGTGCAGGGCGCTGGCGCTGACGTCGGCGCCGAAGATCGGCACGAGCGCGGAGCGATAGTCAAAGGCCTCGAAGTCCGGTGGGCGCTGCGGGCGCTCGATCTTGTAGGGCTTGCGCGGGTCCAGCCCCTGGCGCCTGCGATAGACGAAGTAGCCGGCCATCCCGAGGACCATCCAAGGGATGCCGATCGTGCGCGCCTCGCCGTGCAGCGCGACCACCGCGCACCATGCGCCGAACGTGCCGATCGCGCCGAGCACGGCGGTCAACGGGATGACGTGGCCGCGGAAGGGCACGTTCCACGGCATCCGGTAGGGACGCTCCTGGTCGGGGCGCTTGATGCGCAGCGCGATCACCGAGACGTGCGCGGTGGTGAACGAGAGCATCGCGCCGAACGAGTAGAGGTTGCCGAGCAGCGTCGTTTCGCCCGGCAGGATCAGCAACCCGGCGAGGATCGAGAAGAACACGATCGTGAACCAGGGCGTGCGAAACCGAGGGTGCAGGCTGGAGAACAGGGTGGGCAACTGGCGGTGCTCGGACAGCGACCACGACAGCCGCGAGATACCGATCAGACCGGCGTTCGTGGCGATGAACAGGATCGTCGCGGCGAGCACGCCGACGTAGGCTTTGGCGAGCGTCAGGACCGTGCCATGCAGGCCCAGGCGCGAGACGATACCCAGCACGGGATCGTTTTCGAAATGGCCGCCGAGCGCCGTCGCGTAGCCGGCGTGCCTGTAGCTTTCGGCCAGCGCCGGGCTGAAGCCGACTCCGTGGTGGATCACCGGCAGCGCCGACAGTGCCACCACGGAGATGCCCGCGTAGACGCCGAGCACGGCGATCAGAACGAGGTTGACCGACTTGGGAATGTCGTGGCCGGGATCCTTGGCCTCCTCGGCCATGTTCGAGACGGTCTCGATTCCCGTGTAGGCGACCATCGCCACCGACAGCGCGAAGATCAGCTGGGTCCAGCTCGGAGCGAGTCCCAGGTGCACCTGGTCGATCAGCAGCGAGGGGCTGAACACGAGCACGAGGCCGAGGCCGACGAGCAGCACCTGCGTGCAGAGGTCGGCGATCGCCAGGAACAGATTGAGCTTGGCCGACTCGCCGAGGCCGCGGATGTTCAGACCGGCGAGCAGCACGATCGTGACGAGACCGCCGATGATGTCGCCCGGGTTGTGCGTCAGCGCGGGAAAGAACGCGCCGAGGTAGTGCGGGACGAAGAACGCCGAGATGGCGATCGTGATGATGTAGTCGAGGCTCAGCGCCCAGCCGGCGAAGAACGAGACGACGTCGTTGAACGCGTGGCGCGCGAACGACGAGGAGCCGCCGGCTTCGGGGAACATCGAGGCACCCTCGGCGTAGGTCTTGGCGGTGAGCACGAACAGCCCGCCGGCGAACAGGAAGACGATCGGCGTCAGGCCCAGCGCGTGGGCGGCGACGAGCCCGAGCGCGTAGTAGATCGAGGAGCCGACGTTGCCGTAGGCCGTCGCGAACAAGCCGGGCACGCCGACCGATCGGCGCAGGCCGTGCTCTGACAGGCGTGCCATGCGCGCAGCCTATAGAGGGCCGGACACGCATACGCCCGCTGCGCCGGGGCGCCGCCGAGGCCAGCAGAAGGATTCGCCAATGCAAAATCCCGTGCACCGCAGCCGGGCGAGGAGGAACCCACCGTATGATCCCGACGACCGAAGGCCCAAGGGCCGCCGGTCACCCTGCTATGGACACCTCGCGCCGCGGAAACTACGACTCGGGAGAGGACTTCGTCCTCGAATACGGCGAGCTGCGCTTCACCTTCAACGAGGAGGATTTCTCCGAGCGCTGCGAGCAGGCGGCGATCAAGGTCGGCTTCGTCGGCGGACGTCTGGGCGAGGAGGAGCTCGAAGACCTCGTCAACCTCGCCGTCAACGGCGAGATCTCAGATCCGGCGTCAGCGCTCGGACAGCACGTCAACGACTGCTGGCCGGATCTGGTCGGACCGGCCGAGCGCTCGCTGGTGCACTGGCTGCGGCGGCTGGTGTTCCGTGGAGCCTGGCTGGACCAGCGCGTCAACGAGGGCGAGCTGAGCGTGGCCTTCGACGAAGAGACCGGCAGCTTCGCCTACGTTCAGCCCGTCGACCCGCTGTCGCAGGTCGGCGGCGAACCGATCGAACTCGCGCCCGAGCCCTCCTGGGGCCGGGTGGCCTACCGCCGCTACGCCTAGCTCGCGTCGAGCGCGCCTGCGCGCGCCTGCGTGATCGCCTGCGCACCGTCGTCGCCGACGAGCAGCTCGGGCTTGAGCGTGCCGCTGGCCGCGAGATCGAGGATCGGCTGGCGTCCGGTCGAGGTGAGCGCGACATCGAGCGCGATCACCGTGCTCTCGCCGCCGAGCGGCTGCGCGGCGGTGGCGATCACGGTCAGCGATCCGCTGTCGCGCAGGTTGCGCGCCGCGGCGAGGGCCTTGCGCGCGGCTTGCGGGCTGAGGCCGTCGAGGCTGTCGATCAGCACGACGGCGTCCCCCCCGCGCGCGGCCACGCGCTTGGCCGCGTCGAGCGCGCGCTCGACCGCCTGGCTCTGCGAGTCCGAGGACGCGGCGAAGCTGAGCGCGCTGGCAGGAGCGGGCGCACCCTGCTGCCACTGGGCGATCTCCTCCGGGCGTGCCCCGGCGAGCACGAGCGAGACCTCCAGGCCATCGCTGGCCGATCCCTGATCGGCGGCCAGCGCCGCCAGTAGACCGCGAAGCGTCTCGGTCTTGCCGGCGCGCGCGGCGCCGACGATCGTCACGCGCGAGCCGCGGCCGAACGGCGTTAGCCATTCGATCGCCGCGAGCGTCGGGTCCTTGGACTCGAGCGCGATGCGCTCGCTCGGGTAGTCGACCGGCAGATCCTCGTAGCGCGTGCCCGCCGACACGGCGTCTGCGGAGGTCCCATTGATCGTGTCGACGCGCACGAGCGACGGGTATCGCTCGGAGCGGCGCGGCGTACGCGCAGGCCCGGCGACGCGGTCGCCCGAGACGAGCTCACAGCGGCGTACCTGGGCGGCGGATATGTACACGTCGCCGTCGGAGGGCTCGGGCGGATCGATGCGCAGGAAGGCCGAGCCATTGCCGAGCACCTCGACGACGCCCTCGGCCACGGCGCCGCCATCGTCGCTCTCCACGTCCTTGGGCGGCTCGTCACCGCGCGTGCTGCGGCTTCGCTCGCGGCGCCCGCCTCGCTCGCGAGGCGCTTTCTCACGGGCGGCTTTCTCGCCAGGCGCGTTCTCGGGGACGTCCTCGGTGTCCTCCTCCGCATCGGCCGAGTCCGCGCGCGAGGCGGCGGAGCTCGAACGGCGCGACCGGCCGCCGCGCCGGCGGCCGCGCGAGGGGCGCTCGGAGGTGTCCTGCTCCTGCGATGTCGAGGACGGCTCGTCGTCGGCGTCCGGCGCCGGCGCGTCGCCGAGAATCCGGTCGATCAGATCGGCCTTGCGCAAGCGACGGAATCCGTCGAGGCCGAGTTGGTCGGCGATTGCATGGAGGTCGGCCAGAGGGCTCGCCTCGAGCTCGGAACGGTCGAGTACTGCTGCCATTTTGGGTCTCCTTCTCTTGGATGGGTGGTTGGCGTCCCGCCGCGTTGGACAGCTGCGGGCACCCGTGAACGCTTTCCAGCCTAGCGGCTCTCCCGGCCGCCTCGCGCGTTCGGCCGTGCCGAGCGCGCTCGCAGCGCGAGCGTCAACCGGTCAGCCGGTCATGACGCAATTCCTCGGCGAGCGCGAGATCCCTGCTCGGCTCCGAGGCGCCCGAGAGCGCCGCGCGGACGGCCAGGAAATCCGCGGCGGCGGCGACGTCGTGCACGCGGAAGACGTGCGCGCCCGCGTCCACGCCGTGCGCGAGCGCGGCAAGCGTGCCGGCGAGCCGCTCGCGCGGAGGGCGCCCGGTGAGCGCGCCGACGAAGTCCTTGCGCGAGATCGCCATCAGCAGCGGCCGTCCGAGCTCGTGCAGGCGATCGAGCTCGTGCAGCAGACGGATCGTCTGCGCCGGGGTCTTGGCGAAGTCGGGCCCGGGGTCGACGATCAGCTGCTCGGGAGCCATACCCGCCCCCAGCGCCACGGCGATGCGCTCGCTGAGGAAGCCGAGCACCTCCGCGGTGATGTCGTCGTAGGGATCGGCATGGTGCAGACGCTCGCGCGGTGCGGCGCGCGTGTGCATGACGACGAGCGCGGCACCGGTCTGCGCGCAGACATCGGCTAGCTGCGGGTCGCGCAGCCCGCTGACGTCGTTGACGATGCACGCCCCGGCGGCGACGGCGGCGCGCGCGACGGGCGGCTTGTAGGTGTCGACCGAGACGATCGCGTCGAGCCCGCCGGCAACGCGTTCGACCAGCGGCACGACACGCGCCAGCTCCTCCTCGACGGACACCGGCGGGCGCCCCGTGGTGGCGGACTCGCCGCCGATGTCGACGATGTCCGCGCCGGCGGCGAGCAGCTCCTCGGCCAGCTGCACCTGAGAATCGAGCGTGGGGCGCCGGCCGCCGTCGCTGAAGGAGTCCGGCGAGGCGTTGACGATCCCCATCAGCCAGGGCCTCGCGCCCAGCTCGAGCACGCGACCCGCGGCCGTCAGGCGGTGGCTCGGGGCCGCGCGGTGGGCCACCCGGCTCGGGCTCACGACTGGTGCAGCCCCTCGGCGCGGGCCTCGTCTGCGAACCGGTCGATCTCCAGTTGCGTCCGCGCCGCGTCCCAGCCGAGCTCGCCCGCGAGGATGTCGGCGACGCGCGCCACCGGCTCGCTGGGCCCGCCCTCGCCGGCCGACAGCTCGTGCGCGGCGAGCAGCCCGAGGCGCGTGCGACGCAGCAGCACGTCGCCGATGCTGCGCGCCTGCTCCTGGCGCGCCGCCAGCGCAACCTCGGCGAGCAGGTCGGGTAGGCCCGGCACGATCGGCTGGGCCAGCTCGCCGCGCTCGGCGGCGAGCGCGAGCACCGTGTGCGCCGCATGGCCGTAGCGCGAGGCGAGCGCGGCATAGGACTCCGCGGGCACGCCCTCGACGAGCGGCAGCTCATCGACTGAGATCGCCTGGCCCAGCGGAATCTCATGCGTGCGGCAGGGGGCGTCGCGGGCGTCGCGCAGGACCAGCCGATCGACGGTCATCTTGGCCATCCGCCGCCAGGTCGTGAGCTTGCCGCCCGTGATCGTGATCATCCCCGAGGACGTCTCGTACAGCTCGGCCTTGCGCGAGATGTCGACGGACTTCTTGGGGTCGCCCGTGGAGATCAACGGGCGCACGCCGGCGAATGCGCCGGTCAGCTGCTCGCGGCCGAGCGTCGAGCCGAAGAACTCGTTTATCGCCTGCAGCAGGTAGTCGACGTCCTCGCCGGAGGGCTCGATGTGGTCAAGCGGGCCCTCGTAGTCGTTGTCGGTCGTGCCCACCAGCGTATGCCCCAGCCAGGGCAGCGCGAAGATCGAGCGCCCGGAGCCAGCCGGGACGATCGCGCCGCCGACGAGCGGCAGGTCGTCGTGGTGCAGCGTGACGTGTGTGCCGCGGCTGGGGCGGATGCGCGGTAGCTCGGCCTCGTCGTGCAGCTCCTGCGGGCGCAGCTCATCGGCCCACACGCCGGTCGCGTTGATCACGTTGGCCGCGTGCACGTCGAATTCGCCGCCGCTCTCGGCGTCGAGCACGCGCACGCCGTGGGCGCGACCGCCGTGCTCGAGCAGGCCGGTGACGTCAACCCGATTGGCGCACACCGCGCCAAAGCGCTCGGCCTCGCCGAGCACGGTCAGAACCAGGCGCACGTCGTCGGTCTGGCAGTCATAGAACAGGTAGCCGCTCGTTGGCTCGCGACTGGAGAGCGCCGGCAGCAGCTCGAGCACCTCCTCGCCGGAGATCACGCGGTGGCGCTCGGGGCTCCACGACTCGCCGTCTGACGGGCCGTCGGGCGCGGTGCCCTGCTCGACGCCCGACTTCTTGTCGGCCGCGGCCGCACGGGCGCGTTTTCCCCGGCGCGTGCGCAGGCGATCGCGGTCGACGGACATCACGTCGTAGAGGTTCAGGCCGACGCCCACGAGCCGATCGGGACGGGCGCCCTCAAACGCCGGCACCACGAGCGGCAGCGGGCGCACGAGATGCGGCGCGAGCGCGACCAGCAGCTGGCGCTCGAGCAGCGCCTCGCGCACGAGCCCGAGGTCGAAGTTCTGCAGGTAGCGAAGACCGCCGTGAACGAGCTTGCTCGAGCGGCTGGAGGTCCCCGAGGCGTAGTCGGCGCGCTCCAGCAGCGCGACGCTGTAACCGCGTGAGGCCGCGTCGAGCGCGACGCCGGCTCCCGTGATCCCGCCGCCGACGACGACGACGTCGAACTCATCCTCGGTCAGCGCCGCGAGAGCCTGGCTGCGCTCGATCACGACCGCAGTCTCGCAGAGGCGCTACTCAGATCTGGCCAAGCTCCGCGCTGATCTCTGAGACCGCGGACTTGGCGTCGCCGAAGAGCATCGCCGTCTTGGGGTCGTAGTAGAGCTCGTTTTCGATACCCGCGAAGCCGGGGTTCATCGAGCGCTTGATGACGATCACCGAGTGGCTGTCGCCGACTTCGAGGATCGGCATCCCGTAGATCGGCGAGGACGGGGTGTTCTTGGCCGCCGGATTGGTCACGTCGTTGGCGCCGATCACCAGCGACACGTCGGTGCGCTGGAACTCGGGGTTGGCGTCGTCCATCTCCTTGAGCTGGTCGTATGGCACGTCGGCCTCGGCGAGCAGCACGTTCATGTGCCCGGGCATGCGCCCGGCGACGGGATGGATCGCGTAGCTGACTTCCACGCCGCGTTTCTCAAGCTCCTTGGTCAGCTCGCGCACCGCGTGCTGGGCTTGGGCAACGGCCATGCCGTAGCCGGGGACGATCACCACGCGATTGGCGTAGGCGAGCTGGATCGCCGCGTCGGCTGCGCTGGTGGAGCGCACCGTGCCCGCGTGCTCGCCGGCGCCGGAGGCGCCCTCGACCGCTCCGCCGCCGCCGAAGCCGCCGGCGACGATCGCCGGGATCGAGCGGTTCATCGCCGTGGCCATCAGGTTCGTCAGGATCGTGCCCGAGGCGCCGACGATCATGCCGGCGACGATCAGCGCGGTGTTGTTCAGCGCAATCCCCGTGGCGGCGGCGGACAGCCCGGTGAATGCGTTGAGCAGCGAGATCACGACGGGCATGTCGGCGCCACCGATCGGCAGCACGACGGCGTTGCCGAGCAGCGCCGAGCAGACGAGCAGCCCGATGAAGATCGCCTCCGAATGAGAGCCGGCGGCGATGTCCACGCCGGCGGCGACCGCGAGAATCAGCAGCACGAGGTTGACGATCTGCTGGGCCGAACCGAAGCTGATCGGGCGCCCGGGGATGATTTCCTGGAGCTTGCCGAAGGCGATGTTCGAGCCCCAGAAGGAGACCGAGCCGACGATCGCCGCGAACAGCGAGAAGACGGCGATGTAGGTGGCCGTCCCGGAGAAGCCGTCGGTGAGGCGGAACTCCGACCAGGAGATCAGGAACACCGCACCGCCGCCCACGCCGTTGAACAGCGCGACCATCTGCGGCATCGCGGTCATCTTGACCTGCCTGGCCGCCGGCACGCCGACGGCCGCGCCGAGCGCGACGCCGAGCACGATCAGCCCCCAGTTGCCCTCGAACTGGCTGAGCAGGGTTGCGATCACCGCGATCAACATGCCGACAGCCGCTATGCGGTTGCCGCGCACCGCCGTCGTCGGGCCGGAGAGGCCGCGCAGGCCCTGGATGAACAGGGCGAAGGCGATGACGTAGAGGACGTCGAGGAAGTTCTGTTCCTGCAGGAACGAGCTCGCGAGGATCACCGCGTCCCCCCCGCTCCGTCGCCGTCCTTGCCCGTGTCGTCCTTCGGCGGCTTGGGCTTGGACTTGAACATCTCCAGCATGCGATCGGTGACGAGGAAGCCGCCGACGACGTTGATCGTGCCGAAGGCGATCGCGATCACGAGGATGATCTTGTTAAACGTGCCGTTGCCCGAGGCGCCGACGATCAACAGGCCGCCGAGCAGAACGATCCCGTGGATCGCGTTGGTCCCCGACATCAGCGGCGTGTGCAGCGTGTTGGGCACCTTGGAGATCACGACGAAGCCGATGAACCCGGCGAGCACGAGGATCGCGAGGTTGGTGGTGAGCGTGCTTGCGAGGATCACTCTCGGTCACCTCCGCCGGGCGTGTCGGCGACAACGTCCGAGCTCGTGCCGGCCGTCGAGCCGCCGGCGGTTGCGCCGGCCTTCTCCACGGCCGCCTCGGCCCCGGGGTTGACGATCTCGCCATCGCGCACCACGCAGGCGCCGGCGATGATCTCGTCGTCGAAGTCGAGCTTCAGGTTGCCGTCCTCGCCGATCAGCAGTTCCAGCAGCGCGAGCACGTTGCGTGCGAACAGCTGCGAGGAGTGCTCGGGCATGCTCGACGGC
>Ga0207930_1000332_pt1 | contig 13951 bp, 14 predicted proteins | sample NGESurshal092012_7_FD_184477 | JGI IMG/M metagenome (GOLD analysis project Ga0207930, IMG submission 184477) | Arctic peat soil microbial communities from Barrow, Alaska - NGEE Surface sample 210-3 shallow-092012 (SPAdes) | ecosystem: Environmental > Terrestrial > Soil > Wetlands > Peat ... | reverse complement strand
ATTGCGCAGCGGACTCGCTCTGCGTTTGCGGTAACACTGTAAAGTGACCGATTGTCTTAGCGGACGCTGGTGCAGCATCTTTCGCAAGGTCAGCCGACAACAGGTCCGCCACGGGCGGATGTTCTGCCGCCGTGCGCTCACCCAGTTGCGCTTCAAGCTGCTGGATACGCAACTCCATGACCTCCAGCTTTTTGGCGATGGCGGCGGATGACCCTGCATCGACAGCAGCCGGTGTCTGGCTCGGCGTGACCACACTGGCTCCCCCAACGTCGGCAGCGGCCGCATTGGAGCCTGGTGCATTCAGGCTTGCCACTTTCGTCGCAGTTTCGGCCTGTCCCTGTTGGGCTTGGGCGTAACAGTGTTTCGCTGGGACGCCCAGGGCAAGCATCAAGGAACAAATTGCGATTGCTATGTTCTTGTGCGACAGAGTCTTCATGGTTTCCACGTCCTGATCCTTTTCTGGTTCGCTACTCGCGATCCGCTTCATTGATTGACGAACGCCCGACCGGAGAAACAAGCAGCCGTAGTTCCTAATTGAGGCCGAAAGTCAATGCAACCCTCCACATTCAATCAAAGGGCCCGTAAAGAGTAAGCAAACGAAATATAAGAAATCCGTAAACGCCACTTCCTCATTCTGCGACGTCTCTCCTCTTGTTCAGTTGGTGACTAGTCTTAGGCTAGAGTCGAAGTTAGTGATCAGAAGATATGGCGCAGGTCGTGAATAAACCGTGAAGATCTCCATTAAATGTTTGACTAGTCGTCATAAATGTTTCGATTATCGGTTTCTTTTCATACTCTTCTGAGAATGACGGTGCCGATCGCCAAACAGGCCGTACGGTAATAATCGACAACAAGTGAGATATGCCGTGAAAGTCAACAACGATGTCACGGCTGTGATGGAGTTCCTTCCGCTTGAGTATTTCCGTCGCCATTAGCGAAAAAGTCTTTATGCCTTCTTCATCTCTTTAGCAATAGTGTGCAGATGGTAATTGATCGATACCGCGACTCCAGACTTGGACAACGACAAAGTGAGCCATGGTAATCGAGAGGAGATAACAATGAATCCGGTTTGTTCAAGGGGGAGATGGGCACTACGGTGCGCCACGTTCACGGCGCTGGGGCTTATGTTGTTCGTTTGCGGCATTCCACTGTTCGCGCAGGCCTCCGGCCAACAGGCGAGTTGGGAAGTGGAGGTTCAACAGTTACAGCAACAGGTGCAAACGCTGCAAGCGCGGATCAGCCAGTTGGAGAGTGAACATAAGGTGCAGAGTGGGGCCGCGCCAGCGCCAAAGTCCGATTCGGCAGTCGGCGAGCAGACTTTCAGAGGTCGACTAACCTGCGCCAACATGTCGGCAGCATCATATACTTGCGGCCACAGCAAGAATGAGTCAATCTGGGGATGTAGCCTCCATTGTGCGAAGGGCCCCGACGGATCCCAGTACGCCTTGCAGACAACCGACAAAACCTATTCAGTGACCGGCGACCCTAAGCGACTGGGACACTTCGCAGCGGACGATGTCGTCGTGAGCGGCGAACTAAGTGGAGACGCGATCAAGATATCGTCGATCGCAAAGCCATCGCGCAAATCGAATCAAGAAAAAGCGGTACTTGAGTCTAGCGCGCGATAGGCCGTCCCGTACAAAACGTAATCGCTTGGCCTCAGTTGTTCACCGGGCCAGCCACGTCCCACTTATCAGTGGATAGGTTGGCCCGAGGAGTAGAACGGAGACCACTTGGCGTGAGCCTGGCCGCCGTGCCATAAAGCTTCCGAACATCTCCGCCATGTTCGGTGCGGATGTTTCCAGTTTACCTACCAGAATCGAAAGGGAGCAGTTGTGCCGTTTCGATGTTCGGTTGGATAAAGTGGGCTCTGCACGAGAATCTGACGAAGGGCGCATTTTAAGCGGCTTTCTGGAACGCGACGAATTCGGTCTTAGTGGCGGCCAAACGCTGCGCCTTCAGCAGCAAGTAGTCGAGATCGCGATAACCGCGACCACGACGCAATAGGGCTTTGATATTTCCATTGATCGCTTCCACCACACCCAGGGGAACTTTGGTCCGGCAGTAGTTCAAGATTCCCTCCAGATGGTTCAGCAGCATCTGCGCCAGTTTCTCCATGGGCTTGAGCCGTTGCCAGCGCAACTGGTCGATCCAGTTCTGTAGGTAGCGCAGCATGGCTCCTTCGTAGGTGTAGCTCCACAGGCGATCCAAGCTCTCCTTCAACAGATAGGCCTTCATCACCCGGCGGTTGAGTGCGAACAGGGTATTGAGTTGCCGTTTCTTGTGGGTGCTCAGATGAACCCAGCGGGTCAACAACAGCCAGTGCTTTCCCTTGATCAAATCCCGGGCCGCTCCACCCTTGCGAAAGAATTCCGCTCTCCTCACCTCGGAAACCGCCTCGTTGGCATGCTGCATGACGTGGAACTTGTCGTAGATCAGACGGCAATGCGGAGCCCACTGCTCCAGGCTCAGCCGATACGGTTCGTGCATGTCCACGCAGGCCGCCTGAATCGCACCCCGCTGAAAAGCACTCAGCTGGGTCTGGAAAAACTCATCCAAGGTTGCCTTCTTCCGTTCCCTCCCGAACCACAGTGGCTCCCCCGTCCGCAGATTGCTCACCACCGTGAGGAACTTCTGTTTCTTCCCCAGATAGATCTCGTCCACCCCCATCTGCCGCAACGCCGGCTTCCTTCGTGCTGCCGCCCAGCGCTGCAGATACCGCACATCGATGGCTCGCACCGTGCTGCTGGCCAGTCCAAACTGTCGAGCTACCCGTCGCACCGCCGCACTTTCACAAGCCAATCCCACGGCCTCTTCAAAGCGCTTGCTGAACGGCGCTTTGCTCGGCAACTGCGGTACCTTCTCCGTCTTCACCCCACAGTCCGGACAGCGCACCCGGTACAACTCCACCACCACCGTCGTGCGAAACTCGAAACAGGGCAGGTCCCGCACTTCTCGCTCGAAGGTGTCGTAGGCTTCGGTCAGCTTCCGCCCGCAGCCCGAACACACCAGTTTCCGGTTCCCACGCTTGCGCCGAACCCACAGCTTCAGCGTCTTCAAGGGGTCGTTCACTTCGTGTCGGTAGACCTTATACCCAGGCCACCCCAGTACCTTGCTCCAATCCGATTCCCTCATCCTCTGGAGTGTAACCAGACTTCCCAAAAACTAAAACCCTCATAAAATCAGCACGGGTTACAGATTCTTGCTCAGAGCCATAAAGTGAGGGGAGAGCGGCTGCTCTCAGACAGCCGCCTTGCAAAAGCTCGTATGACTTCGGTCTTCAGGATTTCCCGCCTATTCCTCGTCATCCGAAGGATTGTGGAAACGGTATCCAACCCAAGGTTCGGTCAGTATGTATTTGGGTTGCGCAGGATCGTCTTCGATCTTCTTCCGAAGCGCTCTAACGTACGCTCTCAGGTATTCGAGCTCCTCGCCATACTCCGGACCCCACACCGTACGGAGCAGTTTAGCGTGAGGCAGTAGCGCTCCCGGGTTTCTCATCAGCAATGCCAATAGATCAAATTCCGTAGGCGTGAGGTGAATCTCCTTGCCCGCGCGACGCAGGCAGCGCTTGTCAAAATCGATTTCCAGATCGCCGGCTTGAATCACAGTCGTGCCTGCGTTCTCGGGGACCGTACGGCGGAGCACAGCACGGAGACGGGCGACTAGTTCTCCAAACCGGAAGGGTTTTGTAATATAGTCGTCCGCACCCGCATTCAAAGCCTGCACCATGTCTTCTTCTGCATCGCGCACCGTCACCATCACGATTCCAACATGCGGTAACAATCCGCGCAGGCGACGGCACGCTTCGATGCCCCCCATCCCCGGCATGTTCATGTCCAGCAGGATCAGGTCGAATGAACGCTGTCGGACGAGTTCGAGGGCGCGCTCTGCGTTGCCAGCCTCCTCAACCGTGAACCCGCGCGCCGTCAGAGAAGTCCGTAACACCCTTCGCAACGGAGGCTCGTCATCGACCACTAATACATTAGATCTCAGTGTCATGGCCCAACTCATTCCTTGAAACAGGCATCGTAAAGCGGAAAGCAGTGCCCGCACCGCCTCCCTCTGGCCCTTCTAGACCGAGGTTGCCACCATGTGCCAGCGCGATCTTTCGGGCCACATACAGGCCCAATCCCGTTCCAGGGGTCTGCCTTCGCGCATCTACTCCCCGATAAAAGCGTTCGAAAATACGGGCCTGCTCGCCGGCGGGAATCGGGGTACCGTTATTCCACACGCGAACAGCAATTGCTTCATTTGCGTTCTCGATGGAAACTCGGATGTCGGAACCGGTGCCAGAGTACTTGCAGGCATTGTCCAGCAGTTGACCTAATCCCATCCTGAGCAGTTCCTGATCAGCGAGCACGTCAACTCTGTCGCTTTTTATCAACTGCAGCCGCCGGTCGGGCCATCGCAAGACGTATTGATTCACTACTGACTTCACAACCTTCCCCAGATCGGTCAACTCCATCCGAGGTTTGACCTCGTCGCGATCGAGTCGCGCCAAGCGAAGCAGGCGCGAGGTGAGTTGTCCCAGACGAGAGGCTTCCGATTCGATAATCTCCGCGAGTTCTTTTTGTTCCGACCGCAGCGGCCCAGCTTCCCTGAGGCCACTTGCAGCAGTAATAATGGTCGCGAGTGGAGTCTTGAACTCATGCGCCAAGGCATCGAGAACTGCTCCGCGAAACATTTCAGCCTCGGTCGCAGCCGCTGCATGGCTGGCTCGGTGAAACGCCCGAGCACGTTCCATCATGACCGCCGCCAGCGCGGCTAAAGGCTCCGCGGTTAACTCGACATCGTGTAAACCTTCGAACCCAATAGCGCCTATGAAATGGTCGCCATTCCGCAGCAGACGCACTGCAACCCCGGAGTCACGATCTTGGAAGTTACATTCAGAGATATAGGCGGTCCGCGTCTTTTCTGCCAGATGCTCGAGAGACTCTCCGTCCAGCTGAAGTTGTGCGGTGACGGCGTCAAACAAACACACCGCGCCCAAGCTAAACTGCGACTTAAACGGTTTTAGCAAGTCAATGCCTACGGTTGCGTTCGGATCCGAGGCAAGCAACTCTCGCGCCAATTCGTACAGTCGAGTAGTCTCTGTCCGCTGAAGCGCCGCTGAATCGGCTGCTTTCCGTGCCCGCGAAGTCAATCGAGTAACAACAAGACCAGTGATCAAGAAGGAGATCAGTGCCAGGGTATCGGACGAATCACTCACTGCGAGCGAAAAGATCGGGGGAACGAAGAAAAAATTCAAGCAGAGAAAAGCAACGACCGACACGACCGCAGATGACAAGAAATCACCTGTTAGAGACTGCAGTACGACAATAATCAAATAAATAAAGCTCACCGTCGGAAAGTTGACATGAAATGTAAAGCAGGCAAACGTGGTGATTCCAACTACGATACTGCTCGGGATAGCCCGCAGTGCTGTTTGCCAGATTCCACGCCCAGCCAGCCACTGCGACGCCCGTTTCGTGGGGTCTTGTCGATGCATATTCGAGTTCGCGGGCTGGTTTGCCCGCTGATGACGTCGTATGAGAGCAGTCTTAACGGTTGCTGATACTTCATGACTGGCGAGGGCTTAGTGTACGGGCCTCCTACGCCCTGATCCCTCGATGGGGGACCGTCACCCATGTGCGTGCCGCACAATGAACGCCGGTCCAATCCTCCAGCCTCTTAGCAAACCCAGCCAGCGCTCTAGGTGCGGCTCTTCGCACAACGGCTATCCATAACTTCGTCCGTCGTCCCAAGCATCAAGCGCCTCGTGCTCCGTGGGGCTCCGATTCCACTCCGCCTGCTTTAGCGTAGTAGCGGCGCGCGTCATCCTGCTCCCGAGCGCCGGTTTCAATCTCAAGCAGGGCCAGACGCGCGGCTGAAACCATGCGATCGAGTTCGACGACTTGTGTCTCGTTCAGCCCCTGTAGCTCACTTCCATGCTCTCCCCCGCTGTCCAGCGTTAGTGCATCGCGGTAGTGTGCGAACAGCTTGGCAAACTGCTGCACAAAAAGCTCTTCGGTCGACATGTTCATCCAGTCCCTTCTATTAGCGTAGGCTGATTCGTGCGGGTCTGATTTTCCGCTGAGGTCGGTTCTGATGACTGAAAGATAAACCGCTATGCGTGAAAAAATCGTGAAGAACTCCATTAATTGTTTGACTGGTCTTCATAAACTTTTCGATTATCGGCATCTGCTGTAACTTCCTAAGAGTCGCAGCTTCGTCCACTAACCTGGCTGAGTACTTACTGTTGCAGTCCACTACGAGGTCCATCCCTGAGACCGGCTCTCGAGTGATTCAACACACGTGACAATGCAGCCGACCTACCACTTTATGGACAATTGCTCGACCCGGCGAAGACGAGCAACCAATTCGCGCGACTTGGTGCGTATCCAGTTGGCGTCTGGATTGTGTTCTGTCACAAGCGCAGGCCCACTCCGGGGTTGCAACAACAGAAAGACCAAACTGGTTGGCTTCTTCCATCGCGGCGATCTTTGCCTCGATATTGCGCAACTCTTCAGCGAGGGTGGCCATATATACGGCGTCAGCCGCATGCTTGTCCGTTATTAACCTGGCTTCCACTAGAGCAGGGCGGATGGCAGATGAGGCAACCTGTGAAATGGAGTTTGTGTTTGCAACCGCCATGTTGGACCTCAGACGATCTAGTTGTTGCGGCTCGGCAGACATGACCTTCGTATATGCCACGTCGTAAAGCGCTTGAGCTCCGAGAACAGACTTAATACAGCGTCCAACCTCTCCCTGATCACTACTGACTGCGACGGACCTATCCAAACTCGTGCTATCAGCAAAAGTTGCGTCAGCATCCCCACTCCGCCTCACCAGGCTTAGCAAAGTACAGCCGGGAATTGTCCTGCGATCGAGCGTCAGTTTCCAATTCGTGAATTGCCAAGCGCGCCGCCGCGACTAGACGGTGGCGTTGGTCGACAGGAATCAAGTTCCATGATGCACTTTCCTGTTCGGGATCGGGCGACAAAGCCTCGTGAAAATGTTGGAACCACCGGGCAAACTGCTGAACGAATACTTCCTGATCTGACATATCTCCTCTGGCGCGTTTCTACGCTCAGTAGATTTGACACAGAGGATCGTAAGGATCGAATAAATCGCGCGTAAAGAGTTTGTAAGTCCGCACCGGATTGGTTTTCATTTCGGCGGTTCCAACTTGTTCCAGTACCGCCGTGGAAACACAACTGGTTTAACGAAAGTGTCTGTGGATCATGCCCGGGCCGGGCTCAGTCGGCATTTGATTGACTCTCGCGGATCGTACTTCAACCCCGCAGGAGATCCATAACCTACACACCTGATCGTAACCGTGGTTCGGTAGACGCGAAGTCATCCCCTACTAGTTGCTCAAATGAGCGTGTAGAGAGTCCGTGTAAGTTATAGTCGGCCATCTAGCCTCCGGAGGAACATTGCGTAAGAATTGTACTCGGTGCGATCGGTAGCCGAGAGTAGCACAGACGCTGACCGTCAATTATGCCCTCAACGGGAACCGACCAGCGGTGCATGACCTACCCGTTCTGTCGTCCCTTGTCGGAAGCCATGAGCGGCACCCGGAATAGCCGCGATTGCCAATTGAGGGGTTACCCAACCCCCCACCTTCGTAACATCGCCGCCCCCTTTTTCATAGACTCTCCCCTCCCCACTCCCTACCCTAAAAACTGGAGAACCATGCCCGGACGGTTGCCATCTTGTCGGCGGCTTCACTGGCAACTCGAAACTCGAAACTGTTTTTTCTGGCCACTAGCCACGAGCCACTTCTTAGGGGGAGCTACATGAATTACAAAACCTGCACTTACGTCCGTGACCCCGGATACTTATGCCAGTCGGCTGCCGTTGGCGGCCGCGAATATTGCTGTTACCACTTGCGTCATCGCGGACGCCAGATGCGCATGGCGAAGCACCGCGCTCGCGGCGAGCGCTTCGATCTTCACCTGCCGCCCATGGAGAACATGCACGCCGTGCAATCCGCGCTTTCGCAGGTCATCGAAGCCCTGGCCGCCGACATGATCGATCCCAAGCGCGCCCATGAGTTGCTCTTAGCCCTGCGTCAGGCCGCCACCAACTTCCGGCATCCCGAAGCCTGGCGCGCCAGCGAGTACAGGAACGATCAGTCCGCCGCCTACCCCGCCTCCTACGAGGAGTTCGAAGCCGAATACGGCCTGCCCGAGGGCATCGACCTCAACACACCACCCGAAGTCGCCTTCCCCCCTCCTTCCCATCCCGTGGGTGCCCCATCCTCGTCGCCCGATTTTGGCGACAGGGTGGGAGACATCGGCTGTCCCATCCCGCCTTCCTTTGACCGGGTTCCGCTTATCCCCGAGATCCCTCCACCCTATGTCCGCGATTACACCGCCGAAGCCGAGGCCGCTTTTGAGAGCACGCCGGCGGACATCGAGTTGACCGAAATTTACAACACGCAAGGCTACAAAGCTTGGGAGCGTCGCGCCCAGGAGCATCAGCGCAATGCCGATCGCAAGAAGCAGCGCAAGCTCTTCCGCGCCAATTACGCGCGCTACGCCGCCGAAGCCAAGCTCAAGAACATCCAGGCTGCCGCCGAGAAACTGCTCAGAGAAAGACTGGCGGCCGAGAAAGCCGCCACCCAAAAAGAAGCCGCGCAGACCGCGCAGACCGAACCGGTCGAAACCAAAAAACCACCCGCTCGCGCCGTCCCCGAACCCGCGCCAGCAACCCAGAAGGAGGTCGAATCCATCGCCTAAATGATTTGTCGAATCGGGGTAGCCGAGCCAGAACAATGGTAGTGCTGCGCGTCGGCGTGTCATTAGCTCGCCTTAGTCGAGCTAGGTTTAGGGTAGAGCCGCGCTTCAGCGCGGCGTCACGACGCCTCTTTATCCGGAGCCGGCTTTAGCCGGCGGCACACGCCACGAGAGGCGACCTAAGTCCAACGGGCAGACATGGATAGCTATAACTAGCAATAGAACCAACGAGTTGCTAACAATTTCAGCCTAACGTGATGAAAACAAAGGAAGCTCGCAAAGGTAAATTGGACACCTCACCCGTAATACCGGAAGTCCTCCCAGAACTTGGGCCAGCCATCTTTTGGGGGACCGCAGACGTAAATGTCGGGGTGGTCGGCGGTCTCCTCGTTCTTCACACCGTACTGGTTCCAGGTGTGACCGGCGAGCCTGCAGGATTCGAAGCTCTCGTCCATATACTTGCGGTTGAGGCCGATCACGATGACCGTTTGCGGAGGCGGGTCTCCGTAGCCGCGATACCAGAAGGAATTGACGCCGCTGATGGCGCGGGGCAATCCGTACTGCGGGCCGTAGAGGTTGATGGCTCCCGCTTCGCCGTAATTCGTGCCGATGATTCCCAGGTGCGCGCGCTCTTCGGGAGTGAGCGAATCGCGAATCTTCGCTACCTCCTGCACCAGTTCGGGCCAGCCGATTTCTTCGCGGTGGTCTCCCTGCACATGGTTGGAGATGGTCCACCAGCGAGAGTTCACGGGGGCGGTCGGCATCCAGAAAGCGATGGTGGAGATCACGCCGATTGCGAGCCCGGCCCACACCACCGTGCGGATGGCCATGGCCCGGCCACGTTGCAGCGTCGCCAGCCATCCCTCGCCCCAGACGGCACCGGCGGCGTAGAGCATGGGATACGCCGGGCCCATGTAATACGAGCGCCCCTTGGCCACTACGAAGAGCAGAAGGGTGACGACGTACATCCATCCCAACATGCGGAAGCGCTTGCCGTCGCGGGCGAAGAAATAGTAGTGGAGGCCGGCCAATGCCAGCGGAGTGGCGAAGCCCATCAGTTGGAATTGCTCGGGAAGAAAGCCCTGGGTGCGTCCCTGGCGAATGTCGCGGGCGTGAATGTGGCTGAGGAAGTCGAGGGAGATGAAGTGGTGCTGCGCCTGCCACAGCAGGTTGGGTAGCCATATCAGGATGGAAAGCGCCACGCCGATCCACAGCCACTGGCTGCGCAGGAAGCGGCGAGCGTCGGTGAACAGCACTCCGGCAACGATGGCGAGCACGAAGAAGCCCATCGTCCACTTGGACTGCATCCCGAAGCCGATGCTCGCGCCGATGGCGATCCACCAGCGCGGATCGCCGGACTTGAGCAGCCGCACGATGAAGTACGCCGTCGATACCCACGCCAGGCAGTCGAAGGCGACGTACATCATGAGTTGTCCGCCGCCGAGGCAGAAGGGGAGGGCCGCTGCCGCAGCCACCAGTTGCGCTCCGCGACGGCCGCCGAACTCGCGCGCCATGAGGCCGGTCAGTACCACCGTAATTGCCTGGGACAGGTTGGCGAACAAGCGGAAGCCGCGAATCGAGGTGCCGAAGAGTTCGAGCGAGGGGCGTCCGAAGAACGGCGTCACTGGAGGATATGCGGGATAGCCCCACGCCAGGTGACGCGCATCTTCCAGCGTTGCCAGCTCGTCGCGATTGAATCCGTAGCGGTTGCCGAAGATCTGGTGGACGATGACTGTGGCCAGAGCAATGTAGATCAGGAGTGCGGTGTCGCTGAGCCAGATGGAGTGGGCCGGAGCGTGCGCCGGAGCGGCGATCGTGTCAGACCTCGCAGGAGTTTGAGGTTCCATGAGTGCTAGCTAGTTTGCCGCACAGACCGGCTTCGTGCAATCGGGGCCGCGCGTCCTGTTAGGATTACGCTGTGTCGGGGCTGCTCCACGTCCACAATCTCAGCGTTGAATTCGCAACCGCACAGGGCATGGTGCGGGCGGTGCGCGATGTGAGTTTCTCCATCGCTCCCGGCGAAGTTCTGGGACTGGTGGGGGAGTCGGGCTCGGGTAAGTCGGTGTCGTCGCTGGCTGTGTTGCGGCTTCTTCCGCCTCAAGCCCGCGTCAGTGGACGCATTGAGTTTCGCGGCGAGGACTTGCTTGCGCTGCCTGAAGACTCCATGCGCGAGATTCGCGGCGCCGGTATCAGCATGATTTTTCAGGAGCCGATGACGGCGCTGAATCCTGTGATGCGGATCGGCGATCAGGTGGCCGAAGCGGTGCTCGCGCATCCTGGAGCCGCGGCACGATCCGGCGACATGCAGAGGTCCAGCAACAACGGGAAAACTCGCATCAGCAAGAGTGAAGCGTGGCGCCATGCGGTCGAGGCGCTTCGCACGGTAGCTATTCGCGAACCCGAGCGCCGTGCCCGCGATTATCCTCACCAGCTCTCCGGAGGCCAGCGACAACGCGTGATGATCGCAATGGCGATCGTGAATCGCCCGCAGCTGCTGATCGCCGATGAGCCTACAACGGCGCTCGATGTGACCATCCAGGCGCAGGTGTTGGATCTGCTCAACGAGCTGCGGCAGAAGTTCGCGCTCTCGATGCTGTTTGTTTCACACGATCTCGCGGTGGTCTCGCAGGTTTCGCATTGTATCGCTGTGATGTACGCCGGCAGCCTGGTTGAAGTGGGCGCGGCGAACCAGGTGTTCCGGCAGCCAGTGCACCCTTACACGCGGGGCCTCTTACGCTCGGTCCCAACCTTGCGCAGCAACCGCAGCCAGCCGCTCCGTACCATCGAAGGCACAGTACCCGCGATTGCAGCCCTGCCGCCGGGATGCACATTTGAGCCGCGTTGCGAATGGCGTTTACCATCTTGCTCACAAGCGTTACCATCGTTGGTCGAAGTTGCTCCCGGACATTTTGCGCGTTGTCCCGTGGTAGCGGCTGAAATTCGGTAAATATGCGTCTCCTGCTTCTTAGCGACATTCATGCCAACCTCGAGGCTCTCGAAGCCTGTCTCGCCGCAGCCCCGGCCCATGACCGGATGGTGAACCTGGGTGATGTCGTCGGCTACAATGCCAGCCCTAACGAAGTCTGCGAGCGCGTCATCGCGATGAATGCGCCCATAGTGCGCGGCAATCACGACCGCGCGTGTGCGGGAACGACGGACGTCAAGGATTTCAATCCGGTGGCGGCAATTTCTGCCTACTGGACCAGGAACAATTTAAAGCCTGAGCACCTCAACTGGTTACGCGACCTGCCGCAGGGCCCGCTGCGCCACAAAGACTTCCCCGGAATGGAATTCGTGCACGGCTCTCCGCTGGATGAAGACGAATATCTCCTCACCACTGGTACGGCCGACGACAATCTCGAGTTGCCGGGACATGCACCGCTGATCTTCTTCGGGCACACTCACATTCAAGGCGGTTTTATCGACGAAGAAGGAGAATCCCGCCCGTTTCGTCCTCTCTACGAAAGCGTGGAAGGTCCAGTGGAGTACACGATGTGGCTCACTCCAGGAGAGCGCTATCTGATTAACCCCGGCTCGGTCGGCCAACCGCGCGATAATGACTGGCGGTCGGCCTTCGCGCTCTATGAACACAACGGCGGACCATTGGCCAGCGTCACGTTTTACCGGGTGCCTTATGACATCGAACAAGCGCAGCAGAGGATTCTGTCAGCGCAATTGCCGGAGCGGCTAGCAGCGCGCCTGAAACTGGGACGATAGGCGGAGTGTGATGCCCGCCGCTACGACATTCGTTTTCGAATAAACTAGCTCAATGCCCATCCGCCCTTTTTCTGAAGAGTCTCTGTTCGACAGCAAAGAATTCAAGGATGAAACCGCCGTGAGCCCTCGCTCTGGTTCGCTTGTGGCCTACGTCGATGGCGGCGCGCGGGGAAATCCTGGTCCAGCGGGCTATGGCGTGGCAATTCAGGACCAACCCGGACGGTCGGTCGCGGAGTTAAGCGAATATCTGGGAAAACAGACGAACAACTATGCAGAGTATTCAGGATTAGTGGCAGCATTGACCTACGCGATCAAGCATGGATTCAAAGGGCTCACGGTATTCAGCGACTCTGAGTTGATGGTGAAGCAGATCAAGGGGCAATACAAAGTCAAGAACCCGGCCCTGCAAGATCTCCACGGCAAGGCCACGCGGATGATCCGCGAATTGGACTGGTTCGAGATCAGCCATGTGCTGCGCGAGAAAAATCGCGATGCCGATCGACTGGCGAACGAAGCGATGGATCGTGGCACGAAGCGCGCCACCTCTGCAGTAAATGTGGGGGCAACGGCGAGCGCTGTTCCGTTGCGCGAAGTGAATGGAATTGTGCAGGATGGCGTGGTTGAGTTCCTGGGATCGACGCTTCCGAACGGCACGTTGGTGAAGATTCGCGCGGTCAAGCCGTAGAGTGTTGGCCAAACTTAAGCCGACGCTGGTGTCGTTTCCCGACTCGGTTCACACGGTCCGCATAGTTTGATCTGCGGGGGCTCGAAAATCTGCAAGCGTTCCGGAGGGTTCTCGACCGCCCATGCCAACGTCCGCGTCATTTCCTCCAGTGTGACCAGCGCCAACCGGATTGCACTTTCGCGTGTCGGAGGATACGCCCGCGCTAGCGCGTAAAACGGTTTTAGAAAGATGGGCCATTGCCTTCCCGGCCCCAGTACGTACCAGGGCCGCACGAAGCTCGCGGGAATTCCTGACTCGATCACCATCTGCTCGCCCTCGGCGCGCACCGCCTGGAATTCGCGCATCATGGGCGCTGGTCGAGCCACGCTGAGATAGACGAAGTGCTGAATGCCTGCTTGTTTAGCGGCCTGCACCGCTTCGCGGCACGAGGGCAGATCGATCTCGCGAAACTCTTTCGCCTTGCTGGGACTGGGATGTGCGACTCCCACCAGATGAACGAAAGTATCGGCTGGCGCAATGTTTGCGGTGTAGGATTCGCCGTGCAGCGCGTCTCCGTGAACCACTTCACACCCCTGCACAACGTGCGACTCCGAACCGGGCAGCGCCAGCACGCGCACGCGATGGCCGCGGCGCAACAACTCCGCTGCCAGGCTGCTTCCCAGAAAACCGGTCCCGCCGGTGAGGAAGACATCACGGTGTGCCATATCGACCTCCGCAATCATCTCTAGTACGGGGCAGAAACAGCGATGGATTTTACATTTCGGAGCCCGTGCGCGAACATTATGGCCTGTATTCCTGCCTCACGGCGACATTAGAGTGGCGC
>Ga0207930_1000331_pt1 | contig 13958 bp, 11 predicted proteins | sample NGESurshal092012_7_FD_184477 | JGI IMG/M metagenome (GOLD analysis project Ga0207930, IMG submission 184477) | Arctic peat soil microbial communities from Barrow, Alaska - NGEE Surface sample 210-3 shallow-092012 (SPAdes) | ecosystem: Environmental > Terrestrial > Soil > Wetlands > Peat ... | reverse complement strand
CCTCCGTCAGCTCCCCATCCGGCGTGAGGTAGTAATCCCCGCGCTCAGGCGCGACCGTCTTGCCCTCCAGATAGCGGGCATAGCCCCCACCCCGACCGGCACCAATGCTCGAAGCGCTCATCATCCACCCCTTACAGACCCCGAGCGCCCGAAACCGGCCACGAAACGCCACACCGATCGCACAGCGCCGGCACCCCTGTGCATATTGTGTGGCTCGGGCTTTTGTCGTTTCTGATGTTGAGCAGGGCGGGGGTGGCAGTGGCGGGCGACGATGCAGAGATTGGGCTTGCTTGATACCGCGAGCGATCTTGAGGGCGTCAGCTATCGAGGGGTATCGGGCGAGCTGTCGAGGTCGCTCGCTTGTTCAGGCAGCTTGGGCATGGCGTTGACGCGTCGTGAACAGCCTTTGAGGCGAGCGACGATTGAGCGCTTCCGGTGACGCCCGACGAAAGCGAGCGTGATCTGATCGTCTGGCGGCGCGCTCGCAGCTCGTCCTAAGCAGCGACGCTATCAGCGCCGGCCCTGGCTACCGCTCGCCATGGGAAAGCAGGCGCCGCAGCCCTGTCATTTGCGAATAGCAGACCTCGACGACGGTCGCGGTTGCGACCTGCTTTCAGGCTGGCGCGGACCTCGGCTGCCGCATGGCCAGGGACCAGACCCGGGCCCCGCTGACGCTCAAACGCGGCGCGATGATGTGGTGGGTATCGATGCGGTCGAGGTTCTTGAAGCCTGCCGCGCCGCTTCGGGCTCGATGGCGCGAAGCGCTGCTTCGCGGTCGAGGAATACCCGCATGCGCACGATTTGGTCCTGATCGACATCGAGGAGGGCTGCGAAGCCGGGCGGGTCGGTGGGTGATCCGGATCTCCGGCGCAGCTTGAAGACGCCCAGCACCTGGTCGCCAATGGTGTGGGCGTCGGTTACTTCGGCCGAGGAAACGCCTAGCTCAGAGGCGACCTGTTCCAGACGCGCAAGGGCGCGCTCGCGCCCCCGCCAGGTGCTCGCGCCGGGCTGTTCAGGCGGGTCGGTCAGCTGCGCCCAGCGTGACACCCATGCCGCGGCGCCTGCGGCTCCGTGTTCATTCCAGGCCTCGAAGGCGCGGGTCACAAGCCACGCGTCTGGGTCCGAGGTGGCGAGCTGCGGGAGCTCGTGCTCCTCGTGCCACAGCCTGGGCAGCAGTCCCCGATGCGGGTCGTGCTCGCGCTCTGAGAAGAGTGTCTGGATGCCTTCTTCTACCGCCGCCTTGACCTCGTCGCGGACCGTCCGCGCAGCCGCGTCGTCGTCGCCGGCGTCACCGTATCCGCTGGCGTCGACCGGCTCTCCGAACCAGAAGTACAGCCGTTCGGGCCTGGGCAGCAGCGTCGGACCGATGCCGCGGACGAGGGGTGGCAGCGGAAGCCCCACCAGACGCCGCATCAGCGCCGAGACCTGCGCCGCGACCGGCGTCCGGCTGTCGGCTACCACGTGGAGCATCTCCTCGGCTCCGACGGCGGCAAACGGGACGATCGGGTAGCCGAACTCAATCGCCAGCCGCGCGAACCCCAGACGCTCCTTCCAGATCAGCTGGTACTCCTGTCCCCGTGCCTTGAACACCTCGTCGGCTCCGCCTGGGAACACCAGGATGTTCTGCCCGTCACGCATCAGGGCGCGCACGTTCTCACGGGTGCCGCGTACCATCCCTCCCATCGTCAGCAGGTCGCGCCAGACTGGGATCGCGTAGTGGGCGTGATCGCCGAGCCCGAGGACGATGATTCGCCGGCGGGTCCACAGCTCGCTTATCATGAACGGCAGATCGAGGAACGAGTAGCGGGTGTGGTTGCCCACGAACAGGACGGGCCGGTGCGGGATGCGCTCGAGCCCCAGCACCTTCGGTTGAGTGACCCGTCTGAACGGCGCAAGGATCGAAGCCAGCCGGTCCATCTGGCGCGGGTCGGGCGCCCGCGGCAGCGCTGAGCTCTTCTTCTGGGGCACATCCGTCATCGCCGATGCGCTGACGGTGGTTGCAGCGCGGCCGGGTTGAGTGCCGAGGTTGCCGCAGCGAGCCCGTTCGAGGCGCCGCCGTTCAAGGCGCCGGTCACGATGGCGACAAGGCTCACGCGCGGGCGGTGGTGGCCGTACGGTCGGCTGGTATCGCCCAAGCGGGGCGGCCGGGCTGAGGCTTGACGATCGGGAAGCCGGTCAGGAGGAAGCGCGGCGGCGGCGGGCCACCCCACTGGTTGATCGTGCTGGGATGCATCGACCAGTTCTTGGGCTGGTAGTGGTCGGCGGTCATCTGGGCGATCTCCGAGCAGCACTCGATCATCGCTCCGTCCTCGTCGTGGAGGTAGAGGAACTGGTTGTTGCCGGGACCGTGGCGGCTGGGGCCCCAGATGCACTTGCGGCCACTGCGTGCCTTGAGCCGGTCGGCGACGCGGCCGAGCGCATTGAAGTCGCTCCACTGGTAGGCGTAGTGGGAGAGCTCCGAGCGGGGGGCGAGGGTGAGGGCGATTCCGTGGTGGTCCTCGTTGCAGTGCCACCAGGAGGCCAGGAACCCCATCCGGTCGCTGAAGCGAAACCCGAGGCCGTCGGTGAGGAAGCGCTCCTCGGCGCGGTGGTTGGCGACCTTGCAGGAGATGTGCTCGAACTTCACCGGCCGATCGCCGGGCGGCGGAGCGTCGACGGTCTCCATGCCGCAGAACAACTTGTAGACATGGCCGGCTGGTGACTTGACCTTCAGAGCGCGGTCGATGCCGGGCTCGCCGTCGTAGATGCCGCCGAGCATCGTGCCGCCGGCGGCGGTCAAACGCTTGGCGGCGCCCTCGAGGGTGGCTGAGTCGGGTACTTCGAGCGCGAGGTGCTCATAGCCGCGGTTCACTCGGTCCTCGATCAGGATGAGCTCGTGGTGGCGCTCGTTGCAGGTGAGGTAGCTGGCGCCGGCCAGGCGCTCGGTCTCGACCATGCCGATGACCTGCTCCTGGAACTCGACGGCGGCGTCGAGGTCTTTGACGTGGAGGGCGATGTGTCCGATGCGGGTGACCATGATCAGATGTGTTCCTTGGTGGTGGTGTGGGACAGGATCCGGGCGAGCCGGCTCGCCGGGCGGAAGGCGTCGGCCTGCTCGTCGAGGAACGCCTCGACCGGACGCGGAGGCCGACCGGTCAGACGCTCAACGTCGGCCGTCGCCACGCCGTCGCTTCCGGCGGCGAAGTAGGCGGCCATGCGTGCCGCGTGCTCGACCTCGAACGCCGGCAGGCCGCGGCGGCGCATGACACGGGCGGTGAGCTTGACGGGCACCTTGAGATGACGGACGCCGAGGTAATCGGCGATCCTCTCAAAGTTGACCGGGCGCGGACCCGTCGGCTGCCAGGCGCGCTCGCCGGCTTCGTCATCGAGCAGAACCGCGGCCGCGCAGGCGGCGACGTCGCGGACATCGACCATCGCGATCGGCGCCCTTCCAAACGGGGAGGCGAGCACGCCGGTGGCGGCCACGGTCGGTGCCACCGTCTCGAGCAGGTTCTGCATGTAGAAGGATGGGCGCAGGAAGATGAACTGCATCCCCGAGCGCTCGATGCGCTGCTCGCCGCGCCAGTGTGCGACGGCGGTGGGCGTGGGGCCGTTAGGGCCGAGCGAGGCGGCGCTGCCGGAGATCTTGACGACCCGCCGCACACCTGCAGCGACCGCCGCGTCGATGATCGCGGCTTCGTGCTGTTCTTGGTTTGGGCCGTGCGGGGCAAGAAGCAACATTCGTTCGACACCCTCGAGCGCGGCCGACAGCGTCGCCGGCGCCTCGAGATCGGCGTGCACCGCCGGCAGCGGTAGGCCGACGTCCCGCCGGCGCACGAGCGCGCGAGCTTCGATGCCGCGCCCTGCGAGCTCCGCGGCGACGTGGCGGCCGACCCGCCCGGTCGCTCCGAGCACGGCGATCATCCGACCACCTCGACCCGGGCGGGTGGAGCGATGCGCCGCCAGGCCTGGAGTGCCGAACCCACATCGTCGAGCCCTCCGCAGGCGAACACGTAGCGGTCCGGGCGCAAGAGCGCCCAGGTCAAGCCCCGAGCTCTCAGCCACTCGCCGTCCTTGCCGGGGTCAAACACCGATATGCCGGCGTCTTGAAGCAGTGCTCGCGAGGTCTCATCGATCGTCACGGCCGACCAGGTCGAGCCCAGCCGATCGTCGAGCCGGCCGGTCTGCGGAAACAGCGTCCCGACCGTGCGGCGCATCGGGACGCGGGCCGGGCGCGTCGCGAACGCGCCCTCGCAGTAGGTCGGCAGCGGCTTGACGTTCTCGGCCAGCAGGCGCTGCACTCGGGTGCCGTCGACCGCACACAGCCAGCCGTCGCGGGCGCGCACCCGCCAGGGACGGGTTGACTGGACGAGCCCGCCCATCAGGCGCGCCAGCCGTTGCATCGCGGCGACGTGGGGGCGGCGCTCGCGCTCGTAGGAGTCGATTAGAGAAAGCGGGGCGCCGTCCAGGACATTGGCTAGCTTCCACGCGAGGTTGCCGGCGTCCCGCGCGCCGGAGGAGAATCCCTGGCCGGCGAACGGCGGCATCAGGTGCGCGGCGTCGCCGGCGAGCAGCACGCGGCCGCGGCGCCAGCGTGCGGCCATGCGTGTGTGGAACGTGTAGACCACCGCCCGCTCGATCTCCGCGCGCTCGCCCTCGAGCCATTCCGCGACCGCGCGCTCGACCGCTGCGGGCTCCAGGTGCGGCGCGGGATCCTCGCCGGGGTGCAGCATCCACTCCCAGCGATGGCGGCCTGGGGACATCGGCAGCGTGACCGTCGGCCGCGCGGCACGCCCGACGAAGTGCGGGTGCGGAATCTTCGCCAGAGGGCGGTCTACGAGGGCGTCGACGACGATCCAGCGCTGCGGCGCTGTGCGGCCCTGGAAGGGGATCTGCAACCGTGCGCGAACTGCGCTGTTCGCGCCGTCGCAGCCCACCAACCAGTGGGCCGAGATCAGCTCGGAGCGTCCGCCGTCCACGGGACGCGCGTAGACGTCGACATGATCGGCGCGCCGGTCGACCGTTTCCAACGCCAGACCGCGACGCACCTCGACCGTCGGCCGGTCGTCCAGGGCGGCGAGCATCGTGCGCTCCATCGCCGGCTGGTTGATCGACACCAGCGGCGGGTGACCAAGGCGCCCGCTCCGCGCCCGGAACACCTCCACGGCGCGGCCGGCGGCCGTGATGATGCTCGCGCCCGGCTGAACCCGGGCGTCGGCCAGCACCGCCCGATCGAGCCCGACGGATTGGAAGATGCGCAGAACCTCGTCATCGATCACCGCCGCGCGCGGCAGCGTGTACGGCTCGTGCTCGCGGTCAAACGCGAGCGTCCGCACGCCGTAGTCGCCTAGCAGCAGCGCCAGCAGCTGACCCACAGGCCCGAGGCCGCAGATGATCACGTCGTACTCGACCACCGGCTCAGACGGGTACGGCCGCGAGGTTGATGCGGTTGGTGAGCGTGCCGATGCCGTCGATCTCGAGCTCGACCGTCTGACCGGGCTGGATCCAGCGGTCGAGCTCAAGACCGCAGCAGCCCGGCATCGTGCCGGTGGAGATGACGTCCCCTGCGTCTAGGCGCTCGCCGGCGGAGGCGTAGGCGAGCATCGCGCCGAGCGTGTGCTGCGGATTCGCGGTCCTGCCCTCGCACCAGAGCTCGCCGTCAACTCGCACCCGCCCACGCATCGCCGTCCAGTCGGGAACTGCGTCAGCCGTCACGACGTCGCAGCCGATCGAGTTGGCGAACGTCTTGGCCTTGATCACCGGCCCGAAGATGTTTCGTCTGGCGTCGTCGGCCTGGATGTCGCGCGCACTCCAGTCGTTGAGCACGAACCAGCCGCCGACCGCGTCGAGCGCCTCCTCGGGCGTGGCGTCAACCAGCGGCCTGGCGAGCACGCACGCCAGCTCGAGCTCGAAGTCGAGGAACTGGGTGTGCGACGGCCACCACATGTCCTCGCCGTCTGCGAGCACCGAGGTGGGGTTTGAGACGTAGAACGTCGGGGCCTCCCGGAACCGAGCGTTCGGCTTGAGCTTTGGGAACGGCCTCCCGGTCAGCCGCTCGAAACCCAACACCACCTTCGCCGCGGGAGCCGGGTAGAAGTTCTTGACCAGCATCCGGCTCGAGTCGATCACGTGGCGCTCCCAGAGCATGAACGCGCGGATCGAGCGCGGTCGAAACGGCAGCCCCGCCGTCCTCGGATCCGCCTCGACGGCGTCTCTCGCGGCGATTGCTGCGGTAGCCCGCTCGCGTGCCGACGCGCCCTCAGCCAAGAAGGCCAGCAGGTCGCGCTCGCCAGGCAACCGAACCCACCGGTCGCGGTCCGGGTCGTGGGCGATCAGCCCGTCTGAGGTGGTGCGTAGCTTCATGTCGTCGGATCTCCGGGTCTGGTGGATGGACGTCAGGCGGGCAGCAGCTCGCGCGCCGCGGCGGCGGCGCGCGGCGGCAGGTACTGCCCGGGGTCGTGCGCGCGCAGGGCGACGTCGATCACGACGCGCATCAAGTCAGCAAGGCGGGAGCGAGGAATCTCAGACGCGGCGGTTGGAGAGCCCTCATTGCTCACATTGACGATCGTATCCGATACTGATAAGGGCGTCAATCATGACGGGACGATCTCTGCCGGTGGCGCCCTCGCTGTCGGTGAACCTGTACGCGGACGACGTGCTCGCAGACTCCCGCGACGTGTTCGCGCGCATCCGCGAGGCCGGTCCGGTCGTCTGGCTGCCGCGGCACCGGATGTACGCGATTGGGCGCTTTGCAGACGTGCGGGCCGCGCTGCGCAACGACGCGGTGTACCGCAGCGGGGCGGGCGTAGCGGCCAATCGACTGAGCAACCACCTCGGTCGCCACACCACCCTGTTCAGCGACGACGAGGCACGCACCCGGCGCCGCAAGGTGCTGATGCGCTCGCTTGCGGCGAAAGCGCTCGTTGACATCGAGCCGCAGGTCGATGCCCGAGCCGACGCGCTGATCGAACGACTCCTCGCCACCGACTGGCTTGAGGCAGCGACCGACTTCTCCGCGCATCTTCCAATCGGGGTCGTGGCGGAGCTCGTTGGGGGGCCGGAGGGCGGTGAGCGACTGCTGCGGTGGGCTGCGGCAACCTTCGACGCGCTCGGACCGATGAACCGTCGCGGGCTGCGCTCAGCCCGGACCTCGCTCGGCCTGCTCCTTTACACGCTGCGCTTCAGCGCGGCCGGGGTCTCGCCGCGGAGCTGGGCCGCAGCCGTGTTCGACGCCCGCGACCGGCGTCAGATCAGCACCCGACAAGTCCGGGGCCTGGTGATCGACTTCGTCGCGCCGTCGCTTGACACCACGATCCTCGCCTCGACCCACCTGCTGTGGGCGCTCAGCCGCCACGCCGACGTGTGGGATGAGATCGTCGCCGACCCCTCGCTGATTCCCGCCGCAGTGGTCGAGAACGTCCGCATCGCCTCGCCGATCCGCGGATTCACGCGGCGCCTCTCGCGCGACCACGAGATCGACGGCACGCCACTCCCGCAGGGCTCGCGAGTGGTGCTGCTGTTCGGCGCCGCAAATCTCGACGAGACGCGCTTCCCAAATCCCGAGAGCTACGACATCCACCGGCCTAACGGCGCGCACGTCGGTTGGGGAAACGGGCCGCACGCTTGCGCCGGCGCCAACCTCGCCAAGCTCGAGATGCAGGCCCTGCTGCGCGCGATGGTCCGCCATGTCCGCCGTATGGCCACCAGCAACCCCACTCGGCTGCGCAACAACACGCTCCAGGGCTTCAGCGGGCTCACCGCCCGCTTCGATTAGCAACCTGCCGGCTCAGGAGACCGGTGGCGGGACCTGCGGCATCGGCCGCCGCGCCACCTCGGCTGCGTCCTTCCCCGACAGGCCGAACATGCGCAGCACTCCCTCGGCATGGTGGCGGTCGGCGTCCTTCGGTGCGCGTCCATCCAGAACGTCGGCCATGACCCCGAGAAGTGCGCCGCCCGCAGCGAGCAGCGCGACGCGCTTGTTGGGAACGCGGAAGCGACCTGCTCTGATGCCGCGTTCGAGGTCCCGCTGGGCGAACGGGCCGAGCGCCCTCAGGCCGATCTTCTGCGACACGTCGAGGCGGATCAGCAGCCATCCCCACTCAGGATCGCTGCGGGCGAGGTTTACGAAGTAGCGGTGCGCCGCGGCGACCCCCTCCGCAGGGTCATCAAGGTCGGCCGTGACGGAGGCGACTGCACCACCCTGGGCGGCAACGGTCTCCGCGACGACGGCTTCGACGATCGCTTCCTTGGAGTCGAAGTGGTTGTAGAAGGAGCCGAAACCGACATCCGCCTCGTCGGTGATCTCGTTGATCCGAGTGTTCTCGACGCCCTGGCGGGCAAACAGCGCGCGCGCGGCGTCGAGCAGCTTCCTGCGCGTCTGCTCGCGACGGCGCGTGTGGCGATCGGGACGCGGCGCGGTGTGCATCTCGACAGAGGAAGCTGCCTCGCCGCTAGCTGCATCGCTGCTCATATATGACGATCCTATCAGCGGATTCCCTGCACGGAGCACCGCCGATCGCGTGAACGGACACCCCGCATCAGATCGTCACCGCGCGCATTCTGAGAAGTAGGATCATCGTCATGGGCGGCGCGAAGCGGGTGGTTGCCATCCCCGGCGAGGATGCCGCCGCGGAGGCCTTTTCAGCAACTATGGCCCTTCTCGAGAATTTCTCGCTGGACATAGACTGGTCGTATCCACCGGTCGGGGCGGCCGCGATTCAGATGCACGGCGAGGCCTTTCCGGCACAAGCAAGGGCGGCGATCGACGAGTCTGACGCGGCGCTGTTCGGCGCGACGAGCGGCGCGAGCGCGGGCGCGCTCTTCTACTTGCGTTGGGGCCGCCAGACGTTCGCCAACGTGCGCCCGACGCGATTCACCCAAGGTGTTGGGAGTCCGCTCGCATCTCCCGAGGGGATCGATCTCGTCATTGTGCGCGAGAATCTCGAGGATCTCTATGTCCTCAGCGAGGGCGCCATTCAAGACCTCGCGCCGTTGGGGCTTTCGAGCGCCACTTGGCAGAAGCCGGTGGTCGATCTCGGGCCCGGCGCTTACGCGCTGAAGGTGATCACCGAGCGTGGCTGCCAACGCGTTGCCAGGTTCGCCTTCGATTTGGCGCGTCGGCGCAAGGCGCAGGGCCGGGCGGGCAAGGTCACCTGCGCCACCAAGCACAACCTGCTCTTTCGCACCGACGGGCTGTTCCGCGAGGTTGCCGAGCGTGTGGCCGGCGAATATCAGGACATCGAGTTCGAGGTGCTGATTATCGACGATTTCGCGAATCGTCTGGTCGGCCGGCCGCAACAGTTCGATGTCGTGCTGCTTCCGAACCTGTACGGGGATGTGCTGTCGGACGCGGCGGCGGCGCTCGCCGGTGGCCTGGGGCTCGCTGCGAGCGGCTGTTACGGTAGCGACTACGCGTACTTCGAGCCGGTGCACGGAACGGCGCCGGACCTGGAGCGCCAGCGCGTCAACCCCACCGCGACGATCCTGTGCGCCGCGATGATGCTGGAGTACCTGGAGTTCGGCGAACCGGCGCAGCAGCTGGTGGCCGCGGTCGAGCGGGTCTACGCTGGTGGAACCTCACTTACCGCCGACCAGGGCGGTACCGCGTCGACCGATGAGTTTCGCGACGCCGTTGCGGCGGCTATGCGAAGTGGAGGATGAAGAGATGACTGCGCGCACGCTTGTCGAGAAGATCTGGGACGAGCACGTCGTCGCTGACCTCAGCGGCGGCCTCGATCTCCTGCACGTCGACCGCCACCTCGTGCACGATCTCTCAGGGCCGCCATCGCTCGGGATGCTCGCTGCCCGTGGCCTTGCGGTGCGCAATCCGGAGCTGACCTTCGCGATGCCCGATCACACGGTCTCGACCGCGGTTGGTCGCACCGATGCGGACACGAACGCGGGCCGCCTGCTCGTGCCCGCGCTGCGCGAGCGGACACACGCGGAAGGCATCCGGCTCTTCGACCTCGACGACGTCGAGCAGGGCATCGTGCACGTGGTCGGACCCGAGCTCGGACTAACGCTCCCGGGCGTAACAGTGCTCTGCGGCGATAGCCACACGTGCACGCACGGCGGACTCGGCGCGCTCGGCTGGGGCATCGGCAGCAGCGACCTTACACATGTGCTCGCCACGCAAACGATCGTCCAACGCCGCCCCAAACAAATGCGCGTCACCTGCTCGGGCAGCCTCGCCGCGGGGGTTGAGCCGAAGGACCTCGTGCTGCAGCTGATCGGCGAACACGGCGCCGATGGCGCATCCGGCTTCGCCGTCGAGTACGCCGGCAGCGCCATCGCGTCGATGCCGGTCGAGGGCCGCATGACGCTGTGCAACCTCACGATGGAGTTCGGAGCGAAGATCGGGATCGTCGCGCCGGATGAAGCGACGTTCGATTACGTCGCCGGGAGGCGATACGCGCCCACCGGCGCGCACTGGGACCAAGCGCTCGCCGCCTGGCGCGAGTTGTCAAGCGACGAGGATGCGGCCTTCGATCGCGAGATCGAGATCGACGCCTCTGCGGTCTCACCGCAGATCACGTGGGGCACTAGCCCGGCGCACACGATGGCCCTCGATGGCAAGATCCCCGACCCCGGACAGGCGCGGGATCCGGCGGCTCGCCTGGCCCGCAGCAAGGCGCTCGAGTACATGGGCCTGAGCGCCGGCGAGCAGCTGCTCGGGCTGCCCGTCCAGCACGTGTTCCTCGGCTCCTGCGCCAACAGCCGTCTCTCTGACCTGCAGAGGGCCGCGCAGGTCGTTCGCGGCCGGCACGTGGCGCAAGGCGTGCGCGCGTGGGTGGTGCCGGGATCTCAGAGCGTGCGGCGCGAGGCCGAGGCACTCGGACTCGACCGCATCTTCACCGCAGCCGGCTTCGAATGGCGCGAGCCTGGATGCTCGATGTGCCTCGCCGTCAACGACGAGGTCGTCCCCGCGGGAGAGCGATGCGTTTCGACAAGTAACCGCAACTTCGTCGGCCGCCAGGGGCCCGGTGCGCGCACGCACCTCGCCGGCGTCGCGACCGCGGCCGCCGCCGCGATCGAGGGCCACATCGCCGATCCACGCCCGCTTGCCCGGGTGGCCTGAGATGGAGCGCTTCACCAGCGTGCAAGGACGCGCGATCCCGCTACCGGTGCCGGACATCGACACCGACGTGATCACCCCCATCAAGCGCGTGATGCAGGGGGGCGATGCGCTCACGCGCTATGCCTTCGAGTCGCTCCGCTACACACCGGATGGAGCGCTCAACCCCGACTGCCCGCTCAATCAGGAGGTCTACCGGGACGCGCCGATCCTGCTCGCCGGCGCGAACTTTGCCTGCGGCAGCTCGCGCGAGACCGCTGTGTGGGCCGTGCGGGGCCTGGGCATCCGCTGCATCATCGCACCGAGCTTCGGCGACATCTTCTTCGACAGTTGCTTCGAGAACGGCCTGCTTCCGGTCGCGCTCCCGCAAATAGAGCTCGACGCGCTGGCTGACGAGGCGGCCGCCGGGGAGTTCAGCGTCGACCTTGAGCGCTGCGAGGTCACCACCCCAAGCGGGCGCACGATCGCGTTCGCCGTGCATCCATTGCAGCGCGAGGCCCTGCTCGGCGGCCGCGACTCGATCGAGCTCACGCTGGGACGCGAGCCGGAGATCTCGGAGTTCCAGCGGCGCGACCGCGAGCTTCGTCCGTGGGTCTACGAGCTTGCCGGTGACACGTGAGCAAAGCGCCGTGAGCCCTGGCGGTGACCATGCAGCGACTAACTAGCGCCGCGGACGGCCGGTACGGGCGCTCGTTCACAGACGCCGCGGGCGCGCGGTTACAGGAGCTGTGCCTCACCGCGCGACGCCAGCCTCTGAGGCGAAGGCGTGAAGGGTGCCAAAACCGAGTTCCATCTGGGAGATCGGGGTCTTGGCACCTTTCGCGCACTTCCGTGGGACCGCCAAGGAATAGCGTGTCGGATTACGCGTCGTCGAGCTCGCGGCGCGCGGAGAAGTACCCCAGCGCTCCATCGCGTCTGGCGCTCACCTCGACCAACCCAGCATCGGTGAGCCATGACTCCAGCTCGGCGAGCGTGCAGCCGGGGCCGAACGAACCTCTCAGCTGCATGAGGCGCACCCACGCGTCCTGCCGCAGCCCCGCATGCTTGACCACCGCAGTTCCGCGCAGCGCACCGCCGGGGCGCAGCACGCGCGCCATCTCGGCTAGCGCGGCCGCAGGATCTGGGAAGCAGTGCAGTCCCGTGTAGCTGACGCAAAGGTCGAATGAGCCGTCTTCGAACGGCAGCGCGTTCACGTCGGCCGCTGTGAACTCGACCTGGTCCAGGCCGCGACGCTGGGCCTCAGCACGAGCCCGCTCCAGCATGACCGGCGAGAGGTCGGCGGCGACGTAGCGCACGCGCTGGCCTGCCCGCAAGCCGCGGAACGCCACTCCTCCCCCACACGGAACATCGAGGATCGCGGTGCCGTCCGGCTCCTTGCCCAGCCGCGCGATGTCTTCGTAGAAGCCCGACGCGTCCATGCCCCAGATCAACCGCCCGAGCACACGCGCGACGTGCTCATGCTCCACCGCCGAGTCGTACACGGTGGCGTCAAGCCACCCGCTCCTCCAGCGCTCGCGGACGTCCGGCACGAGTGAAGCATAGACGCCAGGGGGACACGAGATTCGAGGTCGGACGAGCTGCAGTCGTCAGCAGCACTGACGGTCGCCCTTCCGCATTGCTCACGCAGCGAGCGTGATCGGGCTGGGTGGGTCAGCAGCTCCTCCTCCTGAGCGGGCGTCTCGCGGACGTGGATCACACGCCTCCTTTCCGCGCATTCCAGAAGCGGCGCCCGCGGAGCGACGTACTGCCAGAGCGTGCGCTCGGGGATCTGGGGAAACAGGCGCTCGAGCTGATCCTGGCGCACGACGCGATGCGCGCACAGCACCGCCAGAACACGGCGGTCGAGCTCGGCGAGCGCGACGCCGCGGCTCGGATGGGAGCGAGAACGACGAGGCCGCACGACACGAGCACGGTCGGCAGAGGCACGGGATGGGGAAGGAGAGGTCACGAGGAGATCGCTACGCGCGTGAGGTCAGCAGAGGCAGAGGACCGAGACCGAGAGGGCAGCAGAAGATCACTAGCCACAGAGAGACATGGGGACGAGGGGATAGAGAGAGTCGGGCGCGCGTCGAGGCCGCGAATTTCGCGCTACGTACCGGAAATCAGCGGCACCGCTGTTGCCGATCGCAAACGAGCGAACGGCAAGCCCACCACGCCTACGACAGCCCCAGAGGCGGGGCATCATGCAGGCCTTGGCTTGACGGCGGGGCATCGCGGGACGGGACGGTGTAGCTCCAACTCCCGCGGAAGTCAAGTCCACGCGACACGGTGCCGCGCGGCGGTGGGAGGCAACAAGAAAAGGCCGCTCGCAGCACACGAACCGAAAGCGCGCGGTTGATCCTGCACCCGGGTTGACGTAGCTTCCCCGACCTTCGCTCTACATGGCCCTTCGGGGTCGCCGCAAGGGCATCGCCGCTCTGAGGAACCTGCAACATGAACGCGACAGCGACAACCACCCCTGCCCTTTCACAGCACATGCGCGCCCTGGAACGCGCCAACGAGGTCCGCCTCGCCCGCGTCGAGCTCAAGCGCAGGGCGGCGTTCGGCCAGACCGACGTCGCCGAGGTGATCCTCCACTGCCCCTCCGAGGCGCACAACATGGCGGTGCTCGACCTGCTTATGAGCCAGCGCCGATGGGGTCAGACCCGCTGCCGCAAGCTCCTCGCCCAGATCCCGATCTCCGAGAAGAAGACCGTCGGCTCGATGACAGACCGACAACGCCACGCGCTCGCGGCGATGCTCGCACCCGCTGAAGGGCCCGCACGTCGAGCGCGACCCCGAGTCACCGACAGCCTGATGAGTGGCTGAGCTGGCACGGCCCGGCGTCGCCTTAGAGCCTGTCCCGTTTACCCCAGGACGCGCATCTGTTGCCAGGTGATCAGGGCGAAGCTGAACTTCAGGAGCG
>Ga0207930_1000330_pt1 | contig 13990 bp, 12 predicted proteins | sample NGESurshal092012_7_FD_184477 | JGI IMG/M metagenome (GOLD analysis project Ga0207930, IMG submission 184477) | Arctic peat soil microbial communities from Barrow, Alaska - NGEE Surface sample 210-3 shallow-092012 (SPAdes) | ecosystem: Environmental > Terrestrial > Soil > Wetlands > Peat ... | reverse complement strand
CGCTCGGTCAGCGCTGCCGCCATCAGCTCGCCGATGATGGACATTTTCGGCGCGATTGCCATTGCGCTGCTGATTCTGATGGGACGCGAATACATCAAGCACCACGTATTCACGGAAGGCGTCTTCCTGGCCTTTATCGTCGCGGTGTTCAAGCTCTACGAGCCGGTGCGAAAGTTTGCCCAGTTCAACAACAACTTTCAGCAGGCGCTGGGGGCTTCGTCGGCCATCTTCAATTTTCTCGATGCCCAGGATGACGTCCGCGAGAAGCCGGGTGCGCTCAAGCTGCCGCCGTTTCACCAGGGCATTCGCTTCGAGCATGTGTACTTCAGCTACAAGCAGGGCGACGACCATCGCGAAGTGCTGCACGATATCAACCTCGACGTCGCGCCGGGAGAAGTGCTGGCCATCGTAGGTTCCAGCGGATCGGGCAAGACTACGATGGTGCATCTGCTGCCACGTTTCTTCGATGTGAGCCACGGGCGGCTGCTCATCGACGGCCACGACGTGCGCGATCTCACTGTGGCTTCGTTGCGGTCCGAGATCGCCATCGTCACGCAGGACACGATCCTGTTCAACGACACCGTGCGCAACAACATCGCTTACGGCCAGCCGACAGTCCCCATGGAAAAGGTCGAAGAAGCGGCGCGTGCGGCATTAGCACACGACTTCATCATGGGACTTCCAAATGGCTATGACAGCAAGATCGGTGAGCGCGGACTGCGGCTAAGCGGTGGCGAACGCCAGCGGATTTCCATCGCGCGGGCCATCCTGAAGAATGCGCCCATACTGATTCTCGATGAAGCGACCTCGGCACTCGATACCGAGAGCGAGTCGCTGGTGCAATCGGCATTGCAGAACCTGATGACCGGACGCACGGTATTTGTCATCGCGCACCGGCTTAGCACGGTACGCAGGGCCGACCGCATCCTGGTCCTGGAAAACGGCATGATTACCGACGAAGGCACACACGAGCGTCTGATGACACATACAGGCACCTACCGCCGCCTGTATGATCTGCAGTTCGTCGATGTCGAGATTTCCAATGGGAGCGAGTGAGCCACGCATGAAGATCCGGTCGATGACGGGGTACGCGCAGGTCAAAACGCATGTGAACGATCAGCTCACGCTCACCGTCAGCCTTAAGTCGGTAAACCATCGCTTCCTCGATCTGCATTTGCGGATCCCTTCGGAGCTGGACCAAGTCGAGATGAAGGTACGCCGAGTGCTGAAGGAGCGGCTGCATCGCGGACACATCGAAGTCACGCTGAGTGCCGAGCGGACGGGTGGAGCAGAGTTCGCGGTTAATCGCGAACTGGTGGGCGGGTACCTTAACGCATTTCGGCAAGCCGCCGAAGAGTTTGGCGTCAGTGCCGAGCCCGACCTCAATGCCATCCTGAAATTGCCGGGCGCACTGAGCGCGGCCGGATCGGGCGCCGCCGCTGAAGAACTCGATCAGCAGGTAACCGCCGCGCTGGAGCAGGCCATCGAACGGCTGAATCACATGCGGGAAGAAGAGGGCCACGGCGCAGGCGTGGAGTTGCGCAATTGCATGCAGCATTTGTCGAAGGCGACAAGAGAGGTCGAAGGCCTGCGCGGCAAAGTGCTGAAGGCCTATCACGAGAAAGTTCATGGCCGCATGCAGGAGCTGATCGGGGCGCATGCCGATCCGGACCGCATCCTGCAGGAGGCCGCGATGCTGGCGGAGCGCAGCGACATCCAGGAAGAACTGGTGCGGATGAAGAACCACATCGAGCATTTCCTGTCGCACCTCGATAGCGGTGGCGAAGTCGGCAAGAAGCTGGACTTCCTGCTGCAGGAAATGAATCGTGAAGCCAACACGCTGCTGTCCAAGACCACGGGCGTCGCCGGCGAGGCGTTGCGTATTACCGAATTGGGGCTGGCGATGAAGTCGGACATCGAGAAAGCCCGCGAACAGGTACAAAACCTCGAATGAGTGGAATCGTGTTCATCATCTCGGCCCCTTCAGGCTCGGGCAAAACCACGCTGACAGCGGAACTGCGCCGCGTCGTGCCCAACCTGGAATTTTCCATCAGCTACACCACCCGGCTGCCGCGCGGCAGCGAGCAAAGCGGCCGCGAGTATTTTTTCATCGCCCGCGAGGAATTCACGAAGATGATCGGCGAAGACCAGTTTGTGGAATACGCCGAAGTCTTCGACAACTATTACGGCACCGCTCGCAGTTTTCTGCGCGAGGCCTTCGCGCGAGGCAACGACGTGATCCTCGACATCGATGTGCAGGGTGCGTCGCAAGTAAAACAGCGGATGCCCGAGGCTGTGAGCATCTTTATTCTTCCGCCATCGCGACAGGAGTTGGAGAGCCGCTTGCGCCGACGGACCCTGGCGGAGAACGCCGAGCGCAGCAAACTGACGGGCGAGGAAATGGCCGCGGCAAAAGTCGAGGCCATCCTGCAGCGGCGATTGCAGGAAGCGTCGCGCGAGATTGAGAATTATTCCCAGTATGACTATATTCTGGTGAATGAGAAGGTGGAGGCCGCCATCGACGTTCTACAGGCGATTGTGAAGGCCGAGCGCGTGAAGCGTTCGCCCGGCCCGCGAGATGCCGAAGAGCAGCGCGTGCTGGCCACCGCCGAACTGGCTGAACGTCGGCATATGATGGAGAAGGTGCAGACCATCCTGGCGACATTTGATTTTTCCGGTACTCGCAGCTAAAGGGAGCGACAGATGAATCTGGCTGATGGATTCGACAGCAAGTATCGCTACATCCTGGTCGCGGCCCGACGGGCCCGCCAACTGCAAAATGGTGCGCCCCCGGTGGTCGAACCGCACTCCGCCAAGGCGTGCCGCATCGCCGAACAAGAAATCAATGCGGGCAAGGTAAAGTGGGAGATGAGCAAGACTCCTGCGCAAGTTGCCAGCGAGATTTTGTCGAAGGCGGTCGGCGGGGAGAGCGACGAGTAGGTCGTCCGCATCTAAGAATTGCATCCCACCGCATGCGGGGGAGAGCTGAGGACATGATGAAAATCGCCTTGGGAGTGACCGGAGGCATTGCCGCCTACAAGGCTGCCGAAATTGTGCGGCTGTTGCAGGACCGCGGCGTGCAGGTGCAGGTCATCATGACCGACGCGGCCCAGGAGTTCGTGCGGCCGCTCACCTTCGCGGCGCTCTCCGGCGAAAAGGTCATTACCGGGTTGTTCAGCGGCGATGAAGCCGAGCCAAACCTGGATTCCGCGGTGGAACACATCGCTGTAGCGCAGTTGATTGACGCGCTGCTCGTTGCGCCAGCCACAGCCGACGCGCTGGCGAAGTTCGCGCAAGGCATCGCCAACGATTTTCTTTCGACGCTTTATCTCGCAACCAAAGCGCCGGTGATCGTGGCGCCCGCGATGAACGTCAATATGTGGGAGCATCCCGCCACGCGGGCGAATCTCGAAATCCTGCGGCAGCGCGGTGTGCAGATCGTCGAGCCCGACAGCGGCTATCTGGCTTGCGGCATGACCGGCGCGGGACGGCTCGCCGAACCCGAACACATCGTGGCTGCTACGCTCGAACGGCTCGGCATCGCGCAGGACCTTGCCGGCGAGACCGTGCTGGTCACCGCCGGGCCGACACACGAGCCGGTCGATCCCGTGCGCTACATTGGCAACCGCTCCAGCGGCAAGATGGGCTATGCGCTGGCGGAAGCTGCGCTGCGACGCGGAGCTCACGTGGTGCTGGTCAGCGGACCGACAGCGCTGATTCCTCCATCGGCAGCGGAGACCATCTTCGTCGAGACCGCGCAGCAGATGCGCACCGCCGTGCTCGATCGCTGGGAGAAGGCCGGAATCATCATTATGGCGGCTGCGGTTGCCGACTATCACGTGAAGAACGTGTCGGAGCAAAAGATCAAGCGCAGCGGTCCGATAGACCTACGTCTCGAGCCCAACCCCGACATCCTCGCCGATCTGGGCAGCCTGCGGCACGCTACCGGCAAAAGCACGCCACTGTTGATCGGCTTCGCCGCCGAAACCACTAGCCTTCTGGAGAACGCGCGCGCCAAGCTGACCAGGAAGCGGGTGGATGCGATTGTGCTCAACGATGTGTCGCGCCCGGACATCGGCTTCAACTCCGACCGCAACCAGGTCACGTTGGTGACCGCGCAGGACGCGATTGCGATTCCCGAGGCCAGCAAGCTCGACGTTGCACAGACAATTCTCGATGCCGCGGTCCGGCTCCGCCAGCAACACGCTACACTGGTGCCTTCACCGGTCCGTAGCCAATGACTCTCGATCCCGCCAGCAAATCCGCAGTGCGCGAACGCCTTAAGTTTTATCGCGAGCTGGGTATTGGCCCGCTGTATCGCCGCGAGGTAGCTGGCGACGCTCCGACACGGGACTTGAGTGAGGGCCTTGTCGAGGTTCTCGCCGCAGTGGGCGATGAACTTGCGGTGCAGCAGGAACAGACCGCAGGCGAAGCTTATCTTCCTACAGCGCAAAATCCCCGGATGGAAAAGTCGAGAGGCGAAGATCGCGAGGCGCTGCTGCGCGTTATCCTCGACGACATCGGCCCCAACTGCCAGCGCTGCAAACTGGCCACACTCGGCCGCAAGCAGATCGTCTTCGGCACCGGCGATCCGCACGCGGAGCTGATGTTCATCGGCGAAGGCCCGGGCGCGGACGAAGACCAGCAAGGACTGCCGTTCGTGGGGCGCGCCGGCCAACTGCTCAACAACATGATCGTGGCGATGGGACTGAAACGCGAAGAGGTGTATATCGCCAACATTGTGAAGTGCCGTCCTCCGGGGAATCGCACCCCGGAACGCGATGAGTGCGACACCTGCTCTCCGTTCCTGATGCGGCAGATTCGCGTGGTGCGCCCCAAGGTGATCGTGGCACTAGGCGCCACCGCCGCCAAAAATCTGCTTGGCATGAACGACTCCATGGCAGCTCTGCGCGGACGCTTCTACGATTTCTCGCCCAAAGGCTCGCTGACGGATGCGCCCTTCGATTGCAAGTTGGCGGTCACCTATCATCCCGCGTTTCTGTTGCGCGATCCGCGCCAGAAAAAAGAAACGTGGAAGGACCTGCAGATGGTGATGAAGTTCCTGGGACTGCAGCCGCCAACACGCGCGACCACGCCGGACGCCGAAGGCAGCTAGCCCGCCATGCCCCGCTTCTGCGATGTGGCCGTGCCGGTTCCGCTGGACGCCGCCTTCACTTACTCCATTCCCGAAGAGTTGTCCGAGCCGTGCGTCGGCGGACGCGTTATCGTTCCCTTTCGCGAGAAGCGGTTGTGCGGCATCGTCACCGAACTGCATGATCGCGAGCCCAAGTTCGAAGCCAAGCCGGTGCTGCAAGTGCTCGACACAGTCTCGGCTCTCACGCCCGAACTGATGCAACTCGGGCGCTGGATTGCCCACTACTACATCGCTCCCATCGGCGAAGTGCTGCGCACCATGCTGCCACTGGCTGCCGAATTTCGCCGCGTCATCGGCTACCGCATCACTGACAAGGGACTCGAAGCGCTGCACGCCGCCTCGACCATCGGCTCGTCGCTGCGCTCACGGCAGGAGCCCGAACAGCAGATGCTGGAGTATGCCGTGCTCAACCGGCTGGCCGATGGCGAAATGATGCGTGAGTCCTCGCTGCGTGCGGCGGCCGGGGCTCCGCGCTTGGTGCTGCAGACCCTTCTCCGCAAGAAGTGGATTGCCCGTGAAGATCTCAGCGGAGTTCGCGACGCCAGCCGCAACATCCAGATCGCAACTCTGAAGGCTGCCGAAGGCAAGCTCAACGCTAACCAGCAGCGCATCGTCGACTACCTTGGCCTGCAGCCGGAGCAGAGCGCAACGGCAGCCGCGCTGCGAGAGCTGGCTGTGCCGCGCACCACTTTGCAGACCCTCGTGCGGCGCGGCATCGTCGAGCTGCACGATGAGCCCGCGGGCTTCCGCATGTCGGGGCTGAAACCGCGCAAGCTGGAGTTTCTGTTCAATCCGGCGCAAAAGGCCGCGCTCGACCAGATCAATGCCGCGGTCGATAAGCGGCAATTTCTTCCCATGCTGCTGCATGGCGTCACCGGCTCGGGCAAGACGGCTGTCTATCTGTCGGCCATGCAGGCCATGCTGGCCAAGGGACGCTCGGCGATTCTGTTGGTGCCCGAGATCGGACTGACACCCGCGATGGCAGCCGACCTGCACCAGATTTTCGGCGACGAGGTCGCGATCCTGCACTCGGCGCTCACCGACGACGAGCGCGCCGAGCAGTGGAAGCGCATCCGCAGCGGCGAGTCCCACATTGTGGTAGGCACACGTTCCGCGGTTTTCGCGCCGGTCCCTGACCTCGCGCTGATCGTGGTCGATGAGGAGCACGACCACTCCTACAAGCAGGATGAAACGCCGCGCTATCACGGTCGCGACGTGGCAGTGATGCGCGCGAAGATGTGCAATGCGGTGGCGGTGCTGGGCTCGGCCACGCCCTCGCTCGAGACCTATTACAACGCGACGCAGGGCCGCTACAAGTTGATTGAATTGGCGGAGCGCATCGAACAGCGCCCGCTACCCGAAGTCGAAATCCTCGACATGCGCGAGGAATTCCAGCACACCAAAAAAGAAGAAGTGCTGTCGCGCAAGTTAGTCGAAGAAATTGGCGAGTGCATGGCGCGCAATGAGCAGGCGATGATCCTGCTCAACCGCCGCGGCTTCTCGTCGTTCGTGCTATGCCGCTCCTGCGGCGATACGGTGCAATGCCGCAACTGCGCCATCGCCATGACGTATCACAAGCGCGAGCATCGCCTCATCTGTCATTACTGCGGATTCGTGCGGCCTGCGCCTAAGACGTGTCCCAAGTGCGGCAGCGAGTATGTGCAATACCTGGGCACGGGATCAGAAAAGCTGGAGCAAATCCTCCACGGACTGTTTCCGCAAGCGCGCATCGGCCGCCTCGATCGCGACACGGTACGCGGGCGCGACGATCTGGAGCGCATCTTGAGTGCGTTGCACGCCGGGGAGATCGACTTGCTCGTGGGCACGCAGATGATCGCCAAGGGACACGACATTCCTAACGTGACCTTGGTGGGCGTGGTGGGATCGGACGCGGCGCTGAGCTTTCCCGACTTCCGCGCCGCCGAGAGGACGTTCCAGTTGCTCACGCAAGTTGCGGGACGCGCCGGTCGCGGCGAGAATCCCGGCAAGGTCGTGCTGCAGACGTTTTATCCCGATCACTACGCCATTCAGTTCGCCGCGGCGCACGACTATCGCGGCTTCTACGAGAAGGAATCGCGCTTTCGCAGTTGGATGCACTACCCGCCGTTCAACTCCGTCAGCAACGTGGTGGTGCGTAGCGCAAAGCTCGACGAAGCGCTGACCTGGTCGGGAATTCTCGGCAAGTGGTTTGAAGCCACGCGCCTGGAAGGCGTGCGCGTGATGGGACCCGCGGCAGCGGCGATTGTGCGCCTGAAGACCGAGTACCGCTATCACTTCCTGTTGAAGTCAGCGAGCCGCGAGCGCATGAACGCCGCGTTACGCTCGATGATCGAGCACGCCGTCGCGCAGAAGATTCCGCGGACAAACTTGGTGGTAGATGTGGATGCGCTGTCGCTGACGTAGTTATCGGATGACGAGCTTCCACAGGATGACCGCGACCGCGGCAGCGATCCCGATGGCATAACCGATCATCCGCGCGTTACCGACTTGTAGTTGTTCCTGCACGATCGACCTCCTCACCCCAGACTGATTTCCCGGAATACCGATAGCGGCAGATTACGCCTTCTTCCGGATATTTTGCAGCAGGCTACTGGGCCGGGTCCTTCGGCCAGGCGCGCAAGGCCTTACGAAGCTGCACCATCTGCCCGAGGTGGTAGGCGTTATGGTCGGCCACCAGCAGAGCTTCGCGCAAAAGCGTTTGCCCCTGTCCGCGCGGCAGGGGATCGAGCAGCGACCGCGAGCGGTCCAGGACGAGAGCGCGCATGTCTTCCAGCGAGTCGAGGATCGACTGCACGCACTGGTCCCAGGCTTCATCCTGCGGTGGAGTTGGCAACGGAGGCCAGTAACCTTTTGGCCAGGGTGGCGATTTGTGGCGCGCATTACGAGTGAACTCAACGATGTCCGACAACGCGATTCGCAGGTGCTCCAGCAATTCCCATGCAGAGTGTGAAAAGCCGGGCGGCACCTCGCCCCGCAGGTCGAGGGGGAAATCCTGCACGGCTGTGCGGAAGTCCGCATGCGCCTCACCCCAGTCGAGTATTTTTGCGAGTTGTTCGCGAAGCTGCTGTTCCTGCGTCATGCGTCCTCCTGCTGCCGGATGGCCGCGAGAACATCGTAGCAGGAGGCCGGGGTTGGTTGCCGCCCGTCGCGCCCCCCGGGTTCTGAATCGATCCGTGCCATCCATCCCAGTGATCCGGTCCAGTCTCAGAATAGCGCCGAATAGCGCCGCGCTCGATAAAGTCGCCCGGGCAAACTCCCACTTATTCGAAAACCGTGAATCAATAGGCTACCGGCGCACCGAACGGGGCTTGCGAGTAAAATGAGATCATTCATGACGGATGGCGTCGGCCCAGATTGGTCCGGCACAGAAACAAAATAGGTACTGAATCACTCATGCCACAGATAGGTAGTTTCACTCTTCTGCTCGCCCAGGCCCTGGCTGTCTATTCGTTCGTTGCCGGAGCGCTGGCCTTGTATCGCAAGGACGACCGCCTGGGCGAGACCGCACGGCGCGCCGGAATCGCCTGCTGGGCTGCGGTCACTATCGCCGCCATCGCGCTGGTGCTGGCCGCCTTCGGCAACAATTTCTCCGTGGCCTATATTCTGCACCACAGCAACCGCGACCTGCCCATAGCGTACAAGTTCGCAGCACTGTGGTCGGGCCAGGAAGGTTCGCTGTTGTTGTGGGCGTGGCTGCTGTCGTCCTATGGCCTCGTGATGCGCCTACGCTACAAGGTCGATCCCCAGCTCACGGCCTACGCGTCGGCGATTGTGGCCGCGGTGCAGGTGTTCTTCCTCCTGCTGGTAAATTTTGCCGCGCACCCCTTTGGTCTGGTCACGGGCACGATTCCGCCGGACGGCAACGGGTTAAATCCGCTGCTGCAGTATCCCGAGATGGTGATCCATCCTCCGATGCTGTACCTCGGCTACGTCGGAGTGACCGCGCCGTTCGCCTTCGCGCTGGGTGCGCTGATCATGAAGTATCCCGGCGAAAAGTGGATCCACATTACCCGCCGCTGGACCATGGTGGCTTGGTTGTTTCTGACTTGCGGCGTTTTTCTAGGCGCGCACTGGGCCTACGCGGTGCTGGGATGGGGAGGCTACTGGGGATGGGACCCGGTGGAGAACGCGTCGATCCTGCCATGGTTGACGATGACTGCGTTTCTGCATTCGGTGATGATGCAGGAGAAGCGCGGCATGATGAAGATGTGGAACATGTGGCTGATCTTCACCACGTTCCTGCTAGCGATCTTCGGAACGTTTCTGACGCGCAGCGGCGTGGTCAGTTCGGTGCATGCCTTCGCGCAGTCGGGCATCGGCATCTGGTTCGTGTGGTTCCTGGCTACCGCGTTTGCGACCTGCGTGTTCTTCTTCGTGCGCAATCGCGAGACGCTGAAGAGCGAGCATCGCCTCGATTCACTGATCTCGCGCGAGTCGAGCTTCCTCTTCAATAACCTCGTGCTACTGGTGGCTTGCTTCGCGGTACTGTGGGGCACGCTTTTTCCGGTGTTGTCGGAATGGGTAACGGGCAGCAAGGTAACCGTGGGACCGCCGTTCTTCAACCGCGTGAATGTACCCATCGGATTGTTCCTGGTGTTCCTGACCGCCGTCGGGCCGCTGCTGGCATGGCGTCAGACATCGTGGGACAGCCTTCGACGAAATTTCCTTTGGCCGACGATTATCGCTGCAGGGACGGCCATCGCGCTGATCGCGGGTGGCATGAAGCCGTGGCAGGACAGTGCCTACTTCTATTCGCTGATGGCGATCTCGCTGGCGGCGCTGGTGATGGCGACCATCGTTGGCGAATTCTGGCGCGGCGGACGGGTGATTGCGCGACAGCAGCACATCAACATTCTCGAAGGCATGGTGCAGATCACCCGGCGCAACACCCGGCGCTACGGTGGATACATCGTGCACTTTGGCATCATCCTGATCGTGATTGGCTTCGCCGGTGTGCCGTTCAACCAGGACAAAGAGCAGGAGATGGGATTCGGCGACAAGATGCAGATCGGCGCGTACACGCTGGTGTGCCAGTCGTTCACGCAAGACGACACGCCCAACTATGGCAGCGAGTGGGCCGTGCTCGATGTCTACAAGAACGGCAAGAAGATCGACACCATGTTTCCGGAGCGGCGTTTCTACAAGGCCAGCGAGCAGACATCGACCATCGTGGCCAACCGCTCGCGGCCAAACGAAGATCTGTACCTCGTATACACCGGCAAGAATCCTGACACCGGCAAGCCGATCATCAAGGCGCACGTGAATCCGTTAGTGATGTGGATTTGGATCGGCGTAGTCGTGGTGGGATTCGGAACGGTGCTGGCGCTAATCCCGAACACGAAGCCGGGGAAGATTAATGCGACCCAGAAGGAACGCGACGAGACGGAAGCCGCGGTGAAGCGGGGCGCGGTGGAAGTGGGCGGAGACTGATGTTGCGCAAGCAGAATCTGCTCCGCCCGATTCAATTGCTCGGTATTGCCGTGCTTGCTCTCACATTCATGGGCGCCGACGTGGATGCCCGCTTCAACAAGCTCGGGCACCAGCTTATGTGCATGTGCGGTTGCAACCAGGTGCTGCTGGAGTGCAACCATGTGGGCTGCGCCTACTCCGAACGCATGCGCGGCGAGCTAACGGCGTCGCTGGAGCGCGGCGACAACGATTCGCTGGCGCTGCAGAGTTTCGTGCAGAAGTACGGCAACACCGTGTTGTCAGCGCCGACCACGACCGGATTTAACCGGGTCGCGTGGATCATGCCGTTCGCGGTGTTCGCCATCGCCAGCGCGATGACGGTGTGGCTGGTACGGCTATGGAAGTCGCGTCCTGTGGCGCAAACCGTGGCGCATCCGAACCTGGGGAACGAAGAACTCGACGGGCTTCGCAAGAAGGCGCGTGAGGAGACGGAATTTTGATGGATTCATTGATCGCAAGTATAGTCGTCGCGCAGGAGACGCCGTTCATCCTGTTTGGATGCGCGCTGTTTGCCGCCGCGCTGTTCGTGTACGTGTTCTATCAGCCGGGTGAAGTCGAGATCGGCGAGGCCAAGACGCGCTATGGTTATCTGCAGGAACGCAAGGACGCGACCTACGAGAACCTGCGCGACCTCAACTTCGAGTACAAGGCCGGCAAGCTGAGCGAACAAGATTACGCTATGCAGCGAGCGTCGCTGGAAGATGAGGCCGCGGCGATTTTGGCCGAGATGGAAGCCATCGAGAAGACGAAGTTGCGCAAGACGGTCGCGAAGGGAGGCCGGGCATGAGCGCACTGCATCGCGGAGATGCTCGCTGGCATAGACGTCCTTCGACTCCGGCGGCAAGGCCGTCTCCGCTCAGGATGACAAAGTTCTTTGCGCTGGCGATCGTAGTAACGGCTCTCAGCGCGGTCGCGGCAGCCCAGAACATCACCGGCACGGTCACCAACGGCACCACAGGCAAGCCCGCCGCGGGCGATGAGGTTACGCTGCTGTCGCTATCGCAAGGCATGCAGGAGGTCGGCTCGACCAAGACCGACGCGCAAGGCAAGTTCAGTATGGCCGCTCCCGCCGACCAGGGTGTGCCGCACATGGTTCGCGTGACGCACGGCGGAGTGAATTACTTCCCGCAGGGCGGCCCGCTGATGCCGGGAGCGACCGCCGCCGCCGCCGTCACCGTCTACGACACTGCAAAGAAACTCGACGGAGTGTCGCAGACCGTCGAGGTCGATCGCTTCCAGACCGATGGCAGCCAGTTGCAAGGCATCGCGCTGTTCGCGATCAAAAACGCATCGGACCCGCCGCGTGCGCTAGACGCCGACAAGACGTTTGAGTTCGTGCTGCCGGCCGGCGCGGAAATCGATTCGGGCATGGCCAAGTCTCCCGGCGGACAGCCTCTAAATACCATGCCCTCGGAAGCCGAACAAAAAGGACACTACGCTTTCAGCTTCCCGCTACGCCCGGGCGAAACGCAGTTTCAGGTGAGCTATCACATGCCGTACAGTGGCGAAGCCAGTTTCTCGCCCAAGCCGCTGGCCGAAGTGCAGCACTTCGTGGTGATGACCCCCAAGAGCATGACCTTCACACCGAAAAATACGCAGCGGTTCCAGTCGATGCCTGACGAGTCCGGCTCGGGCATCATGGTTGCGACCAACGCCAAGCCAGGTGAAGACTTGAGCTTCAAGATAACGGGCAGCGGACAGTTTCAAGCCGAGGGCCAACAGGCTGCGGGCGGCGGAGACACAGGTGGTGGCGGAGCCATGGGCGGCGGACAGGCCGCAGCTCGCGATAGTCGTCCCGGCGGAGGACTCGGCGCGCCCATCGATTCCAACGATCCGCTGCACGACTATCGCGCAGTAATCCTGGGCGTATTCGCTGTGGTGCTGGTGATGGGCGGAGCGTTCGTTATTTCGAAATCGAATCACCAGGTACTCGCCGCCAAGGCGGCAGCCGCAGCGGATGCTTCCGAAGTGACGCAGGTATTAAGCGGCGCGCCGGTTGCTGCGCGCGACCGGAATACCTTGCTCCTCGACGCGATGAAGGAAGAACTATTCCAGTTGGAACTCGACCGCCAGCAAGGCAAAGTCAGCCCGGAAGAATACGCCAGCGCCAAGGCCGCGCTCGACGAGACCATTAAGCGCGCGCTGGCGAGGGCCAAGGGGTAGCCCACTTCCATCTCGCCCTGTCAATTTTCAACAGTGAGTTGATGTCCTGTAGAATCGGCAATCGCGGCTCTTACGTACGGGCTGCGGGAATTTCCGATTTCTGTATGCTAAGAAGCGAGGTTCGGGCTCTATGGCTCTGCTACAAAAAGGCGTTGCGCTCGCCGCCGGGCGCATGCCCAAGTTGATCAGTCCGCGCGTCCATTCGGTGCTCGACTATGCCGTAGCGGGATCGTTTCTTCTCATGGGTGCGCTCTTCTGGAAGCGTAACCGGCGGGCTGCCATTGGTTCGCTGATTTGTGGCGGAGCTACTGCTGCAGTTAGCCTGCTCACCGACTATCCCGGCGGCACGCGCAAGCCAATTTCCTATTCGATGCATGGCCAGATCGATACCGGACTGATTGCCATGACCGCCGCCATGCCGCGCCTGGTGAACATCGAGGACGATCGCGAAGCCAAGTTCTTCTCCCGCCAGGCCTTGGCCAAGACCGCCATCACGGCCATGACGGATTTCGATTACGACCAGCGCAAGATATCGGGCCGCACGCGCGACAACGGGTTCGTCTAACCCCAATCAAGTGGGCTACTAAGCGGCATGGGTAGCATTACTCAGGGCAACCACACACGCGTTTCTCGCCGGGACGGGCGCGCAACCGTTTTGCCGCCGCATCATCTAAACGACTGACCCACACTTGGAAGGCCCTATGGGAAACACCTTTAAGACGGCGTTGCTGCTGACGGCGATGACCCTTCTCCTGCTATTCCTGGGGCAGGCGTTCGGCGGCGAGCGCGGCATGATGATTGCTCTGGTATTCGCGGTCGTCATGAACTTCACTTCGTATTTCTTCAGCGACAAAATCGCGCTGGCGGCCTATCGCGCGCAACCCGTAACCCGCGAGCAGTTGCCGCGCGCCTATGAAATTGTCGAGCGTCTCACGCAAAAGATCGGCATCCCCATGCCGAAGATGTACGTGATACCCACCGACTCGCCCAACGCCTTCGCCACCGGACGCAATCCGCAACATGCTTCAGTGGCCACGACCGAAGGCATCCTGAACCTGCTGACCGATGAGGAACTGGAAGGTGTGCTGGCACACGAGATCGGACACGTCCGCAATCGCGATATCCTGACCAGTTCAGTGGCGGCCACTCTGGCGGGCGCGATTACTTTGATTGCGCGAATGGGCTATTGGGCTTCGCTGTTCG
>Ga0207930_1000328_pt1 | contig 13994 bp, 15 predicted proteins | sample NGESurshal092012_7_FD_184477 | JGI IMG/M metagenome (GOLD analysis project Ga0207930, IMG submission 184477) | Arctic peat soil microbial communities from Barrow, Alaska - NGEE Surface sample 210-3 shallow-092012 (SPAdes) | ecosystem: Environmental > Terrestrial > Soil > Wetlands > Peat ... | reverse complement strand
CGCCGGCTGCCACAAACGAGTCCTTCCGTACCGGCAAGTTGTAAACCATACCGTAATGCGGCGAAATAATATTCAAGTTGCGGACCAAATCGCTGGCCGCGGCCAGAGCGGCGCGCGCCTCCGCCAGTTGCGCTTCGGCGTGACTGATTTCGGGCTTGGAGAAGCGGTCGTGGAGTTTTTGCTCCAGCATGTGAAGGTTGGCTTCGGCCACGTGGAGTTGGACCTGGGCGGAGTCAACTTCGGCTTGAGAAGCGGCTCCGCTCTGCAGCAATCGCTGCATCGCCAACAAGTTCTTCTGCGCGGCGTCGCGGTCCGCCTGGGCCTTCACCAGCGCATTGCGAGTGCTGAGCACCTCCTCCTGCGACCCACCTGCAGAAACGGCAAGGAGTTCGGCTTCGGCTCCTTTTACTTGCGCCTGGGCCCGAGCCACCTGGGCGCGTGCGTCGGAATCGTCCAACTGCAGGAGCAATTGGTTTGCCTTGGCCCAGCCACCCTGGAGGATTTGAACCCTCTTGACCGTGGTGGACATGGGGGCATGGGCCTCGAAATTGTCGATGGGCTCGATCTTGCCATTGGTGGCAATGCTGGAGGTAATGGTCTCGCGGAACGCGCGGGCGGATCGAACCTGGACCTGAGTGCGCCGGAATGCCAGCCACAAGGCTGGGATCAACACCAACAGTGTGACACCGATGATTATGATCCAGCGAGGCTTCCAGGGCAGACGGGTTCGGCCGCTATCAATTGACTCTGTCATCGGCGTCCAAGATGACCAGTATAGCGTAGCCGACCACCTCGACTGACGGCGAAAGTAGTAGAACGGCTGGCAGAACTTACCTCGGGTTCACGGATTCAAGGGCGACTCGTAAGAGGCCCGGATCATCGTGGTGCATGGCGCAGCTCCGCACCAGCACGCGAGCTAGTTCCTATATCGCCGATTACAATAGCCGCATGGCAAAAAGTAAGCGCTATACGCCGGAGCACGCGGAATCGGGCCTTGACGCCAAGCTGCCGGAGATTGAGACTTGGCCGAACCAGTTCCCAAACTACGAGATCGTGATCGATATTCCGGAGTTTACGTCCGTCTGCCCTAAGACTGGCTTGCCTGACTTCGGTATTCTCTGGATCCGCTACATGCCTGACCAGCAATGCCTGGAATTGAAGTCCCTGAAGGAGTACCTGACCTGCTATCGCAACCTGGGAATCTTTCAGGAAAACATCGTCAATCGCGTGCTGGAGGACGTGGTTCGCGCCGCCAAGCCGAAGTGGGCGGAAGTGAAAGGTGAGTTTCGTCCGCGCGGGGGAATCGGGACGGTGGTCATCGCGTGTCATCCCAGGTCCCGCAAGCAAATTTAGCGTCACGGAAGGCCGCATGTTATTCTCCGCCAACCGATGACTGACAGGACCAATGCCTGGGTTGCGCTGTTGCTCCTAACTGGGCTGAATTTCGTCAATTACATCGACCGTTCGATTCTGTTTGCGGTACAGGAACTGGTGAAGGCGGAGTTTGTCCTCAGCGATAAGCAAGTTGGGTTTCTCACTTCGGCATTTTTTGCCTGCTACATGATCGCGGCGCCGCTGATCGCTCCGCTGGCCGACCGCTACCCCCGCAAGTGGATCATGGCTGCCGGAGCGCTGGTCTGGAGCGTCGCAACCCTACTTTCAGCCGTCACTCACAACTATGACGAGTTGCTGCTCCGCCACCTGATCGTTGGTATCGGCGAAGCGACGTTTGTGGTCATCTCGCCGGCATTTATCTCGGACCTCTTTCCCGAGAACCGTCGCGGACGTGTGCTCTCGATCTTCTACCTGGCGATTCCGGTCGGCACCGCGCTGGGTTACCTGATTGGGGGCTACCTCGGTCATCAGCATGGATGGAGAATGCCATTCCTGGTATGTGCCATACCCGGACTGGTGCTGGCCCTCGGAGTCTGTCTGCTGAAAGAGCCGCAGCGGGGCGCGAACGACCATCTGGCCGACAGCGTTGAACGAGGCACGGTGTTCGGGCTCTTTCGAAACAAGGCCTACTGGACCGTCAGCCTCGGCATGGCAATGATGACGTTCGCGGTTGGAGGACTGCAGGTCTGGATGCCCACGTTTCTGTCGCGCATGCGTGGCGTCCCGTTGGAACATGCCAACCTTTTGTTCGGCGTGATGACGCTGTTCAGCGGAATTGTGGCGACTCTGTTCGGAGGCTGGCTGGGAGATCGCCTGCTGCGCCGCACGCCCGCTGCCTACCAACTAGTTTCGGCGGTTGGCATGGCGCTTTCGATTCCTGCGATGGTGGTTGCAATTTACTTCATTGGGACGCCGATGTACGTGGCAATCATGCTGGGCGAATTTCTGCTCCTGCTGAACACAGCTCCGCTGAATGCTGCGCTGGTCAATAGCGTAAGCGCTCGCATTCGCGCCACGGCCATTGCCGTGAACCTGTTTACGATTCACCTCTTGGGCGACGCGTTTTCGCCGACGCTGATTGGTTGGATATCGGATAAGACAAACCTGCAGACGGGATTTTTCTCCACCATCGTTGCGGTTGTGCTGTCGGCCGCAATCCTGTTTTACGGCATGCGGTTCGCGCCCGCTTTGTCGCAAGACGGTGAGAAAGGCGGCACTATGGCAGAGGGAGCCTCGGCCTGATGCGGTCCGAACTTCTGCGACACCCCCTGATCTGGTTCAGCAGCATCTTTCTGGGTGCGGTGTGGCTGTCGCGCCTGTTCGCCGCCGGCCTCAACATGCGCAAAATCGCCGAGATTACCTCCCCGGAATTCAACGCCTCTCCGATGGATACCTCCGGACGTGCGCCTCGCATTAGCATCGTGGTTCCAGCACGCAATGAAGCTGAGCATATCGAAGCGGCGCTAGTTTCGTTGCTGCAACTCGATTATCCCGATTTCGAAGTCATCGCCGTCGACGACCGCTCCGAAGACGCCACCGGGACGATTCTTGATCGGTTAGCGGTGCAGTGGCGGGAGAAGAAGCCGGCTTTGCATCATCGGTTGAAAGTGCTGCACGTGAAAGAGCTTCCGTCGGGATGGCTGGGCAAGACGCATGCCATGTGGCAGGCAGGAAAACTGGCGACTGGAGACTGGCTGCTGTTCACCGACGCCGACGTAGTCTTCCGCGTAGATGCGCTTCGCCGGGCAGTGGTGTATGCGGAACAGGAGCGGGCCGACCACGTGGTGCTGTTTCCGACCATGGTCATGGAGTCGGCAGGCGAGCGCGTGATGATGGCGTTTTTCCAGTCGCAGTTCGTGTTCGCGCACCGGCCGTGGAAGGTCGCCGACCCGAAATCGCGCGATTCGATCGGAGTGGGCGCGTTCAACCTGGTTCGCCGCAATGTGTACGAACAAATTGGTACCTATCAGCGTCTCCGCATGGCGGTGCTCGACGACATGAAGCTGGGCGAGGTGGTGAAACAAGCAGGCTATCGTCAGCGGTGTGTTTTCGGCCGCGGTCTGCTTAAGTTGCGATGGGTGTTCGGAGCGATGGGCATGGTGCGCAACCTGACCAAGAACTTCTTCGCGATCCTTCACTTCAACACCGCTTTCGCTGTGCTGTCGGTCTGCGGCATCCTCGTCGTCAACCTCGGTCCATTTGTCGGCGTCTGGATGGCCCAAGGATGGGCGCGGGCGGGCTTTATTGCAGCACTGGTCACGATGGTGGCGATATACGTAGGCATGTCGAGGCGCAGCGACATCTCGCCTTTCTATGTGCTGCTGCACCCAATTGGCACACTGTTGTTTAGTTATGCCGGTGTGCGCTCTGTAGTCTTAACTCTTGCGCGCGGAGGCGTGATCTGGCGGGGGACCTGGTACTCGCTTGCCGAACTAAGAAAGTTCAGCCGGGAAACTCCACTGTGGAACTGGCTGTAGATAGGGCGGCGAATTGCTTACTTCGTGGGCTCCATCCGCAGCGCGTCATTAAAGCGATTGAAGTAATTGAACAGCCCGATAGCCGCCAATAGTTCAATGATCTCGCCTTCGTCATAGTGACGGCGTAATTCCGCCCAAAAGTCGTCATCCACTTCGTGCGGATCGCGTGTCACCCGTTCGGCGAGATCGAGCGCAGCTTTTTCCGCCGCGGTGAAGTCGGTGCGATTACGGAAATCGGCGAGGTTATCAACTTGATCGTCGCTCCAACCGTGCCGCCTTGCCAAGGCGGTGTGAGACGACAGTCAATACTCGCAGCGGTTGATCTGCGAGGTGCGAACGATCACCAGTTCCTTCAACTTGGCCGGGAGCGTGCCGGTGTTCATCACCGCGCGGAAGTGGGCGATCATGGTGCGAAAAATCTCCGGTCGATGAGCAGCCGTGCGGAACATGTTAGGAACGTTGCCGCGTTCCTGCAGATAGGTTTCGTAGATCTTCCCGGTTTCGGGATCGACCTGGTCCTTGTCGAGACGCGTGATGCGGGGCATGAGGCGATTGTAAGGCAAGCGGCAGGCAATACACGAACGCCCCTTCGCGCCAGGCGAAAGGGCGTCCGACGTTTGTATGCCGCGGTCGGCAGGGAAGTGTCAGCTATTTGGCGAACGATTTGATGGCGTTGGCTTCGTCTTCCTGCACATCGAACACCGTGTAGAGCTTGGTGATCTGGAGCAGGTCGTGCACCTTCTTGGTGAGGTGCAGCAACTTGAGTTCGCCACCCTGGCGCTGCACGGAGGTATACGCACTGACCAGTTCGCCGATACCGGAGCTGTCGATATAGCTGACGTCGCCCAGGTTTAACAGGATATGCTTGGCGCCTTTGCCCAGAACGTCCTTGATGGTGTCGCGCAAAACCACGCTGCCTTCGCCCAGAGTAATTCGCCCGCTCAAGTCAACGATGGTCACGCCATCCACTTGCCGGGTACTTGCTTTCATGCTCACGAGGAAGCCTCCTGGCGGTCCAGTTCAGTACCTGGGATCCGCTTGATCAAAGTAATTTCAGTGCCGGGTTCCAGTTTGCGGAACCGTACTTCGTCCATAAACGCCCGGATTAGGAAAATTCCGCGGCCGGACTGCTTCATCAGATTCTCGGGTGCGAGGGGATCAGGAACTTCATCGGGTTCAAGTCCCTTGCCTTCGTCCCCAATGGTTATTATCAACTCCCGGCCGTTTTGTTCAAACGATAAGTTTACACGCTTGTCCGGATCGTAGGCATTGCCATGCAGAACCGCGTTAATCATGGCCTCGCGGACAGCCATGGTGAGTCCGCCGCGAACGTCTTCGTCGAAGCCAGCCTGGGCCGCAACCTGGTCGGCCATCTCTTCCGCTTTGTTCACGCTTTCCAGCGTGGATTCCATTCGGTACGAAACCTTCGATTGCGCGGTCATGGATTGGCTCGTTCCGCCAGGCTCAGTCCTGACCGGGCCTGCGGAACACATTCCTCAGGATTCTGCAGTTTGCCTTGTCAGGGAGATACTTGTCAACGTAAGTGTGAATGATCCATCAAGTTCCGCGAGACGCGCCTGAATTGCCAGAGCTAGCCAATCATAAAAACAAGTAGCAGTGGCACGGCAAGCGGAGTCCACGAACTAAGACGGAGTATCACAAGAGGGCGTCGAGTTTGCGCGCAGAGATCGTGAATTTGCCGGAAATCAGTCAAACTGCTAAATTAGAACGAACGTTCGAATGAAAATTGCGATGGCCGCAATTCAGGAGTTCGTCCCATGACAGCGTCGCCGACCCCGGTAGAACATCGCTCTCCAGAACAGGATACGCGTTTCGACCGCCGATTTTCCGAGATCCTCGACTACGCCGCCGAAGTTTTTGCTGAGAAGGGATATGAGGGCGCGTCAATGCGCGATTTGTCTCGCCTCAGCGGCATGTCTCTGGCGGGACTCTATTACTATTTCGACTCCAAGGAAAAGCTGCTCTACCACATCCAGAAGCATACTTTTACGACCATTATCAGTCGCCTGCGCGACCGGCTGTCATCGAACAGCGACCCCGAAGAACGCATCCGCATATTCGTGCATAACCACGTGGACTACGCCGTGAGCAATCAAAAGGCGATGAAAGTTCTCTCCCATGAGGATGACGTGCTGAAGGATGGTCATGGTGCGGAATTGGCGGCAATCAAGCGCGAGTACTACCGAATCTGCGTCGGGCTTGTCGACGATCTGGCCAAGGCAGGACTGCTGAAGCGATTGGGGCAAAATGCTACCGCGGCCGGGGGCGTCTCGACGCGCACCGCAGTCATGGGTCTGTTCGGGATGATGAACTGGCTTTACACCTGGTACAAACCGCGGGTCGATCCAGGCGCGGAGATAATTGCGCGGCAGATGAGTGACATTTTCCTGCAGGGCGTACGTGGCGAGAGGGGCTCGGCTTGGCGGCCTTCAAAACTGGCTGGTGCCGTCGGGGAGGAAACCGCCGTGGCCCCGCCCAGGAAGCGCGCGCGGAAACGGTCCTGAAACCATGATGACACTGGTCAGCAAATCCGCCTTCAATCGCATCACCGTCGACCTCGGGACTTCCGTGGTCCGTATCACGCTGAATCACCCGCCGCTGAACGTGATCGATTTGGAAATGATGGGTGAGCTGCTGGCGGCGCTGGAGCAGATCGAGGCAATCGCCAACGTCAGCACCATTGTTTTCGCGGGCTCGGAACGGGCGTTTTCCAGCGGAGTGGACATTGCTGCGCACGCACCGCAAGACGTGCGCAATATGCTGACAGCGTTTCACGGGGTGATTCGCGCCGTGGTCGCAACCAGAAAGCTGACCATCGCAAGTGTGCAGCGCCACTGCTTGGGTGGCGCGGCGGAACTGGCTCTGTTGTGCGACATCGTGTATGCCTCGCCGGATTCCGTCTGGGGATTTCCGGAGATCAAGCTAGGCTGCTTCCCGCCGGTGGCTGCTGCGGCGCTGGCGTCGATTGTGGGACAAAAGCTGGCCGCAGAGATGATTCTGACCGGGCGCACGATCACTGGCCACGAAGCATTGGCTGCCGGCTTGGTCAATGGGTTGGCGGACGATCCCGAAACGCTGGTCGAAGAGTGCATCGCGCGGGTGTCGCAGCTAAGCCCAGCCGCGATGGCATTGGCCAAGAAAGCGTTGTACGCGTGGGACTCGATCCACTTCGACAAGGGCCTGGCCCGCTCCGAGCAGATTTACTTCGACGAGCTGATGAAGACAGCCGATGCGCACGAGGGGATTGCGGCGCACTTGGAGCATCGTAGGCCAAAATGGATCGGGAAGTAACTGGACGTCTGACAGAGTGGGAGTTCGATGGATTACGAGATATCCGTTGCTGAAGTAAAGTCCATGCGCGATACCGGTGAAGGTTTTACTTTGCTCGATGTCCGCGAACCGTGGGAGTTCGATGTGGCGCACATCGCAGGCAGCAAACACATCCCCATGGGCGATATTCCTGCGCGCTTCAACCAGGAGCTTGATCCGGAAAATCACATCGTGGTGGTTTGTCATCACGGCGTACGCTCGATGAATGTGACCGCGTGGCTGCGGCAACAGGGATTCGAGAAAGTACAGTCATTGCGCGGTGGAATCGATCGCTGGTCGCGCGAGATCGATTCGTCGGTGCCGCTTTACTAGAGGATTATTTGCACATGAAGAAGGAACTCATCGAACTCCGCGTCAACGGGCGTAGCCACGAGCTGGCGGTCGAGCCCAGCAAACTGCTGCTCGATGTCCTGCGGCAAGACCTCGACCTGACCGGCTCCAAGCGCGGGTGTGACGACTCGTCGTGCGGTGCCTGTGCCGTGCAAGTTGACGGGGTGCCGATGCTTGCCTGCACTATGCTGGCGGCGAGCTACCAGGGGTGCGAGATCACCACGGTTGAAGGTATCTCGGAAGGTGGAGGGCTCGCCGCACTGCAGAAAGCGTACGGCGATTTCGGCGGCTCACAGTGCGGGTACTGCACGCCGGGATTCATGATGACGGTGCGCTGGCTGCTGGCGAATAATCCCGATCCGAGCGAAGCCGAGATTCGCGAGGCACTCAGCAGCAATCTGTGCCGCTGCACGGGGTACTCGCAGATGTACCAGGCGATCCGCGCGGTAATCGAGGCCGAACAGAAGGGCATGAAGCACGAATTGGTGGGGGCGAAGCCGTAATGAGCGACTTCTCTGTGATCGGAAAGTCTATCGCCATGGTGGACGCCGCGGGCAAGACCACCGGAGCTGGCAAGTACACCGACGATTTCAGTCTGCCGGGAATGCTGGTGGGCAGAATTCTGCATTCTCCATATCCGCATGCGCTCATCAAGCGCATCGATGCCAGCCGGGCGCGCGCGATGGAAGGCGTAGTAGCGATTGTTACCGGCGAAGATGCTCCGAATCAGTATGGAATTCTTCCGGTTGGGCACGACGAGACGGCTCTGGCAGTGGGCAAGGTGCGGTACGTCGGGGACAACGTTGCCTGTGTTGCGGCGGTGGATGAGGAAATCGCCGAGCGCGCACTGGAGTTGATCGAGGTCGAGTACGAGCCGTTGCCAGCTTACTTCGATCCAGAAGAGTCGATGAAGGCCGAACAGGACCTGATCCATGACAATCGGCCCAACAATATTGAGAAGGACTATCACCACGTCTTCGGCGATCCGGAGAAGGGTTTCGCAGAGGCGGATTACGTCGCCGAGGCGCGCTACATCGCGAACGAAGTCACGCATGCGGCGATGGAACCCCACTGTACGCTGGCCAGCTTCGAGATCGATCCCCACACCGGCAGGCAGGGACGGCTGACCGTGTGGTCGTCCACTCAGGTTCCGTATTACCTGCAACACAAACTCTCGCTGGTACTCGAACTACCTATGTCACAAATCCGCGTGATCAAGCCACTCGTGGGCGGAGGCTTCGGCGGCAAGAGCGAGATCATTCCGTTGGAGATCATTGCGGCAGTTGCGGCGCGAGCAGCTAATGCGCCGGTGAAGATTACGTACACCCGCGAAGAAGTGTTCTGGGCGCATCGCGGACGCCCGCGCACCATCATCGACCTGAAGACTGGCGTAAAGAAGGATGGGCGAGTTACTTCGGTGGCCTGCAAGGTCATTCAGGATGGTGGCGCGTACTGCTCGTACGGTATCGTGACCATTCTGTATTCGGGCGCACTGCTTGGTGCTTTGTACGACATCCCGAACATTCGTTATGACGGCTTTCGCGTTCTGACGAATAAACCCGCGTGCGGCGCCATGCGCGGGCACGGTACGGTGAATGTTCGGTTCGCGTTCGAATCGCAGATGGATGAGATTGCGGACAAGCTGAATCTTGATCCGGCGGAGGTGCGTCGCATCAATTTGCTCAAGCCCCCGACGGTTACGGTGAATGGATTGAGGGTTTTGAGTTACGGCTTGCCGGAATGTATCGACGAGGTAATCACGCGATCTCGATGGCAAGAGCGTCGCGGAAAGCTTCCCAAGGGCCGCGGACTGGGCATGGCGTGCAGCCACTACGTGAGTGGAGCGGCCAACAGCATCATCCGTTCCGATATGCCGCACTCAACCGTGAACATCAAGATCGACCGCGATGGCGGCGTTGTGGTTTACACGGGAGCGTCTGAAATCGGACAGGGTTCCGACACCATGACGGCGCAGGTTGTTGCTGAAGTTCTGGGATGCCGTTTGTCGCGGGTAAAAGTGATTGCAGCAGATACCGATCTCACGCCCATCGATCTGGGATCATATTCCAGTCGCGTGACGTTTATGGCCGGAAACGCTGCTCTGCGCGCTGCCGAGGACGTGAAGAAAAACATCGTGAGCGCGGCAGCGCGGCGCATGAACTGCGCGCCGGAGGATGTCGTAATGCGCGATGATCGCGTATCGATGCGGGGCATGGCGCCGCCAGAATTCGATGCAAGTTCGTCCGAGACAGAGGCAACTCGTGGTCACGTCGATGGGCAAATCCTGCGTGGTTCGGTACTGCAGACCCGCAAGGAAGAAGGCACAAAAGACCACATGAGTTTTGAAGAGGCCGTGGTCGCGGCCATCGATGTCCACGGAGGACTGACGGGCACCGGATCGTACGCCCCGCCGGTCGCGGCACGAGGTGGCAAGCACAAGGGCGCGGGCGTGGGTCCATCGCCGGCGTATTCGTACTCTGCGCAAGTGGCTGAGGTCAGTGTTGACGAAGACACGGGAGAGGTTACCGTCCACAAGATTTGGGCGGCCCATGATTGCGGGCGCGCCTTGAATCCCGTCGCGGTCGAGGGACAGGTGATCGGATCAGTGTGGATGGGACTTGGCCAAGCACTGCAGGAAGAAATGCTGTGGAAAGATGGGCTCCTCATGAATCCTGGACTGCTGGAATATCGCAGTCCGTCGTCGGTCGAGTCTCCCGAAATTGAATGCGTGATCGTCGAGAGCATTGATCCGGAAGGTCCGTTTGGCGCCAAGGAAGCGGGCGAGGGATCGCTGGCGGCGACAATTCCGGCGATCTCCAACGCCATATACGACGCTGTGGGTGTGCGGTTACGCGAGGTACCCTTTACTCCCGAACGTGTTTTGTCTGCGTTGCGGGCCAAGCGCGAGATGAAGCGAATCGAGATGACGGAAGGGGTTGACCCGACGCAGCCGAAGCGATTTCGCGAGCACGGTGGTTCTCTGTGGTTCCGCGGCAAAGGACCTGATCGCTATCCTGCCGACCCGGCGCGGCAAGGCTCGGTGGCAGGAGGTGGGGATTGAGTTTGCCGAGTTTCCAGTTGCTGCGGCCGAAGAGCCTCGACGAAGCCATCGCGTTGCTATCGAAACATGCGGATGAGGTGAAAGTTATTGCTGGCGGGACCGACTTGCTGCCGTCGATGAAGCAGAAGTTGTTCACGCCTCCCTATGTGCTGGACCTGCGTGGTGTCAGCGAATTGCGCGGCATTCATGAAACGCGCGGCGGGGGAACGAGTATTGGTGCGCTGACAACACTCGCAACGATCGAACATTCGTCGCACATTCGGCGTGACTATCCCGTGCTGTACCACGCGACGAAAACGGTTGCGTCTCCCGTGCTGCGAAATATGGGCACGTTGGGCGGCAATATCTGTCTCGATACGCGCTGTCTCTGGTACAACCAGTCGCTCTTGTGGCGCAGGAGTTGCGGTTTCTGCCTGAAGAAGGACGGAGACCTGTGTCATGTAGCACCGGGCGGAAAGACTTGCTGGGCGGCCTTCTCGGGCGATACACCTCCTGCGTTGCTGTGTCTGGGGGCGAAGGTCGAGATTGCCGGTCCCGACGGATTACGGCGAGTCCCACTCGCTGATTTTTATGTCAACGACGGCATCGCACACCTGAGTCTTTCGCCAGCGGAGATTGTCACGCGGATTTACCTTCCCGAAGCATCCAAAGGATGGCGTGGCAGTTATCAGAAGCTCCGCGTGCGCGGCAGTATCGACTATCCACTCGCAGGGGTTGCCGTCGCATTGAAAATGCGCGACGGTCGAGTTGAGGATGCGCGCATGGCCATCACCGCCGTCAATCCCGCGCCGCACCTGGTGAAGGATGCCGATGTGCAACTCATCGGGGCGGAACTCGGCGAAGAGTTGGCGGAGAGGATTGGCGAAATAGCTTCGCGAACGGCAAAGCCGCTGACCACGTCCGCGCTGACTCCGGAGTATCGCCGCGAAATGGTGAAGGTGTTCGCCAAGCGCGCGCTGCTGGACGCCGCAGCCAACTGAGATGATCACCGACTGCCATGTCCACATTGCTCCGATGGAACTATTTAAGCCCGAGGCGTTGGCGCTGATCAAGAAGTCGCGCAAAGACTTCGATCAAATTGAGCTGTTCTGCAGGTCGCCGAAAGCGTTTCTTAAACATCTGGACGGGATCGGTGTTGATCGGGCGGTACTGATCAACTACGTTGCGCCCGAGGTGATCGGCTTCACACCGGCAGTCAATGAGTGGGTCGCCAATTACGTGAAGGAAGATCCGAAGCGGTTGATTTCGTGCGGCAGCGTGCATCCCCGTCACACAAAGAACGAACTGGCGGATATGGAGCAGATCGTCAGGCTTGGCATTCGGCTGATCAAGATCCACCCGCCGCACCAACTGCTTTATCCCAACGATTATCTGAACGGCGTCAAAGAGCTGGAGATCATTTATCGCGCAGCCGAATCCAACGGAACTCCGGTCATGGTGCACACTGGCACATCGATCTTTCCCGGCGCGCGCAACAAATACGGCGATCCTATGTACGTGGATGACGTGGCCGTCGACTTTCCCAACCTAAAAATTCTGTTGGCGCACGGCGGGCGTCCACTGTGGATGGACAGTGCGTTTTTCCTGGTGCGCCGCCACAGTAACGTGTATCTCGACATCAGTGGGATTCCGCCGAAATCGTTGCTCAACTACTTTCCGCGGCTAGAAGAAATCGCGCACAAGACGCTTTTCGGCACCGATTGGCCGGGGCCGGGCGTTCCCGAGATCGCCAACAACCTCGCTGAGTTTCGGCGCTTGCCCATCTCGGAATCCGCAAAACACCAGATTCTGTCGCAAACCGCGTTGGGGATTTGGCCCGCGTAGCTATTCGGCTTGCGGATCGGACGGACGGGCAACTCCAGCGGAATCGATATGCGCGGCGGCTTGAATCGCCCGCCACAATTGGACATGTCCCGTCCGCGACTTGGCGGAGAAGGGAACGATCGCGTCGGCGGCGACTCCGAGTTCCTGGGACAAGGTGGCGAGCGCTTTGCGCAACAGATTGTTGGAGATTCGATCAGCCTTCGTCGCCACGACAAGATACGGCCGATCATGGTGGCGCAACCATTCGTGAAGCTGAATGTCCGACTGTTGCGGCGGAATCGAGATGTCCACCAATGACACGCAGAGAGCCAGCGACTCGCGCGATTCGAGATAGGGATCGATAAAGCCCGACCACAGCGTGCTGATCGCTTTCGGCACGCGCGCGTACCCGTAGCCGGGAAGATCGACAAAGAAAAATTCGGGATTAGTTTTGCCGGGACGGCGCAACTCGAAAAAGTTGATGGTTTGAGTGCGGCCGGGCGTGTTGCTGGTCTTCGCAATTTTGTCTGCCACTAGCGAATTGATCAAGCTCGACTTGCCGACATTGGAACGTCCCAGGAAGGCGATCTCCGGCGCACTAGGAGCAGGGAATTGCTTTGGATCGGCAGCGGACGTGACGAAGCGAGTCAAAACCTTCATAGATTCACTATGGCCGTAACGCAATCAAAGCGCAAGCAGAGTGAGGCGAAGCGCTGTGACTGGCTGTGCTAAGCAACTTCCATAAGAAAAGGCCCGCGCACGGGCCTCACGATTGAACATGGTTGCGGCCTACTGGTGAGCAGTAGGAGCTTCGGAAGCCGGGGAAAGCGCTCCCAGCCCCGGGGCTTCATCCGGCACATCAGGTAGTGGACGCTCTAGCGCGATCGCCAGCACGTCATCCATGGTTTTCACAAAGCGCAGCTTCATGGCGGCGCGCAGGTTCTCCGGAACCTCGGGCAGGTCCTTCTCATTATCGGCTGGAAGTATGACCTCGAGAATGCCAGCGCGATGTGCCGCCAGCAGCTTCTCTTTCAGCCCTCCGATGGGCAGCACCTTGCCGCGAAGCGTGATTTCGCCAGTCATGGCGATATCGCGTCGCACCGGGATATGGCTCAACGCGCTTGCGATTGCCGTCGCCATGGTGATGCCGGCAGACGGGCCGTCCTTGGGGATCGCGCCTTCGGGCACGTGCACGTGGATGTCGAGGTTGCGATAGAAGTCGCGCGGCAGTCCCAGGCGATGCGCCCGCGAGCGCACATACGACATGGCAGCCTGCGCCGATTCCTGCATCACGTCGCCGAGTTTGCCGGTCAACGTCAGCTTGCCCTTGCCATCGACGGTCGCGACTTCAGTGGTGAGAATCGAGCCGCCAGCTTCGGTCCACGCCAACCCGGTGACCAGGCCAACCTCGCTGCGTTCGTGGGCCTCGGTATCGCGGAACTTGAGCACTCCAAGATACTCGGAGACGTTTTCAGCCGCCAGGGTGACTGAGTATTTGTCGCCCTCCTTCACCACCTTGCGCGCGACTTTTCGGCAAATATTGCCGATCTCGCGCTCCAGGTTGCGGACGCCGGCTT
>Ga0207930_1000321_pt1 | contig 14206 bp, 13 predicted proteins | sample NGESurshal092012_7_FD_184477 | JGI IMG/M metagenome (GOLD analysis project Ga0207930, IMG submission 184477) | Arctic peat soil microbial communities from Barrow, Alaska - NGEE Surface sample 210-3 shallow-092012 (SPAdes) | ecosystem: Environmental > Terrestrial > Soil > Wetlands > Peat ... | reverse complement strand
GGCGTCTCCACCGAGCGCTTTGCGCTGAATCCGTTCAACGGCGAGCAGGTGCCTATCTGGGTGGCGAACTACGTTCTGCTCGACTACGGCACCGGCGCCATCATGTCGGTCCCGGCGCACGACGAGCGCGACTACGAGTTTGCCAAGAAGTACGACCTCGACATTCGCGTGGTGATCTTGCCGCGCCGCGAAGGAGACGCACCCGATGGTGAGCCCAACGAGCCGGTCTTGCCCTTCACGGAGATGAATAGCCTGGTAATCAATTCCGGCGAGTACACCGGAATGCCTTGCCAGGAGGCGATTGTAAAGATGTCGAAACTTGCCGAAGATCAAGGCTTTGGCAAGGCAACCGTAACCTATCGCTTGAAGGATTGGGGAGTCAGCCGGCAACGCTACTGGGGCACGCCGATCCCCATGATCTATTGCCCGGCCTGTGGCATCGTGCCCGTCCCCGAGAAGGACTTGCCCGTGCTCTTGCCGGACAACGTGGACATCACCTTGGCGGGTGGATCGCCACTCGGCAAGGTGCCGGAGTTCGTCAACGTGAGCTGTCCGAAGTGCGGCGGCCCGGCGCGCCGCGAGACCGACACCATGGACACCTTCGTCGATTCGTCCTGGTACTTTTATCGCTACACCAATCCCGATCTCGACACCAAGCCGCTCGACTCTGACACTGTGGGATATTGGTTTCCCATCGATCAATATATTGGCGGAGTCGAGCACGCCATCCTGCACCTCATCTATTCGCGCTTCTGGACCAAGGTGATGCGCGACATGGGACTGGTGAAAAATTCCGAGCCGGCCGAGCGCCTGTTCACCCAGGGCATGGTGATCAAGGGCGGCGCCAAGATGTCGAAGAGCCTGGGCAATGTGGTGTCGCCCGACGACATGGTCGGACGCTATGGCGCGGACTCGACGCGCATGTACACCCTGTTCGCCTCGCCGCCCGACCGCGATCTCGATTGGCAGGATGCAGGCGTGGAAGGCATCAGCCGGTTCCTGTCGCGGGTGTACCGGTTCGTGGCGCGCAATGCGCAGCCAAACGGAACAGCGTCGGCGAGTCGTGATGGAGGACAGTTGTCACCCGCAGCCCGCCAGATGCAGCGCAAATTGCACCAGACCATTCGGCGGGTGACGGAAGACTTCGGCGGACGGTGGCACTTCAACACCTCAATTGCGGCAATCATGGAATTGCTGAACGAGATGTACTCGTACGAAGACAGCGTTCAGCGCGGCGAGCCGGAGGCCCCGCCGGCGCTGGTGGCGGATGCGCAGCGCAACCTGGTACTGATGCTGGCGCCGTTCGCGCCGTATCTCGCCCACGAATTGTGGGAGATGCTAGACGAAACTTCTGACCTGTTGCGCGCACCGTGGCCGCAGTACGATGCTGCGCTGGCGAAGGAAGAGGAAGTCGAGATCGCGATCCAGGTGAATGGCAAGATTCGCAGCCGCATCACCATCCCCGCCGACGCCGAGGAAGCACTGGTGCGCGAACTCGCTCTTGCCGATGAGAAAGTCAAAGCCGCCATCGCCGGCCTCCTCCATCTGCTCCTCATAGCGCAGCACGTTCGGCAGGCTCCCCGAGTCGCCGTCGCCCATCACGACGTAGTGCTCGACGGTCTGAAACGTCGGCGCCAGCTTCTCCAGCACCGGGACGAGCGAGTCGTCGACGAAGATCACCCTGTCCTGCGCGTGGTTGACGATGTAAGTGAGCTGCTCCTCGAACAGCCGGATGTTGAGCGTGTGCAGGACCGCGCCAACGCACGGGATCGCGAAGTACAGCTCGAAGTGGCGCTGGTTGTTCCAGGCGAAAGTCGCGACCCTCTGGCCCTGCTCCACGCCCAGGCGCCCCAGCGCGCGAGCCAGCCTGTCGATCCGCTCGGAGACCTCCATGAACGTCGCGCGTTGGACGCTTCCCGGCTGCGCCAGCGTGAGCACGCTCGCGTCCGGGCTCGACGTGCCCATCCTGCGGCGAATGTGATGCAACGTCAGCGGAAAATCGTCCTGCATCAAACCCGGTAGCGCCCCGCTCATCCCCTCCTCACCCCTTCCTCGCGCGGCATCAGCTCGCGCAGCTCGCCGTAGATCGCACGCGTGCGCTGGGCGATGTCGTCCCAGTCAAAGCGCAGCACGTGCTCGGAGGCCTCGGTCACGAGCCGCTCGCGAAGAGGCTCGTCGACCAGCAGGCGCTCGATCATCACCCCCAGATGCTCTGCGTCGCCGCCGTTGAAGCGCAACCCGACGCGCTCGCCGACCGGCACCACCTCGCACAGACCACCCGTGTCGGCGACGATGCAAGGACAGCCCGAGGCCATCGCCTCCAGCGCGACGAGACCGAACGGCTCGTAGATCGACGGAACCACGCACAGGTCGGCGATCCGGTAGAGCGAGTGCAGCACGTCGTCGCCGATCCAGCCGAGGAAGCTGCCGTGGTCGGAGAGTCCCAGCCGCTGCGCCTGGGCCTTTAGCTCGGCCTCGTGAGTTCCGCTCCCTGCAACCAGGAAGCGTACGTCCGCAACTCCCTCGAGCACGCTCGGGAGCGCGTCGAGCGCCAGCTGAAAGCCCTTCTCGTAGACCAGCCGCCCGACGAACAGCACGAGCTTCTCGTGCGGCTCGGCGAACTTCAAGCGCAGTGCCTGCAGGTCGCCCGCCGGGCGCAGTTCGCTTGGATCGATCCCGTTGGGGATCACCGCGATGCGGCGCTCGTCGATGTCGAAGATGTCAGCCACGTGCCCGCTCATGTAGTACGAGCAGACGATCAACGCATCCGCTCGGCGCGCCATCCAGCGCTCGACCGAGTGGATGTGCGACTGCGGGTGATCCTGCACCCAACCCTGGTGGCGGCCATGCTCGGTCGCGTGGATCGTCGTCACGTACGGCACCCCCAGGCGCTCGGCGAGCGTCGCAGATGCCTGCGCAACGAGCCAGTCATGTCCATGGATCAGGCCGTAGCTCGTCTCTTCGGCGAGTGCTTCGCCCGCCGCCAGCATGTCACCGTTCATCTGCTCCACCCACGCGACGAAGCGGTCCAGGTCGCGCGGCCAGCTCGGCTCGCGCACTCGATGGATCGTCACGCCGCCGAGCTCGTCGACCCCCGGCTGCCCGTCCGGCGAGCCGTCGCCGACCCCTCGCGTCAGCACGTCGACGCTCACGCCTTGGCGAACGAGCGCCTCGGCGAGCTTGCGCACGTGACGCGCAAGTCCACCCTCGATCACCGGCGGGTACTCCCAAGAGAGGAGCAGCACGCGATTGCTCATGCCCCAGACCCTATCTCGCGCGGGCCGGCCAGGCCCGACGCACGGCGCGCCGCGGGGCGTGGCCGCACGCGGCCGCTGCGGTGGGCGACTCAGATCGCGATCAGCTCGAGCTCGTCCAGCCGGCGCGCGGCGGGAGCCGCCCACGTCAGGTCGCCCTCCAGGCAGAGGACTCCCGCCGCGTGCAGAGCGCCCACGGCCGCGTCGAGCTCGTTCGCGGCGGCGTTCAGCTCCTCGCGCAGCTGCGCGAGCGAGCGCCTCTGCTCACCGTCGTCGCTCAACAGCTCCAGGACGACCGCCCTTTCGAGTCGCGAGCCACCGGAGGCTCGAGGCTCGCTCGCTTCTGTGTGCATGGGAGCCCTTCCTTTCGCTACGCGCGCCGGTCGCCGCGCCGCCGCGCCGATCGCCCCGATTTCGATGGTCTGGAGAGTACACACAGCTTGGAACGGTTTAGCGCGGCGAGGGTCGCCGGGCTGGCCGACCGGCATCGATCGTTCGACCGATGTACCCCCATGGGGTATATTGCGCAGGATGAGCGAGACGAGCGCCCAGACACCGGCACGCACAGCGCGATGAGCGTTCTGAACACGATCTGGGAAGGAATCTCAAACGCCCTGCTGATGGCCTGGACGGTCTGGTGGGCGCTCGTGTTCGGCTTCGCGATCTCCGCGATCGTGCAGGCATGGGTGCCCCGTGAGCGGATCGAGCGAGCGCTCGGAGGCGGCGGCACGCGCCCGATCGCTTTCGCCACGGGACTCGGAGCGGCCTCGTCCTCCTGCTCCTACGCAGCCGTCGCGATTGCCAAGTCGCTGTTCGCCAAGGGCGCCTCGGCAGCGAGCGCGCTCGCATTCCAGTTCGCCTCCACCAACCTCGTCGTCGAGCTGGGAGCCGTCATCTGGATTCTGATCGGCTGGCAGTTCGCACTCGCCGAGTTCCTCGGCGGCCTGTTGCTGATCGCGATCATGGCGGTCCTGCTGCGCCTATTCGTCTCGCGCCGTCTCGAGCAGCAGGCGCGCGAGCACGCGCAGGCGGCCGACGCGGGACATCAGCACCACTCGGCGGGAAGGCGCCTGTCGCTGCGCCAACGTCTGCACTCGGCCGCGGCGTGGTCTGATGTCGCCCACAACTTCCGCAACGACTGGGCGATGGTCTACCGCGAGATCGCCATCGGCTTCCTTCTCGCCGGCTTCATCGGGCTGCTCGGCAACGATTTCTTCAACGGGCTGTTCATCGTGCATGCCCCAGCCCCGCTGCGCCTGGCCGAGAACGTGCTCGTCGGTCCGCTGATCGCGATTCTCAGCTTCGTCTGCTCGGTTGGCAACATCCCGCTGGCCGCAGTCCTGTGGTCCGGCGGCATCGGCTTCGCGGGCGTGATCGCCTTCATCTTCGCCGACCTCGTCGTGCTTCCGATCGTGGCGATCTATCGCAAGTACTACGGCACTCCGTTTGCGCTGCGGATCGTCGCGCTGATGCTCGTGACGATGGTTCTCGCGGCGCTGGCGGTCGACGGCCTGTTCAGCCTCACTGGTCTCATACCCCACGCGCGCCCGACGCGCGCGGACATCTTCGGCAGCGTGAAGGTCGACTACAAGCTGTTCACGAACGGGATCGGCACGGGGATCTTCATCGCATTGTTCGCGCTCACCGTGCGGCGCGGGGCGACAGATCCGATGTGCGGGATGAAGGTGGACAAGCAGTCCGCCATCTCCGTGCGGCACGGCGGGCACACCGACTACTTCTGCTCCCGCCACTGCGCCGACGAATATGCGGCGCAGCACGCCGTCGTCGGCGCGCAGGCAACGCCCGATGGCCGCGCGTAGGCGATAATTGCCGGGTGAGCTCGCAGTCGCCCCCGAGCTTCTACTTCGGCGTCATGTCGCCGTACTCGTGGTTCGCGGCCGAGCGGATCGAGCGGCTGCTGGCGCCAGCCCGCTGGCGCGGCGTGCTGGCCGGCGTCGTCTTCAAGGAGCACGGCCGCACGTCTTGGGGGCTGACCGAGCGTCGCGCCGACGGGATCGCCGAGTGCGAGGCGCGTGCCTCCGAGCACGGCCTCGGGCCGATCGTCTGGCCCGAGCCGTGGCCGACAAGTGACCTGCAGGCCGGACGCGCGATGGCCTTCTGCGAGCTGCGCGACCGCGAAAATGCGCTGGCGAGCGGCGCCCTCGACGCCAGCGCGCCACGCGACAGTCTGCTGAGGACCTTCGCTCTGGCCGCCATGCGCATGGCCTTTCTCGAGGGCGCCGACCTCGAACAGCTCGACGCGGTGCTCGAGGCCGGACGTCGCAGCGGGATCGACGAGCACGAGCTGCGCGAGGCGCTGCAGGACCAGCGGGTCAAGGACGAGCTGCGCGCGATCACCGGCGAGGCGGTCGCCGCCGGTGTCTTCGGCGTACCCACCGTGCTCGTCGGCGAGCAGCTGTTCTGGGGCGATGATCGCCTGCAGGATGCCGCGAGCGCCTATCGCGCGGGTCGTGACGCGTGAGCGGTCGAGGCCGCTGCGCCTCTAGCCCGTCGGTCGCTCGCCCCGCGGGGTGAGGTCGATCTCCAGCTGTCGCGGCGACGGACGCAGCGGCTCGCCGCTCTGGCGGGGCCTGCCGCGCTTGGCCCAGTGGCCGATCACTTCGCGGCTGCGGCAGCTGTAGTAGCTGATGCGGCGGTCCAGTGGCGCAAGGGCCAATCCACCGGGGGCCGGTGCCGTGACGACTGCGTGAAAGCGCCGCCCACCCCTGTCGACCTCGACGATGTCGCCCGTCTGGATGCCCTCGAGCCGCATGCCCGCCTCACTCCAGCACGAATTCATCGGCCAAGCGCCCCGCCACGCCGACCCTGTATGGCCTGCGATGTGCGAACGCGTAGGCTTGAGTCGTGCGATGGTTCGTGGACGGGATGAACGTGATCGGTACGCGCCCGGACTCATGGTGGAAGGACCGGCACGGCGCGATGGTGCGCCTCGTCCATCTCCTGGAGAACTGGGTGGCCGCCACGGGCGAGGACGTCATCGTGGTCTTCGAGCAGCCGCCGCGCCCTCCGATCTCCTCCACCGTCGTCGAGGTCACGCATGCGCCCCGTCCGCGCCGCGACTCGGCCGACGATGAGATCGTTCGCCGCGTCGCGGCCGAACGCGAGCCCGGCGAGATCCGCGTCGTGACGTCTGATCTGTGGCTCGTCGACCGCGTCCACGCGGCCGGCGCGACGGTCGAGTCTGCCGACTCCTTTCGGACACGGATCGAGGCTCTGTGATGGCGCCTGTCACCCGCTACACGCGCAGCGGCGAGGCGAGCATTGCCTATCAGGTGGTCGCTGGCCCATCTTCGCCTTGGGCGCATGACGCGCGGCCGCTGCTCCCCCGACGCAATACGATCACCCGTGGCCGACGGGCTCAGATGAGCCCTCAGACCGTGACCCCCCGGGAGCGCCGAGGAGGACCGCGATGACCGATCGAGAGCAGCAGCGTCGAAGCGCCCTTGTCTTCGGTGCGCGCAACCTCGGCAAAGCGATCATCGAGCTGCTCGTCGGCGCGGGCTGGTCGGTGGCCGGCGTGGCGCGCTCGCAGGAGACGCTGCAGGGCGTCACCGACGCAGGCGCGCTCGCGCTGCAAGCCGACGTGACCGACCAGGCCAGCGTGCGCGCGGCGATCGCCCAGACCGTTGGTGCACACGGGCAGATCGATCTCGTCGTCAACGCCGCGTCGGCCTATGGCGGCACGCGCAGCGGTCCCTTCGGCGGTGGGCCGATGGCCGAGGCCAACGCCGACGCCTTTGACTCGTGGGCCACGGCACCCGCGCGCTCGGCGTTCAGCTTCCTCTCCGGCGCGGCCGGCTATCTGGTGCAACAGCAGACCACCGCAACGTTGATCCAGGTCACCGGAGGCTCGGCCCGGCGAGCGATGCCCGCCGCGGGCTGTGGGCGGCCGGCGCGTTCGGCGTGCGTGCGATCACTCAGGCCGCAGCGCTGGAGCTGCGGCCTCAGGGCATTCACGTGGCGCTGCTGATCGTCGACGCGGGCATCGAGCCGCTGAGCGGCGCCACACGAGCCGGTGCGTCTCGCGCCGCGCTGGCCGATCCGCGCGGTCTCGCCGATGCCGTGCTGTATCTGGCCGAGCAGGGCCCGCGCGCAGCCACGCACGAGCTGCAGGTAACACCGCTCGCGGAGACCTGGGTGCCATGAGCGCGGCGCTCGCTGCGATCGACCTCGACGGGAAGGATGCGGCGTGAAGATTCGCGCCGCGTTGCTGGAGGAGTTCGCCCGACCGCTGGTCGTCCAAGAGCTCGATCTCGCCGATCCCCGGCCGGGCGAGGTGCTTGTGCGGCTCGTCGCCTGCGGCGTGTGCCACACCGACCTGTACACGGCCTCGGGCGTTGACCCGTCCGGCTACGCGCCAACGGTGCTCGGGCACGAGGGCGCCGGCGTCGTCGAGGCCGTAGGCGAGGGTGTCGGCGACCTGACCCTCGGAGACCACGTCGTGACGTTGTTCTCACCGCAGTGTCGCGAGTGCATCCACTGCCGAAGCCCGCGCACGAACCTCTGCCTGGCGATCCGCGAGCAGCAGAACAAGGGCTACCTGCCCGATGGCAGCACGCGCCTGTCGCGCGCAGGCGAGCCGATCCGGCACTTCATGGGAACCTCCACGTTCGCCGAGTACGCGGTCATCCCGGAGATCGCGCTGGCGAAGGTCAATTCAGAGGCTCCGCTCGATCGCGCCTGCCTGTTCGCGTGCGGGCTATCAACGGGGCTGGGGGCCGCGATGAACACGGCAGCGGTGCAGCCGGGCTCGACGTGCGTCGTGTTCGGCGCGGGAATGGTCGGCCTCGGCGCGGTCGCCGGGTGTCGCCTGCAGGGCGCCGAGCGAACCATCTGCGTCGACCTCTCCGAGCAGCGGCTGGAGCTCGCGCGCGGCCAGGGGGCGACCGAGTGCTGGCGCGCCGACGAGCACACCATCGAGCGCGTGCTCGAGGCGACGGACGGGTTCGGCGCCGACTACACCTTCGAGGCCACCGGCCTGGTGACCGTGATGCGCGAAGCCGTCGAAGCGGCGCGCATGGGCTGGGGGCTGTGCACGGTGGCCGGGGTGGCCGGCAAGGGTGAGACGCTCGATGTCGTCCCCCGCCTGCTGATCACCGGACGGCGCGTCTGCGGCTCGTCGTTCGGCGGGGTCAAGGGCCGCGATCAGGTTCCCGAGCTCGTCGAGCTGTATCTGCGTGGCGAGATCGACGTCGACTCGTTCATCTCCCATCGCATGCCGCTGGAGCAGGTCAACCGAGCCTTCGAGCTGATGGAGGCTCAGGACGGCATCCGATCGGTGTTGCAGCTGAGCGTCTGACGCCGAGGGATTCGACGACCCCGGGCGACGACGTGGATGTCGCCGCCCCGAGAAAAGTCGAGCTCTTGTCAGCTTGGAGTGGACCGTGTTACCGACCACGGTGACTCCGACGAAGCATCCGGGCGACCGCGCGGGAGTCCGCTCGGTGACGGTTGCGCTTCGGGGATCGCCGGCGCTGGTAAGGTCGCGGCATGGAGCCACTCGGTCCGTTCGCCCCGGCGCTCGAGCTCGCAGCGGCCCTGCGTGCGAGAGAGATCTCAGCCGTCGAGTTGCTCGACTCCTGCCTCGCCGCGGTGGACAAGCTCAACCCCGAGCTGAACGCAGTCACGTGGCGCAACGACGACGAAGCGCGCGCGATTGCCGCCGAGGCCGACCGCCGCCTGGGCGACGGCGACGCGGCACCGTTTCTCGGTGTGCCGATGCCGATCAAGGACCTCACTCCGGTGGCGGGGTGGCCGGTGACCTTCGGGTCACACGGCGCGCCCGAGGGTCCGAGCGAGCAGAGCGAGCTGGTGGTCGACGCGCTCGTGGAGGCCGGGTTCGTCCTCTGCGGGCGCACCAACACCCCGGCATTCGGCGTGATCACCGCCGCCGAGAACAGCCGTTACGGGATCAGCCGCAACCCGTGGGACACCGACCGCTCACCCGGTGGATCCAGCGGCGGCGCGGCGGCTGCGGTCGCCGGCGGGATGTTCCCGATCGCGCACGCCAACGACGGCGGCGGCTCGATTCGCATCCCCGCCTCCTACTGCGGACTGGTCGGCCTGAAGCCAAGCCGCGGCCGCGTGCCGCGCCTGACACAGAGCTGGCTGGGCGCCATCGTCGAGGGTGTCGTGACCCGCACGGTGGCCGACTCCGCCGCCGTGCTCGACACGATCGCCCGCTTCGATCGCCTGGCCTGGTACAACGCGCCGGCGCCGGCGCGCCCGTTCTCCGAGGACACCCACGCGGCGCCCGGACAGCTGCGCATCGGCCTGATGGCCTCGGCTCCGCTGGGAATTCCCACCGACGAGGCCTGCGTCGCGGCGGCACGCGCGACAGCGGTCGCGCTGGAGGGACTCGGCCACGTCGTCGAGGAGGTCGAGGTGCCGACGATCTCCGAAGAGATGATTCCCTCGTTCATCGTGCTCACGCAGGGCGGCCTGGCCGACTACGAGGGCGTCGACTGGTCGGCGGTCGAGCCGCACATCGCACACCAGCGCAAGCTGAGCAGCGAGATCGGCGCCTATGACTACGTGCTCGCCGCCCGCACGCTCGAGCTGCTCAGCCGACAGGAGGTCGCCCGCTGGGGCCGCGACTTCGACGTGCTCGTCACCCCCACGTCGGCGATCCTGCCGCCGCAGGCCGGAGCGATCCTCGCCGCGCAGCATGCCGCGCCGGAGGCACCCGTCCTCGACGTCGTCGCGAGCGTCTCGTTCACGGCGTTCGGCAACGTGACCGGTCTGCCAGCGGTCAGCCTGCCGCTGCACCGCACCGACGCCGACGTTCCCGTTGGCGTGCAGCTCACCGGCGCACCGTGGGACGAGGCCACGCTGATCTGTCTCTCCGCTCAGCTCGAGCAGGCGCTGCCGTGGGCTGAGCGCCGTCCCGCCCTCAGCGGCATCGCCTAGACCGGTGGCCTTCGAGCAGATCACGACCGAGGTCGCCGACGGCATCCTCACGATCACGCTCAACCGTCCAGAGCGCCTGAACGCCTGGACGGCGACGATGGGGCGGGAGCTGATCGAGGCGTTCGACCAGGCCGACGCCGACGACGAGGTCCGCGCGATCATCATGACCGGAGCCGGCCGCGGCTACTGCGCCGGCGCCGATCTGGCAAGCGGTGGCGAGACGTTCGACTACCGTGCTCGCGCGGCCGAGGCTTCGCTGCTATCGGAGACCGGCGGCGAGGTGCCGCGCGACAACGGCGGGCAGTTCACGCTGCGCATCTTCGCCTCGACCAAGCCCGTGATCGGCGCCATCAACGGCCCCGCGGTCGGCGTCGGCGCGACGATGACGCTGCCGATGGACGTGCGTCTCGCCGCCGACGACGCCCGCATGGGCTTCGTCTTCGCGCGCCGTGGCATCGTCCCCGAGGCATGCTCGAGCTGGTTCCTGCCGCGCGTCGTCGGCATCAGCCGCGCGATGGAGTGGGTTTCCACGGGCCGCGTGTTCTCGGCCCAGGAGGGCCTGGACGCGGGTCTGCTTCGCAGCCTGCACAGCACCGACGAGCTGATCCCCGCCGCGCGCGCGCTCGCACGCGAGATCGCCGACAACGCCGCGCCCGTGTCCGTCGCGCTGGCGCGCCAGATGATGTGGCGGATGCTCGGCGCCGAGCATCCGATGGTCGCGCATCGAGCCGACTCGCGCGGGATGCTCGCGCGCGGCCAGTCTGCCGATGCAGCCGAGGGGATCACGGCGTTCCTGCAGAAGCGCCCGGCGCACTTCCCCGACCGCGTCAGCGACGGTCTTCCCGACATCTTTCCCGGCTGGCAGGAGCCCCGCTTCCAGTAGCCGTCTCCCCGCGCGCCGCTAGGACGGCGCGTTCTGGAAGATCGCGTTGCGCGGCACCTGCGCGCGCGGCACGCCGATGCCGTCGCACAGGCGCACGCACGGCTCGTATACCGGGCGGAAGCCCAGCAGCTGCGGGATCGTGACGATGCGATAGCCACGTCTGTGCAGCGCGGCGATGATCTTCGGGTAGGCCGCGAGCGTCTGCCCGCGCGGACCGCCGCCGTCGTGGGAGACGATGATCGAGCCTGGCTGCACCTGCGCAAGCACGCGCTGCTCGATCGCCGCGGTCCCCGGCTGCGTGTAGTCGCTTGGATCGACGTTCCACATCACCGTGGCCAGCCCGAGCGAGCGCGCCGTGCGTGCGACGGAGGCGTTGACGGAGCCGTAGGGAGGGCGAAAGACGCAGGGTGTATAGCCGCTCTGCGCGCGGATCGCCGCGATCGTGCTCTCCAGCTGGCCACGCACATCGCCTGAGCGCGTCAGGTCCGGATGCGTGAGCGTGTGATCGCCCGGGACGTCACCTTCGCGCAGCTCGTTCAAGATCGTTTGGCGATACGTGGAGGTGACCTGCCGGCCGATCATGAAGAACGTCGCCTGCGCATGGCTGCGCGCGAGCATGCGCACGAACGCGGGCGTGTCGGGGTAGGGGCCGTCGTCGAAGCCGATCGCCACCTCGTGCCGCGCCGGGCCGTGGAGATAGACGGAATCGCCGTGGCTGCGACAGCCGACCACTCGGTAGAGCCGCCTGACGGCCCGCGGCGAGGCGCCACCGATCGGCCCGACCAACGCCTGCGGCCCGCTGAGCGGGCGCGGCGAGCCGAGCGCGCCCGACTCGGCGCCGCCGCCGGAGAGCACGACCGCGAGGACCGCGATCGCTGTGACGACTGCGAGCAGTCGGGTGACCTGCGTGACCGAGCGCGCGTGCTGGGGCTGGAGCGAGGAAACGACCGTCTCCCACCGCCGGGCCCCCGCTGAGAGCGCCGAGCGCATGACCGACACACTAGCCCTCAGCCGAGTACCAGCTCGGCGATAGTGCGCAGCGTAGGTGCGTCGGCGGAGACGAGCATCGTCGTCACGATCGACTCGCGCCACTTGGCCAGATCGTCACGGATCTTCGCCGGCGGACCGACCAGCGAGAGCTCCTCGATCAGCTCACGCGGGATCTTTCCGCCAGCCTCATCCTTGCGGCCGCTCAGATACAGCTCCTGGATTTCGTCGACCTCGCGCGCGTAGCCCATGCGTATCGCGACGTTCGCGTGGAAGTTCGCGCCTTTGGCGCCCATTCCACCGAAGTACAGGGCGTAGAACGGGCGCAGCGAGTCGATCGCCGCGTCGACGTCGTCGGAGACGATGAACGGCACCGTCGCGGCGACCTCGAACTCATCCGGCTTGCGCCGCGCTCCGGGCCGCGAGAAGCCCTCGTTCAGCGCCGAGCGGTTGGCCTCCTGATGCGTCGGCGAGAAGAGCATCGCCAGCCAGCCGTCGCAGAGCTCGGCGCACAGGGCGACGTTCTTCGGCCCCTCGGCCCCGAGATAGATCGGGATGTCCTCGCGCAGCGGATGGATCGAGGACTTCAGCGGCTTGCCGAGGCCGGTTGCGTCGGGCAGCGGCAGCGGGTAGTGCGGACCATCGCTGACCAGCGGTCCCTGGCGCGCCCAGATGTCGCGCAGGATGCCGATGTACTCGCGGGTGCGCGCGAGTGGCTTGGCAAAGGGCATGCCATACCAGCCCTCGACGACCTGCGGGCCCGACACGCCGAGACCGAGGATGAACCTGCCGTTTGACAGATGGTCCATCGTCATCGCAGCCATCGCCGTCGCGGCCGGCTGGCGCGCGGACATCTGCACGATCGCCGTGCCCAGCTTCAGGCGGGTGGTCGACGCGCCCCACCACGCCAGCGGCGTCAGGCAGTCCGAGCCGTAGGCCTCGGCCGTCCAGATCGAATCGACTCCGAGGCGCTCGGCCTCGGCGGTCGCCTCGGCCGCGCCGGGCGGTGGGCCGCCGGCCCAGTAACCGGTGTTCAGTCCTAGCTTGAGGCTGTCGGTCATCGCTCGATCCGCGTCGGAGCCTATTGGATCTGCTCGGCCACGCACCGCGCATCGGCCGTGGCAACCGGCGGTGGGCCGATCGCCGGCGCGCCCTGAGCACCGCGTGAGGCGGCGACCGACTCGGGGTCCTCCAGGCGGTGGGAGAGCGCGAGCGCGACGCCCGCCAGCGCGATCAGCACTATGCCGTAGACGTTCGTCGTTTCGAGCAGGCCGAACTGCGTCACCGCGATCCCGGCGGCGAGCGCGGGCACGCTGTAGGCGAGATAGGAAGCAACGTAGACCGAGGCGACCAGCGCGGCGCGCTGGTCCGCCGGAGCACGGTTGCTGACCGCTCTGAAGGCGCCGGCGAACGCCGGACCGAAGCCCAGTCCGGCGATCGCCGTGGCGAGCAGGAACAGTGCCGTCGAGCCGTCGTTCAACGCCAGCAGCGCCAGACCCACGCCGAGGATCAACGCGACCAGGCCGCCTCTCGCGGCCGAGCGAGCGTGTGTCGCGCGCAGCCGGATCGACGCCGCCGAGCTGATGCCGGCCATGATGAAGATCGGCAGTCCGCCGGCGACGTGGCTGCTGTCGTGCAGCACTTTCGCCGTCAGCGATGGCCCGAGCGACAGGATCAGCCCGCCCAGCGCCCACGTCGCAGTCAGGCACGGGATCGTCGCCACGAACGCCGGGCGCAGCAAGGGCGGGACGGCCACCTCGGGGCGCAGCGATTGCGCCCACGAGCGATTGCGCTGGACCGACTCGGGCATCGCGCAGGCCAGCAGCGCCGCAAGCGCGAACGCCGCGAGCATCAGCCAGTAGACCAACCGCGTCGGCTCGGGGGCGAATTCGACGAGCAGCCCGCTGCCGAGGGCCCCTGCTGCGAGCCCGCCCATCGGCGCCGCGGCGGCCAGCAGTGCGCCCAGACGCGGCTTTCCCGGCGGCTGCAGGTCGATCAGCGCGGCGCTGATCGCGGCCGTGGCGATGCCCGTCGCGACGCCTTGAAGGATCCGTGCGGCGAACAGCCAGAGCACGCTCCGCGCCTCGGCGAACAGGAGCATGCCCACGATCTCGAGCGCCAGCGCGAACAGCAGCGTCGGGCGCCGCCCGAG
>Ga0207930_1000320_pt1 | contig 14269 bp, 14 predicted proteins | sample NGESurshal092012_7_FD_184477 | JGI IMG/M metagenome (GOLD analysis project Ga0207930, IMG submission 184477) | Arctic peat soil microbial communities from Barrow, Alaska - NGEE Surface sample 210-3 shallow-092012 (SPAdes) | ecosystem: Environmental > Terrestrial > Soil > Wetlands > Peat ... | reverse complement strand
TCCGGAACATCCGTCAGAACCTTTTTTTTGCGTTCGTCTACAACTCGCTCGGGATTCCTCTGGCGGCGGGCGTTCTCTACCCCTTCTTCGGCCTCCTCCTCTCTCCGATCGTCGCGAGCGCCGCGATGAGCCTGAGCTCGGTCTCCGTCATCGGGAACGCCCTGAGGCTCCGGCGCACCGCCTTGTAACGATGGTGGCAGAGGAGTTGCGTCGGTCACCATGAGGAGGCCCCTGAAATGGCCAAAGACCCTGTTTGCGGCATGTCTGTCGACGAAAAGGCCCCGCTGAAGAGCACGCACGAGGGAAAGAACTACGTGTTCTGCTCCGCTTCTTGCAAAGCGAAGTTCGACGGGAATCCTGGGCAGTACGTCCCCGCCTCCGGGGGAGCGGCTCCCGGAGAACGGCGGACCTGATGCACGACGGAGGCTGGATGGGAATTGGGGGCATGGGGTCTTACTGGCTCGTGCCCGCCCTGATCGTGGTCCTCGTGGTCTTCGCCCTTCTCCTCGTGAGGCGCTCGCGGGGCGGCCGCTAGAAGGCGACGTAGTCCGCGCCACGCCAGGTCAGAATTCGAATGCCCGATTCGAATCAGGCGCGGCTCGCGGAGGAGCTGCTGAGAGTCTCAAGAACCGCCTGAAGCCGGCGCTTCGACTCCAGCGCGACGGCCGCCAAGGCGGTTTTCGTCTCCTCGTCCACCATGTTGAACATCAGCTCGGGGTCCATGATGCTCACCTCGACGTGCTCCCCAGAAGCCCGAAGCACCACGTTGCAGGGGAGCAGAAGCCCGATCGAGCGATCCGCGGAAAGGGCCTGGTGCGCGAGGTCAGGATTGCAGGCTCCAAGGATGAGGTACGGCTCGAAGTCCACGCCAAGCTTCTCCTTGAGGGTCTTCTGGACGTCGATCTCCGTCAGGACGCCAAACCCCTGAGTCTTCAACGCGTCGATCACCTTCATCTTGGCCGTATCGATGGGGCCTTTGACTCCGATGGACATCCCGTAGCGTGCCATTGCATCCTCCTCTTCGCGGTACTCGAGCATTCGTGATCCCGGGCGCCGCGGCGTCATCCTGTCATGCGGCCGGGATTGCCCCAGGACGATGGTAGAGCTGACGACCTTCGTCCCGCCTCGTGTCGTCTCGACAGATCATTGATGGGGGCGGGCGAGAGACCCGCCAATCAACAACAGATCGTCGTTCCCGCCGCCGTCCGGGTCGACGGCAAAAACGGCGCGTTCTTCCAGACCGACCTCTGGATCCGCTGCCGCACCGTACCCGTCGCTGCGACGCTCCACTTCCACACCGCGGACGCGGCGAGCGAGGCGCCGGCCGTGACCGTTCCGATGACACTGACCGAGCCGGGAACATCCGGATCGTCGCCGGGGCCCCGGTTTCCGCCGTCGTCCGTGTGTACAACAACGGGGGCGGCGGGGCCTTCGGCCTCTCATTCATGGGGATGACGTCGACGATGTCGCTCCGGTCGATGCCGATGATGGGCGGGTCGTTCGGGATGGACGATTTCGCCATGTACATGCTGGGCCTGCTCCCCGAGCCCGGGAACCGTGCCAACGTGAGCGTCATAAACACGAACTCCGGAACGGTGACCGGATTCGTGGATGTCCTGGATTCGGATGGCTCGGCGCCGTCGGGCACGGGCGTGACGAGCCTCCCGTTCCAGATCGCCGGCTATTCCTCCCACCAGTTCAGGGGGTGCTCGCGAACATCCACTCGCGCTTCGGCGCCGGAGACACGGGCCTGCAGGTTCGCGTTCGGCTGAACCAGGGCTCGGCAGAGATGGTCAAGGCCTACGCGGTCGGCAACGACAACACGACGAACGACGGCTATGTCGTGATGGGGAACATGATGAACGGCGGGCGCGGCATGGGCATGATGCCCTGACGCGACGCTCGGTTTTCGGACGGTCTCCGGCGTTTACGGCCGGCGTTCATCTCGCGAGCGGGCTGAGCGCTCGGCGGGGCCGACGCGTCTACTTCAGCGCGTCCGCTCCCGGCGTGGCGCACTGGTTGTCCTGCGCGCTCGTGCCTCCCGAGACGCCGATCGCGCCGACGACTTTCCCGTCCACGACGAGGGGCAGGCCGCCCTCGATCGGCACCGCGCCTGTCATCGTCAGCACGCGCAGGCCTTCTCCGCCGGCCGCGAGCATGTCCTGAAACGCCTTCGTCGGGCGTTTGAACAGCGCCGCCGAACGCGCCTTGTCGACGGCAACGACGGAGCTTGCCGTCTGCGTCCCGTCGATCTTCTCGAAGTAGACGAGGAACCCGGCGGTGTCCGTGATCGCTACCGCCATGGTCCAGCCGTTCCTGCGCGCCTCGGCGAGCGCGGCGGCAGCCGCCTTCTTCGCATTTTCGATGGAGATCGGAGCACCGTAGAGGTTAGACATCTTTGGGAGCGCCCTCAAAAACGCTCGGCACGAAGTCTAGAACAGACAGACGAGAGGCGCCACGACCGCGAGAAGAGCCTAGGGTTCTGCTGGTATACCCTGCGATCTATGTCCTCTGGAAAGAGCGGGGACTCGAGGACGCTGGGCACGTCCCGGCGTGAGGTGCCGGAGGCGGGGGAGGAAAGCGAGGGCCGGGCCGGCGCCGCGCGGGCGCTCCCGGTCGCGGTGTTCGCCGGCACTGCCGTGCTGCACGTTGTCGTGTGGGCCGCGATTCCGTTCCGTCCAGTCACGATTTACACGGTTGCCGCATCGCTCCGAGTTGCGGACCGACTCGAGTCCTTCCGCGTACCGGATTTCTCCCCCTTCTACTTCCACCTGCACCTTCTGCTCGCACGCACGTGTCTTTCGTACGCGCCGTTTCTCCATGCTGTCGAGATTCTCGCCACGGCCCTGACCGCGGCACTGTTCGCGCGTCTGTGCCTGGAATTCTTCCCGGTTCGCATCGCTGCGGCCGGCAGCCTCCTCTTCGTCCTCAGCCCGGCTCCGCTGCTCCTGTCTCACCTCCTCCTGCCCGAGGTCTGGCGCGTCCTCTTCGATGTTGCGGCGCTCCTCGCGTTCGTCGTCTACCACCGCACGCGCCGGCTGGCGCTCGCGGCGGCGTCGGGTCTCCTTTTCGGGCTCTCGACCGCGACAAGGCCCGTCGCCCTCGTCGGCGCCTTCGCGATCGCGGCCGCGCTCCTCGCGGTAGAAGGGCGCCGCGCGTGGCGGGCCTCGCTCCTCGTCGTCGCCGGCCCCATCCTCTTTCTCGGGCTCGTCGCCGTTCGTAACCGCGCGCTGACGGGCCGGCTCGACCCGACCGTCATGGATCCTGGCGCGGTCTTCTATGGGTCGAACAACCCGGCGAGCCGTGGAACCGTCGTCGACTCGCCGCTTCTCAAAGAGATGGAAGAGTTCGGGCCGAAGGAGCCGGACTGGGCGCACGTCCTCTACAAGAGGTTCGCGGCCGCGGCATTTGGCCGGCCCGTGACCGCGGGCGAGGCGAGCCGGTACTGGGCAGAGAAGGCCGTCGCGTTCCTTCGCCGTCATCCGGGCGAGGCCCTCCGGCTCGCCAGGGAGAAGCTCAGCCTCCTTTGCCGGGCATGGGAGCCGCCGGACTCCATTAACGCCTTCGAGCTCGAGCGTGACCTCCGGGCCGCGCGCGTCCCGCTCGTTCCTTTCTCGTTGCTCGTGTCGCTCGGCGTCGTCGGTCTCTGGACCCGACGCCGCCAGGTCGAGGACGTCCTGCCGTTTCTCGCGTGCGGCGTCGCTTGCGCGGCAAGCATCCTCCTGTTCTACGTGAACACGCGGATGCGGGCGCCTCTCGTACCGTTCGCGGCCTTCTTTGCCTGTGCGGCGCTCGACGCGCTAAGCCGCGCATTCGAGCGCCGCGCGTGGCGCGCGATCGGGGCCGGAACGCTCGCGGTCCTGACCCTGCTCGCGCTCCTTCGGATTCCGACGGATGCCGAGGCGACGCTTCGGCACGGCTTTTTCGCCCAGTACTCCGCCTCGCTCCTGCGCGCCGAAGCCGCGAATCTGAGGAACCAGGGCTCGAGAGAAGCGGCGGCGGCGGTGGTGGCCCGCGCCGTCGCGACCGCTCCGTTCTCCGCGGAGGAGATGACGCTCGCGAACCTGCCGTACCCCCCGGGCGGACCGATCGCGGCGTCGCTCGGGGCCGCACGGGCCGAGGTCGCCGCCGGCAAGACGACACGGGACCGCCTCTTCGACCTCGGGATTCTCCTCTACGAAGGTCGGGACCTCGACGCGGCGCGAGGCGTGTTCACCGCGCTGGAGACGTCGGGCGGACGCTTCGACCGCGGAGGGCGATGCGCGCCAGCGCCTGCTTTCTACCTCGCGAGGATCGTGGAGCTCGGTGGGGGAGAGCGACGGGACGCGGAGCAGCTTTTCCGTTCGGCCCTCCGGGCAGCCCCGGGTGACGCCGCGACGCTCGCGCACCTGAGCGTCCTCCTCGAAGAATCCGGCCGCCCGGGAGAAGCGGCGGCCGTGCGTGAGGAGCTGTTCGCCGAGATGTCCGACGTCGACGCGGCGTTCGCGCTCGGGCGAGCCTGCCTGGAGAGTGGCCGCGGCCGTCAGGCCGCGTTCTGGCACGGCCGCGTCGCGCAGTGGCTTCCGGATTTCCGGCGTGCACGTCTCTACGCGGCGGCCGCGTCCTTCCGAGCCGGCGACGTCACGAGCGCGATCGCTCACGCGGAAGCGGCGTTTTCGCTCCGGGAGGACCCCGTCGCACTGGAAACGTTCATCCTGCCGGCGTACGAGCAGGCGGCGTGGGACGAGCCCGGCTCCGCCGCCGCGCGCTTTCGTCTCGGCCGCGCATTGCGCCGTTACGGCCACTTCGCCGAGGCTCGCGAACGAGACCGGGAAGCCCTGCTCCTAGATCCGGCTTTCCAGCGGGCGAGCCGCGAACTCGCGATCCTGGATCGCTGAGAAGGCCGGAATTCGCCCGAAAAAGGATAGCATCGCGAGAAATCTCGAGCGTCGATCGGTTGTGTTTGGCGCTTTCGTTCCCGGACTCCCGCCGAGGAAAGCGCGATGGAAAGGGCGTGAGTGATCATGATTCTCGGCGGGCCTCCGCTCTCAGATCGGCATCGTCGGGCGCTCGATGTGGCCGCAGTCGGGACAGCCGCGTGGGTCGGTCTGCTCTATGTCCTCGGCGCCGCTTCGGCCGGGCGGGGGGCGCCGGGTCTCGCCATCGGTTCGGTCCTGAGGGGCGCCGGGCTCCTCTCGGTGCTGCTCGGCGGGTGGTTTCTCTTGCGGCCGCTCTGGCTCGCGTTGGCTTCGTGGGCCAAAGAAGCGGCCGGCGAATTCACGGTTCATTTCGAAGGGGTGCTCGCGGCGCGCCCGCGCTGGCCGATCCTCCTGCTCAGCTTCATCGGGCTCTACGCGGAAATCATGTTGATCCGCTGGCAGTCGAGCCTGTTTCAGGTTTTCGCATTCTTCAAGAACATCAGCCTCCTCTCCTGTTTCCTAGGCCTGGGACTGGGATTGGCGCTCAAAGACAGGAAGAGCCTTCTGCTCCCGCTCGTGCCGCTGGGTCTGGCGCTCCAGATCATTCCGCTGCACTTGCTGCAGGGGACCCTCGGTCTGAACAGCCCGATCAGCGAAGAGCAGCTCATGGGGCTTTCAGGCGTCAAGAGCCCGTTCGAGCTCGCGTACGTGCTGCTCTTCCTGTCCGGAATCTTTCTGGTGACCGCGTTCACGCTCGCTCCCGTCGGACAGGCTCTTGCCTGGGCCATGGACCGCCTGGAACCGCTTCCGGGCTATGGCCTGAACCTGGCGGGGAGTCTCGCGGGAGTGCTGGCGTTCGGCTTTCTCTCGGAGCTCTGGACGCCCCCGGCCGTCTGGATGACCGGGCTGCTCCTGTCGCTCTCTATGCTGATGGGTGCGTGGCGTCCCCTCCTCCTCGTGTGCGTACCGGGCTTCACGCTGCTCGCCGTGCTCTCCTATCCGCTACCGGATTTCCTGCGCTTCGGCGGCCGTCTTGGAGTGCCAGTCGAGCAACAGATCCTCTACACCCCGTATCAGATCGTCAGCTGGACGTCCTCGAAAATGCCGTTCACCCTGAACGTCAACCACGTGTACTACCAGCGGATATTCGACCTTTCGGGAACCTCGGCTTCGGATGTCCTCGGGCCCCGTCTGCCCGCCCGGCATTACAACCTTCCGTTCCGCCTGCGGGAGAATTCGAAGAGCGTTCTCGTGATGGGAGCGGGGACGGGTAACGACGTCGCCGCCGCGCTTCGGAACGGAGCCGAGTTGGTCGATGCCGTGGAGATCGACCCCGCGATCCTCTCGCTTGGCCGAAAATTCCATCCCGAGCACCCGTACTCCGACCCGCGCGTAAATGCGATCACCGACGACGCGCGATCGTTCCTTCGGAATACGGATCGTCGCTACGACCTGGTCCTTTTCGGCCTTCTGGACTCCCATACGATGCTCGGGTCGAACTCCCAAGTCAGGCTGGACAGTTTCATGTATACGGTCGAGGCCTTCAGGGACGCTCGGGCACATCTCAAGCCGGACGGAATGGTCGTCCTCAGCTTCGCCGTGCTCACGCGCCAGCTCGGCGGAAAGCTGTTCCGGATGCTCGATGAGGCGTTCGATGGCCAGCCTCCTCTCGTCTTTCTGACCGAATACGACTTCGGCACCGTCTTCGTATCAGGAGCGACGTCCGGCATCCGGAATCCCGAAGAGCTCGCGTCCCTGCGGATAAAACGCTACGGCGAGATCTCTCCGGATGTCGACGTCTCCACCGACGACTGGCCTTTCTTCTACATGGCCCATCGGCGGTACCCGCTATCGAGTATCGCCCTCGTCGCGTGTCTCCTCGCCACCACGCTCCTCGCGATGCGTGTCGCATTGCCGGGGCAAACCGTCCTCGACCCGCATTTTTTCCTGCTCGGCGCCGGCTTCATGCTCGTCGAGACGAAAGGGATCACGGAGCTGGGTCTCGCTCTGGGAAACACCTCCCGCGTGCTGCTCGCCGTCATCTCCGGTGTGCTCCTCATGGCTTACATCGCCAACGTCCTGGCGGAGCATTCGCGGCTCTCTTTCCGGAAGTTCGCATATGCGGGGCTGGCGATCAGCCTCCTCGCCGGTTACTTCTTCAGCCCAGGTCGTCTCGCCCTCTCGCACTCCCTGGGCATCTCCGTCTCGACGACCCTGCTCGTCATCCCCGTCCTGTTCAGCGGGCTCGTCTTCTCGATCTCGCTGCGCGAGCGCGGCAGAGTGGCCGGCCCGCTCGCTTCAAATCTCTTCGGCGCGATCGTCGGCGGGCTTCTCGAGTACAACTCCATGTACTTCGGCTTTCGCGTCCTCTACCTGTTCGCGCTGGGTATCTACGCGCTCTCCGCGCTCGCGCTGATGAAGCGGAGCTGACATGGGGACATAGAATTCAACAATGCAGAAATGCACAATCTCGCGGGATTCCGACTCAGGAAGTGGTACCTCGACGCCGTTTCCGTCGGTCCCGCCAACGAGACGTGGAGCGGCGCCGCACTGCGCGCGGCCGGGCCGATGACCCTTATTCCGGGAGGATGACCTCCGTCCGGCGGTTCAGGGCGCGCCCCTCGGCCGTGCCGTTCGAGGCGACCTCGAACTGTTTGCCGAAGCCCTGCGTCTTGATGCGCGCGGCGTCAACCTTCTGGTTCACGAGGAAATTCCGCACGGTCTCGGCGCGCTGGAGCGAGAGCTTGTCATTGAGGGCGTCGCTGCCGGTCGAGTCCGTGTAGCCGCAGACGTAGACCGCGGCTTTGGGGAAGTACTGATTCAGGATCTCGGCCTGCTTCGCGAGCACGGGGAGCGCGTCCGGCTTGAGGTCGGCCTTGGCCGAATCGAAACAGACCTTCTCGGCGTATTCGAAGACGAGGACGCGCGTCAGGCCGAGCTTCTTCGCGACGGGCGAGACGTTCCCCTTGCCCATGCGGAAAATGACCTGGGCCTGATCGGGCGAGACGATCCGGATGCGCTTTTCGACGACCTCGAGATCGGCGTTCGCCACTGTGATCGACGAGACGTCCTCGAAGGTATTCACGTTGAGGGATTTCGGCGTCTCCCCGAGAACCTTCCCCTTGTAGGAGACCGTGGCTTTCTCGGGCTCGGAGAGGACGTCGATCGCCATCTTCATTTCGACGCCGTGCGTGCAGCCCGCGAGCAGCGCGGCGAAGGCGATGGGGAGCGCGAGGCGAACGGGTTTCTTCATGAACAGCCTCCCTAGACCGGCAATGGGGAGCATTATCCGACTGATCGGGCGCCGTCAAAAGTGAATCGAGAGGCCGAAACGGCCTTCGACGGGCTGGCCCTGCTCGTCCCGCGCCGCGCGGAACCGGTACCTCGAGAGGGCCTCGAGCGCGAGCGCGTCGCACGCCGACGAAACAGGCGAGATGACGTGGCGGCTCTTCAGGCTGCCGTCCTCTCCGATGACGACCGAAATCCCGACGACCTGGCCGCCGCATTCGCGCTCCTGCATAGGTGACAGCGCGATCTTGACCTCCTCCTCGACATCCGGCTTCGTCACCACGCGTCGGGGGACGGGTGCGGGCAGAGCGGTGTGGACGGGCACGGAAGCGGGTGCGCGGATGGTGACCTCGCGGGCGGCACGGGCCCGCGCCGGAGCGGCCGTCGTCGCAGCCGCGGGAAGGGGCGTGGGCACGGTCAGAAACGCTGTAGGCGTCGGCACCTCGACGCGAGGGGGAACGGCGGTCGGGGCGGGCGGCGGAGCCACCGCGGTGATCGCCGGACTCGCCTCGGGAGCGACCTTCGGGCCTTGCTCGCGCGTCAGGAAGTAAGCGCCCGCCGCGAGGGCCGCGAGGGCCGCGAGGACGAGGATGCCGACCGTTGGCCAGAGCCACGCCAGGCGCCGCGCCGGGGCGAGAGCCGCCGGAACCGGAGCCGTCTCAACCGGAAGTTCGGGCCGCGCCTCCGGGGAGGGCCGCGCGAGCGGCGGTGCGGGGACGGGCGCCACGGTCGGGACCGCGGGACGCTCGCTGGAGGAGCGCGAGCGCGTCGTTCTCGGGTGGACTTCCGCGAGAAAAGCCTCGAGGTCCTCCCGCATCTCGGCGGCCGTCGCGTAGCGCGCCTCCCGGTCGCGCGTCAGAGAGCGGTGGACGATGCGTTCGAGCTCGGGGTGAACGCCAGCGCGCCGGCCGGAGAGCGGCGGCGCGTCCTCGGTCAGGCGCCGCGCGAGAGCCGACATGTTCTCCGTGCGGTAGGGGATGATTCCGGCGAGCATCTGGTACAGCGAGACGCCGAGCGAGTAAACGTCGGTGCGCCCGTCGAGCGGCAGGCCCCGGAGCTGCTCGGGCGAGAGGTAGGCCGGCGAGCCGAGAATGAATCCCGTCTGCGTCTTCACGAGGTTGTCACCCGTCTTCGCGATGCCGAAATCCATGAGAAACGGCCGTCCGCGCTTGTCGAGGATGACGTTGTCGGGCTTGATGTCGCGGTGGATGATCCCGCGCGTGTGGCTGTAGTCGAGCGCGTCGAGAAGCGGAACGACGATCCGCGCGGCGGTTTCTTCGTCGAACGCGCCGCGCCTCGCGAGCTCACCCGTGAGCGTCGGCCCCTCCACGAACTGCATCGAGTACCAGAGCGTGCCCTCGACGTGCCCGAAATCGTAGATCTTCACGATACTCGGGTGCTCGAGCGAGGCTGCGACGCGCGCCTCCTGGCGGAAGCGCCGCGCGAACTCGGAGCCCTCGACGTGCATTTCGAGCAGCACTTTCAGGGCCTCGAATCGCTGCAGGCTCGCGCTCCTGACCTGATATACGGACGCGAACCCGCCACGCCCCAGGAAACCGAGAACCTCGTAACGGCCGGCGAGAAGCTTCTCCACCGCCCGGCCGCGGTCGTCGACGGGCTGCATTCGGCTACTTCTTCGCGTCCGCCTTCGCGTTCGCGAAGTCCCCGGCGCGTACGACGGAGATCTTCGCCGGGTCGATCCACTTGCGGACGGCCGCGGCAATCTGCTCCGGCGTGAGGGCCGTGACCTTCTTCTCGAGCTCTGCGTTCCAGGCGAGCGTGCGCCCGTTGAAGAGATGGCGCGCGAGGAGGCCGGCGAGCTCGCCGTCCTGCGAGCGGCTCACCTGCTGGGCCTGGAGCCAGCCGGACTTCGCGACCGCAGCCTCCTCGGCCGTGAAGCCGTCCTTGCGGGCGCGCTCGATCTCCTCACGCGCGGCCGCCTCGAGCTTCGTTGTGTTCTGCGGCGCATGGATCGCGAAGACTCTGAAGCCGCCGGAAGTGTCCTGGGTGCCCGCCTCGAGCTGCGAGCCGACGCCGTAGCTCAGGCCTTCCTTTTGGCGGATCCGTACGGCGAGCCTCGAGTTCAGCATTCCGCCGCCGAGGAGGTAATTGCCGAGCAGGAGCGCCGGATAGTCCGGGTCGTCGTCGCGCAGGGCGAGGTTCTGCCCCGCGAGAAAGACCGCGTTCGCTTTGTCCGGGGTCTCGAGCTTGAGCGTGTCGGCGGGAACGTCCTTGAAGATGCTCGGGACGCGCGCGTACGGGCTCGGGCTCTTCCACGAGCCGAAGAGCCTGGCGAGCTGCGCGGCGGTCGCGGCCTCGTCGAAGTCGCCCACGAAGGCCGCCTCGCCGTTCGATGCCCCGTAGGACTCACGGTAGAAGGCCTTGACCTGGTCGAGCGTCGCGGCCTTGTATTCCTCGAGGCTCTCCTCGGGCGTTTCCGTGTAGCGAGGGTCGCCCTTCGCGTAGGGCCGCATGCGGCGCGAAAAAGCCGTGGACGCGACGGACCGCGGCTCCGTCCTCGTCTGGTCGATCTGGGCGAGATTCTCCTGCCGCAGAATCTCGAGCTCGGACGCCGGAAAGGAGGGCTCCTTCAGGATCTCGGCGACGAGGTCGAGGACCTTCGAGAAATTCTCTCGCGTCGTCTCGATCGAGGCCGTGACGGTTCCGATTCCGCCGGAGATGCGAAGGCGGGCCTTGAGCCGGTCGATCTCGTCCTGGATCTGCTGGCGCGTCTTTGTCGCGGTCCCGCGCTCGAGCATGTCCGCCGTGAGATCCGCGATCGCGTTCTTGCCGGTGAGCGAGGCCACGTCGCGGAAATGCAGCGCGAAGGTCCCGCGCACAGAAGCGCCGCGCGTCTTCTTGGAAAGGAGCGTGAGCTTCATGCCCGAGGCAAGTGTCGAGCGCTTCGTCCGCGCCTCGACGTTCGCGGGCGACGGGTCGAACGCCTCGCCCGCCTGTACGGCCGTAGCGCCCGCGTAGCCCTTGAGCATCGCCGCGACGTCGGGCGGAGGCGGGACCTCTGAGCGGTCCGGCTTCGCCGTCGGGATGAAGGTGCCGAGCGTGCGGTTCGAGGGTTTGAGATATGCGGCCGCCATCTTCGCGACGGCCTCGGCGGGATACGCCTTGAGCCGGTCGCGGTAGAGGAAGAAGAGGCGCCAGTCCCCCATCGCGATCCACGTCGAGAGGCGGAGGCCGACCTGCGAGGGATCGTTCAGCGCGAGGTCGATCTGCTTGAGGAGCTGCGTCCGCCCGCGCTCGATCTCTTCTTTCGTCGGCGGGTGGACGGCGGCGTCCTCGACGGTCCTGAGCAGGATGTCGCGTGCCTCTTCGAGAGACTGTTCCTGCCGGACCTCGGCGCCGAAGATCGCGAGGCCCGGCTCCCGGAACAGCGGCGCGAAGCGGAAGGTGGCGGACGCCTTCTTCGTCTCGACGAGGGCCTTGTGGAGGCGGCCAGAGGGCGTGTCGCCGAGAGCGAACGCGAGGAGGTCGAGACCGGGTGCGTCGGGGTCGCTCCCGGCGGGGAAGTGGTAACCGGCCGCGACGACCTGGACGTCGCCAACGCGTCGCAGCGTGACCGTGCGCTCGCCGTCCTGGACGGGCTCGAGCGTGTAGGTCGGATAGAGCGTGCGGGAAGGCTTCGGGATCGGGCCGAAGTATCGCTGGACGAGCCCGAGAGTCTTCGCCTCGTCGAACTTCCCGGCCACGACGAGAACCGCGTTGTCAGGCTGGTAGTAATTTCGGTAGAAGGCCTGGAGGCGCTCGATCGGCACGTTCTCGATGTCCGAGCGCGCCCCGATCGTGTCGCGGCCGTAGCCATGCCAGAGGTAGGCCGTCGCGTAGATCCGCGCGAGGAGGACCTCACTCGGGTCGTTCTCACCGGCCTCGAACTCGTTCCTCACGACGGTCATCTCGCTGTCGAGGTCTTTCTTCGCGATGAACGAGTTCACCATCCGGTCGCTCTCGAGATCGAGAGCCCACTCGAGGTTCGCGTCCGTCGCATCGAACGTCTCGAAGTAGTTCGTCCGGTCGAACCACGTCGTCCCGTTCGGTCGCGTCCCGTGCTCCGTGAGCTCGCGCCAGATCTCCTTGTGCTTCGGCGTGCCCTTGAAGACCATGTGTTCGAGGAGGTGCGCCATACCCGTCTCGCCGTAGCCCTCGTGCCGCGAGCCTACGAGGTACGTGATGTTGACGGTGATCGTCGGTTTTGAGGGGTCCGGGAAGAGGATGACCTTGAGGCCGTTCGCGAGGCGGTACTCGGTGATGCCCTCGACGGACGTCATTTTTTCGGGCGCCGCGGGTTTCGGTACGTCCGCGGCGGCGAGCGGGAACGCGGCGGCGAAAGAGAGAACGGCGCCGAGGGCGGCGGCGCGGCAAAGGTGCGACATGAGCTTCCTCCGGGGCGCCCCGGGGCGCCCGCACGGAGGGAGTCTAAGCCGTCCGGGACTCCCGTCGGATGAGCCAGACCGCGCCGAAGGCCTCGAACGTGGCATCGTCTTCCCGTGCCAAAGATTCCGCGTCCTCGTGGACGCGGACCCGAGCCTCACGACGTTCGGGCTCGACGTCGATGACGAGCTCGCGCTGCTGCCCTCCTCGGCTCGCCGAGCCGCGGACGGCCGGTGGCTGAGGGCTCAGGCGGGCCGGGGCTTGCGGGAGCGCGAGAAGCCGAGGATCCCGGCAAGCGGTGCGCGCGCGTTGCGACGGCGGCCGAAGAACGACGTCGACTCGCGCCGGATGAGAATCGTCACGACGGCCGCTAGGATCCAAGGCACGAGCAGGAAGAGGCCGACGAGAGGCCAGATGTTCGGGTCCCTCGGCGAAGACGAGGCCGCGCACGAGGGGCACGCCATCGCACCGCGCGCGAGGAGCACGGCGGAGGCAAGAAGAGCGGCGCGGACGGTCGTCTTCATGGCTGCCTCAGTGGTGGACCCACGGCACGGGCACGCCCCGCAGGAGATTGAACGCATCGAGCAGGAGAAACACCGCGTAGGAGCCCGCGAGCGGAAGGGGCAGGAACGCGAGCCACATCAGCGAGCGTTTTTCGTACTTCAGGTGCATGTAGTAGAGGCCAACGAACGAGGCCTTCGACAGCGCGAGCGCGATCATGATGGCCGAGATGATCCGCTTGTCGATCTTCGTGTAGGAGACCGAGACCTCGACGATCGTGAGGACGAGGAGCACCCAGAAGATGCGGAAATAGTCGCGCCGGTGATCCGGGGCCCGCTGAACGCCGGCGTCCGCCGCGTGAGGAACCGAGGATGCGTGCTCGCTCATGTCGTTCTCTTTCAGGGAATGAGGTAGACGAGGGTGAAGACGAGGATCCAGATGAGGTCGACGAAGTGCCAGAACAGGCCCGTGATCTCGACGAAATTCGCGCCGTTCTCGAGGTGCTTGCCGCGCGAGACGCCGAACGCCGTGATCAGCAGGTAGCAGACGCCCGTGAAAACGTGCGCGCCGTGGAAGCTCGTGATGACGTAGAAAGTCGCCGGGAAGTTGCCTGACGGAAGCGTGAAGCCCTCGCGGATGAGGTGCCGGTACTCGTAGACCTGCCCGCACAGGAAAAGGATGCCGCCTGACGCCGTGGCGAGCAGCCAGCGGACGGCCTGCTTCGCGTTCCCGTGCTTCGCCGAGTCGAGCGCGAGCACCATCGTGAGGCTGCTGACGATGAGCACGAAGGTCATGACCGCCGTGAAGGGGATCCCGAGGACGGTCGTGGGCGTGGGCCACTGCTTGTTGCCGGCGCGGAGGATTCCGTAGGCGAGGAGCAGCCCGCCGAACGTCATCGCGTCCGTGACGAGAAAGATCCACATGCCGACCTTGCCCGTCGTCGCCTGGCCGAACGTGGGGGTCGTCAGGGGAGTCGGAGCGGGGGCGTACGAGGCCTCGGGGCGAGAGCTCATTCAGAGTCCTTCCATGTTCACGAGGAGTCCGGTGTCGCGCATCATCAGGTCGATGTCGTCGGGGGACGGCGCGCCGATGCGGCGCATGCGGCCGCGCGCGTCGAGGAGCAGAAGACGGCCCGCGAGCGTGCCGCCTTCGGGCGCTCTGAGCGCCTTCAGCGTGGCGGCCTCGAGGGGCCTGACGTC
>Ga0207930_1000319_pt1 | contig 14272 bp, 9 predicted proteins | sample NGESurshal092012_7_FD_184477 | JGI IMG/M metagenome (GOLD analysis project Ga0207930, IMG submission 184477) | Arctic peat soil microbial communities from Barrow, Alaska - NGEE Surface sample 210-3 shallow-092012 (SPAdes) | ecosystem: Environmental > Terrestrial > Soil > Wetlands > Peat ... | reverse complement strand
TCCGGTGGACTGACGGGCGTCTGGGCCGAAGAGAACACGCGCGAAGCCCTCTTCGCGGCAATGAAACGCAAGGAGACCTTTGGCACATCGGGCACCCGGATCAAGGCCCGCATGTTCGCTGGCTGGAATTATCCTAAGGACATGACCAAGCAGGCGGATTGGGTGAAGGCCGCTTACGCTGGTGGTGTGCCCCAGGGCGGGGATCTGACCCAACAGGCTGGAGCAACCGCCCCAACGTTTGTGGTTCACGCCATTAAAGATCCCGACAGCGGAAATCTCGATCGCATCCAGATCATCAAGATCTCGACCAAGAATGGCAAGAGCCAGGAGAAGGTCTACGACGTGGTGTGGAGCGGGGATCGCAAGCCCGACCCTAAGACGGGGAAGGTTCCTGCCGTCGGCAACACAGTGGACGTGAAGACCGCCTCTTACACTAATTCCATTGGATCGACGGAGTTGATTGGCGAGTGGACCGACCCGTCGTTCGATCCCCAGGCGCACGCAACCTACTACGCCCGTGTGCTTGAGATTCCCACCCCGCGCTGGTCCACCTACTGGGCCGCCAAGCTGAACCTGCCGCCGAATCCGAACGTCGCGGCCACCGTGCAGCAGCGCGCTTGGACGTCGCCGGTGTGGTACACACCGGCGGAGGCGACCAAGTAGGAGGCGCCCGAATTCGGCTCTGATCGTGAACGATCTGCGCCAATCATCCCTACAACTTTCGCGTCTTGCGCACTCTTCGCCGGGCGGCTAGAATTCTCGGTTCCGAAAAAGTCGATGCCGCGGATCACGTCTGCGGCACCGGGCTCGTTCCCGTGGCGTTGTCATCGGGTACAACACCCGCGTGTGCATGGCCGCGCGTACTCGTGCTGTTCAGCAGGATGGAGGCATTTATGAAGACGAGAGTTGCGGCAACGGCATTTTTGGCGTTAGTTCTTATCAGCATCGTCGCACTGGTTTCGTGTGAAAAATCCAAAGCGCCGGAACAGGCGCAGCCAGCCGGCGGAACCGCTCCGGCACAAACCGAGGAGCGCGTCGAAAAGAATCCCGACCGCAACGCCTACTTCGGTGAGGAGCACATTCACACCAGTTGGTCGGTGGATGCCTGGCTCATGGGCAATCGCCTCACCGGACCTGATGACGCTCTCAAATACGCCCAAGGCCAGACCATCAAGCATCCGCTGGGCTACGACATCAAGATCGAAACCCCCATGGACTTCATGGGTGTGACCGACCACTCCGAGTACGTCGGCGTTACCAAACAAGCCAACACACCGGGGTCGGCAGTGAGCAAGATTCCCGAGGCGCAACCCCTCATCCTCCAGGACCCCAATAACCAGGCAGACGTTCAGAAGACCTTCACCTACCTGGTTAACATGATGGCCGGAGCTCCAGTGAAAGCCTTGATGGCTCCCGCGGTGGCGGGCACCATCTGGAAAGAGAACGTCAAAATCGCCGACGAGAACAATCATCCCGGCAAGTTCACAGCGTTCTGTTCTTACGAGTGGACTTCGATGCCCAACTATCGCAACCTGCACCGCAACATCTTCTTCAAAGATTGCGCCAAGGTGCCGGAGATGCCATACAGCGCGCTGGACTCCACTCACCCGGAAGACCTCTGGAACTGGATGGACGCGCAGCGCAAAGCGGGCAACGAGTTGCTGGCCATCTCGCATAACGCCAACCTGAGCGACGGCTGGATGTATCCCGTCGATCTCGACAGCTTCGGACGCCCCATTGACGCCGCTTGGGCGTCCTCGCGCGACCGCAACGAGCGTCTGGTCGAGATCAAGCAGATCAAGGGACAATCGGAAACTCACCCGTTGCTTTCTCCGAACGACGAATTTGCCAGCTACGAATTGTCCCAAGGTGGTCTGCTGGGTCAGAAACCGGATGGTGGCCGCATCGATCACATTCAAGGCAGCTTTGGCCGACAGGCACTGAAAGACGGCATCACCATGCAGGACGTACGGGGCTACAACCCGTACAAGTTCGGCATGGCCGGCGGCTCCGACTCGCACAACACCGGCAGTCCGTATCGCCAGGACAACTTTTACGGCGGCCACGCCCAAATCGACGGTACCGTCCAGCGGCGCATGGCCGGAGTTCTGGCCTTCGGAACCCTCGACGTGCGGTATGAAAACCCGGGCGGTCTGACGGGCGTCTGGGCCGAGGAGAACACGCGTTCCTCGCTGTTCGACGCCATGTACCGGAAGGAGACGTTCGGCGTCAGCGGGCCGCACATCAAAGTTCGCTTCTTCGGAGGCTGGGGCTACAACAAGGACGTCCTCAAGGCAAAGGACTGGGTGCATCAGTCCTACACCAACGGCGTCCCCATGGGCGCGGACCTTCCGGCGATGCCGCAGGGCGGAAAAGGCACGCCTCCCGCATTCGTCGTGTGGGCGGTGAAGGACCCGACCTCGGGCAATCTCGATCGCATTCAGATCATCAAGGGTTGGACTAAGAACGGCCAAAGTTTCGAGAAAATCTATGACGTAGCGTGGTCGGGCGATCGCAAGCCCGACAAGTGGTCGGGCCGCGTACCCGCCATCAAGAGCACGGTGGACTTGGAGAAGGCGACCTACACCAACGACGTCGGTTCCACCGAACTGAGCACGGTGTGGACCGATCCCGACTTCGACGCCAGCTTGCATGCGTTCTACTACGCTCGCGTGCTGGAAATTCCCACGCCGCGTTGGACTCTCATTCAGGCTGTGAAAGCCGGGGTTCCTCCACCTGACGTGGTTCCGCTCACCGGCCAGGAGCGCGCCTGGACGTCGCCGATCTGGTACACGCCCACCGCCGACTCCCGCAAGAGTGCCTCGACTGGCATGACTGTGACCGACCTGAAAGCCAAAGGCGCGACTGCCCTGGGCGACGCCCAACTGAAGGCCCTTATCATTGGTAAGGCTTACTGGGTACGCAACAATGTCACCGGCGAGCAGTTCAGTGTCAGCTACACGCCCGATGGGGACATGAATGTTTGGCACATTGGCAACGGCGGCACCATCCCCAGCTACGTCGGCAATCCGATGCGCAATGGTTATCAGGGCGCCACCACGCCGTACAGGATCGAAGGCGGCAAGGTGATAACCAAGGTCGCGCAGGACCCGTATTCTCTCGCAATCTACAAGCTCGGAGACACGTACTACGGTGCGCGCAGCAACGAGTTCGGCTACGCCAACTACGAGATTATTCCTTATCCGCCGTTCGCCCAGAACCCGCTGGCGGCCTTGGGCAACCAGCTTGCGATTGAACTGGGACTGACCGAGGAACAGAAAGCTCAGATCACGCCCATCCTGAAGGCCGAGATGCCGAAACTCGAGGCGCTGAAGAAGAACACCTCGCTCAAGCCCTTGGACAAGATTGAGCAGCTCAAGCAGATCAGCGGCGCGGTCGACGCCCAGGTCATGCCCCTGCTCAACGCGGACCAGCAGAAGAAGTTCACGGAGATCCGCGACGGGTACCGGCGTGAGTTGATCGAGAAGATGGGGAGCCAGGCGATTCAGAAGGCGGAAGCCAAGGTAAAGCAGGAAATGTAAACAAGTTTTCATAGACCGGATTTGAAACGGCCCGGCTTCACCGATTGCTCGCCGATGCTTCCCTAGGTGAAAAAAGCCCAGGCACCTAGCAGTCACCAGCGGTAACGGTGGCGCAGCAAACTCAGAGGGATGTGCCGTAATAGCAGAAAGGGAAATCCCATGAAAACGACACCTATTAGATTTTTGACCCTCATTCTTTGTGCTCTGGCCGCAAGTCACGCCTTGGCGCAGGACACCAAACTGAAGCCCGGCGCGATCAAAGGTGAAACGCTGAGCTTCGCCAAAGCGCGCAATTACGCATTCTGCGAAGTCTACGTTGGATTCGGCAGCGTTGCGCCGAGTACGGAACTGGAATGCTACAACTCCACCGGCACGACAGGCCCGGATAGCGGTTGCCCGGCGGAAACCTTTGCCACTCTGGATCGCAAGAAGGTCGCTGCGGACCTGGGCGCCTCCATCGTCATCTTGAATCCTCCCAAGCCGACCGCGCGAAAATGGTGGGTCGTGGACGAGCTGTACCTTTATGCGGCGGGAGAGACGTTCGACTTCTCGGGCGTGAAAGCGACTTGGGTTGCTGAAATGAGCGTGCAGGACCTGGAAGAGGCAACCAAGGCAAGCCAGACCCCCTACCAACCCTTGACCAACAAGCAGTTGTCGAAGTGGGTGTTTAAGAAGGGCAACCAGGTTTTCCTGCTTCGGGCGCCTGAAGGCAAGGTGTATGTCATGCAGGCGTACACCACGGTTGAAGACCCCAGCCTTACGTATGAGCAGCTTCCTCAGCTTGGCAGCAGGCTGAAGAAGCTGCCGCCGGGGTGGAAGTACGAGGTAAAAACGCTCACGCAGGACCTTGCGTTCGACGTCAGAAAAGCCACGCCGACCGGCCTCAAGCACCTCACCTTGGATGAATTCGGAAACGTCTATCTGGGCTGCGGCTTCGACGCTGCCTGCAACTACAATCCGTAGCGCCAGTCTGCGACGCGGGCAGCATGAGATGTGAGATCGAAAATTAGCCGTTCTTTGGTTGGAGTCAGTTGGTGAATGAAGTGTCCGCAGTTGCTGAGACGCAGCCCGCGACCGAGCGGTCGCGACCGCACACGTCTTTTCTTCCCACGCTGAAACGCTGGCTGCGCGAGCCCCTGCTGCATTTCTTGCTGCTCGGCCTCGTACTCTTCGCGGCCTATGCCTACATGCAGCGTGGCCGCGGCGGAGTCGAATCTTCCAAGCAGATCGCGCTCAGCCTCGACGACCTGCGTACGATGGACATGTACTTCGAGTCGCAATGGCACCGCCAGCCGACTCCCGCCGAGTTTCAGGCCATGGTGGAAGACAAAGTTCGCGAGGAAGTGCTCTATCGCGAAGCGCTCGCCATCGGCCTCGACAAAGACGACACCATCGTGAAACGCCGCATGGCGCAGAAGATGCAGTTCCTCGCCGAAGATGTGGCCGCCGCTCACGAGCCTTCCACCGCGGAACTCAAAGCTTGGTTCGAGAAGAACAGCAACAAGTTCGCCCTGCCCAGCCGCTACAGCTTCCGCCATCTTTACTTTTCCCCGGACAAGCGCGGCAAGAACGCCCAGGACGACGCTGCCAAGGCCCTGGCCAAAATCGCCGGCCAGCCCGAAGACTCGAAACTCGCGCTTTCGCTGGCCGACCCGTTCATGTTCCAGGACTATTACGGCGACCGTGCTCCCAACGCATTAGCCAAGGAGTTCGGCCCTCAATTTGTGGTTGCCCTTGAGAAGCTCAAACCCGGCTCGTGGCAGGGGCCGATCGAATCGGGCTATGGCTGGCACCTGGTATATATCGACACCGTGATTCCCGGGCGCATCCCGGCCTTCGAGGAGATGGAGCCAGATGTGAAGACCGCATGGCTCGCCGAGCAGAAGCAACAAGCCTGGCAGAAGGCTTATCAGGCAATGCGCTCCAAGTACGCCGTGCTGCTGCCCGATCCGTCGGCGCAGCCGCCCGCGATCACCCCCCCGAAACCGAAGCAGGTTCCGGTTCCATCCGGAGAGGGGCCGCTATAACTGGCAAAGAGCGACCGTAAGTCCTTATGGCTGACATGGATAGCTGTAACTCGTTTCGAATGATATGGTTGGCAACAATTTCAGCCTAAGTCATTGAAAACAAATAGTGGCGAGCAAAGAAATTTTAGCTAAATCCCCATTTCGACACCTCATCTGGGCAGCTCTTCTGCTCCTCGTCCCCTCACTCTGGTCCCACGAGTCCCGCCCCGCGTACCTCGAACTCACGGAAACCGCACCCGGCCAATACTCTGTGCTGTGGCGCACCCCAGTGCTATCAGGCATGCGCCTGCCAATCGCCCTGAAGCTCCCCAGTGACATAAAGGAGCTACGGGAGCCGAGTGTCGAGGAACTTGCCGACTCGCTCGTCGAACGGCATTGGATCGACGCTGGCCCCAACGGCCTGGCCGGCAAGCGCATCGACTTCCTTGGTCTCCAGGGCACTATCACAGATGTTGTGGTTCGCATCGAGATGCTCGACGGACGTAAGTGGACGACCATAGCTCACCCGTCGCAACCCTGGGTCGAGCTCGCGGCTACTCAGTCCACGCTGGGGGTGATGGGCACCTACATTGTCCAGGGTATCCGGCACATCCTATTCGGCGCCGACCACATGCTCTTCGTGCTTGGCCTGCTTCTGATCGTCAAAGACCGCTGGATGCTGCTGAAGACGGTGACCGCATTTACCGTAGCCCACAGCGTCACGCTGGCGGTTGCAACGCTTGGCTACGCGGAGGTGCCGGTCCTCCCGCTGAACGCGGCAATCGCGTTGAGTATCCTGTTTCTGGGGCCCGAAATAGTACGCTCGTGGCGCGGGGAAACAAGCTTCACGATTCGCCACCCCTGGGTCGTAGCGTTTGCGTTTGGACTCCTGCACGGCTTTGGCTTCGCCAGCGCACTTACCAGCGCCGGACTTCCACGACATGAGCTGCCGCTTGCGCTTGTCAGTTTCAACGTCGGCGTAGAACTCGGGCAACTCAGCTTCATCGCTTTGATCCTGGCTCTTGAACGCTCGTTCCGCATACTCGAAGTCCGTTGGCCGCGATGGGCGCAGGCGATTCCCGGCTACACCGTCGGCTCACTCGGAGCCTTCTGGACCGTGCAAAGAGTGGCATTGCTCTTCGGAGGTGGGCGATGAACACGACTCGACCCAATCCTCTAGTCCGGGCAATGGTACTGGCTGTGCTTGTGTTCCTGTGTGCTCAAACGGCCTTTGCCCACCCGCAGAAAGGCGAAGCCGTTGGATTCCTTACAGGCTTTCGCCACCCGATCTCGGGACTCGATCACGTGCTGGCGATGGTTGCGGTCGGTCTGTGGGGCGCGCAACTCGGTTCTCCCGCGATTTGGGTCCTCCCCGTCGCGTTTCCGATGGTGATGGCTTTCGGCGGCATGCTGGGGCTGATGGGAGTACCGCTGCCGGGTGTCGAGTACGGCATTGCATTGTCCGCCATCTTGCTCGGGACCGCATTGATGTTCGAAATTCGACCGCCGCTCGGTCTTGCAGCCGCTCTGGTCGGCTTCTTCGCCATATTCCACGGGCACGCGCACGGAACCGAACTGCCGCCCGGGCAAAGTGCGCTGCTGTATAGCATGGGCTTCGTGATCGCCACTGGTTGTCTGCACGCCTTGGGGATCGGTATTGGTACCGTCCATCGATGGGCTTGGGGGCAGAAACTGGTGCAGGTTGCGGGTGGTTTGGTCGCGATGGGTGGAGTGTTTTTCATGTGGAAGGCGATCGCATGATCAACAGCAGCAAATCACGCGTACCGCTGTACGCCTTTGTTGTCTTTGCATTTGTCATGTGCGCACTCCCCGCCGAAGCCCACCTCAACTCTACCGGCATGGGGCCCTTCTACGACGGATTAATACACTTCCTGTTGAGCCCCGAAGATATCGTTCCGGTGCTCGCCCTGGCGCTGCTGGCTGGTCTGCGTGGCGCTAGTTACGGGAGGCGCGCACTATTCACTCTTCCCGTTGCATGGTTACTCGGCGGTCTCGCCGGACTGAGTGCTATGACCGCGACGCCCCATCCATTCGTAGCGGCGGCATGGTTTCTGCTGCTCGGAGGATTACTGGCCGCCGACGCCAAAGTTTCATTGCGTGTGACCACAGCTCTTGCCGCTGTACTGGGCATCTATCACGGATACTTGAACGGAACCGGCATGGGGCAGTTCGACACTGCCGCAGTAGCGCTTCTCGGACTGGTGTTCGCCGTGTTTGTCCTGATCGCCCTCGCTGCGGCGTTCGTAGTTCGCCTACGCGCACATTGGGCTCGAATCGCCGTCCGCGTCGCTGGAAGCTGGATCGCAGCCAGTGGCCTCTTGATGCTCGGTTGGGCAGTTCGAACACGCTAGGTACATCCCACGCCCGAGCGCCTGCCGAGCCGCTCCCGATCAAGGCTAACGACAACGCGGAAGGAGAGTATCACTGGACGAGATTCTTCGCAGGATGCAACTCCTCGGACGTCGCGAGCTGAGCACGTGGTGAATTGCGTGCCTGTTGGCGAGCACTCCGCTTCGAATACTCGTGGGGAAGTGGAGGGCCTGCCGGGGTCCCTAGCCTTCGGAAAACGGATCGTTGCAGACGCTCACGCCGTTGTCGTCACTTAGGCAGAGCAACAATGCCGTTGACCGTGAAGTCGGCCTCAGACTTGGATGCAGTCTCCGCCGGCTGTGTCGATCCAATACTCAGGTGATACGTTCCGGGAAGAATGGATCGTTGCCCCTTACCGTCAACTGCCGAGAGTGAGCGTGGACTCAGCTCGAGTGACACATCCCGACTCTGGCCCGGGTTGAGATGGACCCGCTGGAAGCCTACGAGGGAGTAGATCGGACCATCGATCTGGGGCGTCTTCAAATAGGTTTCCACCACCTCGTCTCCAGCGACCTTACTGTTGTTTGTAACGGTGACGGTGGCCGTGACCGGGTTTCCCGCCGGAACCGAAGCGCTCGAGAGCTTGACCGGCCCGTATTGAAACGTGGAGTAGCTCAGTCCGTATCCGAAACCCCAAAGCGGCTTGCCCGTGTAATAGCGATAGGTACGGTTCTTGAGCGAATAGTCAGTAAACGCCGGCAGGTCGCTCGTGCTGGCGTAGAAGGTAACCGGCAATCGACCAGCTGGATTGTTGGCACCCGACAGAGTGCGCGCGATCGCAGTTCCGCCATCCACGCCCGGGTACCATGCCTGAATAACCGCTACCGCATGTTCCTTGGCCCAGGTCAGTGCGAGTGCGCTGCCGCTCAGCGAAACCACGATCACCGGCTTGCCAGTTGCCCCGAGCGCTTCCAGCAAGTGCTGCTGCGCTGCCGGAAGATCGATGCTGGTGCGGTCTCCACCGCTAAAGCCTTCGATCTTGATCGGCATCTCCTCGCCCTCCAGTTGTGGCGAGAGCCCCACGAAGGCCACGACGACATCAGATGCCTTCGCTGCTGCTACGGCTTCGTCGATCTGTGCCTGTGGCGGGGCTTCCCAGTTCAAGGTGACACCGCCGCCGGACATATCGCCAGAGTGGCTGTACTCCAGCCGGAAGTCGTGCGGGTTGGTGTCGGTGATATTGACCTCCACCTTTCCCGGCGTAGACCGCGACATGGTCGGAGGCGCGGTGCTCGGAGCACCCGTCGGCTTTGTGTTCGGCTTGCCGTCGTTCAGATCGCCCGCAGAGAGCACTTTGCCATCGAGCACAAACCGGTACGTCTCTCTGGGCGAGTATGGAAAGCTCGACCCGCTCTCAACCGTGAACACATACTTACCCGTTGCAGGGACACGCAGTGTGCCGGACCAGCGCACGGAGTAGTTGTGGGTTTGAACTTCGGGTGTCGGAGTGGAATTGTCCCAGTCATACTGAATCTCCGGTTCTGTAGCAACGTGCACCGGACGGCCGGTCCAGTCGGGAGTGGCAAAAAACTCCGTGCGCAGGCCCCTGCCGAATGCTGTGCGTGGCACCGGGACGCTGATGCCCTTGGCCAAAGTAGCTCCCTGCGCATAGTGAATCGTGGTAGTGTGGAATTGCTTCGTGATGCCATCCAGCGGGCCCGCAGGATGCAATGGCTGCCCGTTGTAGTTGCCTTCCAGCGAAACCAGCAGGTCTGCAGTTGGTCCCACGACTGCAATGTCGTGAGGCGCTTTACTGATCGGCAGAGCACCGTTGTTCTGCAACAGAACCAAGGACTCTTCCGCAGCCCGGAGAGCGATCTTGCGATTTCTTTCCGAGGCGACGGAGGAAAACGGAATGCGATCCCTGGCGCTATCTCCCGGCGGATCGAAGAACCCGAGCTCAAATCGAGCCGTGTAGAGTCGCTCTGCCGCCCCCGTCACCAGTTTCTCAGAGACAACTCCCTGCCGTACGGCATCGGCCAGGGTGTTGAAACCTGGCGACCAGATGCTGCAAGACAGGTCAGTGCCCGCCGCAATCGATAGTGCCGACGCATGCAGGATGTCGGGCGCATTGTGGTGTCCGTTCGTGACGTCCACAATGGCGCCACAGTCGGAGACCACGAAGCCCTTGAATCCCCACGCATCGCGCAGGTGGTCTTTCAACAACATCTTGTTGGCACAGGCGGCTGTCCCATCGATTGCGTTGTAGGCGCACATTACGGATTTCACGTGGCCATCTACGACCGTGGATCGGAATGCCGGCAGGTAGGTTTCTTCCAGGTCCCGCGGGCTCACATCCACGTTGAAACCGTGGCGCAGCGACTCGGGACCGCTGTGTACTGCGAAGTGTTTGCTGGTGGCCACAGCTTTCGGGTGATCGGGATCGGCGCCTTGCACTCCCGCGATGAACGCCACACCCATTTGGCCGGTCAGAAACGGATCTTCGCCGTATGTCTCTTGACCGCGCCCCCAACGCGGATCGCGAAAGATGTTGATATTAGGGGACCAGAAAGTGAGACCGTAAAAGATGCGGTGATTGCCCTCCCGTTGTGCCTGGTCGTATTTCGCGCGGCCCTCGGTGGAGATCACGTCACCCATCTGCCGCACCATCGCTGAGTCCCAGGTGGCAGCCATGCCGATCGCCTGCGGGAAGACGGTGGCATAGCCGGCCCTGGCAACGCCATGCAGGGCCTCGCTCCAGGTCTGATAATCCGGAACGCCCAGGCGCGGGATCGCGATGGCCCAGTCCTCGAGCTGCGATGCTTTCTCGTCGAGCGTCATGCGATTGACCAGGTCGTGCGCACGCGCGGCGGCCGGAAGCGAAGAGTCCAGATAAGCGGGTTGCTTGTCTTGAGCGAATGAACCCAGGCAGGCAAACAGAATAACTGACAGGACGACGCATTTCATGGGGACAGCTCCTAACGGGCAAATAGATCCAACAACCCATAACAGTCTATGTTCCCGCGAGAACGTCAGTGTAGCTCAGGACATCAATCCTGGAATGCGGCGGGGGTTCGGCAACCCTTGCATCAGGTACCGTCGCCTGGATCACCGGGGGAACGATCGCAGGGGCGGGCCTCCAAGCGCAGATAGTCGCGAACGTTCTCAAAGCAAATCTTGCGGACCATCTCTCCGACGAAGGGACAATCGTTCGGGAGTTCACCTTTTTCGATTTCGTTGCCGAGCAGGTTGCAGAGCACGCGACGGAAGTACTCGTGCCGCGGGAATGACATAAAGGAGCGTGAGTCGGTGACCATGCCGATGAAGCGCGAGAGCAAGCCGGCATTCGAGAGAGCGTTCAACTGCATCTCGATGCCTTCTTTCTGATCAAGGAACCACCAGCCACTACCGAATTGAATCTTTCCTGGGAGGGAGCCGTACTGGAAGTTGCCGATGGCCGTGGCAAAGGCGTAGTTGTCGGCGGGATTGTTGTTGTAGATGATCATGCGTGGAAGTGCATTTTCGTCATCGAGGATATTCAGATAACTCGAAAGCGCTTCGGCTTGCGGCCAGTCGCCAATGGAATCGAAGCCGGAGTCAGGGCCGATCTCACGCAGGCTGCGCGTGCTGGGACCGCGCAAGGCGCCGAGGTGTAGTTGTTTGGTCCACCCGCGTTTGGCATCAAGTTGGCCGAAGAAGACCATCATGAAAGACGCGAACCGCTCGTGTTCTTCGAGAGAGGCGGCCACACCAGTACGTGCGTTGGCGAAGATGGATGCGGCTTGGGCCTGAGTACAAGGCTTGGAATAACAGTGCGGAAGGCCATGATCGGACAGCCGTGCGCCGTTCTCGTGGAAGAAGGTATGGCGCTGCTCAAGGGCATCGAGGAAATGGTTGAGCGAATCGATGGTTGTGTTGCTGGACGCTTCCAGCCCTTCGAGCCACAGATTGAAAGCTTCGGGCTGATCGACGAGAAGGGCTTTGTCAGGACGGAAAGCCGGATAGATCCGGAAACTGAGATCGCTTTCATTGACGGAGCGGTGGTGCTCCAGCGTGTCGCAAGGATCATCCGTTGTACAGGAAATGCGCACGTTGAACTTGCGGAGAATGCCCTGTGCCGAGAGGTCGTCCTGCTGGAGCATTGCTTGGCTGCGGCTCCAGATGGACTCGGCGGTGTGCTCGTCGAGCGAAGCGTCTATGTCAAAGTAACGCTTCAGTTCGAGATGCGTCCAGTGGTAAAGCGGGTTCCGCAAGGTGTTTGGTACGGTGTGAGCCCACGCCTGAAACTTTTCGCGGGGTGATGCGTCTCCGGTACAAAAGCGTTCCGCGACTCCATTGATGCGCATGGCGCGCCATTTGTAGTGATCGCCTTCCAGCCAGATTTCGAACAAGTCAGCGAAGCGTCGATTCCTCGCTACGTCAGCAGCGGGAAGATGACAGTGGTAGTCGAGGATCGGCTGTGAGGCCGCGTACTCGTGATAGAGGCGCTGCGCCGTCTGCGATTGGAGAAGAAAGTTTTCGTGGATGAAGTTCAAATTGTGCTCCGATTGTGCTCCGATCTGCGAGGGCCCCGCCTCAGACGGGCCAAAACTGTGTCTGACATCAGTATCCCAAGTTTCAGCAAGAGTACGATTGCACTCTTGACTCTGATAGTACAATGCCTTGCTCGATGGCACCGGACGGGAACAAGAGTGCCTTATGCGCAGATTTGGCGAATTGAGCGAACTCGTCGGCGCCACGGTGTTTCTTGCGTCCGATGCCGCAAGCTTTGTAACGGGACATTTACTGGTGGTCGATGGCGGATTCCTGGCGAGCGGAATGAACCAGTGATTTCGCAGGTTCCATCTGCTTAGCGATGCAAGAATCTGAAGACATTTTGGGGATTCTATGAACCACTCGTTTCTTGCAGCCGAATCTGGAGCCTCTTCGCTGAGCGGAAAACGCCCGATGATCGGTCGGCGACGGTGGCTGATTTGCGCCTTGGTTTTTTTTGCTAGTACTATCAACTACCTGGACCGCACGGTGCTTGGCCTGCTGGCGCCGATGCTGCAGGTAAAAATCGGCTGGAACGAAGCCCAGTATGGCTACATCGTGACTGCGTTCCAAGTGGCATACGCGCTGGGCCTGTTGGTTATGGGCCCTCTGATTGACCGAGTCGGTAGCCGCATTGGATACGCGATCGCCGTCGCCATCTGGAGCGTTTCCGCGATGGCCCATTCCCTCGCTCACAGCGTTGCCACGTTCGCCATGGCGCGGTTCGGGCTAGGGCTTGGAGAAGCCGGCAATTTCCCGAGCGCGCTCAAGACCGTTGCCGAGTGGTTTCCCCAGAGGGAGCGGGCACTCGCGACCGGCATCTTCAATTCTGGGACCAACATCGGGGCAACGATTGCGCCATTACTGGTCCCCTGGATCGCTCTTCGTCTGGGCTGGCAGTACGCGTTCCTCATGACCGGCGTATTCAGTGCGATCTGGATTGTTTGCTGGTTGAGGATTTACCGCAGACCGCAAGAAGATGTAAAGCTTTCTGCAGCCGAACTGGATTACATCCAGAGCGATCCGTCGGAAACGGTACCGAAGATTCAATGGGCGAAATTGCTTCGCCATCGCCAGGCGTGGGTGTTCATACTGGGGAAGTTCCTTACCGATCCCGTGTGGTGGTTCTTTCTTTTCTGGTTGCCGAAGTTTTTGTCTTCCGAACACCATGTCACGTTGTCTGGGCTCGCGTTACCGCTTATCGTTATCTACAACGTTGCGACAGTGGGCAGTATTGTAGGTGGCTGGTTGCCGGAGAGATTCATGAAAGCTGGCTGGACGGTCAACCGGGCCCGCAAGACGACGATGCTGATCTGCGCCTTTGCTGTTGTGCCAGTTATCTCAGCGGCTGGAATCAAGAGTGTATGGGGCTCGGTGATGGTCATAAGTCTGGCCGTAGCCGCGCACCAAGGCTGGTCGTGCAACCTGCTGACGTTTCCCTCCGACATGTTTCCCTCGAGCGCAGTTGCGTCGGTGGGGAGCCTCGGTACATTCGCCGGCGCCATCAGCGGCGCCATGATCGCCACGGTAGCGGGACTGCTTCTGAAGGCGACCGGCAGCTATGTGCCGCTCTTTATCTTTGCGGGCTCTACGTATTTGTGTACCTGGTGTTTGATTCAGCTTCTCTCTCCGCGGCTGAAGCCTGTAACGCAGTCGTGAACGGGCGCCGAAACTAAAACGCTTCGCAATCTCAACTGCTGCGTTTTGACACGCTTATGTCTGCCACCCAGGGTAATAGGTGCGGACTAGGTGCAGATTCAGGGTTCTGAGCAGGAATCTGAACAGCCCCTGATTTCATGGGCATTTTGATTTTTGGAAGCTCTGGGTACAGTCAGCGGGTGCGAGACAACGACTGGACCA
>Ga0207930_1000318_pt1 | contig 14273 bp, 14 predicted proteins | sample NGESurshal092012_7_FD_184477 | JGI IMG/M metagenome (GOLD analysis project Ga0207930, IMG submission 184477) | Arctic peat soil microbial communities from Barrow, Alaska - NGEE Surface sample 210-3 shallow-092012 (SPAdes) | ecosystem: Environmental > Terrestrial > Soil > Wetlands > Peat ... | reverse complement strand
GTCCCGGAGGCGCGAGACGGCGCGGCCCGGCGAAGCGCACCGGCGAAGCCCGCTGGGAGAACACGGGATCGGTCAGCACGTTGAGGCCGCCGACCTGAATGAGGAAGCATCGCTCGCGCGCGAAGGCTATCGCCTCGCCATGCGCGGATTGCTGGCGCTGATTGCGATCGAGGTGGTGCGGCTCGCGGTCAGCCGCGCCCGCAGTGGCTCGGTGACGCTCTCGCGCGCCGATGCGCGGGTGGAGGAGCTGCGCCTGCTGGTGGACGAGCATTTCCGTAAAGAACGCCTGATCAGCTTCTATGCCGAAAAGCTGGCGATGACGCCGGACCGGCTCAACGATCACGTCAAGCGCGCAACGGGGGTGACGGCGGGCCATCTGATCCGCCAGCGCGTGTTGACCGAAGCCAAGCGCCAGCTCGTGTTCACTGGTCAGCCGATCCACGAGATCGCCTACGACCTGGCGTTCTCCGATCCGTCGCACTTCACGCGATTTTTCCGCAAGCAGACCGGTATGACGCCGCAGGCGTTCCGCGAGGGCCGCGGCGGTTAACCTTGAGAGCATGATCCCGAAAAGTGGGAGCCGGTTCTAGGGACAAAATATCATGCGCGTGCTCAACGCGCCTAACCGGTAAGGTAAAGTTTTGGTTTCTTTTAAAATTAGCATTTAGAGCGATTACCCGTGAGTTCCTGTTCGAGGAGGAACGCATGCGGAAAGTTTCCAGCGCTACCGTGGCCATGATCCTGGCGATCGCCCTCTACTTCACGCTGTTCTGGGGCTTCGACGCGCTGCGCATGTTAACCTCGCCGACCTACGGCCTCGAGGACGTGTGGCGTTCGCAATTTGTGTTCGGTATCGGCCGTGTGTTCGGCCTCGGACCCATGGGGCTGATCCAGCTCGCCGCCTTCTTCGGCACCCTCAAGCTCGCCGTCGCCGGCATCTGCGCCGTGCACATCGTCGACCGCTTCCGCTGCCTCGCCGGCGGCAAGGCGGGTTCGGAAATTTTAGAAGGCGGCCTGATCTTGGTGGTGCTGGTCACCATCGCGTCGGTCGGCCCGGCGGTGTGGGCGCACAATACCGACCTGGTGCGCGAGCAGACCCTCCAGCTTCTGCTCGCCGGCCTTGCCTCCGCGCTCTGCATCGTCGAGCGCAGCTACGGTCGCCCGGCCACGGCCGACGAACCGGTTGTTGCGACGGCCACGGCCACGGCGCCGCAAGGCGCGACCTGGTTCTCGCCCTGGCGCTAAGGCGCGCGGGCTTCAAATGCATCTGATTTTGAGTAATCCCGTAGCTTGTCCGTAAGGACAGGTCACTTTGCCTTTGCGACCTCGGCGATCACCTCGGCCGCTTCCTTGAAGGCGTGGTTGGCCGCCGGCACGCCGCAGTAGATCGCCTGCTGCATGATGATTTCCTTGATATCGTCTTCGGAAAAGCCGCCCTCGGTGAGCGCCGCGCGCACGTGCATGCGGAACTCCTCCCACTTGTCGAGGGCGAGCATGGTGCCGATCACCAGGATGCGGCGCGTGCGCTCGTCGTAATGCGGGCGCGTCCAGATCGCGCCCCAGGCGGCGCGGGTGATGAAATCCTGGAATTCGGCGTTGAACGGCGTCTTCTTCGCATTGGCGCGATCGACCCAGGCATTGCCCAGCACCTTGCGGCGCCTGGCCATGCCGCGCTCGTGGCGTTCTTTCTCGTCCATCGCGATGACCTCTTACATGCGCATGTTCGCTTCCGAAACCAGGTTCCCACCCCGGATCAACTCCGGGGCAGGCTTTTTCGGGATCATGCGCTATCCGCGCAGGAAGTTGACCACGGTCTCGGTATAGAGCTGCGGCTGCTCGATGTTCGAGATATGCGCGGCGTCGAGCGCTACGAGCTTGGCGCCCTTGATCTGCTTAACGATCGCTTCGCCGGCGGCGGGCGGCGTTGCCGCCGTGTTCAACGATGGGTCCAGTGGCGAATACGACACCAGTGCGAGGACAAGGAGGGTCGCGAAGACCAGCACCAGGAACCCGATCAGCTCGTTGAGCCGCCGGTTGGCCGTCGGAATAAATGCGCGTGAGAAAACTGTCATGTTGGCGTTAGGCCAGCCTGCAGTTCCACGTCGTTTCTTAGGACTCATTCCACCCGCTCGATCTAGCGCAGGCAGACACTTCCACTGCACGCGCAGCGGTCAGAAACGCGCGAATCCGCGACTTGCCCGAAGTACGCCAGAGCCAAAGTGATTATGACAAAAAGTGAGGCGGGAGACGCGACAAATTAACCGTCCGGCGTTATCGATCTAGTCTCCCCCTCGGCGGGAGATTGCCAGTCGAGTTTTAGCCGGAGAAGCCTGCGTAATATCCCAAACCCAATACCAGTAATCCGAGCAGAATTCGATAGACGACGAAAACGGTCATCGTTTTCACCGTCAGATAGCGAATGAACCAGGCGATCGTAACGTAGCCCACGACCGCTGAAACCGCGATTCCCACCAGGAAGGGAGTTGCCATGCCCGGCGGTAGGCCCTCTTTCATCACGTGGTGAAGTTTCAGCAAAGCCGCCCCGGCGATGATGGGAGTGGAAAGCAGGAAGCTAAACCGGGCCGCCGCTTCACGGGTGAGGTTGCGGAAAAGGCCGCCGGAAATGGTGATGCCGGAGCGCGAAACCCCGGGCACGACCGCGAAGGCTTGTAACACGCCGACGGTCATGGCATCGCCGAAGGTAATTTGCGGCAGTGGCTTCTGAAGCCGGCTGGCACGTTCAGCGAGCCACATGACGACCGCGACGAGAATTAACATCGAGGCCATCAGCACCGGCGAACGGAAACTGGTTTCAATGCGTTTCTCCAGTAGCGCGCCCGCAAGGCCAGCCGGGATGGTCGCCGCGATCATGTACCACAGCAGCCGGCGCTCGCAATGCTCTTCCTCGGGAGTGAGATTGCGCTGCGAGTCACTGGTTTCGGAGAAGCGCACGACCTTCCCGCCGAATGCCGCGCGCAGAATCTGGACCCAGGTTCGCCAGAAGTACAGCAGAATGGCCAGGAGTGTGCCGCTATGCAGCGCCACATCGAATGTGAGCCCCGGATCGGCCCAATTGGCTAGTCCAAGCTTGGTGACCAGCCACGGCGTGAGCGCTAGATGTGCGGTGCTGGATATCGGTAAAAACTCGGTCAATCCCTGAATGATTCCTAAAACAATCGCCTCGAGAATGGGCAAATTATTCCACCGTGCTCCCAAATGTGGGCATGTTGTTCTGAACCATATATAGCAGACGTTCCGCCCGCGTGGACCAGTCGTTGTTGTCGGGGAATTGCGACACGATTCTCTTCGCAACCGATGTTGCCCGCGCCAGCGAGTCGGCGGACTTCTTGCCGTCGTTGTTGCGCTTGTAGATCACGATCAGCGCCGAGTACCGCCATGCCGCCTTGTAAAGGGCTTCTGGAGTCTTAGGTGACTGCGGATGCTCGTCGGCGTACTTCATATACAGCGTGGCTTCCAGTTCTGGACACTTCGCTTCGGCTGCCCAATCGCCGCACGTCTTATTGTCGAGCAAGCGGTAAGCTGCCAGATCAGCCCACTTCGTTCCCGGAAATTTCTTGATTACCTTCTTCATGTATTGATCGTCGATCTGAAACTTCATGGAAGGATCGCGCTCCTTCGACGAAGGCCGGGTGGCAGCGTCAATAGCTTCAATCTGCCAGCGAATGTCGGCTGAGCGATACAGGGCTTCAGCAGCTAGCGGGGATGTCGGAAAGTACTCCGCCAGGCGTGCATACAAACGCATCGCGTCCTCGGCTGCGCCTTTGCGACCGGCGCGGCGGCTTGCCTCGGCCTCGGAATCCACCGCTTCGCCAAAAATGATCTTGTCGCCGTTCGGCGTGGTGGGAGTGATCAAACCCTTATCGACGACCCATCCGGTCACGTTGCGCTCGGTTTCCTGATCGGGGTCCGTATCCACCGTGCCCACGACATTCGCCCAGCCCGGCGAGCGCTCGATGATGGCCACCTCGCGTCCTCGTCCAATGTTCGACAGCTTCGCTGACGACGGGTCAGGCGCCACGTAGATAATTCCTTCACGGATAATGATTCCTCGCTCGATGGCCGCCATGCACGCCATCGACATCGCAGAAACCAGAGCGCACACTGCGACTGTACGTCTGACCAACACCTCGCCACTCCTGGTTCTCTTTGAATATGGACTTTCAACGCGGTCGGTCACTTGGTGGATGGATCCTCCGACAGAATTTGCGCCAGCAATTGTGGCTCGAGATTTCCGCCACTGACCACCGCGACAGTCTTCTTGGAAGTCGGCAGTTCGTCGTGGTGAAACAGCCACGCTGCGAACGTCACGGCTCCGCTGGGTTCTGCAACGATCCGCGCACTGGTGGCAATTCGCCGCACTGCCGAGCGAATCTCATCCTCGGTCACGGTGACGATGTTATCTACAAACGTTCGGATGTGCTCGAAGTTCAGCGGCCCTACCGACTGGGTACGCAGGCCATCGGCGAGCGTGCTCGAGACCCGTTCTGCCGACAGTTGAACAATCTTTCCCTTGCGAAAACTCTGTTGCGCATCGTTGGCGAGCTCAGGCTCAACTCCGACAATCTTTGCCGATGACCCGCTCAACTTGAGCGCGCTGGCGACTCCGCTGATTAGTCCGCCCCCACCCACTGGCACCAGGACAAGCTCGACGCCTGGGCAGTCTTCCAGAATCTCCAAGCCGGTCGTGCCCTGGCCGGCGATGATGAACTCGTCGTTGTAGGGAGGCACGATTGAGTATCCATGTTGCAGGGCAAGTTCTTCAGCCTTCTTCATCCGCTCGCCACTCGCCGGACCGACGGTGACAATTTCCGCTCCCAGCGCGGCCGTGGCGTCCATCTTGATTCTGGGTGCGTTGCGCGGCATCACGATGATCGCTTTCACGCCCATCGCGCGCGCCGCATAGGCAACTCCCTGGGCGTGATTGCCGCTGGAATACGAGATGACCCCACGCCGCCGCTCCTCGTCGGAGAACGACGCGATCTTGTTGTAAGCGCCGCGAAGCTTAAACGATCCGATGGGCTGCAAACTCTCGGGCTTGAACCACAGCGGTTCATTTTCGGCAGCCACCTTCTCTTCGCTTTTGTTGTCTGCGGGAGGGAAGTATGGAATCAAAGGCGTGCGCGCGGCGATTCCGCGTAAGCGTGCTTGTGCGGCCTGAATCTGATGGAGGGTAACCATCTCAGATCTCGAGTATGACCGGCATGATCAGCGGCCTGCGTGAGGTGTTTTTCACGATGAAGCGCTTCAAGTCCTGGCGAATCTTTTCCTTGATCACGCCATAATCTCCGCGTTCTTCGTCGCTCGAAGCGTCGAGCGTATTCATTACGGTCAGTCGCGCCTGGTCGAGGAACCCGTCGTCGGTAGTGCTGGCAGAAAAACCGCGCATCACGATTTCCGGCGACGTCTCGACCTTTCCTGTCAGCTTGTTGATCGCAATGATGGGCAGCACGATGCCGTCCTCGCTCAAGTGACGGCGATCGCGAATCACCAGGTCTTCGACGACATCACCCATGGAGTTGGAATCGATGCAAATACGGCCCACAGCCACGCGGCCCGCTTTCTTCGCGCCCATTTCGTCGAACTCGAGGATGTCGCCACTTTCGATCATCAGCACTTTTCCGACCGAGCCGTGCATTGCTCCCGCCAGTTCCGCGTGCAGCTTGAGCTGCCGGTATTCGCCATGAATCGGGATGAAATATTGCGGCTTCACCAGGTTGATGATCAACCGCAATTCTTCCTGGCTGGCGTGACCGCTGACGTGCACTGGCGGTGTCGAACCGTCGTCATAAATGACGTGAGCGTCGCGACGGAACAGGTGGTCAATTACGCGATAGATCGCTTTTTCGTTGCCCGGAATGATGCGCGACGAAAGGACGACGGTATCGCCCTTCTGAATGCGCGCATGCTTGTGGTTGTCCACTGCCGCACGTGACAACGCTGACATGGGCTCGCCTTGCGTGCCGCTGATCAGGACGCATACTTTTTCCGGCGGCAGATCACGAATCTGTGCAGGATGGATCAGCGTCCCGTCGGGAATGTCGATGTAGCCGAGATCCTGTGCGATTTCGGCCGACTCCATCATCGAACGGCCGACCAACGCAACCTTGCGCCCATGTTCGAACGCCTGTTCTATCGTCAGCTTGATGCGATGAATCGACGACGAAAAGCACGTAATAAACAGACGCCGCTTGGTGCGGGCAAATATCTCTTCAAATCGCGCGCGCACCGCTCGCTCGCTCGGGGTGTAGCCCCGGCGCTCGACATTCGTCGAATCCTGAAACAAAGCCAGTACGCCCTGTTTGCCGTATTCCGCAAAGGCGTGAAGATCGAACAGTCGGTTGTCCGTGGGTGTGGGATCGACTTTGAAATCGCCCGTATGGATCAACACTCCCAATGGCGTGTGGACGGCCAGCGCCACACAATCGACCAGGCTGTGCGTCACTTGGATGGGATTGATGGTGAAGGGCCCTATCTTGAAGCGCTCGCCGGGCTTGATTTCGTTGAGTTCCGCGTCATCGAGCAGGCCATGTTCTTCCAGCTTTCCTTCGACATAGGCCAGCGTGAACTCGGTGCCGTAAACGGGGACATTCAGTTCCGACAAGATCCACGGCAGAGCTCCGATATGGTCTTCGTGGCCATGCGTCAGCACGATGGCGCGCACGTGCTCGCGGTTCTCCGTCAAATAGGTGATATCGGGGACAACGATATCGACGCCGAGCAATTCGGGCTCAGGAAACATGAGGCCAGCGTCGATCACAATAATGTCATCAGCCCAGCGAATGGCCATGCAGTTCATGCCAAATTCGCCGAGTCCACCCAGCGGCACAACTTGTAATTTTCCAGTAGGCATCAGCAACTTCGATGCTAGCACAGCGTCGCGCGCGCGACTGCGAGCAGTTCGGGTGGCAGCGACGGAAATTCCCTATACTGGACAGAGCATGAAAAGTCCGGGTAACAGCTCAGGAAAATCCCTGCTGAGGAGGGGCCTCGAGGGCGCAATTCGAAGCGCCTTTATGAAGGCTTATGAGACCGTGAAGGTCGATCCCGATAGGTATCTCGAGCACCTCCGCATGGCCTACGACTTGCCGGCGCTCACCTACGATGGCGTGTACTCCGTCAACATTGAGATTCTCGATCAGATCGCCGACGAGACCATCCGCGGGAGCATGAGAATTGCCGCCGCCGAAGGGGCCGGGATGGGCATGGGTGGGATGTTTACCATAATTCCTGACCTGGGGATTCTCGCCGCAATTACCATTCGCATGATTCAGAAGCTCAGCCTGATTTACGGATTTTCCTACAACACCGAGCAGGAAGAGGCAGAGCTGTGGGTCGCGGCAGCCAGTGCCGCTGGTGTGGACGTCAGCCGCGAGCTGGTGGAGAAGCAGGTTGTGTCAAAATTCATTCCGCGCGTGATTCAGCGCATCGCGACCAGTGCCAGCGCGGAAATGGTCGAGAAATGGACTGCACGCCTGATTCCCGTTGTCAGCTCCGTCATCGGCGCGGGACTCAACTACTACTTCATGCGGGTTTGGGGAGAGCGGGCGGTACGCCACTTTCGGCAGCGGCACCTGGAAATGCGTAAGCGCCAGCTGCTCGCGTCCCAAGCACTCATACTTCCGCAGCCGTGATCGGATGCGGCACAAGATAACCAGCATCAAGATGTTTCATTGCGGAACTGCATCCAGTGCCATCGACGCGGTGCGGCTGTCGTCAAACTCGCCTTCCCACTTTGCGATCACCACCGTTGCCAGGCAATTGCCCAGCACGTTGACGCCGGTGCGGGCCATGTCCAGCAGTTGATCGACTCCCAACAGGAGGAACACCGGCTCGACTGGAAGTCCGATCGACGACGCCGTCGCCAGCAGCACCACCAGCGCTCCTCGCGAAACGCCAGCTATTCCCTTGCTGGTCAGCATCAAGGTCAGCATGATCATGAGCTGCTGTCCAAGCGTCAGGTGAATGCCCGCCACCTGCGCCACAAAGATCGTAGCCACAGACAGATACAGCGAGCCGCCATCCATGTTGAAACTGTATCCGGTGGGAATGACGAAGGCTACGATCTGCCGAGGTACTCCGATCGCTTCCATCGCTTCCATGGCTCGCGGTAGTGCCGCCTCAGAACTCGAGGTCGCGAAGGCAATCGTTACCGGCTCGATGGCCGCCTTCACGAAGCGCTTTAGCGGTACTTTGAACAGCAATGCGATCGGCAGCAGCACTCCAAAAACAAATACCAACAGTGCGGCGTAGAGCGTGAGCACCAGTTTCAACAGGCTCACGATGATTCCCACCCCGGTGTGGGCCACCGTGTAGGCGACCGCCGCGCCTACGCCAATAGGCGCCATGTACATGACGATGTTCGTGAACTTGAACATGGTCTCCGCGAGGCTCTCGCAGAAGGCCAGCATGATGGCGCGCTTCGGCTCGCTGACTAAGGCCAGCGCCGCTGCGAAGATCAGGCTGAATACCACCACCTGCAGCACCGCGTTGTCTGCCACTGCCTTCGCGATGTTTTCAGGGAAGACATGCAAGATGGTTTCTTCCGCGCTGAGCTTGCTGACGGGCACCGTGTCAGCGGCAGGGGCAGCCGGCAAATGCACGCCCACACCCGCTTTCGTAAGGTTGATCGCTCCCAGGCCCAGGAAGATCGCGATGGTCGTCACGATTTCGAAGTAGATGATCGAGCGCAATCCCAGTCGTCCAACCTGCCGCAGGTTCGAGTGCCCGGCGATGCCCACTACCAGCGTCGCAAACAGCAGAGGAGCGATGATCGTCTTGATCAGCCGCAAAAAAATCATCGCCAGCACGCGCAGGTTCGTGGCCACGGCGGGGAAGTCGTGGCCGAGCTCGGCGCCCAACAGCATGGCGATAAATATCCAGGCGGTGAGCGTGCGACGAAGCAGACCATACGCGATCAGCGCCGCCAGCGCCGCCCACCGCAGCGCCGGAAACACCAGCGATGAAGGCTCGCCCGCAACTCGCCAGTACACCAGTGCTAGGCAGCCCAGACCCGCTGCCGTGAGCAGTGCGGCGTTCTCGCGTTGGGATGCTGACCTTGGCATGGAAAATCAACTAGCGCAGGATGTCTTCCAATTCCACTCCACGGTCGGTGCGCTCGTCGCGGTACTTCACAATCACCGGCGTGTACAGGGACAAGCCCCACTCACCGGCCTTTCCCTTGGTGATCGCCCGCGATCCAGGCACCACAACCGCTCCGTCAGGCACGCGCAGCGGTTCGGTTTCGCTGGAGCGATGAATAACCCCGTTGACCAAATCAAATAGAGGAGTAGAACGCGTAAGGATCACACCTGCCCCCAGCACCGCTCGCTCACCCACTTGCGTGCCCTCGTACACGCCGCAGTTTCCGCCCACCAAAACGTCGTCCTCGAGTATGACGGGCGATGCATTGATCGGCTCCAGCACGCCGCCGATCTGGGCCGCGGCGCTGATGTGCACGCGTCTGCCAACTTGCGCACACGATCCCACCAGTGCATGCGAGTCCACCATCGTACCCTCGTCAACATAGGCCCCAACGTTGATATACATCGGAGGCATGCAGACCACCGAGGGAGCGACATACGCTCCCGCACGCACCGACGAGCCGCCTGGCACCACGCGCACCCGGTCTTCCACCGTGAACCGACGAACGGGATAAGTGTCTTTGTCAACGAATCGCAGCACATTCGGATCGCCGCTCTCCACCAGCCCGCCAATTCGAAATCCCAGCAGGATGCCCTTCTTGACCCATGCATTGGTCTGCCATGATCCGTCAAGTTTCTCGGCCGCCCGGATGGTGCCGGACGTCAGCGCGTCGCGAAATCTTTCAAAGCTGGTGCGGGCGTGCGGATCATTCACTGCCGCGGGTCCCGCAGCATAGAGTTTTTCTATGGTGGTTTGCAGGTCGTCCATCTTGCCGGAAGTATATATGCTCGGTGGCTGAGGCTCTAGCGCGGGTCCGCCGCATCGCAGCGATTCGGAGCGCGAGACTTATTGCACCGTGACCGAGTGCGGCTGTAACAAGCCAACCTCGGTGACGACCTTCTCCAGCTTCGCCCGGTTCTCGGGCTGCATCGGCACCATTGGAAGGCGATAAACTTCCTCGATCCGGCCCATCATCGACAGCACAGCTTTCGCGGGTCCGGGGTTTGATTCCATGAAGTTGGCTTGCATCAAAGGCAGATACTTGCGGAAGATCAGTCGCGCCATGTCCCATTTGTTGGCCAGCGCGGCCTGCGTCATTCGTGTCATCTCCGCCGGAATTTCATTGGACGCCACGGAAATAATTCCCACTCCACCCAGTCCGATCACGGCCAACGTGATCGCATCGTCGCCGGAGAATACCAGGAAGTCCTCGGGCAAAGTCGCACACACCTCGGCAATCTGCGAAATGTTGCCGCTGGCTTCCTTGACGCCGATGATGTTGGGAATCTCCGCCAGCCGCCGCAGCGTCGCAGTCTCAATGTTGGTCCCGGTGCGCCCGGCAATGTTGTACAGAACCACCGGCTTCTCCGAGGCCTCCGCGATGGCCCTGAAGTGCTGGTAAACGCCTTCCTGTGTGGGCTTGTTGTAATACGGCGTGGCGGTCAGGATCACGTCAATACCCTTGCGCGCCGATATTTCTTTCGTCTTGGCTACCGCATCCTGCGTGTTGTTAGAGGTAGCGCCCGCCATGATTGGTACACGGCCTTGCGCTGCTTCAATCGTCACATCGATTACGCGCAGCCATTCATCGTGACTGAGCGTTGGCGTCTCACCCGTGGTTCCGCAAGGCAGAAGAAAATCGATGCCCGAATCGACTTGCCAGCGCACCAGTTGGCGGAGCGCCATTTCGTCAACGCTGCCGTCTCGCTTAAAGGGAGTAACCAGGGCGGTGCCGCATCCACGCAGTTTCATGGAGACTAACTACCTCTTGCCCAAAATTGTATGACCAACTGCCTGTGCAAATTCAGAGCTGGCTAAAAATATCTTTGAAGTCGAAGAAGCCCGTCTTGCCCACGATCCATTCTGCCGCGAGCACGGCTCCCTCCGCGAACCCGCGTCGCGACTTTGCCTCATGGGTCAGGACGATCCGATCGCCACCCGACGACAGTTCCAGGGTGTGAATTCCAGTGACGTCCCCTTCTCGTTCCGAAGTAATCTCCAACTGAACGCCCGACGCCTCCGACAGGACACGCTGCAGCGCCACCGCCGTTCCCGATGGCGCGTCCTTCTTATGGATGTGGTGTCGTTCGGTGATGTGTCCGGAATATCCGTGATGCAGCGCCGGAGCCGCCGCCCGGGCGATTTGGAAAAACAGGTTCACGCCGTAGGAAAAATTCGCGCCGAAGACAAAGCCCGTGCCTGCTCGTTCAACTTCCTGCCGTACCCGGTCCAACTCTCCGTACCAGCCGGTCGTTCCCACCACCATTAGCTTCTTGGCAGCGACGCATCCAGCAATATTAGGCAGCACGGCTTCCGGCGTGGTGAAGTCGATAACCGCGTCCGCGTCCCGTAGGTTTTGAGGTGTCAACCACGCGCCACCCTCGTTCTCGACTTCCGTGACGACTCGTGTCTGGTGTCCCCGTTCCGCCGCCACTTCGGCCACCAGGGAGCCGGTTTTCCCTTGTCCCAACAGCACGAGATGGAGTGGGCGCGTGGTCAATCGAACACCTCGGGGTCCACTTCCGAGAAGAATCGGGTATGCAGCCGCTGAATAGCGCCCGGCACATCGGCCTCATCGATCACGAATGACATATTGATCTCCGATGCTCCCTGCGAAATCATTCGCACGTTTATGTCTTTTACCGCGTCAAAGACTTGCGCCGCCACTCCCGGCCTTTCGCGAATGCTTTCTCCAACCAGACAGATGATGGCCATGCGGCCCGAGAACTTCACGTATGCAAGCTTTTCCAGGTCCGCGGCGATCGCGGGAATCGCCTCATTCGAATCCACCGTCACCGAAATGCTGACCTCGGAGGTGGACACGATATCGATTGCGCACCGATGACGCTCGAAAATTTCGAACACCGCGGCCAGAAAGCCGTGCGCCATCAGCATGCGTGCCGCCACGATCTCGATGATCGTGATGCGCTGCTTCGCTGCGATTGCCTTGAACAGCGACTTCGATTTCTGCGTGCGGGCGACGATCCGCGTACCCTCGTTCTCCGGATTGCGCGAATTCAGCACCAGAACCGGGATGTTCTTCTCCACTGCTGGCAATACCGTTGCCGGATGCAGTACCTTCGCCCCAAAATAAGCCAGCTCCGCGGCCTCGTCGAAGCTGATGATCCTGATACGGTGTGCGTTGGGGCAAATCCGCGGATCGGTAGTTTTCATCCCGTCTACGTCGGTCCAGATCTCGATGCGTTCGGCATTAAGTCCGGCACCTACCAGCGCCGCCGAAAAATCCGAGCCACCTCTCCCGATGGTGGTGGTGATGCCTTCGCGGGTCGAACCGATGAAGCCGCCCATAACAGGCACTCGTCCACCTGCGACCAGTGGCTGCGCGTGCAGTTGAAGCTGGTGATTGATTTCTTCCACCTGCGGAATCGCGCGCCCGTGCTGGCCATCGGTAATGATCACCTGTCGTGCATCTACCAGCGTCGCGGGAATTTCGCGCGCCACGAACGCAGCCGTCACAATGACGCTCGACAGCCTTTCGCCAAACGAGACCACGTTGTCGGATGTCCGCGGCGTGAGTTCCCCCACCGCGCAAATGCCGCTCAGCAGTTGTTCCAGAGAGTCAAATTCGGCGTGCAGTTCCGAGTGCAGTTCGGTAAACAGCCCCGTGCCCAGCAGCTCGCCAGCCGTGTTGAAGTGCCGCTCGCGCACCTGACGGCAGAGGTCGAGGGCCTTATCGCGATCGCCTTTGCCCGCCGCCGCCGCCATCGCAAGCAGCGTGTCGGTCACCTTCGACATGGCGCTGACCACCACGTATGGGTGTTGGGCGAGCCGCCCCTTGACAATGCCCGCAATTCGATCGATGGCGGTGGCGTCCTCTACCGAGGTGCCGCCGAATTTCATTACGATCACGCCGCTACCACCGATGTGAAGGTTGAAATCACGCTAGGAATCACGACAGGTAGCCTTGCACTTTGAGAAGTTCGGCGTTCAACAATGCCGCCCCGGCTGCGCCGCGAATCGTATTGTGCGACAGCACCGTGAACTTGTAGTCGAGCACGCCGCAGGGACGAAGTCGCCCAACGCTGACCGTCATTCCGTTGCCCCGATCAAGATCGAAACGCGGTTGCGGACGGTCCGGGGCCGCGTCGTACACCAGCGGATGCTCGGGTGCGAGCGGGCATCCTAACTCATGCGGTTTCGATTTGAAGTCACGGATAGCGGCGAGAACCTGCTCAACGTTGACCTTTTGCTTCAGCTTTACCGACACCGACTCGGTGTGTCCGTCTTCCACCGCCACGCGATTGCAGTGCGCCGTCATGCTGAAGCCGGCATCCTGTACGTGATTGCCATTCATCTGGCCCAGGAGCTTTTTCGTCTCCTCCTCCATCTTCTCTTCTTCGTTCGCAATGTACGGGATTACGTTGCCCAGAATGTCGAGCGACGCAACGCCCGGATAGCCGGCTCCGCTGACCGCCTGCATCGTGGTCACGAAGAGCGATTCCACACCAAACTTCTGGTGCAGCGGCGCGAGTGCAACGACCAGGCCAATCGCCGAGCAATTAGGATTCGTCACAATGAATCCGCCCGACTTCTTGCGCCAGCTTTGCAACTCAATGAGCGCGAGGTGCTCGGGATTGACCTCGGGGATCACCAGCGGCACATCTTTCTGCATGCGGAAAGCGCTGGAGTTGCTGACCACTGCACAGCCTGCGTCGGCGAACTTCGGCTCCAACTCGCGCGCAATTCCGGAGTCGAGCGCCGCGAAAATCACATGTGGGGCGCCAGTCAGCTCCGCCGGCGAGACGGGCATCTTGCGAATATGCTCTGGAATAGGCGTCTTCAGCCGCCACCGCGCCGCGTCTCCGTACATCTGTCCGGCTGACCGATCCGACGCAGCCAGCCACGCCACTTCGAACCACGGATGGTCTTCGAGCAGTTGAATAAAGCGCTGACCGACAACTCCGGTAGCGCCGAGAATTCCAACGGGTATTTTCTGGGATGACATCGTTTATGAAAAATAGTTTACATCACTACAGCGGCTTGAATCGTGCCGCGTTCTCGACTCGTGACGTTGAGCATGTCGGAGGTGATGCTGTCGCTCGAACCAGTCCGGACCTAGCGATGTGCCGTCAATTTCAGGCTCTCAGCGA